>ERZ802822.7-NODE-7-length-158066-cov-44.521922_pt1 | contig 158066 bp, 170 predicted proteins | sample MGYA00345649_ERZ802822 | MGnify/ENA primary metagenome ERZ802822 (study PRJEB30503, sample SAMEA104212359) | marine metagenome | biome: Westerlies Biome; feature: [SRF] surface water layer (ENVO:00010504) within the epipelagic zone...; material: water... | reverse complement strand
TGCTGCCTCCCGTAGGAGTCTGGGCCGTGTCTCAGTCCCAGTGTGGCTGATCATCCTCTCAGACCAGCTACTGATCGATGCCTTGGTGAGCTCTTACCTCACCAACTAGCTAATCAGACGCGGGCTCATCCTCAGGCGAAATTCATTTCACCTCTCGGCATATGGGGTATTAGCGGCCGTTTCCAGCCGTTATCCCCCTCCTGAGGGCAGATTCTCACGCGTTACTCACCCGTCCGCCACTAACCCGAAGGTTCGTTCGACTTGCATGTGTTAAGCACGCCGCCAGCGTTCATCCTGAGCCAGGATCAAACTCTCCGTTGTAGATCAATCCCTTTTGGTTCTCACCTCAGATTGACTTGCTTCACCCACTTCACAGCACTGGCGTACTGCTCGCAGTTGTCGCCCCCTTCCTCTGACAGAAGGATTCACAAGAGTGCAAATTTAGAATCTCTTCCTCCTTTGACTTTCCAGGATCTCAGATCCGGTCGTTGCTCCACATTGCGCACACCGACAACTCAACGGTTCGTGAAAACCTTCAAGTTGTAAGCACAATGCTTCTCTGCAACTAAAATTTTGTTGACGGGACCTCACACCTTTATCGCAATATCATTTAGTCCTCATTAAAACCTTCCGGCCTTAACTCAAACTAAACGCGATAAAAGCGTCAGTTCCTAAACTTTTCAATTGTCCAGGTTCTGGCTTTGCGTCCCCTTTCAGAGACGGTCGGCCTGCGGTCTCGCGACCGCCTTTGAAACTTACAACATCGTGGGATTGCTCCCTCAACCTCGTAAGAACCCTCAGTGCACTCCAAGCTTTCGCTCTTTACGCCCTAAGACTGCGCGTCGGAGCATTGCTCCCCTGCGCAGTCCAAAACCATAACCCAATAACCTCCCCTTTTGCAACTACGAACAAGGGTTGAGCATCTCCAGACTTGCTTCCACTGGCCAGAGCAAGGTCCATCACTAAGTTTTGAGCAATGGTCGCAAAAGCACCATGGCCGAACGCTTCAGCCAACAGAACCAGCGGGTCCGTCCCAGCTCCAAAGAAGACCAGGTCGTTCAAAAGGCCAAAGAGCATTTCGAACGCACTCTGATTCCCATTGCGGGCAGCCTTGCGGGCAGCGTTGCTGCTCTCCAGCACCCCAGTGCCGACGAGGCCCTCAACTACGGCGAGATCTTCCTGCGCGACAACGTGCCAGTGATGGTCTACCTGTTGACGCAAAAAAGGTTCAAGATCGTCAAGCAGTTCCTCCAGATCTGCCTCGACCTCCAGAGCACCACATATCAAACCCGAGGAGTGTTCCCAACCAGCTTTGTTGAGGAGAACGGGGAGCTCATTGCCGATTACGGCCAACGTTCGATCGGAAGAATCACCTCTGTCGACGCCAGTCTCTGGTGGCCAGTCCTCTGCTGGATGTACGTCAAAGCCAGCGGAGACGAACAATTTGGATCCACCCCTGGAGTCCAACGAGGGGTCCAACTCTTGTTGGACCTCGTGCTTCACCCCACGTTTGAGGGCACACCGGTGCTGTTTGTGCCGGATTGTGCGTTCATGATCGATCGTCCAATGGACGTATGGGGTGCACCCCTAGAAGTTGAGGTGCTCTTGTATGCCTCCCTGCGTTGCTGCGCTCAGCTCATGGAGCTTGGCCGACGGAATCAAAACAGTCGCCTGCTCGACCAACGTTTGGTACTCACGCGCCAGTGGATTCACGACCTCCGCAAGTTTCTGCTGAAGCACTACTGGGTGACCAGTAAGACGATGCAAGTTTTAAGGCGAAGACCCACAGAGCAATACGGCGACAATCAGCACCAAAACGAATTCAATGTGCAGCCCCAAGTGATCCCTGATTGGCTGCAGGACTGGCTCGAGAACCGCGGTGGCTATCTCATCGGCAACATCCGTACAGGCCGGCCCGATTTCCGTTTTTACAGTCTTGGCAATTCTCTGGGCTGCCTGTTCGGACTTCTCACAGCACCACAACAGCGAGCACTGTTTCGGCTCACACTTCACAACCGCGATCATCTGATGGCTCAGATGCCGATGCGAATTTGCCATCCACCGATGGAAACGTTGGAGTGGCAAAACAAGACCGGATCCGACCCTAAGAACTGGCCGTGGAGTTACCACAATGGCGGCCATTGGCCGAGCCTTCTTTGGTATTTCGGGGCCTCGATCCTCCTCCATGAACGCCGTCACCCCAATGCAGACATCCTGCTGATGGGTCAGATGAAGGCGATGCTGGAGGATTGTTACTGGAGCCAGCTCAACCAACTGCCAAGACAACAGTGGGCTGAATATTTCGATGGACCCACTGGCACTTGGATGGGCCAGCAATCACGGACATATCAGACCTGGACCATCGTTGGATTTCTTCTGCTCCACCACTTCCTTAGGGTGAATCCTGATGATGTAGAGATGCTCGACCTTGACGGACCACCAGGGTCTTAGAACAACAGCTCAAAAACGCCGGACAACAAAAAACCCCCAGCGATCAGCTAGGGGTTTTTTTAAACCCTTTGGCTCAGAACAAACCGAGAGTCAGGGACTTGTCGATCGGCATCGCAGCACCGATTCCCAAATAGATGGTGGTAGCTGTACCGAACAAGAACACTGCCATCGCGATAGGACGGCGGAATGGGTTCTGAAACTTGTTGAAGCTCTCGATAAAGGGGATGAGCATCAGACCAAGGGGAACCAAGGTTTGCAGTGCAATACCCAGAAGCTTGTTAGGAACAACCCTAAGGATCTGAAACACCGGATAGAGATACCACTCAGGAAGGATCTCCAGCGGTGTTGCAAAAGGATCAGCCTTATCACCCAGCATGGCTGGATCTAAAACAGAGAGTCCAACGATGCAAGCGATGGTTCCAAGGATCACTACAGGGAAGATGTAGAGAAGATCGTTGGGCCATGCAGGCTCACCGTAATAGTTGTGCCCCATGCCTTTGGCGAGCTTGGCCCGCAGCTTGGGATCAGTGAGATCAGGCTTCTTGAGAATATGCATGGTGCGAAGCGGTAATGAGCGAACGGTAAGTGGGAAAGTTCGAAACTTGAATCAGTGCGTAAAGCAACTGAAATGGATCACAAAGGACCAGAAATGCCCTGCTTACGGATCATCAAGAAGTGCATGAGCATGAACACAGCAAGCAACCAAGGCATCACAAACGTGTGAAGGCTGTAGAAGCGAGTGAGTGTGGATTGACCAACGCTTTCGCCACCACGCAACAGCTCAACCATGAAGTCACCAACAACTGGAATGGCGGCAGGCACTCCAGAAACAATTTTGACTGCCCAGTAACCAACTTGATCCCAAGGGAGCGAGTAGCCGGTAACGCCAAAAGAAACAGTGATCACAGCCATCGTCACGCCGGTGACCCAAGTGAGCTCACGGGGACGCTTAAAGCCACCTGTGAGATACACCCGGAAGACGTGGAGAATCAGCATGAGCACCATCATCGAGGCGCTCCATCTGTGAACTGAGCGAATGAGCCACCCGAAGCTCACATCTGTCATCAGGTACTGAACTGAGCTGTAAGCCTCAGCAACAGTGGGCTTGTAATAGAAAGTCATCGCGAACCCGGTCGCGAACTGAATCAGGAAACAAACAAGTGTGATGCCGCCCAGGCAATAAAAAATATTGACGTGGGGCGGAACGTACTTGGTGCTGAAGTCATCAGCGATGTCCTGGATTTCAAGACGTTCCTGGAACCAGTCGTAGACAGGTGAGGAGTTCGCCATGCAAAGGTCGGTTTGGATTTCGAGAGTCTACCGATGACGCTCCAGCCGACGCGACAGAATGAAGCTGATGTTGCCGATTGTTAATTACATGAAAAAAGGCCTGCGGCAGCTGGCATCCGGCTTGGCCTGCCTTTTTCTTTGCAGCCTCTTAATCCCAGCGCCTGCTCTGGCTCTCAACGATGCCCAGCAGTTGGTGGTTGAAACCTGGCGGCTGGTGAATCAGAGCTATGTCGACCCCTCGAGTTTCGACCGTATTCACTGGAAGCGTCTGCGGCAGAAGGCTCTCGAGCAGACGATCGAAACCAGCGAGCAGGCCTACAGCGCCATTGAAACCATGCTTGAGCCCCTCGATGATCCCTACACACGCTTGTTGAGACCTGACGATTACTCCGTCATGAAGTCCAGCAACTCCGGAAGCCTGAGTGGCGTAGGACTTCAACTCGGCCATCACAACGATGAAGACTCAGTCGTTGTGATCGCTGCACTCGATGGGTCACCCGCAGCTGACGCTGGCGTGGTCAGCGGCGCCGCCCTGCTGGCGGTGAACGGAGAATCCACAGCTCTTCTGGGACTCGAGACCACAGCAGCTCGCTTGCGAGGCGATGTAGGAACGCAGGTTTTGCTGACCGTGCAACCCCCGAATGGAGAGACAGAAGAGCTCACATTGGAACGACGCAATGTTGACCTGCGCCCTGTTCGCACTCGGCGTCTTCGTAGTGACACCCATACTCTTGGCCACTTACGCATCACGCAGTTCAGCGAAGGCGTGCCGAAGCAAGTGCAAGAAGCCTTGCAAGAACTCACAGATAAGGGAGTGGAAGGGGTGGTTCTTGATCTTCGGAACAACTCTGGGGGTCTTGTCAGCGGCGGACTCGCCGTTGCTGACGCCTTCCTGGACCAAGAGCCCATCGTGGAAACACGCAATCGAGACGGGATTGCTGATCCCATTCAATCGAACCCAATCACGCTGTACGACGGTCCGATGGTGACCCTCGTCAACGCCGGCACCGCCAGTGCAAGCGAGATCCTTGCGGGGGCCCTTCAGGACAATGATCGTTCGCTGCTGCTCGGCAGCGAAACCTTCGGCAAAGGGCTGATCCAGACCCTGACCAACCTGAGTGATGGCAGTGGTTTGGCGGTTACCGTGGCCGGCTATGTCACCCCAAGCGGACGTGACATTCAGGGGCAAGGAATTACACCAGATCGCTTGCTGGATCAGCCCGAACCACTGAACCCCGGGGGCGAAGGAGACCGCTGGTTAACGGATGCAGAACGGGTGCTGGAGGCCATCATCGATCGCCAGACCGCCGAATCTCCTCCAACAGCCGATGCCATCAATCCAGAGGAGATGGCAGCAACAGCATGAGTAGCCGCACTTATCACGACCCTCTCCATGGCGGCATCGCACTCAATACAGACGACCCTGCTGAAGCGCTGGTGCTCGAACTCGTTGACGCAGCCCCCTTCCAAAGACTTCGGCGCATTCGTCAGCTCGGACCTGCGTTTTTAACCTTCCACGGTGCTGAATCGAGCCGGTTCACCCACTCTCTTGGCGTGTTCCACATCGCGCGACAGGCCTTTCAGCGCCTGTTGGCCATGGATCCATCACTGGAACTTCATCGAGGCGTTCTCTATGCGGCAGCCCTGCTCCATGACTTGGGTCATGCGCCCCTGAGCCACACCGGCGAGGAAATGTTTGGCACCCACCATGAACGGTGGTCGGCACGCATCGTTCGAGAGCACCCCGCGATCCGGGAGCCACTCGAACGATTTCAACCAGGAAGCTCTGACGCTGTGGCTGCCCTTCTAGAGCACGGCACCACAGAACGGAGGGTGATTAAAGACCTCGTTAGCAGCCAACTCGACTGCGACAGACTCGATTACTTGCTGCGAGATAGCTACAGCACAGGGACGAGCTATGGCCAACTGGATTTAGAGAGAATCCTGGCCGCACTCACCCTGGCGCCAGATGGGGAACTCGCCATCCATCCCAAGGGCCTAATGGCTGTAGAGCACTACCTCGTGGTGCGAAACCTGATGTACCGCAGTGTTTACAACCACCGCCTCAATGTGGTTTGCAATTGGCTGCTGGAACAAATGATCCGCCTGGCCCGTGAGCTAGGCCCCGATCAAGTTTGGACAGATTCAACGATGCGCTGCTGGCTTTGGTCCCCCCATGAGCTCGATCTCGAGGCCTATTTGGCTAACGATGACCTACGAACTGGCTATCACCTGTTGCGCTGGCGAGAGGAAGCTCCTCGCCCGCTCGCTGATCTCTGTGATCGGTTTCTCAACCGACGACTCCTCAAAGCACTAGATGTGGACAGTCTCTCGAAGGAGAAGCAGCTCGAATGCTTGGCCCACGCAAGGGGATTGGCGGAAGCGAAGGGATTGGATCCGAGTTTGTGTTGCGGTCTATGCCACCAACAACTGCATGGATATCACCCCTATCGCGGCGGGCTGAGGCTCTGGAATGGTCAGCAACTTCAAGCACTCGAGCAAAGCTCAGCACTCGTTCAAAGCTTGAGCAAGCCTGCCAGCACCAGCTGGCTGATCTATCCAAAGCAGATCAGTCAGGAACTGAAAAGAAAGGTGGGCCAATACCTGGCGCAGATTTAAGGTCAGCCTCCACTCTTGATCACGTCGGTGGCTTTGACCCAAGGGACCCTTCAAGCTGCATGCCATCGCCTGGTTTTGCCCACCAATCGGCACATCCCTTGGCAAGACACCCTGGAGGACCAACTCAATGGCCTTGAGGGCAAGGATCTCGAATTGGATAGCGGGGAGTGGTTGCTGAATGGTCGGGTGCTCTCTGCCTTTCAAGTTCAACTGGAGGTACGCAGATGTCGATTGCTATCGATCAAAAGCTGCAATCCCCTCACCGTGGTCAGCGCCAACGCCCTCGGCATACCAGCTCAGCTCACAACGCCGCAGCATGCTGATTCGCTTCCTAATGGCCCTGAAGAACAGCAGGCCCCTGCCTTATTGATTCATCGAGCAACCCTGCGATCGGGAGACCATCTCAAAGCACGCCACCACGTTTTGCTCATTGGCGATGTCAATCCAGGCGCGCAAATCAGTGCAGGAGGGAACGTCCTGATCTGGGGGCGGCTCCGTGGCTTTGCTCATGCAGGGGTTAAAGGGGATCAGAATGCGCGCATCACGGCATTACAGCTCCGTCCCCTTCAGCTACGAATTGCGGATTTAGTGGCCAGGGGACCAGAGGAGAAGCCCCAACCTGGACTTGCGGAGGAAGCACGGATTGTGGATGGAGTGATTTCGATCGAGCCCGCTGATCCCCGTTATGACTTGCCAATGCAAGAGCTTTCTGCCGATTTGAACAATCAAGAGCACTAGCCCCTAACCTGGCCAGATCAACCGCGACAACGTGACGTCAAATTCGCGAACGATCTTGATCTGCTCAGGCAAGGGGGGGGTCGGTAAGACCACCCTGACGGCCAACTTGGGGATTGCCCTTGCCCAGCGCGGGTCTAGCACCGTTGTTCTGGATGCCGACTTCGGTTTGCGCAACCTCGATCTGTTGCTTGGACTCGAAAATCGGATTGTCTATACAGCGCAAGAGGTTTTGGCCGAGACCTGCCGCTTGGATCAAGCCCTTGTGAAGCACAAACAAGTGCCCAATTTGGCGCTGCTGCCGGCTGGCAACCCGCGGATGCTCGAGTGGCTCAAACCAGAAGACATGCAGGCCATTGCCTCCATGCTTGAAAAAAGATTCGATTACGTGTTGATCGACTGCCCTGCGGGCATTGAAGACGGCTTCAAAAACGCCGTCGCCGCAGCGCGTGAAGCCATCGTGATCACCACTCCTGAAGTGTCGGCTGTGCGTGATGCGGATCGCGTGATCGGATTGCTCAACACCCACGGAGTGACCCCAGTCCAGCTCGTTCTCAATCGGGTCAGGCCCAAAATGATGGCCAATCAAGAGATGCTGGCTGTGGATGACGTCACAGACATCCTGGCCCTCCCCTTGCTCGGATTAGTCCTGGAAGATGAGCAGGTGATCGTGAGCACCAATCGGGGCGAACCCCTCACCCTGAATGGAACAAAATCACCAGCAGCCAAGGCCTACAGCAATATTGCTGGACGCCTGCAAGGCGAGGAGATTCCATTGGTGGATCCTTCCAAGGAGCGTTCGGGCCTGCGGGCCACAGTGCGCCGCTTGATGCAAACGAAGATCTTCTGAGCTGATGACTCTCCGTGACCTCGTCGACAAATTGCTTGGGCGCCAACCAGCGAGCGCCAGTACCGCCAGAGACAGGCTTCAACTCGTTCTGGCCCATGACCGCAGTGACCTAAGCCCTGAGCTTCTCGACCAAATGCGTCGTGAAATTTTTGAAGTGGTGGCTAAGTACGTTGACATCGACCTGGAGGAAGGTGATGTGAGCCTGGAAACCGAGGATCGTGTGACGGCCCTTGTTGCCAACTTGCCGTTTCGTCGACCGGTTGCATCAACCAGTCCCAAATCTGACTAAGGGGGAATGGTTCTGGAAGCATTTCCAGACCTCATGGCTGAGCAAGGCTTCACTCCCGCAGAAACCACCGTGGTCAAACTCCTCCTGGAGGGGCTTAGTAATCGAGCCATTGCTTCCAGGCTGGTGGTAAGCATCCGCACGGTTGAAAGTCACATCAGCAACGCTCTCGATAAAAGTGGTTGCCGCTCGAGACTTGAACTTTCAATGTGGTGGCTCCGCACCCATTCAGAGTCCACGAGAACGTGCAGCGTTAAAGTCCCTTCAATGCCGGCTTAGCTCAGTGGTAGAGCAGCGCTTTTGTAAAGCGAAGGTCATCGGTTCAAATCCGTTAGCCGGCTTCAGTCAAGATCCATAAGGCACGATCAGCTCTCCAGCTCCAGGGTGGGATCAGCGGCCTGAACGACCTGTAAAGATCCAGATCCCAACGATGGCAAACAGCCACGGGAGCACATCCAAACCAGCCCATGGCGTGAGCAGTTGGACCACCGGTTCAAACAGCCAGTGCATGACGGTTTGAAGCAAAATCAACGAAGCAATCAACCAGAGCATTCGGGAAGGCTCACCACACCTGCTGGCATCACAGCGCCTCTGCGAAGCCAATGCCAGCCTTCAAGTCCTCGCCAAGCAATCACCGAGCTCGCTTGACAGGACGGAGCAGGCCAAGGGAGGGGTGCAAGCAAAGGCAAGTCCGGAAATGCACCTGCCGCCTCCATTTCGGTTCGACTGGCGGGTTCTCCCGACGCATTGGCACTAGTCGTGGCAAGCGGACCGCTGCAACGCAGAAGATCCAACATGGGCTTGCAAGCTGGGATGCGCAAACCAAGGGTTGCCACTCCAGGGTTGAGGGCCTCTGCACAAGGACCAAAGGCTGGTAAAACCAGGGTGAGGGCCCCTGGCCAGTGCAGTTGCGCCAGGGCGCTGGCATCAGCTCGAGCAGCTGGGGAGATATGGCATAACAACCCATCAAGGTCAGCACCCATCAGAATTAACGGCTTGTCCTGGGGCCGTTTTTTCAAGCGCCAAAGTTGAGCCGCCTGCTCTGGCAGCGCAGCCAATGCCGGAAGGGTGTCTGTTGGGAGTAGGGCGGCGCCCCCAGCACGCAAATGCGCTTCGATGCCATCGCGATCCAACAGATTGAGCGGATTGGTCGTCATCGCTCCTCCGTCTGCTGATCGGAGGCTATGGATTGGCACGCTCGCTGAGCAAGAGCAAAGCGGGGAATGCCCTGAAGGTCATAACGGGCTTCTGGCCGTTCGAGTCCTGCATCAGTGAGCAACTCCAGCACCATCGCACTCTGGTCATGGTGGTGCTCCAAGAGGATCCAGCCGCCTGGCGCTAGTGCTCTGCAAGCATCTCGGATGATCTGCCTGCAACAGTCGAGTCCATCACCACCACCACACAGAGCCAGATGAGGCTCATGGTCTTTAACGACGGGCTCGAGCTCATCCATCACAGCCGTTGGGATGTAAGGCGGGTTACTCAGCACAAGGTCCAACTGCCCCCACCATGGTTTGAGCGGTTCCCACCAACTGCCGAGATGGAGTTGACAACTACTGTCTCCAGCGAGGGCGATCAGATTGCGTTCAGCAAGAGCAAGCGCGTTTCTACTGGAGTCCACGGCATGGCCCTGCCAGTGAGGGAGAACACGGGCAAGCGCCACGGCCAAAGCTCCAGAGCCCGTTCCCAAGTCGGCCCAGATCCCTTCCACCTCGGGTGCATCCTCTTGCAAACACTGCAAAGCGAAGTCGATGAGCAGCTCGGTTTCTTGACGGGGGATCAAGGCGTCGGCCGACACCTCCAGCTCAAGATCTCGCCATGGACAAAGCCCAACCAAGTGCTGAAGGGGAATGTGCTGATCGCAATGCTGGGTCCAAAGATCCGTGAGCTGGTGCAACGAGGAACTCAGCTCGATCTCTACGTCTGGGCAAATTCGTAGTTTTTGAAGATCACCCCAAGAACAATCTGCGGCCATCGAAAGCAGCCAATCCAAATCCACAGCACGTCCTCCCTGTCGGATCAGCTCACGCCTCCACACCAGTAGATCTGTTCCCTTGCAGCGGATAACGCCCATCGGATCAGGTTAAACGGAGCGCCAACGCAAACCAGGCTTGGGCTCGATGACACCCTCAAGCTCAAGCTGCAACAACTCATGCGCCACCTGAGTTGGACTGCAGCTCAGTGCTGCAGATAGCTGCTCCAGGGTGAGCCCTTGATCAACGCAACGCAATAGCGATGGATTCCGCTCGGATGAAGACCGGGATCGTTCCAATGGCATCGACGCAGTCCTCGCGGCCGCAAGCGGTCCTGGTCCAAGGACATCAAGCAACGACTCAGGCGATAGCAAAGGTGTTGCCCCCTCCTGCAACAAACCATTGCTGCCTTTACAAGACCAACGCAGCGCATCCCCTGGAACCACCCAAACAGGACAATTCTGAGTGCGCGCGATCTGGGCTGATAGCAGTGAGCCGCTTGTCTCAGGGCACTCAACCACCACCAGGGCACAAGACACACTCACCAACAGGCGATTCCGCAACGCAAAGTTGGATCGCTGCACCCGAGCACCACAAGGCCATTCGCTCAACAACAAGCCAGCAGACTCAACTTGGGCCTGCAGGGCCTCATGCTCAGGCGGATACACACGGTCCAAAGGCGTGCCCAACACGCCAACCGGAAGGCCACCAGCTGCAAGACAACCATGGTGAGAGGCGGCATCTATTCCTTCTGCAAGACCACTCACTACGGGCCAACCAGCTCGCGCGAGGCACTCACCAAGCGCATGGGCCATCCGACAGCCATGATCCGATGGTCGGCGCGTTCCCACCACCGCGACAGCCTTTTGAGCTGATAAGGCAGGCCAGCACTGCTTGCGCCCAGACCAGTGCACAGCAAGTGGAGGACGCTTCAACAAATCGAATGAGATCGGCCAGTCCTGATCCAGGGGAAACAGAGCATTGTCTGGAACCAAAAGACTGGGCGACATCCCTTTGCGCAGCCGATAAGACTCGACACGCGCCATCAAGGAGTCGGGCCAGCGCAGGGCTGCTTGCAAACGCAATAGGGGCCATGACCACAGATCAGCCAAGGTCACCTGATGGGCTTGAGCAACAGCCCTCAGAGCCCGAATCCTGGCAAAACCCAGTCCTGGGCATGAGATCCACAGCCACCACCAGCCACGCTCTCCCAACAGCTCAGCTCAAGTACAAATGTACTAGCACATTATTGGGGCGGCCCTTGGGTCAACAGCTCAAGCGCTGTTGCAACAGACGCTGGAGGGCGGCGCAAAACCTGGCGCCTATCTCCGTTGAGACGGACCAAAACCAACTCCACATGCGCCTTGAAGGCGCAATCACCATCGGCTCTTAACAGGTGCGTCTGCCAGCGCCAGCGCGGACCGTCTGGCGCAAGCGCATGGCTTTGAAGCACAACCTGGTCGCCATGCATGAGGGCTCGCTTGTAAGACATTTCCAAGCGCACCACTGGCATTTCCAACCCTTCAAGAGCCATCAGTTGGTAGGGCAGCCCTACCGCCGCGAGTGCTTCCACACGAGCCTCTTCCAACCAACCGACATAGGCGCCGTGCCACATCACACCGCCGTGATCGGTGTGCTGTGGCAGCACACGCTTGTTCAATTGCCAAGGAAGGCGCGTAACGCTCTCAGTCACCATCAACACGGCCTGGAGCATCAGCCATAGGCTGAAGCAGACCTAACTCTTCATCGTGTTCAAGAATCTTCTGATTGCTGATTCCGGCAAAGGGCATGTCGGAGAAATGGTGCGGATGCTCCGTGACCTTCCAGGGTTCAGAACGGCTCGTATCAACCTGCTGCACGTGGTTTCTGAGCAAGGCAAGGTCAACTCAGAAGATCATTGGACAACAGCAGGAAGCCTGCTGTCCAAGGCGGTGACTCAATTAGGGCTTGACCCGAGTGACGTGAATTCGATCATCCGCCAGGGGGATGCCAAACAAACCGTTCTCAAGGTGGCTGAAGAAATCAATGCCGACTTGATCGTGATGGGATCCAGAGGCCTTGGTCGACTCCAGTCCATCCTGTCCAACAGCACCAGCCAATACGTGTTTCAGCTGTCAACACGTCCGATGTTGCTGGTCCGTGACGACCTCTACGTTCGCCACGTGAATCGCCTCATGGTGACCATTGACGGAACGGGGGTTGGCGATGATGCACTCCGGATTGCCTGCGAAATGGTTCGCGACATCCCCGGCGGACAGCTCACGGGTGTTCACATCGCAAGGCAAGACCTATCGGCCTCCCGTGGTGGCGACAGCAAAGCCGATGGTTTGCTGACTGCCGCAGTCCAACGTGCTCGGAGCATGGGCGTTGACCTCAAACCCATGCATGTGGCGAATCAGGACATCGGCCGAGGGGTTTGCGAAGCAGCCGAAGAGATTGGCGCCGACCTCGTTGTGATCGCGTCACAGGACAGGCGCCCCCTTGTGGCAAGAGGTCTCGTGGATTTGGACAAGCTCCTTGGCGGCTCGATCAGCGATTACATCCGAGTCCACGCGCCTGCGCCGGTTCTTCTGGTCCGTGAGCCAGAACGCAATTGAAGCGGACCAGTTTTGAACCAACAGTCGATCAGGAGGACCCTTCTCGGCTGTTGGTCTGGATGAACAAGACGATCAGAAACACCGTCGGAACCAGGACGAACATGAGGCTGGCAACGAAGCCGAGATCGTTGGTTTCCATGGGCGATTAATGATGCAAGGCCGAACGTATCATCGTTCGGGAGCAACGATGAGCTTCAGCTCACCCCTCGTCACTGGGCGTAGCAGGCGAATCGGTTTCAGTCTTCTGTTCAGACCCCTCTTCAGCCTCGTCAGCGCTCTCGTTAACCGGCCATGACGTTGGCCCGGCTGGCAGCGCTTCAGCGCGTGCCGCTGCCTTTTTCTTATCGAGTTCAGCCAAGCGAACTTGCGGGCGGGTGAGCACGATCACGGATTGCTCCACAAGAGCCTGACAAGCCAATCTCCAGGACTCAGGACGTCGCCTGAGCTTGTTGTCCTCAACAACGGTTCGAGCCGTTAAGGGAGCGTCGGCGTCGGATCCCACAACATCGACAAAACAGGTGATGCACTGACCGCATCCACCACAATTCCCCAGTTGCCCCTTCAAGCCATAGAGCTCGATGTTTTCGCGCAGAGCGACGTCGCGCAGATTTTCTCCTGGATAACACTCCACATCACGTCCCTCACGCAGAAAACGAATGACTGGCATGGAGTGCTCCAGCGGTAAACGTCCACTTTGCGCCCAAAGGTTGCGTTTTGTAACCCCCTCAGCCAGACCTGAATGCGGCAGCCAAAGAACGGAAGCACTGACAGGACAGTGCAGAAAACAATTCAAGCGGTCTCAACACAAGACATTGCAGCTCGCGACAACACGCCCCACTCAATTGAGCGAACCCCTTACGATCGCTAGGTCTGTCTGCATCAGCAGCTCCGTTCCACCTGAACCTGACCCATGGGATTGCCCTGGTATCGGGTGCACACCGTCGTTATTAACGACCCAGGCCGACTCTTGGCCGTGCACCTCATGCACACTGCCCTCGTTGCCGGCTGGGCCGGCTCGATGGCCCTCTACGAACTCGCAATTTTTGATCCATCGGATCCAGTCCTGAACCCCATGTGGCGTCAGGGCATGTTTGTCATGCCCTTCATGTCGCGTCTGGGCGTCACCGGAAGCTGGGGAGGCTGGAGCATTACAGGAGAAACGGGAGTCGATCCTGGCTTCTGGAGCTTCGAAGGCGTCGCAGCAGCTCATATCGTCTTCAGCGGCCTATTGATGCTCGCTGCGATTTGGCACTGGACGTATTGGGATCTTGAAATTTGGCAAGACCCCCGTACGGGCGAACCAGCTCTTGACCTCCCGAAAATTTTCGGCATCCACCTCCTGCTTGCAGGATTGGGTTGTTTTGGATTTGGTGCCTTTCACCTCACAGGTGTCTTCGGACCTGGCATGTGGATCTCTGATCCGTATGCATTAACAGGTCATCTAGAAGCGGTTCAACCGTCGTGGGGACCGGAAGGCTTCAACCCCTTCAATCCAGGAGGAATTGTTGCTCACCACATTGCCGCAGGCATCGTGGGCATCATTGCCGGCATTTTCCACATCACAACTCGACCACCGGAGCGTCTTTATAAGGCCTTGCGGATGGGAAACATCGAGACTGTTTTGGCTAGCGCCATCGCAGCTGTGTTCTTCGCTGCATTCATTGTCGCTGGAACCATGTGGTACGGCGCCGCTGCAACCCCGGTTGAGCTCTTTGGCCCCACTCGTTATCAGTGGGATCAGAGCTACTTCAAGACAGAAATCAATCGCCGCGTTCAGACGGCTCTTGATGAAGGAGCCTCCATTGATGAGGCCTACGCTGCCGTCCCCGAAAAACTCGCCTTCTATGACTACGTAGGGAATAGTCCCGCCAAAGGCGGCCTATTCCGTGTTGGTCCGATGGTGAATGGAGATGGTCTCGCGACTGGATGGATTGGTCACCCTGTCTTCACCGACAAGGAAGGTCGTGAACTTCAAGTACGTCGTCTTCCCAACTTCTTCGAGAACTTCCCCGTTGTTCTTGAAGACAATGACGGCATCGTTCGCGCCGACATTCCCTTCCGTCGTGCCGAAGCCAAGTACTCCTTTGAACAGAGAGGCGTTACAGCAACCGTTTATGGCGGTTCTCTCGATGGCAAGGTCTTCACTGATCCTGCTGATGTGAAGCGCCTGGCCCGTAAGGCCCAACTCGGAGAAGGATTCGATTTCGATCGCGAAACCTACAACTCGGACGGAACGTTCCGTAGTTCACCTCGCGGCTGGTTCACCTTCGGCCACGCAACCTTCGCTCTGCTCTTCTTCTTCGGTCACATCTGGCACGGTGCACGCACCCTCTACCGCGACGTGTTCGCAGGAATTGATCCAGATCTTGGTGAACAGGTTGAATTCGGCCTCTTCCAAAAACTCGGCGACAAATCAACACGTCGCCTACCCGAGGGATATGTTCCTCCCACGGGATCCACACCCCTCAGTTGATCGCTCTCTAGGAGACTCTCGATGGAAAGCTTCGCTTACATCCTCATTCTCGGCCTGGCGATTGCCACCTTGTTCTTCGCGATCGCATTTCGCGATCCACCGAAGATCGGTAAGTAGTCCGCCCAGCAGATCTAACCCCGCCTAAAAGCGGGGTTTTTTATTGCCCAAATTCAGATCCTTAGTTCACAAACACTTTTCAAAGTTCCAGATGTTCTATACAATGTGAAGAATTCATATTGGATCGATTAGGGCGTGCAGTGCCCCTCTTGCCAAAACACGGATAGCCGGGTTCTCGAATCGAGAGCAGCCGAGGGAGGACGCAGTGTGCGCCGGCGCCGTGAATGTCTGAATTGTGAATTCAGATTCACCACTTACGAGCGGGTTGAAATGGTTCCAATCACCGTGATCAAACGCAATGGTCATCGTGAAATTTTCAATCGCAACAAACTTCTGCACGGCCTGAGCCGCGCCTGTGAAAAAACGGAGCTAACCCCCAGCAAACTCGAAGCGATTGTTGACGAGCTCGAACTCAGTCTTCAGCAAAGCAATAGCCGTGAGATCACCAGTTCAGAGATCGGTGAGTTGGTGCTGGGGCATCTCAAGGGGCTCAGCGAGGTTGCTTATGTACGTTTTGCCTCGGTGTATCGACACTTTCGCAGCGTCAGCGATTTCGTCTCCACGCTCGAAGGGATGAACGCAGACAAAGCTGAGCTCGCCGCACTCGTCTAAAAAGCAAGGCTGTTCTGTAAAATTAAAAAATACTGATCCTTTGTCGGCGGGCACTGGATCAATTTTTATCGCACTGTCCTCGGGCAGACCGCCAACCATCCATGACTGTTACCCCAACCGATCCGGCTCAGGATCTTGCTGTGGAGACCACCACTGCCATCGACGAGAGCACAGCCGTCGAAGCCACAGCGGACCAAGCCGATTTTGGAACGGACGAAGATCTCAGCATCCCGGAAGACATTCCTACTGCCGACGATCCCAGCAGTCGTGCCAACCCTAAGGATTTGGATGGGGCCGGCTTCACCATTGATGATTTCGCCTCACTGCTTAGCAAGTACGACTACAACTTCAAGCCAGGCGACATTGTTAACGGCACAGTCTTCGCGCTGGAAACGAAGGGGGCGATGATCGATATCGGCGCCAAAACCGCCGCTTTCATGCCCCTCCAAGAGGTCTCCATCAACAGGGTGGAAGGTCTGAGCGACGTGTTGCTACCCGGTGAGATTCGGGAATTCTTCATCATGAGTGAAGAAAACGAAGACGGCCAACTCTCCCTCTCGGTTCGCCGTATCGAGTACCAGCGGGCCTGGGAACGGGTGCGTCAGCTGCAAAAAGAAGACGCCACCATTTATTCAGAAGTGTTTGCCACCAACCGTGGTGGTGCTCTCGTTCGGGTGGAAGGCCTTCGCGGCTTCATCCCTGGATCTCACATCAGTACGCGCAAACCGAAAGAAGAGCTGGTTGCAGACTTCTTGCCTCTCAAATTCCTTGAAGTCGACGAAGAGCGCAATCGTCTGGTTCTCAGTCATCGCCGCGCCCTGGTCGAGCGCAAGATGAATCGTCTTGAAGTCGGCGAAGTGGTGATCGGCACCGTTCGTGGCATCAAGCCCTACGGCGCCTTTATCGACATCGGTGGAGTGAGCGGTTTGCTTCACATTTCCGAAATCAGTCACGAGCACATCGAAACACCTCATTCCGTGCTGAACGTGAATGATCAAATGAAGGTGATGATTATCGACCTCGATGCCGAACGCGGTCGGATCTCACTGTCTACCAAGGCTCTGGAGCCAGAACCCGGTGACATGCTCACCGATCCTCAAAAGGTCTTTGACAAGGCAGAGGAAATGGCAGCTCGCTACAAGCAGATGCTTCTTGAGCAAGCGGAAGAGGGAGAAGAACCCTTGAGCTCGATGATGGTCTGAGCGGCATGAGCCCATGGCTCATTTATCTCTGAGAGGCCATTCACTTGGCTTGATCCATGGGGTGCTGTTCGACAAGGACGGCACCCTTTCCCATAGCGAACCCCATCTCATCGAGCTGGCCGACGCCAGGATTGAGGAAATCATTCGCGTCTTTGCATCCCGTGGCGCATCAACCAACGTCCAAGCTGAACTCCAGGGCTTGCTCAAGCGCGCGATGGGCCGGTGCGACTCCGGCTTGATTCCTGATGGAACGTTGGCCGTCGCCTCCCGTCAACACAATCTGTTGAGCACCGCAACTCTTTTCTGTCTGTTTGATCTCAGCTGGCCTCAAGCACTCGTGCTCGCAGAAGAGATCTTCGACACTGTGGACCGCCTCCACAAGCACACCGCAACGCAAGTAAGTCTCAGCGCCAGAACCCCTTTGCCCCATTCAAAGGAATTGCTCAACGAGCTGCACAGCGCAGGGGTGATCTGTGCCGTGATCAGCAATGACACCCGCCAAGGGATTGAACAGTTTCTTCAAGACCATGGCTTGAGCAACTGCATCACAGGAATCTGGAGCGCTGATGACAGCCCATGCAAACCAGACCCAGGGGCTGTGCATGGTTTGTGCAAACAGCTGCATTTGGATCCATCACAATGCGCACTGATCGGGGATGCCGACTCCGATCTGCTGATGGCACGCCGCGCAGGCATTGGTTGTGCGCTTGGCTATGTAGCGGGATGGCATCGAACCCCCGAGCTGACATCCCATCAATATTTGATCCATCACTGGCAAGAGCTAAGGGTTGAACAAGCTCAGTAAGGGCAACCCGTAAAATCCCATCACGCCCTAATTACTTATGAGTCGATACGTTTTCACCTCCGAATCGGTAACGGAAGGACATCCCGACAAGATCTGCGATCAAGTCAGTGATGCCGTCCTGGATGCTCTCTTAGCCCAAGACAGCACAAGCCGAGTGGCCTGCGAAACGGTTGTGAATACCGGTCTGTGCATGATCACAGGCGAAGTCACCTCCAAAGCCCAGGTGGATTTCATCCATCTCGTACGCGATGTGATTCGAGATATCGGCTACAGCGGAGCACGAGCTGGTGGCTTTGATGCCAACAGTTGCGCCGTGCTGGTCGCCCTTGACCAGCAATCACCTGACATTGCTCAGGGTGTCAATGAGGCCGATGATCACGAAGGCGATCCCCTCGACAAGGTGGGCGCCGGTGATCAGGGAATCATGTTTGGCTATGCCTGCAATGAAACTCCCGAGCTGATGCCTCTGCCGATCAGCCTTGCCCACAGACTTGCAAGGCGCCTGGCAGAAGTCCGCCACAACGGAACACTCGACTACCTGCTCCCTGACGGCAAGACCCAGGTGAGTGTTGTCTACGAGAACGACCAGCCGGTTGAGATCGACACCATCCTGATTTCAACCCAGCACACCGCCGAGGTGACTGGTTTGACCGATGAACAAGAAGTGCGCAACCGCATCAGTGAAGACCTCTGGACTCACGTTGTGGTGCCTGCCACTGCAGATCTCCCTCTCAAACCAGATCGCGCCAAGTGCCGTTATCTGGTGAACCCCACAGGCAAGTTCGTGGTCGGTGGTCCTCAGGGTGATGCCGGTCTCACGGGTCGGAAAATCATTGTGGACACCTACGGCGGCTATGCCCGTCACGGTGGTGGTGCCTTCTCAGGCAAAGACCCCACCAAGGTGGATCGCTCCGCTGCCTATGCCGCGCGATATGTGGCAAAAGCACTCGTGGCCGCTGGTCTTGCCAACCGTGTGGAAGTTCAACTGAGCTATGCCATCGGAGTGGCCAAACCTGTCTCGATCCTTGTGGAGTCGTTTGGCTCAGGCAAGATCTCGAATGCAGAGCTCACCGACCTCGTGCAAGAGCACTTTGACCTGCGCCCAGGCGCGATCATCGAACAGTTCAAGCTTCGGGAAATGCCTTCCCTCAACGGTGGACGCTTTTACCGCGACACGGCTGCCTATGGCCACTTCGGTCGTCCAGACCTGAACTTGCCTTGGGAAGATGTCAGCGACAAAGCCGCAGCCCTGAAGCAGGCGTAAGCCAGCCAAATCCAAGCCTGCAAGAGCTTTAGAGCCCAAACACATGATGCAAGACCCGCTGGTGCTCGGCATTGACCTAGGCACAAGCGGTGTCCGCATTGCTGTCATCGACAGCAGCTGTGCCCTGCTCCAGACCGAAAGTGCGTCGTACCAGATCGGTCTGATCAACCCCTTCGACTGGCGCGAGCAATGTTGCACATTGATTGGGCGCCTCAAGCCCGACTACCGACATCGCCTTAAAGCCATCGCCGTGGATGGCACCTCAGGAACGTTGCTGGCATGCGATCAACAAGGGGTACCCCTTTCTGACGCCCTGCCCTATTCGTTCGCATGCCCAAATTACGTTGATCAGATCCAAGCTTTGAGTCCACAGGGTGGACCAGCTTCAAGCGCCAGTGGCAGCCTTGCAAGGGCGCTGCGCCTAGTCGACCAACACAAAACCCCTCTCCTGCTTCGCCATCAAGCCGACTGGATCAGCGGGTGGCTTCTTGACAATTGGCGCTATGGGGAGGAGGGCAACAACCTTCGCCTGGGATGGGACCTCAGCAAAAGAGCGTGGCCAGACAGCTTCTCCAGCCAACCCTGGTGGGATGCACTTCCAGAGATTCGCGCCAGTGGCTCAGTGCTTGGCCCCCTTTCGCCCCAACGCGCCAAGGATCTAGACCTGCCAGAGGATCTGTTGGTGGTCGCCGGGACCACAGATTCCAACGCTGCCGTTCTCACGGCTGATGCGGACGACGACGAGGGCATCACAGTGCTGGGAAGCACCTTGGTGCTTAAACGATTCACCGATCAGCCCCTGGCTCAAGGGCCAGGGACCTCCAGCCATCGCGTGGGAGGTCGTTGGTTATGCGGAGGAGCCTCTAATGCTGGTGCTGCGGTGCTGAAACAACTCTTTCCTGAGATCAACCTCGCTGAACTGAGCCGTCAGATCGATCCTGAGCAGAACAGCGGCTTACAGCTGCGGCCCCTTCCCAGATGTGGAGAGCGCTTTCCTGTGGATGACCCCCATCTCGAACCCATTCTCACGCCCCGTCCTGTCAGCGATTCCCTCTATCTGCACGGCCTTTTAGAGGGTTTAACGCAAATCGAACACGCAGGATGGCAACGCCTCACAAGCCTTGGAGCCGATCCTCCGAGAAAGATCGTGACCCTTGGAGGTGGAGCGCGCAATCCTCAATGGCGTCGACTGCGCGAGCGCCAACTCGGTGTTCCGATTCGCAGCTGCAATACACCTCCAGCCGCAGGAGTAGCTCGTCTAGCTCTACAGGCTGTACAAGCTCCAGACAAGACGATTCATCTAGGCGAGAATTAAACAAGCATCACCGAGCCCTTGCCCAACCGACTTCGTGACGGCCTTGCCCTTGGCCTGTTCATCGTTCTTGCCGGATATGTGGGATTCAGCGGGTTTCGGCTCGCCATCCTGCTCTGGCAACGCTTTAGCTGAGCCACTCCCCCACCCTCACCTTCGCCCCTTTCCACCATGACCGCTGATCCGCTTACCCCCGCTGTTAGCGAACGCATCTGTCGTCACATGAATGATGACCATGGCGATGCAGTGCTTCAGTACGCCCTCCATTACGGAGGAGTCAGTGCTGCCAATATCGCCACCATGACGGCGGTTAACGCTGACGCTATGAGCCTTGAGGTAGACGGGAAACCCCTCAGGATCCCTTTTGATCACACACTCACTGACAGTGAGGACGCCCACCGCACCATGGTGGCCATGCTGAGAGCGATGCCCTCTGACGGGAGCAAAGGGGAATCCTGAAAGCAGTCGTTTTGATGCTTTGCTAACCGCACTCCAAGATTGCCTTCAAGACCTGTTCGTTGTGCCTTCTTGCCCGATTTGCAAGAAGGTGATCCAACCCCATCAACACGCTGATCAAGCTTGCAGCGAGTGCACGCAAAGGCTGGGCCTCATGGAATCGGGGCTGCGCGGCGTCACGCCTGTTCGTTTCAACGCGGCAGGTTGGTATCGAGGAGAGCTTCGCCGAGAGATCTTGCGCCTAAGGCTCAATCAAGACGTATCAGTGCTGAAGGCGATCACCTTCGCTCTGCAACGAACCCTTCCCGCCAAGGCCCTCTTGGTTCCAATCCCAAGCTGGAAAACGCAGAAGCGAGCCAATCCGCTGCCGGCCTTGATCTGCCGGAGCCTGGGACGCACCACCAAGACGCTGCTGAAACGCTGTCGGCCCACCGTGGGCCAACACCATCTCAGTCGCCGTCAGCGGCTTGTGAACATGAAATCTGCTTTCGCGATCCACCCAGATCAACAATCCTGGTGCGTTTCTGCAACTCCCACCTGGATTGTCGATGACATCCTCACGAGTGGTGCCACAGCCCAAGAAGCACTCCATACGTTGAAGCGTGCTGGTTTAGAGGTCAGGGGATTGATCTGCCTGGGGCGCACCCCGTGATTTAAGATTCCGGTGTCGTGAAAGCGACGTGCCGGGATAGCTCAGTTGGTAGAGCAGGCGACTGAAAATCGCCGTGTCCCCAGTTCAAATCTGGGTCCTGGCATTTCCCAAAACGCCATTAAAAGCACGTTGCTGAAACGCATGCGCTGTAGCGACTTGCTTTTCACTGCTAGATAAGATTTTCCTCTCCATCCCCAATTGGCATTGGAGCGGTTGGGAATGGTCTGAGAACTCTTTAAACACAAAGCAAAGCCAGAACTCCCCTTAACCAATGCATAAAAAAAAGGAAGGTCTCCCCAGACCTCCCCAGTTCGACGCATTCCCCTTGGATTCCACCCCAAGAGGCTGGTGAGATTCTTGTGTATCAAACTGAACTCATTTGTAGGAACAAGCACCAAATCCCTATGAGGTCGTCAGCGGACCAAAAAAAGGGAGGGTCTCTCACAACCCTCCCCCTTGCCGTGCATTCCCAAACCAGGAACAAACAGAGTCTTATGTATCCGTAAGAACTCTTGTGTAGGGACGGACACCTGGTGACTCTTCGGTCCCAAATCAGCAGTGAATTCAGTTGTGTATCGAACGGATACTGATTTCAGAATTTCTTCAGTGAATCTTGTGGGAGCATTGCCACAACAGCGATCTCAGTGCCCTTATTTTCCTTAGACGACGTATTCAGATCCAAATGTCTCCCACCGACCTATCCAGTCTCAAATGGGGCAAAGACGGAGAGTTGTCCAACAACGACACCCTCAACCTGGTAGAGAGACTGATGAGGGCGGAGGAGGAATCGAAGCGGTCTGACCTCAACTGCAGTTCTATTCCTCAACTCCAACCGACGGAAGAATCTTGAGAGAGCTGGGCGCAGGAAACATTCGCCAATGAGCGGAACGAACTGAGATCGGATCCGAAAGTTTTTTGTTCTGGTAAAAACCGCTGCCGATTCCCAGTTGGCGGGCGCCTATACAACCTCAAAATGTTGTGAAAGGCATGCATCAGCAAGATAAGAAGCATCTTCAAGACACTCTTAAGCGACAAATCTGGAGCGAAGCAGGGTTATGGATGCAGGAAAGAGCGCAAACCCTTTGGGACAAAGGGATGTCCAATGAGGCAGCGGCGCTCTACTCAGAGTTCGCCCGAGGTCCAGCGATGGGCAAAGGATCATAAAAACGTAAGGCGAGGTAACCCTTTACAGCTTCAAGTCGCTTCCTCAGCACTAGATCTCATAGGTGTAGAACGATCGCCTAGACAATTGAATCTCCTCTGAACTCCAAAAGCTATTGGAGTTCAGAGGAAAGCAAAACATCGCTGAACAGTTGGCCAATTCCGAATCTGCTGCCAGAGGGCAGAGCCTTCATCCCTAGTCGATTTCTGGACGACGGCGCCCTGCATGGATGGTGGCCACCTCTGTGATCTCTTCAATCACCAAGTGCTTCCTCCAATCCTGGGAGCCGTTCAGCAACTCATCAAGCTCCTCTGCGGTCATTTTCCTGTCGAGACCGCCAAGCGTGCCTTTGATAGCGCACTTGATGATGACCTCTTGCTCGTACGTCATAAAGCGAACGCTGAAGCTTCCATCTTGCCGAAGAGGCCGCAGCGCATCATTCCTCAGCAGCCACTCCATTCCTATCCGCGGGGAGCTGAGACCTACGCCGAGGGACGACGGAGCGCGACCCAAGCAAAATTCGCCATTGAAGAAGCGGTTACGCTAAACAACCATTTCGTCGACTCTTATTTTGTCTAGAGATCAATGAACAGCAAGCTAAATAAAGAACTGATGTCACGGTCTCTTCAATTAACAGCTCTTGCAGAGCTGCAACCCGACGACCGTATTGCACGCATTACCTGGGACAGGATTCAAGACGACTTAGAGCAAGCCGACAGCATGGTGTATGGGATGCAATTTTGCATTGCAAATATCGCTGCATTGATCAAGACATCCTTTAAAGAAACCGAAAACACCATCGCCGCTCTGGAAGCATGCCATCAACTGATTACGACTCTTGGATGGAACAAAGAAGAGATTTTAGCAATGGAGCGATCAAGCATGGTCTTCATTGATTACATCAAGGATGTTGTCTCCATGTACAACGACATCAAACAGAATCACTGTGAAAATGCTCAATGCATTCTTGCAATGAATATGAATTCCATGCTCTTACAGGACCTTGAGTACGTAATGAAGCAAAGCCCTCAACGGCAACGCAGCCTCACTCCTGCTCTGGAAGCCGCAGCTCAACTAAGGGTACAAATGGTTCTGGTCTTTGACTGGAATGCATCCGAGGCATGAGAAGAACACTGCCTCCACTCAGACGTCCAAGATTTCAAACAATCGGTCTGGCCGAAGGCATTGCCAGGGCCTCCAGATCCTGAGCATGAATGGATGAGTGCAATGAAATCAACGAATGAGATGCGAGGAAGTCCTTAAAAACGGATGAAATCACCCAGTGGCGAGGTAAGATAAGTGAAATAAATCAATCAGGAAGGCTCTAACTAAGCCACATGAGTTTTCTTCTTTCTAGTCGATCTGGTCATCTCTGTTTTAACGGAAATAGGGTCCTAAAGCAGCACACGGATGGACTCTTTCCATCTGATCAATTTTGCGATGGCGACCTATCAATCCCTTCAACTGATCAAAATATCCTGACGATTTCTCAGTGCTTCCTAGATCTCTTCATCAACCCGATGGGCATGATGCAAGAGAAAAGGTCAAAAGGGAAAAAGTGGTTGTATTCAACTGTTGAGATTGAAAGAGAATTTGGTGGGGCAATCCAAATAGAGAATCAAGAACACTCATCAAAAGACCCTCTGCCTACTTCACTCAATCAAACGAGAGGGTGGCACTTATTTACCATGCATACGCTACATCGCTTCTTTTGGAAAGATTTTGACTGCATCAGAGGTTCACGCAAACTTGAAGAAACAAATGACTACCACTGGTGGCTTGAAAATAGCAGTGGAGATATGATCGACCTTGCAGAAGAGCAATATCGAGCGGCAAAGATCCCTAAATTGAGAGATCAGGGCAAAAGACTCAAACCACTCGGCCATCGATATTCGGCAACATCTAGGACCATGGCACATAGGATTACGGAAGTCTTATCCTCCCATCATTACGACGCAAGCGTTATTGATCAGTATGCCAATGCATATATGAAGCGATAAAGCCAAGCGTGAAAGAGGCGGATGCAATGCTTCTAAACTGAGACCAGTGGCGTCAATAACGGATAGCAGAAACATTTAGGTATCGACCAATGGATTGGCTTCCCACCCGTAGAAAGAACTGACTCGGATGGTTACCAGGAAGCTGAAAAAGATCAAAGGCAGGCTCATCAAACCTGAAGAAGCGGGCGAGGGATAGAGTTCTGAGATCCATGCATCCCTCAGGAATGCGTTGGACCTACCAAACAACTTGCTCTACGGCTTGAGAGAGGTAGATCAGCAGCAAGCAAAAACGCCTCCTGGGCGCTTTTTAGCATCACTGCTACACCAATTTGAGTGCTTGAAGGGGCAAATTGTCGAAATGCTCCCAGTTCAAATCTGGATCCTGGTATTTGCATCCATAAGCTGATGATCCGCGTACCGCTCGATGACGATCGCACCTTCAATAATCCTGACGGATTTGCGATGGTGTTTGACCGAACGTGGAAGCAATCAGCAAAAACTGAGGAATTTGCTGATCTGTCCATTGATGAACGCATCGATCTAGTGATTAAACAGATGGACGACCATCCATTCCTACAGAACGAACCCGAACAAGCACGTCAGGTTGCCATCTTCAGGGTTCGACTGCTCAAACTAGATGGCTCAAACCACTCAAGCTGACAGCAGCTCATCGATCTGCTCCATCTCTGGATCAAGCGTGTCTGAAGGTGGTTCCTGAGAATCATTGACGTACACGGTTGGCTCCAAATCAAAATCTTCAGGCTCATCCATCGTGGGGCCTGGGTCGACAGGAGAATCGTCAACGGCTTCAAGTCGAGGCGTCTCTAGCTGGATCGGCTCTTCGCTTCTCTCATGGAGCAAGCCGCGGAGTTGCTCAAGACGGTCGCTACTATCGGCGAGTAATAAAAAACTATTGGAATCATCAGCCTTCTCCGGCTCAACAGACTCCAAATGCGCAGAGAGTTCGTGATGTTTTTCTTCGAGCGCTAGCAACCTGAGCGTCAAAGATTCAGCAATCTCGCTGACCAAGTGAAGTTGACCACTCAACTGCTGAATCATGTCTTGGCTAGAAGTGGACATTGGAGTGAACTCCGCGCTCATCACGCTGATGGTATCGATCATGATGAACTTGTCCACTCTGAACGAGCTCTTTTGCAGAGAAAGGCCTGCTGGCTCAATTGATCAGCGCGCGAGTTTGAGTCGCAGCAGTGCAATGGGAGAAAGGAAACCTGGGGTGCGGTGGGGTGCGGTGACTGCTTTGAAAACCACGAGCTCCTTCAGAAAGTCGATTGCTGAACGAAATTGACAGGACACATTGATTCACAGAAGGAACATCTCAGCAATCATCGAAAGATTGAAACTAGCAATAAAGTCGCTTGCCAAAAAAGATAGGATGAAAACAAAGAAAACGAACTTTAAGGGAAAAGAAGAAAAGGCAATGAAGTCACCAAGGAATACTGAGAAGCAAACCAAACAAGCAGGAAAGCAGGATATATAAAGATTAATGATAAAATCAGAAAATAGCCAAGGATAACGAATCAAAGAGAAGAGAATAAAGACATATTTACTGATAGACAAAAAAGCGGGAGGTTCAACAAATGCAAAGCAAAGCCAAACAGACACTTTCAAACCTGCTAAAAAGTAGTTCAGAGGAGAAAGAGGTTCACTTCAACGTCGGGGACGGAGTCCTTAGGCTAAATTTAAAGTCGGAAGACATAATGCTATGGGGAGATACCCTAAAAAATATCTCTAATCCAGGAAATATTCTTCTTGCATGCGAGAGCAACCAAGTAGAATTATCAGAGACAAAACTCACATGGATCGTAGGTGCTGCAATTCGATCCACAAAGATCGAAAAGACAAGTGACATCATAAACTTATTAATATCACTTGATGTACCTAGTGATATTGCCGAAGCAGCAAGCAAACACTGTCCAGGACTTGGAAATGACATTACTTGGGCATTTTATCTAGAACGACATGGGTGGCTAACGGCATCACCAATTATGGACACAACAACCACATAAATCAAAAATGAACAACGATTCGTCAGCCAAAATAAAAGAGCTAACAAAAAAAGCAGAGCTATTTGGATTACATAAAAATAATCAGTTACCAGAAAGCAATGCGAAAATTCTTGATTCAGCCGATAGAGCAAAAAGATTATTGAGCACTGAAGAGCTGAATATCCTCTGCGAGAGGTCTCATAGCGATGCCAGCAAGCTTGAAGAACTGCAAAATATATTGCCAAGATTAATTGATGAAGCGAAAGATGTTCTTCTCCGAAGATTTCCAGAGATCATAGAACCGGGTGGTTCGCTCTATCCGGAGGAAAGAGCAGAGGCATGCTGGAGAGATTGCTTTCACTTTGCAAGAATCAGCATCTACGGAACAGCAGCGGGAAATACAGATATTACTGACAAGGAGGGGGTAAAGGCAGTTCAAGAATTGTATTCAATACTAGAAGTACCAGTCAACGCATTAATGATATGTCTAAAGGAACTACAAGTAAAATGCAGAGAGATATATTCCGAAAGCACTCAACAGAAAGATTTAGAACTGCTAGATGGGTGCTTCAACCATCTAGTCGCAACAATGGAGTCCATGCAATAAAAGCAGAGTTAACAATCTATAAAAAATAAAAAAAGCTGGTTACAACCAAACAAATGATACGATACGGAATCGATTAGAGACAGCACTAACACGGTTCTGAACGGAAGCGAGTATTACTAAAATTTTTGTTGCGGAAAGAGGAAAAGCGGTAGAAGAAAGGCAAACGGAACTAGAGTCAAAAAAATCAAGACTTAATCCACAGAGCTATGGTAGCCATCAAGCCAACACGTGATTTCACGAATAATGCTCGTACTTCATTTACAACAACGAATCAAAAGACGAAAGGGACAGCCGCTCTAACAGTAGAACAATTCAAAGAGAACCAATGCAAATCTATGGGGATTGGCATTGGGCCAAGACATCATGGTGAATGCCCATTTGGAGTCACAGCAGAAGAATATGCGAGCACTGGAAATAATGCATTAGAAACCGCTATTAGCAGTGCGTATAAACAGGTGTTCGGCAATGCAAAACCAACTGATAGTCAACGCTGCAAAGAACTGGAATCTCAGCTCAGGGACGGAAGAATCACAACTAGAGATTTCATAACAGGGCTGGCAAAGTCAGAGTTCTATAAACAGAACTACTACCACAAAGTATCACCAATAAGAGGAGTAGAGCATAATTTCAAACATTTAATGGGACGACCGCCAATTAATCAAGCTGAAATTGGTGCTTGTATCAGTCTAATTGCAGACCAGGGATATGATGCCTTGATCAATAAAATGACCTCATCTGGTGAATATCTTGAAGTTTTTGGTACAGATACAGTGCCCTACGATCGAGCCTGGAAATCTGAAGCAGGATTTTACTGCTCCACATTCGTGAATATGTGCTCAGTGAGCACAGGAAACGCAGGTTCAGACAAAATCATTGGCGGAAGAAGCCAACTCGTGATGTCTTTAGCCAATGCCAGGAAACTAAGCACCTCCTCAGGTAGTTACGATGTCACAGGATTTAGTTATTCGAAAGCCGTAAGAGACCCATCCTCAGGAGCGTTCCAAAGAATGTTCACGCCACAAACAACAAAAAGATAGACCTTTCCCCAACATGAGCATAAAAAGGCGCTAAACATCTCTATTAAGACCATTAAACTAAAAAACTCTAAGGCGATTATGTGGATTCTTGATTCCACATAATCGCCTTTTTGCCTTGCAATTGCACAAAATGATAATATTTGACCCAGGCAAAATACCTTAGATACTTTAAGTTTTGGAAACAAAGAACGAAGCCAATGAACTAAACGCTTAAAGTTGGGCAATTCTACCTAGCAGAAACAAAAAATCTCCATGGCTATTCCTGTTCGCGACTATTCTCTGAAGAGCCAGAACAGTAGGGTCAACAATCTTGCTGGAAATAGTGATTCAATCAAATATCAAGCAACAGGAGAGATATCCACCTCTGGGACATCAACTCGTAGAGACATGGACAGCTTAATCGAACAGGCGTACAAACAGATTTTCTTTCATGCAATGACTTGCGATAAAGACAAACATCTCGAGTCACAATTAAGAGGTGGTTACATAACCATGCGCGACTTTGTAAGAGGACTCTTATTGTCGGAAAGATTTCAACAAGGATATTACCAATGCAGCTCTAATTACAGGATGGTAGATCAAGTAGTGGGAAGAGTTCTGGGTCGGTCAGTGAGCGGTGAAAGCGAAAGGTTGGCGTGGTCTATCATCATTGCAGAAAAAGGATTCGCATATTTTATAGATCAAATTCTTGAGAGTGATGAATATATGATCAACTTTGGATATGATGGAACACCAGCCCAACGTGGCAGGTTAATACCAGGCCGATCAACTGGAGATATGCCGATCTATCAAAGTTTTCCTCGCTATGGGCAAGATTGGAAAAATTCTCTAATTGAAAGAGAAGTAGTCAATAAAACATTCACCACTGGTGGAGAGAGAAGCGAAATAAAATCACTGGTTAATAAACCACCTGAATGGCTCATTAAGAGTTGGCTGGTCTTGTTTGCAGTTGGAGGATTTGAGATTGCTAGAGTAATACTAACAATTGGAATCTCTATGGTGAAAAATTAAGAGCATGGATTTGAACATAAGCACTTGGACACCACCTGAAAATGCATCACCAGATCAGATGATGCGATACCCAGTAGATGCCAGAGGTGCAGATTGGCGAAACAAAGATATTGGAACTATTGATTTAAAAGGTGCAAATCTGTGCCGAGCTGACTTAAGAGGGGCCAATTTATCAGGCTGCCAAATGGAAAATGTGGATTTGAGGCTAGCAAAATACGATAATAAAACACAACTTCCAGAAGGATTTAATATTCGAACAAGTGGGGCCATCGGGCCAGGAGCCCAACTAAATGGAGCATTCTTAAACAATGCGGATTTGAGAGGAATAGATCTCCGGAAAGGTTCATTAATGGGTACCTATTTAAGTGGTGCAGATCTGAGCGGTGCATTACTGGACAACATTTCATTGGCTGGCGCTGATCTTCGCCATTCAATTTTAAGAGGAGCGATGTGCCGAGGCACCCGATTTGGCACAAGCGAACTAAATATGGCAGACCTAAGAGGGGCTGATCTAACAGAGGCGAACCTAGAAACACTGGAATCAATCAAAGGCACCGATTTCTCAATGTGCAAAGGAATGGCACCCCACATTGAACGCCTGCTAGAGAGGCCTGCGATAGAGCTGGATCACTGGAATCCACTCACTCGAAGCACTACACGCTCAAGCCTCGAGTCCCTACGGTTAGAAACATAATTTCACAAAAAAAGGGTCGATTGAAGGCGCTCGGCGTCGAAATCGATCATGTCGTCCTGTCACGCAACAAAACTGAACACTTGATTGAGCTTTATAAAGAAGATGCCCAATCGCAGAGGTTTTGCAAGAGATTGATCAGAGATAAACGAGAGAGCAATTCATGCCCTTTGGTCCTGCCTCGCTACTAGGGGTTGAGCGCTTCTCCGCTGAGAGTGAAGCACCGCTCGAACTGCTTCCAGGCGACGACGACATCCAAAAGGAAGCCTTGATACGCGCTATCTACAAGCAGGTGCTTGGCAATGCCTATGTCATGGAGAGCGAGCGGCAGTTGGTCGCAGAATCCCAGTTCAAACTTGGTGAAATCAGCGTTCGGGAACTGATCCGCCGAATCGCGAAGAGCGATCTCTATCGAAGTCGATTTTTCGAATCATGCCCGCGCTATCGATATATCGAGCTTGCCTTCCGACATCTGATGGGACGAGCACCTGTCGATTTTGAAGAAATGCGCGCGCACGCAGAACGTCTTGACAGCCTGGGGTATGAGGCCGATATCGATAGCTTTTTAGATTCTGATGATTATCAAAACACTTACGGGGAGTGGGTTGTGCCCTATCAGCGTGGCTGGAAGACAGAAAGCTGCAAAACCCTTCAAGAGTTCACATGGAGTTTCCAACTGCTTCGTGGCAATAGCAGTAGCAGTCTGAAGGGTGACCTCTCAGGCATCACAGCAAAACTTGGAGGAGCGGTCTACCAAAACCTTCCACTCGCTGTTGTCCCACCATCATCCAAAGAAGCAACAGGTTGGAGCTTTAGGAGATCGAAAAACCTACAAGATGCGCCAACGCGACTGGGCGTGGGAGCAGGACAAGAGGGGACCACCTATCGCGTTGAAGTTACTGGTTACAGCGCTAACAACGTACGGCGAATATCACGCTATACAAAATCAAATCGAGTGTATTACATACCCTTCGATAAACTCTCTGAACAATTCATAAGAATACATCGTGAAGGGGGTAAGATTTCTAGCATTACACCAGTCACTTAAAGCGTTAAGTACTTAATCAGCTAACAACCTCAACAAACACTCAAATTGAACATGGCCACCAACAAAACATCCTCAGGATTCGGAGCAGAGAGCAAGTGGAATAATCCCGTTACCTTTCAAAGGAAGGGGAGATCCAACCAGAAAGCAGCTTTAACCATAGGAGAATTCCTCAAGAATTCATGCGATCAAATGGCAATTGGCGTAGGGCCAAGAAGCCATGCAGATTGCCCCCACAGAGTGACAACGGAATGCTATAGCCCAGATGACAACTCATCGCTTGATGATGTTATTGCAGCTGCATATCGTCAAGTCTTTGGCAATGCCCATGTCATGGATTTCGAGCGTTCCAAAGAACTCGAAGCACAGCTCCGTAATGGAGAACTAACAGTTCGTGATTTTATTCGTGGGCTTGCGAAGTCAAGTTTTTACAAACAGAGATTTTTCACAGCTGTTGGTCCTCAAAGAGGCATTGATTTAAATATCAAACACCTGCTTGGAAGAGCACCACATTCACAGGCCGAAATTTCAGCGAAGATCTCACTTCAAGCTGAGCATGGACAGGAAGCTGTCATCGATAGCATTGTTGATTCTGCTGAATATCTCGAAGTATTTGGAAGTGATGTCGTTCCCTATGCGAGAGCCTGGTCTTCACCAGCTGATTTAGCAACCTCTGCCTTCCCATTACTTGCAGCAATTCAAAAAAGCTTTGCAGGGAGTGATAGTGCCAGAGGTGGAAGTAGCAACCTAATCAGTAGTTATGCAAGTGGACGGGCACCAAAAATCAATGTGCCTTCTGAATCGATCGGAGTCAAACCCACTCCAAGTTATGCAGCAGGTCGTTTTGCAAGCAGAGCACCTGGTGTCACAAGTGGAAAAGATGGCGCACCCATGCGTGGTGACAGCTACGTCTTCTTTGGGCTTGGACAACGGGAACAAGAAACATTCCAACGTTGCCCAGGCGACTCTACGGATCAACTCAACGCCTTAATTAGGGCATCCTACAAACAGGTCATGGGTAACCCACACCTGATGGAATTCGAAAGAGCAATCTCAGCTGAAAGCAAGTATGTGGACGGCTATCTGAGTACTCGTGAATTTGTACGAGCATTAGGTCTTTCAGCCGAATACAAGCGTCGTTTCTTTGAAACAAATGCTCCTTATCGCTTCATCGAATTAAACTTTAAGCACTTCTTAGGAAGAGCCCCAAGTTCACAGGCTGAAATCAGTGAGCACACAAAAATACTCGCTGAACGTGGCTATGAAGCAGAGATTTGTAGCTATGTTGATAGCGTTGAGTATCAAACAACCTTCGGCGAAGATACCGTGCCATTTGCACGTATCCTTTCTGAGAATGGCCGGTCTCAAGTGGCCTTTAATCGTCACCTGAAATTAGCCGAGGGCTATGCAGCGAGTGACACAGTTCAAACAGGGTCTTCACTCGTAACGTCTGTTGCAACAGGGTCAGTTCCAGGGGGTTGGAGTGATACCACCACTCGAATCAACCGCACTGGTACACAATCAGGTGCCGCAGATCCAACCAAGAAGAGATTCAGAATCGTTGTTTCGGCACAAGCTGCACGCAGCAGACAACGCACAGCGGGCAGCACTTATCTAGTTTCTGGGAAAGACATGTCCAGCCAAATGAAGTACATCCATTCACGTGGAGGGAAGATTCTTTCAATTACAGAAGTAATGTAAGAAGGAATTAATATTCAATAAGGGGGGCCTTCCGATTGGAAGGCCCCCCTTAACATTGGCCAACCCCAAAAAAAAGCAATGTCACAGCCACTCACTCTTGCCACAAAAGCAAATGTAGATCTTGATCACTCAAGAGACGTGATCAAAAGAATATACAGGCAAGTGTTCGGCAATCGACATCTCATGGAGTTGGACGTCAATACATCATTAGAGGCACTATTCATCAATGGAGACCTAACGGTCCAGGGATTTGTAACCGCACTTGCTCAGTCGGAAACTTATAAAAAACTCTTTCTGGAGACGAATAGTCCTTATAAATTTGTTGAACTAAATTTCAAACATCTTCTAGGTCGAGCACCTCATGGCCAAAGTGAGATTATGGAACACGTAAAACTCCTAAGTGATGAGGGCTATGAAACTGAAATCGCAAGCTATACGTATAGCGCAGAATATTTAACTGCTTTTGGTATTGATCAGGTCCCTTACAGTCGTGGCTCAAACACAATGCAGGGTGGGAGTACAATCAATTACGCCAGAACTAATGCCTTTGAAGTTGGATATGCAGGATATGATGGGGCCCAAAAAGGTTCTACACTTCTGAAAAGCATCACAACAGGTTCAGTTCCAGATATCTCTCAAAGGAAGGGAGTTGGAAATGGAGGAGCGTTAACCATAAGCTGGAGTTCACGAAAGCAAATTGGTGCCAATCGTCGGGTCGCGCAGAAATCTGTGGTAAGCCAAACATCAATGTCATCAACAATAAAAAGCATTCTCTCCCAAGGCGGGAAGATCCTTAGTATTACAAAGGCTTAAAGGTCCTGGTTTTATGGCCTAGCCCCTTCGGCGTTAGGCCATAATTGAATCTATAGGAATAATAACTCAAAACATAACCAACCCCAATACCCAGATCTCATGCCAATCATCCGCCCAAATTCCCAAAAGATAAAAAATCAAAAAACCGCTTTTGAGAGATCGGTAGATAAAAACCCTATGGCAATGTCAATGATGATTGATTCAGTTGTCAACATGATGCAAAATACAAGACCACCTTTACAGCAAGAACAACCTAATACATTCGCTAACTAAGATGGATATTGAGCAGTTTGTTGCTCAGACTGAAGGTGAATGGAGGTCAATGCGCTCAGCCCATTCTCTGGCCTTTCAACAATTTGAAGATGTCCTAAGCGAAATATCTGTAGAAAAAATCAGTGAAACAAATTCTGATTTGCAAACGATACTAAAACAAGAAGGTGACTTAAGTGTATCCGATATTAAGTCACCTTTTTTAATGAAATGGGCTGCTGAAAGTGATTGGGAACCTGAAGACCCCAATGATGTTGCGAATGGCCAGTGTATTATTGTGCCAATACCAAACAATCAACACTCCGGAGTACTTCTCAGAAGCATTGGTTACGCAGAATCTATAGCGGCAAGATCAGAATATAATTTTCTAGATGATGGAACATTTGTCCTGAGAACTAAATATGATCAATCAATTGCCGAAGAAAGGATTTGGTTTATAAGCGAAAATGTTCGTTGCCGCTCCTCTGTGCTTAAGACATCTGAGGGCTCGGGAATACTACAAACATCATTCTCCTCAGAAGTGCGTCGACTAACCAAATCATAACTACAAATAAATCTATGGATTCCATATTAGAGTTTGCTCAAACACTTGCAGGGATATACGACAACTTCGCACAATCTCAACAAAATCCAAAAGATTTTGCTCGGATTAATATAATCTTCAGACCACTACCTTGGGGAATCTTTGATGGCCCAGGATTCTATTCTGAACAACACTATGACTACGCTCCATGGTCACCATACAGACAAGGAGTGCACAAATTAATTGCTCATAAAGAAAACTCAAATACCTTCATCATGGAAAATTTTGGATATGCAGAACCAATGCGCTTAGCCGGTGCTGGTAGAAATCCTGAACTTCTTGCATCCTTGAAAAAGGAAAACTTAAAAGCAAGGTGTGGGTGTGCAATGCATTTCAAAACAAAAAAAAATAGAGAATATATTGGATCAGTAGAGCCAGGAAAAAGATGCATGATCCCAAGAGATGGACAACTCACATATTTAGTTAGTGAAGTTGAAGTTACTCAAGAGAGCTGGACAAGCAGAGATCGCGGATATGATCCGGATACAAATAAACAGATTTGGGGGTCTGAGCACGGACAATTGATTTTCAAAAAGGTAGCAGATATTGGAGAGACAATTTCCAATGATTGGATCATTAAAAAACGTAGCCATGAAAGATAGTAAGACCCAAATAAAATCTTGGATTCGGTCTCAGCATCTTATTTGCGAGGGAAGTGATTTTATTTTTGAGACTGTTGATCAAACTCAATTGGAAAAATTTGAAGCAATTATGGAATCATTAGGAGGTCGAGTTAGAGCAGTAAAAGCTGTTGGTAATTGGCCGATGGGGCCAAATCGATCCTTTAAAATCTTAAGAGCAATCGCTTCAGTGCCAAGACCAGGAGGAGAAGAGCTCGTAACCTATTGGGCAAAAAAAGGATCTAAACAAACAAGATATTCAGAGATAAATTCGTAATGAATAACCTTAATCTGCAAACCATCCCATCCATGTAGGCTGAGAAAAATCAGTATGCTCACTCCATTGGCGAAGCAAAGTTAATGAATCAAAGTGATACCCCCTTTGCTCTGCAAGGGCAATAAGTTCATCTTGATTACGAGCAGACTTAATCTCGTCTTTTAGTTCACCATCATTCTGGGCGAGCTGAATAAAATCTTTAAGAATTTGATCCTTCTGGGAATCAGAAAGGGGGGAACTCATGGATTCAGAATGAAGTTATAGATTTTAAGAAGAACCTTGATCGGCTCCTTCCATCAGCATAGCTCTCCAAGACGAAACCTGACGAAAAGCCCAACTCCAGTGGTTCGTATTATCAAAATGAGCTGATTGCTTATCCTGAGAACTTAAAGACTCAGAATCTGAACGAATAAATTCATCCCAATCAGCTTTTGCGAAAGAGAATCCTTTCGAATTTGCATAGTCAACAATTTGTCCATGCGATGTAAGTTTTTTTAGCCCAGTTGCAATTTCATGACTCTGAACAACAGAGTGAATAAATTGTTGGATGATTTGGCGAGAAGATGAATTTAGCAAGGTTCAATCCAAATTGCAAAATTGGACTTCAAACAGATGAGCTGAAGAACTAGCGGGCCTCCAGTACAACGAAGGAGACGCCAAGGGATTTTTTGACTCGTATGGCCAGAATCAACCAAAATTTTAGGCGGTCGAGTGGCTTGTTCTAATGGGATCAAAGCAGCACCAGTCAGCAATGGTTCCACAGAAAGAATCAAGTTACGCAGAGAGTTAATATCATCAACAGAATTAAAGCGATCTTGAAGATCACCATCTTGAGCAATCAATTCTACAAAGCGAGGCAATGCTTTTTCTGCTTCAATTGAAACTGGCATCCTAAAACCAACCGTTGATATCAATACTACACCAATGCAGTAGGGGGAGATTACGATTGCTCAAGTGAATCGGCTGAGAACAGAGAAGTCAACCAAGCCTATTCACTTGATGAACTGCCAATACAAAGTGGTAGATTTGGTAAGCTTACATGAAGTCACGGTGATTGAAATATTATGGCAGAGCGATTCGATGTCTTATTCGAGGGACTGTCAGAAGAGTCGTCTCTAAAAATCCTCTTATCCGATCCCAGAGATCTTCCTAACCCTGTAGATAAATATATGGCTGCCACACGACTCGCAGCATGCTCAAGCGAGGAGTCATTACAGGGTCTCATCAGCGCGGTTGATCTCGATCCAGAGGACCTCTTTAACAGAATTACAAGGCGAAAAGCGATAGAAGCCTTAGGACGAAGAAAAGACGCACAAGCTTTAGATTGCCTATTTAAAGCCCTTGAATTTGATGATGAGCCATCGGTCATCAATGCCGCCGATTCAATTACACAAATATCTGCTCCCCTCAGCCAAAGTCAATGTGATTCACTCCTGAAAGCCTTAAAAGGAAGTGATCCACAAAGACGATCTGTTATTCAAGCTCATACAAGACTAGGCCTTCAGAGTGGAACATCATTCATTCAAACCCTTGTCCATGATGAAAATCCGTTGATTTCAGGAGCAGCAAGGGCTTTTTGCGCTCGGGTCGAGGGCGACCTAGATCAACTGAAGCCACTGATTGCTCAACTCCATGATCTTCAAGCAGGGCGCCGCCGTTCTGCGGTGATCGACCTTGGGGATGCTGGCGACATCAACATGTTGGGCGAGCTGATCAAGAGTGCTGTATCAATGCCATTACGAGCAAAGAGTGCCTTTCAGCTCGTTGATCCAAGCAAAAAAGCACAAGTCCCTGAAGAACACATCAAAACCATTACAACGCTTCTGCAAGATGACCCTAGAAATCTTTCCATGCGCGAAGAGTGGTTGAGCAACCAAGACCCAACAGAGATTGAAAACAACCTGCAGCACCGAGACGAAGGAAAACAATACGGAGCAGCACTAAGCCTGCTCAAAATGCCTAAGCCTCAACAAATCAAAATAATTGATGGGATTCACTCACGTCTGTGGAGTGATTACGGAGCAAACTATTTGCTCACGTCGTTGATTGGTCTCGCATCCATCCACGAGAGAGCGGAATTAATCAGAACTTCTCTAGCTGAGACCCTTCCTCAATATGCAAAGTCAAGAGTTGCCGCAGCATGGGCCTGCCTAGAACTGGATCTGAACGACCAGCTAGGACTCCTCAAGGACATCAGCACAAACTCACAGTGGCTGCCACTGAAATGGAGCTGCTCACAGGTGCTTAAAAAGTTTTCATGATGTTTTACAAACCACCCCAAAAGCCCTCCAACACTGGGATTGAGGGCGATCCCGTGCTGCTTTACATTTTCTTCGGATTGGCGATTGCAAACTTTTCTGTCTTGACATCGCCCTGAACAGGAGTAAGCAAAAAAAGAGAAGTAATGTCCATTTGGCGGATACGCATCCCCCCAAAAAACTCTTCCCAACTCCTCATGCTCGACGCATTCTCCAGGAAGGCCGTCTCGGCCGATTCAAGCGGCGCCTTCATTGGCGGAGGCGAGCTTGCCTCTCTCAAGTCATTCATTGCTGACGGCAACAAGCGCCTCGACGCTGTTAACGCCCTCTCATCAAACGCTGCTTGCATCGTCTCTGACGCCGTTGCTGGCATTTGCTGTGAAAACACCGGCTTAACTGCACCTAATGGTGGTGTCTACACCAACCGCAAAATGGCGGCTTGCCTTCGTGATGGCGAGATCGTTCTCCGTTATGTGAGCTACGCGCTTCTGGCAGGCGACGCTTCCGTCCTGCAGGATCGCTGCCTTAATGGCCTCCGCGAAACCTATGCCGCACTTGGCGTTCCCACAGGATCTGCTGCCCGCGCAGTGGCCATCATGAAGGCCGCTTCCGCAGCATTGATCACAAACACCAACAGCCAGCCTAAGAAGGCAGCTGTAACTCAGGGTGACTGCGCCAGCCTTGCTGGTGAAGCAGGTAGCTACTTCGATGCAGTGATCAGCGCAATCAGCTGAACCTGATCTCATTTAATCGTCAAACACCACTAACTTCCAACTCATGAAGTCTGTTATCACCACAGTTGTCGGCGCAGCCGACAGCGCTTCCCGCTTCCCATCAGCATCAGATATGGAATCCGTTCAGGGTTCTATCCAACGCGCTGCTGCTCGTCTTGAAGCTGCTGAAAAGCTTTCCGCTAACTACGACGCAATTGCACAGCGCGCTGTTGACGCTGTCTACGCTCAGTACCCCAACGGTGCTACTGGCCGCCAGCCACGCGCATGTGCAACTGAAGGCAAAGAGAAGTGCAAGCGTGACTTCGTTCACTACCTGCGTCTGATCAACTACTGCCTGGTTACAGGCGGCACTGGTCCTCTTGACGAACTCGCCATCAACGGCCAGAAAGAAGTTTACAAGGCTCTCAGCATCGATGCTGGTACCTACGTTGCAGGCTTCTCAAACATGCGCAACGATGGTTGCTCACCTCGCGACATGAGCGGCCAAGCTCTGACTGCGTACAACAACTTGCTTGACTACGTGATCAACTCCCTGGGTTGATTAATACCTCTAGGTATTAATTAATTCCGTATGGAACAAGGGGGTGGGCAATGCCCACCCTTTTTTTTCAGGAATTTAACCTGGCCAATGCAAAGTCTTCCTAAGGCATAGAAAGTCAGGAAGGATATCGCTTTTGAGTCTTTCTTTCAAAAGAGAAAACAACTCCTTGACGAATCCTGATCGGGCAATATCAAGCCTTACAATTTCACGGCATAATTGATTTCTTGCCCTGAGATGTAGAGGCGTATTCAAACATCCACTCCCCCCATCTTCATCATGCTCGGAGCAGAAACAAGCCTGAAGTCCTTGACCTCGGCGACTAGGACAGGTCCAGCTTCATTCTCCACAAACAACAAAGCTGGAAAAAGCACAGTTCCATATACTCCTTCTGACGCAAGAGCTGAATACAAGAGAAAACACTGCGCTGCATCGGGAATCGGCATAGGCCCAAGACTTCATTCAGAATGTCCATTCGGAGTCGTAGCTGACAGATACAGCCCAGGTGACAGCGAAGCACTCAAGCGTGTCATCAAGGCTGCATATCGCCAGGTCCTCGGCAATATGCCACCCACGGAAAGCCAGCAAGAGACCTCACTGGAAGCAAGGCTCCTTAATGGAGAAATCAATGTCCGTGATTTTGTCAACGGATTGGCAAAGTCAACCTTCTACAAAGATAACTTCTTCCATGCAGTGGGAGCACAGCGAGGCATCGAACTCAACTTCAAGCATCTTCTTGGTAGAGCACCACTCAACCAAGCAGAGGTTCAGAATCACATCAAGCTACAAGCAGAACACGGCTTTGATGCTCTGGTTGACTCACTGACCAATTCTGCTGAATACACCGAAGTATTTGGCAGCGACACCGTTCCCTACGAGCGTACTCAAGATTCATACGCAGGAATGTTCACTCGTTCCTACAACCTAATGAGGGATCTTGGTGGCATGAAAGTAGCCATCAGTGATAACGCACAGGGAAGAGAAAGCAAAACCATTAATGCTTTGGCAAATGCTCTGAGAGAGAGCACCAAGCCGCAGCCTTTCTCCTATGTGTCTGTCACAAAAATTCCTGTCAAACTGCCTCAGCAACAGTACACAGGACATAACCCACCAGCGATGAGTGATTATGTACCATTCCGTCCATTTGGAATCTTCTTCTAGATTCAAAATCTCGGAATAATTAGCAGGAGCCCTCATCAAAGATGAGGGCTTTTCTTATGGGGAAATACAGAAGAGATCAGCTAGATTCAATGAGGAAGTACAAGCTTAAAAATGACAAGAGTCCAATCTCAACAAGAAGACATGAAAAGTGAGACTCTTACGCAGGAAGAAGCACTGGAACTTGCTACGGTCTTAAAACAAAAATTGAGCGATGGAGAACTACCAAATAAAGATCTTGAATCCATCAACAAAATGGTTGCCGGATTAGGTGACAATAGAGGAGAGTTGAGATTAACCTTTGCAAAAAGCCTCGGCTCAGTTGGAGAAGAAGCCATTCCAATATTATGCGAAGCATTAAAAAACAGCTCTAATACAATTATTAGGCGAGCCTCCGCTAAAACACTAAACATTATTGGGAATAAAAAAGCACTCCCAAATCTCATCGAAGCATTTGAGACAGACGAAGATCCCGTTGTGCAAGGTTCATCAGCGGGAGCAATGGCCACCATAGGAGAACCAGCGATTCAGCCATTACTGAAAATTTTAACTGAGTCAAAATGCACAGCTTTTCAGATAGGATTAATCAATCTTGCATTGGGTTTCATAGGCTCTAAAAGCCCCATGGCCTTGCATTCGGCAACAAATTCTACAAATCCGGAGATAAGGATCGCAGCCCTGAGTGCTTTAGCTGAACAAGCTCAAAAGCAAGAAAATGCCGAAGTGCGATTATTAATACTGAATGCATTAAAGGATCCAGATAGCGAGGTGCGCGCAGAAGCAGCAACAATCGTAGGAAAATCGATGGATCAAGAAGAAGCTGCCAATCAACTCCACGAATTATTAGAAGACAGTAATGATCAGGTGCGAAAGAATACTGCATTATCACTCATGAAAATGGATTCAGTGATTTCGATTGATACTATCGAGCACGCAATTCATAGAGAATCTGATGAGCAAGTTAAAGGAGTACTGATCGTTGCCAGGAATCAGCTAATCAACCGGCGAGATACGATCTAACCACCAAACAGACTTTGCCGGCGAGACACACTCGATTCGAGAACGTCCTTAACCAACTCATCCGTTGATTCATTACTAATCAAACTCGCAAAACATTGATCAATATCAGAAGAGCTAACTTCCGCAAGGGACATCACCGCTGATTGAACATGAGCTATATTTGCGCTATTGCATGCTTTAATTAAAATCGGGACAACACGTTCCTTCTCAAACTCTTGTTTTGCAAAATGCCCAAGAGTCATCAATGCAGATTGAGACACAACAGGATTAGAATTATCTAGGGCACTCTCTAATACAATGATGGCTTCATTTGGAAAAGCCACTTCTGGAAAATTCACAGCAACTTGAACGAAAGCCTTGATGCAGCAGGCTTTGACCGTGGAACTACTGGTTGTTTTATAAAGATCGAGTAGAGGAAGCACAACACGATGACCAAACACACCTAAACCTTTAACAGCGGTTCGATAGATGGAAGGATCAGGGTCATTTAACAGATCGAGAAGGCGAGGTAATGCCTCATCAAAATAATTTTCCGACATTACTACACATGCATCCATTCTAATATTGGGATTCGGATGTGATAAATCTAAAAACAGATCATCAAGAGATAGTATTGAAGACACAACACAAGAGGAAGATTTTAAGAGCTTAGCAGGATGCAATAGCTATGACCTCTCATTGACAAAGCTCAATGACAATGACCTACAACGCCAGTGCCATGCGTGCTCTGGCCTGAACAAAGAGATCTTTATCATCATCAGAGATTTCTAAAATCATCTTGCTTTTATATGCCGTGTCTAGTTCTGAATAATTGTCTATAGCTTGAATCAATGAATAGCGCATATCCCAAGGCAATGAATCACGAGCAGACAAAATCTCTTCCATCAACTCACAAAGCATCCCAGGATTCAGCTTGGCAAGTGACAATACAGACGCAGACCTACTCTTCTGGAATTGTGGCCTAACATTGAAAACCGATGAAACAAGAACTTCAATAATCCAAGGCATAGACTCCCGAGGCCAATCAGAGATAGAGCCAAACAGACAAATAAAGCAATAATGTGCACCATAATCATTATGGGCTTCATCAATCCATGAATTCTTCAACAGCAGAAAAATCTCAGAAGCAGAGCAAGAAGAGAGATGATTGAGAGCTAAATAACATCGACTAAAGTCAGTGTTATACAGGTCTCTGATCAGAGATTCACAAGAGGGGGGCTGATCATACCGATGGACACAATTAATCGAAGACAAGTCACAGGAGAGGAGGGAATCTAGAGAGGAAAGCAAACAAGATTCAACACTATCAACTAAGTTGTTGCTATATAGCTTTCGAATAGCCCGCAGCTTAAAAACAGGTGAAACAGGAGCAGCAAAGATTTCAGCGCTCTGATCAATTACATTAGCATCTATTAAATCCTGTATAGCACAATGCCTATCCATTTGATTAGGTAATAATAAATTTAGAGAAATTTGAGGAACTTTTTCGTAATCATGCGCAAGCTTTGCAATAGCAGAAATTGCTGCACCTTTAATTCCAGGAGTAGGATTAAACTGAAAAGGACGAATAATATCAATACTGCTTGAAATATCCAAGGAAGCCAAGCACTGAATGATAATACGCTGATTAGCCACATCAGCTTGTAGGATGTCGATCATTTTCTCAATAAATGCATGATCATGACATTTCAACATTTGCAATGACCAAACAGTATTTTCTACTAAATAGACATCATCGGACCATAAGCAATTTCCGATCGCAGGAATTGCATCAACACATCCCAGCCGCGCCAGCACTTCAACGATCTTGCGTTTAGTGATTTTGACTGATTGGCACGAAGATAATCGATATTGCAAAAATTCAATTAATGCTTTTTCAGTTTCTACACAAGGGCAATTGATTAAGTGTGCTGCTGCTGTATAAAAATCACTTTCCGATTCTTGTTCACTTATAGACTTCATCAGCAATTGACGTGCATGCTCACAGGTCAGACCTGGATGGATGTTGTCAAATCTTGCGGACGTATGCAAAACAAGAACATAGACAATGAAATGATACTAGCACTTCTTCATAAAACTTTTACCAATCCTCTGTCCTCAAAAAGGTATATTCAAAAACCTTGCAGAAATGATGGTTAAGCCATAATCTTAGGCAAGTCAAGATTGAATCGATGGGACCCTTTTCAAGCAACTCTTTTCTGGTTAAAACAATTGCCTATGGACGATCAAGGCCAACAACATCAACAAGCATACAAATTCCTTTTAACTTGCTGAGTCAAAGTATTCAAGCAATGCGTCAGTCTGGAATTACTGTTACTGCAGTTACCAATGCCTATGGGGGAGACGAGAGCAATCAATCTAACGCTAAAAATTCTGCTTCATCAGAGTCAAAACAACCAAAGCGTGAATTGAAGAGCGTCAGTACCAAAGAAACTGAGTTGAAATCAGAATCTAGAAGAGAGCGAAAAGCACCAACTCGCAGAGCCCGAAAAAAGAGCTAAGGAATAATATCGAAAACTAATCTCTATATTCAAAGACAGCATCCCCTGGGCGACCTGACTTGAGAGCATCCCAATTGATACTCTCAAGGAACGCATCTGGGTTCGTACATTCCACGACATCAACCCCCCAATAGCCTTCTTGCAAGGGTGCAGAACTTGTCATTGCTGCAGAATCTTTTCGTCCTCCTAGAGCAATCCATGAATGATCAACTGAATGCCCTTGATCAAGTCTAAAAATCTTCCAAGCTTTAACGAGTTCACTTGCCATATCTTCTGGAGACAGCTCAGATTCAATCCTTACTAGCCAATGCGAATGATTCAAAGCTACCGCAGATTTAAGGACTGATGAGCTACTGACTAAGCCAGTAGCCAAAACTTCCCCAGAGAAAGGCGGTGTAGATTCAGAATTAATTTGTAGATTATGCGATAAAACGAAAGTGGTCATGGTTTCGACTATGGTCAGGGGAGGTTGGACAGAGTTAAAGCTGGGAATTATGGAGACAGATGGCCCTTCTCGGCAGTTGAATCAACCAGACAACCACGAAGAAAGTGGTTCTGCTGAAATACAGCTGAGCGATCAGGAAGCTCTTGATCTAGCCACGCATCTCAAAGAGAAACTAACGGCAGGATTGCCGATTGATTCTGATCCTGAATCAATTAACACAATGATAGCTGGACTCGGTGACCCTCGAGGGTTGTTACGTCGTAGTTTCTCTGAAAGCCTTGGATCAGTTGGTAAAGCTGCTGTACCGGCCTTATGTCAGGCAATGAAACATAGCAGTCAAGTCACAGTAAGAAGGGCAGCGGCCAAAACTCTGATTCTGATTGCAGATCCTGCCAGTCTGCCTGACTTACTATCAGCTTTTCTTGCTGACGATGACTCAGTTGTTCAAGGTTCAACCATGGGTGCCATGGCTGCGATGGGTGAGAAAGCAATCGCAATAATTTTGAGCATTGTTGAGAATCCAGACAGCACGGAAATGCAGATTGGCCTCGCAAATTGGGCACTCACTTTAATCGGAGATCGAGCGCCAACAGAATTACGAAAGGCTGCTAATTCAGAAAATTTGAATGTGCGTAAAGCATCAATATTTGCCTTAAGTAGCCAAATCCAAACACTGGAAATTGAAGAAGATAGGACAATATTGATCAATGCTTTATCTGACTCTTGTGCTGAGATTCGTGCAGAAGCAGCAACCTTCTTAGGTCAAATTGGTGATACAAAACTAGATTCACCACTTCTGATACCTCTGCTTTCCGATCCTGATGCCTGGGTAAGAAAGAATAGTGCACTGTCATTGATGAAGCTTCGCGCAACCCAGTCAATTAAGGCTCTTCAGGACAGGATTCACAAAGAGGACGATAAGGTTGTTTTGAATGTTTTAGAGCTAGCTGTTAATCAAATAAATAAAACGACTAACAATTAAATTTGGCAAAAAAAAGGAGAGCAATTGCTCTCCTTGGATCGATAACAATGCTTCTCAGGAGAGAGCGTTGATGAGGTAGTCCAAATAGCTCTTGAACTCATTAAGAGCCTGGGGGCTCATATCACGAGGAGCACAAGCACGATCACGGGTGTAGGTCAGAGCTTCGACATAAGGACCGGTGGGAAGGCTCAGACTGCGATAAACCTCGCGAGCACCAGCAATACCCCACTCGTCCAAAGGACCAGTGCCACCAACAACCAAGCAATAGTTGATCAGGCGGAGATAGTGACCGAGATCTCGGTAGCACTTATCAACCTTCACTTGGCTGTCGCCAGCTTCACCGGGCTGCTTCAAGTAGGAGTACTTGTTGAAGCAAGCATCACCGGCTTCACGCGTCACAGCGTCAAGGCCAGCAGCCAACTTTTCAGCAGCTTCAAGGCGAGCGGCAGCTCGCTGAATGTTGCCCTGGACGGCTTCAAGATCGTTTTGAGAAGGGAAGCGACCGGCTGCATCAGCAGCAGTCACGACGGTTGTCACGACGGACTTCATTGGGGATTCCTAAAGATGAATAGTGTCTGAGAACGGAGAAAGTAGGCCTTTAATCCAGATCAGGAAATAGCGCCAACGACGCGATCGAAATAAGCACCTGCTTCTGCGACCAAAGCGGCACAGTCACCCTGTGTGGTTTCCATTTTACGGAAGCGCTTTCCGCCTGAAGCAGGAGAGTTCGTTTCGCCGATGAGAGCAGTCGCAGACGCCTTCATGATGGCCACGGCACGACCTGCAGACTGGGTAGGAACGCCTAGAGCAATGTAGGTTTCCTTCAGGCCATTCAGGCAACGATCATCAAGAACGGATGCATCGCCTGCCAAAAGGGCATAGCTGATGTAGCGGAGAACGATCTCTCCGTCGCGCAGGCAAGCTGCCATACGACGGTTGGGGTAGCAATTGCCACCTGCCTGGATCAGACCTGTGTTTTCACAAATCATGCCAGTAACAGCATCAGAAACGATGCAGGAGGCGTTTGAGGTGATGGCGTTGACGGCATCGAGACGCTTATTGCCGTCACGAACGTAGGAGCGGAGACCTGCGAGGTCACTACCACCAACGGGAGCTGTTTTAGCGTCGGCACTGACGACCGAACGTGAGAATGCGTCGAGCATGTGGGCCAGACAAATTGGGAGGGAAGAGGCTTCTCGAATCCCGCGAAGGCTAAGACTGAAGACTCCACTCTAGAGAGGAATCCGTTGTCAGAACTAGCCTTTTCAGGTGAAGCACTCGTCAAACCTAAGCCTAAATTCCCTAGGAGTGACCAAGTATCGGCTGATCACGCAAGAGTTCGTCACCTTGATGGCTGGTGGCAGATGAGAGAGGAGTACCCAAAGCCCTTTGGCGCCGATCTTGACCATCTGTTTAGAGGCACTTCCTCCGACTCCAGGGGTTATCAACAAACGCTGGATACGACAATTGCCGATTGATTCCAGGAGGTATGGTTACGAGACGTGTTTGCTGCAAATCACAGGTCGACATGACAGAACAAACAAGTCAGGCACCTTCACTTGAAGAGCTAATCGAAACAATTACAGAATTGACTGCTTATAGAGAACGACTTTACGATGATGTTGTGGGCCTTGGCAAAAAGCTTCGCTTATCCCAAAAGAAAATTGATGCAACCATCAAAGAGCACCCTGAACTCACTCGGATTGATGCAATTCTCACCCAACTAAAAGTTCAACGAGATACGCAAGAGAGTCAAACATGACTTTGATGGACAACCCTCCCGTGACAATGGAGGACTTTTTCGAAGCCAGCCGCGGGCTATGGCTTAACAGACGAGTTGTTCATCATCTTGATAGCCAAGACGATGAAGCCGCTGACTCTAATTTAGTGATTGAACCCTTTAATGCATCTGACGACGCAGTAGAAAAAGTTTGCAAAGTCTTTGGGATAGAAGCAAGAGAAGCTAATGGTGGAGCAAGATTTTGGTGGGAAAGCAACCTTCTGGCCGAAAAACGCAATGACGACTACGCGGCCATTGTCATTGATGTACCAAAGCCGGAACATTCTGACCAAGGGTATCTTTTAAGAGATGTTGGTTATGTTGAAAAAAAGCCAGTTCTTAGCACTTACGAATTCACTCCTGAAGGAGTCCTCACAATCAAGACCAGATATGACACTAATTTTGGAATTGAACGCTGTTGGTTTGTCAACGATCAAATCAGAATGCGGGTTAGTTCAGTACAATTTCTAAATGGTGCTGCAATGACCACTTACTGCACGGAATTTCGATGCCCAAGCAAAGCCGATATTGAGGAGATCGCTAGCCAAGCCAAAACGTTCGCTCAGACCAATCCTTTGTAAGGACATTTAGACAATGTTTGATTCATTTCTCAATGAGCTTCATTCAGATATCACCAAAAGAGGTGGATCTCCTCTTCCTCTTCCGGAAGGTCTAGAAGAATGTAGATCTTCAAAATCATCAAGTGTTATTCAGAGCTGGCTTTGGGATGTTCCTGGATTTCGGCGTTGGAGGGTAACGCGACTTGATGCAGGCGATAGCCTCCAGGTCTTCAATTCGGTTGCATATCCTGATTACAACTATGACCACCCCCTAATGGGGGTGGATCTCCTTTGGTTCGGAGCCCGTCAGAAGCTTGTTGCCGTACTGGATTTCCAGCCATTGGTCCAAGATAAAGATTATCTGGATCGCTATTTTTCTGGTCTCAAGGACCTGAACCAACGCTTCCCTGATCTAAACAGTGAAGAAACCATGCGTTCATTCGATCCAAATCAGTATTTTTCTTCATGGCTACTTTTCTGTCGTGGTGGTGCAGAACAAGCAGAGTTATCGCTTCCAAGCGCTTTTAGTGCATTCTTAAAAGCATACTGGGAGTTACATGATAATGCCAAAAATATTGCCTCAACTATTCCTCCAGAAGATGTTAAAGGCCTGCAAGAGAAATACGACATCTACAGCGCTGAAAGGGATCCGGCTCACGGACTCTTTACCAGCCATTTTGGGAAAGACTGGTCAAATCGGTTCCTACACGAATTCCTATTCCCCGCCTCCTCTCCTCACTAATGATGATTCAAAGGTTAAAAAGCACAGATCCTGTGAACATCGAAGGATGGTCATGGCAACCCTTTCTTGAAGATGCCGTAAAGCGCCTAGAAGGATTAAATATTGAGCCTTACCCAGTCGCAGATCGGTTTTTGCAACGCGAAGATCAAACTGGATCAAAATCAAAACCAATTTCTGTCACGACAGCAACCTGGGCTTGTAAAACAGAGAAATTCAGGCAAGTCAGAGCTGCCTGCGTGAGTGCTGGATCAGCAGCGTCTGTTTTGAATTTTGTAATCAATCCAAATTCCAGCTACGACCTACCTTTTTTTGGGGGTGATTTGGTAACGCTCCCTTCAGGGCATCTACTTGCTCTTGACCTTCAACCCGCCATCAAAACCGACGACGTCCATACCGCTCATGTCTGGAATCGACTCATTCCAATTTTTGAGCGTTGGCGAGATCAACTTCCTTATGGAGGGCCCATTCCAGAAGAAGCGCAGCCCTTCTTCTCCCCTGGATTCCTTTGGACTCGACTGCCCCTAGGAGAGGAAGGCGACGATTTGATTCAATCCATCGTGCGACCTGCTTTCAATGAATATTTAGACCTTTACCTCGAACTAGCGGCTTCAGCCGAGCGCGTTGCGACTGAACGCAGCGATGTTCTGCTGCAAGGACAAAGAAAATACACCGACTATCGAGCGGAAAAAGACCCTGCGCGCGGAATGCTGACTCGCTTTCATGGCAGCGAATGGACTGAGGCCTATATCCACACTGTGCTTTTTGATCTATAAGGCAACCTTTTTTGGGCGATTGTCAGCCAGAACAATCGCCCAAAACCGCTATGGGGTTACACATTATGAACCGCTTCCAGGGGAGCCCTTGGCCTTTAGAGAGAATTGAGAGGAACCCGAAAGGACTTCCTTAGGATGTTCTCTCAGGTGCATAGACACCTCACCAGACATTGCACGCAGGAGTAAAAAATGTTCGACGCCTTCACCAAGGTTGTCGCCCAGGCTGACGCCAGGGGACAGTTCATCAGTGCCAGCGAGATTGATGCTCTGGCAGCCATGGTTTCCGGCAGCAACAAGCGCCTGGACGCTGTGAACCGCATTTCCAGCAATGCCTCCACAATCGTTGCCAATGCTGCACGCGAACTTTTCGCACAACAACCGGCTCTGATCTCTCCCGGAGGAAACGCATACACCTCCCGCCGCATGGCCGCTTGCCTGCGTGATATGGAGATCATCCTGCGTTACATCACATACTCAGCATTCACCGGTGACGCATCTGTCCTTGAAGATCGTTGCCTGAATGGTCTTCGTGAGACTTACCTTGCGCTAGGCACCCCCGGAGCATCCGTAGCAACAGGCGTGAGTCTGATGAAGGACGCCGCACTTTCTATCGTTAATGACAGTGCTGGGATTACCAATGGAGATTGCGCTTCGCTGAGTAGTGAGCTCGGAACTTATTTTGATCGTGCTGCTGCATCCGTTGCCTGATCATTCTGATCAATCAATTTCACTAAATTCTCCCTCTCCCAATGAAAACTCCTCTCACCGAAGCGGTTGCAGCCGCCGACTCACAAGGTCGCTTCCTTAGCAACACGGAAGTTCAAGCAGCTTCTGGACGTTTCAATCGCGCCAAAGCTAGTCTTGAAGCTGCAAAAGGCTTGACTAGCAAAGCCGAAACCCTTGTGAATAGCGCAGCTCAAGCTGTATACACAAAGTTTCCTTTCACTACACAGATGGAAGGCACTAACTACGCTTCAACATCTGAAGGCAAAGCAAAGTGTTCACGCGATATTGGTTACTACTTGCGAATGATCACTTACTGTCTTGTCGCAGGTGGCACCGGCCCCATGGACGATTACCTGATTGCGGGCTTAGCTGAAATCAATCGCACATTCGAGCTTTCACCTACTTGGTACGTTGAAGCTCTGAGGAATATCAAAAGTAACCATGGGCTCAGTGGAGATGCCGCTACCGAAGCCAACAGTTACATTGATTACGCCATAAACGCACTCATCTGAGTTAAAACCTTTTAACATAATCAAGCCCCCAAATAGGGGGCTTTTTTATTCAACACTTTATTTGAATGAAATATTCTACTCAACAATTCCTCAATCTTCTTTGTGGTGAGTACAGTAATCAACAACAGGCAATAGACAACCCACCTTTCTTTGCTCATATCTTTTTGCGATACAAGCCAATTGAACATCTGCAGCCAGGTTCAATCCTTCTCGAACAGAGTTATGCCGTGAATCCCACAAATCCCTACCGCTTACGCATGATTAGAGCAGAAGAGACCTCCGAAGGTGTAATCAAGCTCTGGAACCACAAATTCAAACACCCAGAGCGGTTTGCTTCAGCAGCAACTGATCTCTCACAAAGGCAAAAAATCACTGATAGTGATCTCATCTCTTTAGAAAATTGCCACTACCAGCTGGTGGAAAGAATCGATGGCTATTATGGAGATATTGAACCAGGCAGTTGCTGCATGGTTCGGCGTGATGGGAAAAACACATATCTGGTCAGCTCTTTCCATCTACAAGGAGATAAATTGAGTACATTGGATAGGGGATATGACCCTAAAACACATGAACGGCTATGGGGATCAATTGCAGGTAAGTTTCAGTTTATACGTACAAATTCCTGGGAAGCTAAGTGGAGCTAAAACAAAACTAGCCTTAGAGAGTAGAATCAATTAATCCATTCCTATCAACCCTCAATATGTAGACGAGCTCTTCTGCAATTTTCAATCAATAATTACCAAATAAGGCAACCTAGGACTTGACCACTATCAACTCTGTCGAAACCGCCATCAAGGCACTGAAAAACGATGATCCCGGAGTGAGGTACCACGCCGTATGGTGGCTTGGTAAAAATAGAGCCGGATCTGCCGTACGACATTTGATTGAATGCCTTCACGACGAAGGCGATCAAACATCAACGGGTGGATATCCCTTGAGACGGCAAGCGGCACGCTCGCTAGGACTAATTAAAGATACAAGCTGCACCCCATATTTATTGGAAACATTACACACCAAAGACATCCATCTCCATGAGGCAACATTAAGAGCGCTAATCGAACTCAAGACCGCTGACTGCAAAGACGAACTAAACAAATACGTTGAGAAAAACATTGAAGACAAGCCTATAGAGGCTTTAATCGAAACCCTAGCCACTTACAAAATGTGGAATGCCAAAGAGAAGGTAGAGCCTTATCTACATTCTGGCTCAGAACGCATCGCCAGCGCAGCAGCATCATACTTCTATGCTTGCACAGGTGAAGTCACTTACTTAAGCAAAGTCCACTCATATTTAAGACATAGCAATCGCTTTATAAGGCAGTCCGCAGCATTCGATCTCGCCAGGATTGCCTCAATCAAAAGTACAGAATCAATACTTAAAGCAAGGATACCCAACAATATAAAAATGCACGCCCTCAAGTCAATACTTGAGGGGTCAATACTTCACCAAAAAGAATGCATGCATGCGCCCTATGGCAACCTCAACACAAATCAGCAAAGGATCATAGAGGACCTGGACAACCTAATACGTGAAAACTTTGCGGGCAACATTGTTATTGACAAAGCAATCCTGCCGGGAAGGACAAGTGACAATAATCAAGCTAAAAATGGAAATATTTGCCTTTCCGACACCCTAAATCTTCTAAAAAGCCCTTCCTTGGAAGATCGAGAACTAGGAATACATCTTTTAACCAACAACAACCAATTCATTCACTCAGACCTTTCAAACCTTTACTTTTCAGAATCAGATCAAGACATCAAAGTTGGACTCATTAAAGCAATGGCATCAACAGAGAATCCTCGATTTTTTACGGCATTACTAGACGCAGTTGGCGTCGAAATTGGCAATCATTGTCAAGGCAATATACGGCGTATTGCGACCTGTGCACTTGGAAGAATGATATCCAAAAATCACATCAACAAAGAGGCGGCTCAAAGCATCATAGAAAAATTAGCCTGGGCAATCACCAAGCCCGATGATTGGGGATTGCGCTATAGCGCATCTCTAGCGTTAGAAGAAATCAGCACCAATCAATCAACGGAATTATTAACCATGGCTAGTCGTTTAGAGTCAGACGCTGTTGTTTTGATGCGCATCAATTTAGCGAAACACAAGACAGTTAACTTATAACAGCTAATAAATGCCCCAAACATTCATTCCAACCGTATTGAACTTTGAAAGTTTTATTCGTCTGTCTCGGCAATATTTGCCGTTCACCCGCCGCTGAAGGCGTGTTTCTTCACCTCATCGAGCAGCGACAGCTCACCGACCAGTTCCTTGTTGATTCCGCAGGTACAGGGGGCTGGCATGTGGGGAATCCAGCCGATCGACGCATGCAAGCAGCCGCCATGCGACGCGGAATTCATCTACCCAGTCGTGCCCGCCAACTCGAACTCAGCGATTTAGAGACTTTTGATCACATCCTCACCATGGATCAGGACAACCTGCGCAACGTGAGCAGCATGGCCAAAGAATTCGGCCCCCGAAGCACCGCCAACATTCGCCTGATGCTCAGCCATGCGCGTCAGGCAGACACTCTTGAGGTTCCAGATCCCTATTACGGAGGTGAGCAGGGGTTCGAGCATGTGCTCGATCTGCTCGAGGATGCCTGTGAAGGACTTCTTGACGACCTTTTGGCTTCACCCCCTCAGGGCTAAACCGTTAAACAGGAGTGGGCCAAACCTCTTCGGCCACCCGACGACGGAACAGATCTTCCAGCGCATTAATCACCTGCTCGATGCTCATCCCATCGCTGATCAGCTCGATGGCATCGTCCGCCTGAAGCAGGGGCGCCACCTCACGGGTGCTGTCAAGACGATCGCGTTCCACAATCTGTGCTTCCAGCTCGGGTAGAGCTGGCACCTCATGTCCTCTCGCTGCCAAATCGAGGGCACGGCGTCGGGCTCGCTCTTTAGGAGTGGCAGTAAGAAACACCTTGAGCTCTGCATCCGGGAACACAGCAGTGCCAATGTCACGACCTTCAGCAACAAGACCACCCGCCTCGCCCATGCGCTGCTGCTGGGCGGTCATTGCAGCACGGACACAGGCATGGGCTGCGACCGCTGATACGGATGCCGTCACCCGCGGATCGCGAATCGCGTCGGTGACCTCGTGGCCATTCACCCGCACGGCCTGCACCCCTTGCTGCAAAGGCTCAAGCTCCACCTCGAGATCGTTCAACACCACTTCCACAGCAGCTGAATCAGCAGGATCAACCCCCTGTTCCAGCACCAACCAAGTCACGGCCCGATACATCGCTCCCGTATCGAGGTACACAAGCCCGAGGCGCTCAGCAAAGGCTCTGGTCACCGTGCTTTTGCCAGCACCAGCAGGACCGTCAATCGCAACGAGGGGAGAACGCGTCATTAAAAAAGCATGATCGATCAGGCGGGTGCTGCCGCATCGAACGGCAGCTGCAAGCAAAGTAAGTGATGCCTCATTGGGCTTGGAAGGCTGCAGCAACCAGGGATCAACAACCTCGACGTACTCCAAACTGAGGCCACCCTCTTCAAGACGGAAACGAAGCTGCCCAAGGTCCAACGGCGTAGCGCGATGCAAGAAAGCAGAGCTCGCATCACGTAAAACCTGGGCAAACAGCACCCCTTGCTGCCGCTGCTGAGCATTGAGGTAGCGGTTACGTGAACTGCTGGCCAGACCATCACCATCCCGCACGGTGGGCACACTGCGCACCCGTACGGCCAAGCCAAGATCCAAGACCATTCGGCGAAGGATGGTGAGTTGCTGCCAATCCTTTTCACCCAGAAACAACTGATGTGGCTTGGCTAATGCCAAAAGACGGCAGACCACCGTGACCACACCATCGAAGTGACCAGGCCTTGTGGACCCGCACAATCCTGATTGCAACGATTTCGGTGCTTGAACCCGCCAGGATTCAGCCATGCCACCGGGATATATCTGCTCATCATCAGGGCACCAGATTGCTGAAGCACCACACTGCTCTGCTAGTTCGCAGTCGTCTTCAAAGGTGCGTGGATAGCGAGCGAAATCCTCATCTGGGCCAAACTGCAAGGGATTTACGAACACGCTGACCAAGGTCTTTGCCTCATCAGCCTTGTGGCGCGAGGCCGCTGAAATCAAATTTGCGTGCCCTTGATGGAGCCCCCCCATCGTTGGCACAAAATGCACGAAGGCTTCAGAGGAGTGGCGCCAATCTTGAAGATCGTGCAGGGACCGAAGGACCTGAATGCTCAGCGCAGCACCTCAAGACGGACTTGCGCAATTCCACTTGATACCAAACCAAGGTGATGCGCTGCACCGTGAGCAATGTCGATCACGCGTTGGCCACTGAATGGGCCCCTGTCATTGATACGAACAATCGTTTCTCTGCCGTTTCTGAGATTCGTAACCTTCACTTGGGTTCCGAAGGGCAAGGTTCGATGCGCTGCCGTCATGGTTCCAGGCTTAAACACCTCTCCGTTGGCCGTGCGATTGCCAAAGAAACCAGGTCCGTACCAGCTTGCTTCTCCCGTTGAGGTGGAAACGACCAACCTTTTGGGAGGTTTTGGAGCGGCCACCACAGGAGGAGGAACAACAGCAGGAGCTGTGGTTGTAGAAGCCTGGAGGGCCTGAGGAGCTAAGGGCTCGAAAGGGTTGTAGAGCTCAGTGGTGGCAACATCACGCGCAACCACTGGAAGCAGTGCAAAGCCCGTAGTAAAAAGCCCGGTGACAAGAGTGGCGAAGGGGAAAGTTCGGGACATGCAATTCGATCATTCAGCCTTGAGAGAGCAACCAATGCCCGAATAAAACGGAGTGATTTAGCTCGTACGAACGATCTCTCATTTCAAATTTTCAGCAAGCTAAAAACCTTTTCAATCCTTTGCAGGCACTTTTGAACAACCCTGTGGAGCGAGATCCCTGACGCACCCCTGAGATCTCACATCCGCACAGGGCTAAGCAACACAACTCAATCAACAACCCATTAGGAAACCTGATCCCAGCAACAAGCTGAACTCATCAAGTCATCGGACGATCCCATATCAGGCACATCGCGAGCCGTGAAAGAGGAGGATCATTGAAGTGAAGCATTTTTGAATGGACTACAAAACCGCTGGGGTCGATGTGGAGGCGGGGCGTGCCTTCGTCAACAGAATCCGCAAGAGCGTGGAAGCAACGCACCGACCAGAGGTCGTGGGCGGACTCGGTGGTTTTGGCGGCCTGATGCGCCTTCCCGCAGGACTGAAGAAGCCCCTATTGGTGTCGGGGACCGATGGCGTTGGCACCAAGCTTGAACTCGCTCAAGACCATGGCGGTCATCACAACGTGGGGATCGACCTCGTGGCCATGTGTGTCAACGATGTGATCACCAGTGGGGCTGAACCCCTATTTTTCCTCGACTACATGGCCACTGGAGCTCTAAGCCCTGAAGCCATGGCCACCGTTGTGGAGGGCATTGCCGAGGGATGCCGCGTGAGTGGCTGCGCTTTATTGGGTGGCGAAACCGCTGAAATGCCTGGGTTCTATCCACCAGGGCGTTACGACCTAGCAGGCTTCTGCGTGGCCGTTGTTGAAGAGGAGCACCTGATCGACGGTCGGCAGATCCGCGCGGGCGATCGCATTTTGGGCATTGCCAGTAGCGGCATTCACAGCAACGGCTTCAGCCTGGTCCGCAAGGTGCTCACACAAGCTGGCGCCAATGCTGACACCACATTCGGACCCAGCGAGCAACCTCTGATCGAGACCTTGCTCACTCCCACTCAGCTCTATGGACGCCTTGTAAAAACCTTGCTCGACGCAGGAACGCCCATTCATGGAATGGCTCACATCACAGGAGGAGGTCTTCCTGAGAACCTGCCGCGTTGCCTTCCACAGGGCCTAAAGGCAAGCGTGGACCCCTCGAGCTGGACACGACCGGCTATCTATGACTGGCTGAAGTCCTACGGCGACATCCCCGAAAGGGACCTCTGGCACACGTTTAATCTCGGAATTGGATACTGCCTGATCGTCCCCGAAGAAGCGGTTTCCATGGCTGAAAAAGCATGCGAATCGGAGGGAATTCAGGCCTGGACTATCGGACATATCGAACGTTCATCAAGCGGGGATGGGAAGGGATCCGTCTTGGGACTCCCAGCATGAGTTCTGCTCCATATACAATTAGATCCGTAAGCTCTTGAAACTGGCTGGGCTCTCAAACCTTGTCAGGGTTTCAATCGTTAGTGTTGTCAAGGCACCTCGGCATTCGCCGCAAATAGAGCGTTAATTTTTAACTAGAAATGGCTTTCGATAGAATTCAAAGAACAACTCGTAGACGAGCTTCTGCTGGACCTACGCCTCCACGCCGGCCTCTTGGCGGAAATTATGACCGTGCATCAGGTCATCGGCAAGGACCTAGGCCTACCTTTTTAGCCCTCAAAGATCACGGAAAAGTCTTTGTTGCAGATATGCCCTTCCTGTCGGACGGACAACTCGCAAATATCACAAAAGAAGCTGCCGAAGTTCTCGAAAGCCTCGAGCGCAGGATTGTTGAACTTGAAGAGATTGCCGATCAGCCAATTGCCGACCGAGACACCCTGATCAAAGCGTGTACGAAGCGTGATGTAACGCATCGCTTTCTTCGTGCCATTGAAGAAGAGCAGCAGCAGCGCCGTGACAACCCAGCTGTCCTGAGTGCAGCGGGGGAGTCTTTACCACGAACATTTCTCGAAATCGCCAGGCATCGTTTGCCAGGTGCCACATTCGATTCTCTGCTTCAAGAAGCATTGAATGCATGTGAACAATCCAAGGTGCAGGAAGAGAGTTCTGATCCTTCACCGGTGATCCCAGTGACCCCGGTGCCCCCGGTGAAGATCATTCCCTTCCAGAGCAAATCATCATCCTTGCCAGTGGTTGTAAGTCCCGATCCTGATCCTGCTGATCAGGCACTCTGAAATGGATTTGATGGCATGCGTGCCGCTGTTCGCTGGCTGAGTTGATCCAACGATTGCCTCTCGGTTGCATTCAACGACCAATGCAAAGCTGCGGCCGCATCGAGAGCTTGGGCTGGCCGCCGTAGCCCAGGAATCGGGCAAGCTCCATGGGCCCGGCACCAATTCAAAGCCACTTGTGCCATCGAGGCGCTTCGTTGTGCAGCGATCTCACCCATCAGCGAACGCAAATCCTCACTGGCGGGTAGCAAACGCTGAAACAACCTTGATCGCAGCAGCGTTGAAGTGTTGCCCTGCACTCCCGTAGGGATCGCCAAAATGCCGAGAGCTAGGGGGCTATAGGCCAACAACTCAACACCAAGCTCCTGGCACACTTGCGCCATCTCGCCATGCAGGACTGGCTCAGGTGCGAGCAGAGAGAGCTGAACTTGAACGCTCTGAAGTCGGATCCCTCTGGTCAAGAGATGTCCATGCAGGAAGCGAAGACGCTTCGGTCCCACGTTGGACAAGCCAAGTTCTGGCACCAAGCCTTGCTCGACGAGGTCTCCAAGCCCATCGAGCAAAGGCAACTCTTGCCAAGGGGCATACCGAGCAGTACTCCAATGCAATTGGATGCGATCCAAATGCCCTCCCAACCGCTTTTTGCTGGCATCAAAGGCACGCTTAAAGCCGCTGCGCCCCAGCCGCCAAGGGAATGGTGCCAGCTTGGTTGCCACCTTGAGCTGCCTGGACTGAGCAGGATCCATGGCGCGTAGAAACTGACCCAGCAACAGTTCGCTGCGCCCATTGAGGCGACCCGTGCCGTAGGAATCGGCGGTGTCCACAAGCGACAGTCCGCCTTGAACAGCTGCGCTCAGCGTGGCCTCAAGATCGGGATCGTCGCGCTCCGGTTGGTACCCCCACAGCAATTGATTGCCCCAGGCCCAAGTTCCAAATCCGATTCCCGTCACGCCGACCTTTCACTCTGCACGCCATGATCGCCGTAAAGCAGCGCTCGCCATGGCATCGATCGCAGAATCCATCATCAGTGCAAGCAAAACAGCTGGGGATGACTCAGATGGAGCAGGGGATAGCAGCGCAACTAGCCAAACTGAAAAGGTCCTTTGTCCTCACTGCCGTCGTACTGCCTCAAACGGCATCCGTTGCATGGGCATCTGTGTAGCCGACAACGATTACTAAACAGATGATCGATCGCTCTTTCTCTCTGCGCCTCAGCACCTTGCTGCTGCTGAGCAGCATGCTGAGCTTTCCGATCAGAGGTGCAGCCGATCCGAATCCCAAGATTGGCCGCTACGAAACCGACACCAAGGAGTGTTTCTATACCGACAGCACGCAAGACAGCGTTGCTTGCATCACCTTGCAACTCAACGGACGCAGTGCCTCCGTTGTAGCCATCCGATTGATTGGTCACGGAACCACCAAAAATTCCCGTAGACAGCTCACGTTCGTGACCCTGACATCTCAAGGAGAATCGCCTTTGACATGCAGCGCTGGAACCTGTCGCTTAAGCGCTGCGTCCTGGAAAAGCGCTGTTTCAAGCGTGGCAGAGGCCTCCTTCAACTCCAATGGAATTGCTACGGGCTTACCCAAAGCTTGGGCCGCTAACAACGGAGAATGCAACTTGAAAGACAGAGTTCTGAAGTGCCGCGCTCTGCACATCAATGGTGAGGTTTATCAAGCGGAGGCCCATCTCTAGGCTTCAAAACTCTTGTATTCGAATGCATCAAACAACGAAGAACCAGCACCCCCCCATAACCTGAGTGATTGAGACAACAATCGATTGATCATTCTTTGCTGTCGTTGGGTAGGGGTCTCAACCCTTCTTGGAATCTAAATTCGCTTTCTCCAAACTCAGGGAATCGGTAAACCCAGATGAAATTATTCCGATAGGGATAGCGATCACTGCAATCCCAAACAATGCCGTGATTGCAGCAACAATCTTCCCCGCCGCAGTTTCTGGAGACACATCTCCATAGCCAACCGTTGTTACGGTAATCACTGACCACCAAAGACACCTGGGAATGGAACCGAACTGCTCAGGTTGAATATTTCCCTCAACTAAATACATCAAAGCACTACTGAGACTAATCACTACAGCCGAATAAATTGCAGAAATTTGCAGCTCTTCTCTCTTCGAGGTGATGGCATGATTGAAATGCCTCACGCTTTTCTGGAAACGCTTAGAACGCCCTATTCGCCCAATTCGCGCAAGACGAATCACACGAAGAAGGTAGAGCTCAGGAGAGATAAAACCAAGAATCGTTGGTGCAATCGCAACAAGATCCAGAATCGCCATAGGAGTGATTGCGAATTCCAGCGCTCCTCGTACTCCTTTTCGAGCCCCATCCCTTAACGGCGCAATCCACAGACGGGAAAGGTATTCCACTAGGAACAAGATTGCGACAACCAGATCTAATTTCGCCAAAAGATCAAGATTAGGACCACGAATCACTGGCTCGGTAGCAAGAATTGCCAGAAGGATTGAAAAGACAATCAAAACCCCAATCGCTCTGACAACGAATGTGCTTTTTTGACTACTTTGTCCTTCACCAAGCAAATCATGAACCCTATTTCTAATATTTTTCACCCAATTCGCCCATCGAAGTGCATTTTATTTTGATACCAAAAACCCTCAATGACCACCCAAGCGACCACGGACAACCGAACCTCCATTGGCGGCATTCCGTAAGCACAAATACTCAGCAACTCATTTAGAAAGACGTGGTCGCATGAGAACGACTCAGGCCTCAGGAGATCGAACTCTCCTGAGGCTTTTTTTTGCTTGCCCCATGCCCTTCAGCGCTTCATTCCTAAAAACTGCCGCGTCAAGGCAAAACCAATCGCAAGATCAAGACTCTCCCGCTCACGAAGATCTGGGAAGATGCCTGAAAGGAGAACAAGCGCAAACTCCTTAAGAGCCCTTCAACGACAAGACCACAATTCAGCCCAAATGAGACAGATTCTGAGCGAAAAATTTGAGGATTTTGCGTAGCGTGGGCATTCGCAAAACAATCAAAAAAACCCTTTCGGGCCTGTTGAGATCAAAGGCGGCACCCAGATTCGAACTGGGGATAAAGGATTTGCAATCCTCTGCCTTACCACTTGGCCATGCCGCCATTCAGGGAGCGTCAACTCCACAAGCGGATCGTATCAGCGAGGGTTCAGGGTCCTTGCTGCTGATCAGCAATGGTCACGGGGAAGACCTCATCACCTTGAGGATCATCGAGGCACTGCGAAATCAACGTCCGCAACTAACGCTGAAGGTGTTGCCGCTCGTTGGAACGGGCGGAAGCTTCAAGGCAGCCATCGAGAAAGGCTGGGTTCAACAAGTCGGTCCCTCCGCGCCGCTCCCAAGCGGCGGGTTTAGCAATCAAAGTCTGCGCGGCCTCCTCGCGGATTTAATCGCCGGACTACCCCTGCTCACCTGGCAGCAGTGGCGATGCCTGCGCAAGCACCGATCTGAGGTCGGCGCCGTCCTTGCGGTCGGAGACCTTCTCCCGCTCTTGATGGCTTGGGGTTCGGGACGACCCTTCGGCTTCGTTGGGACCCCAAAAAGCGATTACACCTGGTGCAGCGGCCCTGGTCGTGACCTCAGCGACAGATATCACGCTCTTAAGGGAAGCGAATGGGATCCCTGGGAGTGGCTGCTCATGCGCAACAAACGCTGCCGGTTGGTGGTCACCCGTGACCGTTTAACGGCTCGAGGGCTACGAAAACACGGGGTCCGCGCAGAAGCCCCTGGCAATCCAATGATGGATGGGTTGAGCAACGCAACCGCCCCGGCCAGCCTGACTCGTTGCAGGCGCATCCTGCTGCTGTGCGGAAGCCGAATGCCGGAAGCAGAGCGCAACTTCAGCCGTTTACTACTCGGGTTGGCACCGTTGCCCAGCGACCGACCGATTGCTGTGCTGGTCGCGCTTGGCAGCACGCCAGGCCTTCAATCGCTTGGTTCAGAACTCAAGCGCCAAGGGTTTCAATCCAGCCCGCCACCCAGTGATGCCTTGCAGGCAGGAGCCTGCTGGCTGAAGGGACATGTCCTTGTCTTGTTGGGACCCGGTCAGTTCGACCTCTGGGCTCCATGGGCTGAGGTGGGCGTGGCAACGGCAGGAACAGCCACCGAGCAACTCGTAGGGCTGGGCATACCCGCTCTCTCCCTTCCAGGGAAAGGGCCTCAGTTCACCCAAGGATTCGCAAAACGCCAAAGTCGCTTGCTCGGTGGAGCTGTGCGTTCTTGTCAATCGAGCCATGAGCTCAACACACGCCTGAACCAGCTCTTCGAGGATTCATCGCTGAGATTGCAAATGGGTCGAAGAGGTCGCGAACGCATGGGCCCTGCCGGTGGCAGTGAAGCCATCGCCAAGCGAGTTCTGATCCAACTGCCGCTCGGCCGCGGATACTGAGAGGCAATCGTCCCTCAGCCATGCCCGCGATTCAGGACCATGACTACCTCAGGCTCTGCGCGGAACTGGCCACCCAACTTGGCATCAGCCAGTCTTCAGCCCGCCGCAGAATTGAACTCGCCGCAAACAAAACAGGTGCCAAAGATTTGACGTCTCGTAAAGAGGTGGCCACAACCCTGCTTGCAGACGCACAAACCGAACGTTCCAAGGGAGAACACGATCAGGGGCAAGTGCTCGACCGCTTGCTCGAAGCAGAGCCCCTGGATGAGAAATTCATGCTGGAGGATTGATGTGCAGATCAACAGAACTGCAGAGCGTTGAGGCCATCAATGTTCAAACGTCTGGGTGAAGCGGAAGCGATCGAGATCGGACATCACCGGAATGCAACCAAAGCAACGCTCGGCAAGCTCCCAGCGTCCCTCACGCTGCAACATCTCCTTCAAGCGGTCTCGGGCTGGCAGTAGGTAACGCGCATCGTTAGCCGCATAGGCGAGCTGTGTCTCGCTGAGTTCATCCACACGCCCCCAATCACTGCTTTGGGCCTGCTTATCCAGCTCCACACCCACCAGCTCCATCACCACCTCCTTGAGTCCATGGCGAGGGCTATAGGTGCGGGCCAATCGACTCCCCACCTTGGTACAGAAAATGGGATTCACCCTGATGCCCAGCCCGGTTGCAAGCGCCGCAACATCAAATCTGGCGAAGTGGAACACTTTTTCAATCGAGGTCCGCTCCATCAACGCCTTAAGGCGTGGAGCCTCTGTTTGACCCAGAGCGATGCGAATGCAACACACCTGATCTTCGGCGTCACAAATTTGAACCAAGCAGAGACGATCCCGTCCATGAATCAAGCCCATGGCTTCGGTATCCACTGCGAGAGCGGTGGCATGGCTATAGCGCTCCGCCCAGTCCGCATCAAGATCGCCATCGAAAACAGCAAACGTTCGAGGCTGTGCGGAGATGTCAGTCATGGCAACAGAGAAGTTGGACGCAGCACTCCACTTTGACCTCTTGTCCGCAAGCAGAATGTTTTCCCATTCGCGGCTTGAAAATCAAACCGAGACCGAGCTAGACCAATCTGAGATCGATCGGCTTTATGCTCCTCCACCACAACGCCACTCACAACTGCCTGGCCGATATCGAACATTATTTTCAGCAACCACCGCCACTGTTTTTAGATCTTGAACTTGCGGTGTGCTGGATCCTGGCCTGCCTGCTCCAACACGACAGCTACCCCTCTGGACTGCTCCAGAGACTTCAACGAGAACACCCTCAGTTGCGCGTTTCGGAAACCGTTCTGCACCAGGCCGTTGATTTCCTGAATCAGCAGGAGCTGCTCGATTGCTATAGCAAGCGTTGCCCAAGCCGCGGCCGTCCTCGCCGCATGCTTCATCTCCATGAGGAAGCCAGAGCTGAGGCTGAGCGGTTGATGGACCCATGGCATCGCTGGCTCCTCGAACATGACCCCGTGACCACCTAGAACAGGTGGACTAAAAGACCAAGCGCAGCGGATGCCAACCACACAGACATCCACATTGCTGCTGACTCTGCTGTTGGCCATTGGACTGGTTTTCTTCTTGCGAGCCGCCAGCAAAGATCGCACCACTGTGGTGGAGGTGCACTCGCCGCGGCCTGCGCTTGAAGTGATGGAAGGACTCTGCGCGTGGCTCGAGAGTCGCGGTTGGATTCGCGATGGCGGCGATGCAGAGCGCTGCTTGCTCGAATATCGCGGACGCGTGGCCTCCAGCAACCCGTTAGCTGTGTTGCTCTCCCTTCTCGGTGGGGTTGGAGCAGGTTGCCTTGGGCTCGTGCTGCGTGAGCTCAACCCATCGCTTGGATGGTGGCCGGTCTCGCTCAGCCTGCTAGGGCCCCTTGCCGGTTGGGTTTACAGCCGACGGGCTGCGCGTCAGGAGGGGATCCAAATCCGTTTGATCGAACCAGCACCCCAAGAAGGAAGCACCCTCAGGCTTCGCGCGCACCGCGACGAATTGATCGCCCTTGAGCTTGCTTTAGGGGAACCGCTTGAACTCGCCAGCGATGGCTCCTTGCTCACCTCCCCCATCTGAATCCATGCCCCGCATTCCGGTCTGGATTCAACGCAAACGGGTCATCATCCCGATCAGCGTCAGCCTGATGTCCATGGTCGCCCTGGTTCTTACTCAGGCGAAAGAGCACAGCCTCAGAATCCAAGACAGCGCCGCAGCAACATCGGGAGGAACCCTTCCAAAGCAACCGGTCTGCCCAGCGCCATCCAACCCTGACCCTTTATTAGGAGCTAGGACCCGACTGCCTGGCCGCTGGGTGGGAACCACCCCTGTGGCGAAAGACTCTCCCATTGTCGTGATGGCAGGTCATGCCGACTCCCAGGGGATGGACAGTGCAGGCACCCCTGGATTTGCAGTTGGAGTGAACAAGCAAGCTCCGATGGATGCACGCATGCGCGACGAGCTGTACTGGAATTTGAAGGTTCAAACCGCGGTGGTTCGCCTCGGAAAAGCCCGGGCTCTGAAGATCAGCAGCTACAACCCACCAGCTCTCACGATCCGGAATGACAACCACCCCAAGACCAACTGGTCGCAAGCGAGGGTGCGCTCAGCCAATCGCGAATACATCCTCGAAATTCATTTCGATGCCTATAGCCCCTATGGATTTGGCTCAGGCTTAATCCCTGCAATCAACAGACCCCTTAACACGATTGATGAAAGTCTTGGCAAGACCTTTGGACGCTTCCCAAGACTGTTCCGAGGTGGATTAGGAGGGCCCCGACGGGGAATCAGCATTCTTGAAATTGGAATGCTGGAACCGCCGCTAGAGCAGAAGCTCCGCAATCCCAACACCCAACAGCACACGATCGATTGTTTGGCGTTGCGCGTTGTGGATGCTTTGGAGCAGGGGGTCAATCGATCGCCTGATGGGGGCGGCAACGGTCCTCAAGCGTCGGATCCCCAAACCAATCCTGCGGACGGGTAAAGAGGTCTGTGAGCAATTCCTCCCGGGAGCCTTCTGGGGCTCGATAGCCGTACTGCCAACGTGCCATCGGCGGCAGAGACATCAAGATCGATTCAGTACGACCATTGGTCTGCAGTCCAAAAATCGTGCCCCGATCCCACACCAAATTGAATTCCACATAACGGCCACGTCGGTAGAGCTGAAATTGACGCTCCCTCTCTCCATAGGGAAGCGGATTGCGCTTCTCCACAATCGGGGTGTAAGCAGGCAAGAAGGCTTGTCCACAAGCGCGCGCTAAATCGTGCAGCTGATCCCAACCAAGGCGGCATGAGCCGATCTCAGCGGCTTGACGCGCCGCAGGTCCCTCTGCATCCTGCCCCCGATACAAGCGACCACTGCCATCTTGGTAGTCATAAAAAATCCCGCCGATCCCTCTTGTTTCCTTGCGGTGCTTCAGGAAAAAATATTCATCGCACCAAGGCTTAAACACGGTATAGAGCTTGGGATCGATGGAATCACAGGCCCGCTTGTGCTCGCGATGGAAGTGTCGGGCGTCCTCAAGAAACGGATAAAAAGGCGTGAGATCGGCACCACCTCCAAACCACCAAACCGGGCCAGCCTCGAAATAGCGATAGTTCAAGTGAACGGTCGGAATGAAGGGATTGCGCGGATGCAACACCATCGACGTTCCCGTTGCGAACCAGGGATGCCCTTTGGCATCAGGACGCTGCTTGAGGATCGACGGTGGCAATTCTTTGCCGTGAACCTCAGAAAAATTCACCCCTCCCTGTTCAAACACCCGCCCTTCGGTCATCACTCTCGAGCGCCCACCACCACCTTCCGGACGATCCCAACTCTCTTCTTGGAAATGGGCACTGCCATCGAGTTGCTCAAGACCAGAGCAAATTTCATTTTGGAGGCCCTGCACCAATGCCCGGGCTCGCGTGCGGGAATCGGACGGTGGTCGCTCCCCCGTGTCATCAGAGGAGAGCAAGATCTTGCCTTTGAGGCGCTTGAGTAAAGAGCGAACCATGAACTGGCGATGAACGATCAAACGACCATTTCAGCCTGACACCGGTCCCGACAAGCATGTGTGAAGGACTGTCATGGGCAGCGCCCCTAGGATCCACCCCAAAGCAACAGATGCATGGCCATAGCAGAACAGGCAGCTGAGTTGCTGAAAGGGATTGTGGATGCAGGCAGCAATCGGTCTGTTGTGGAACTGGGCTGGCTGGATCGCGTACGTGTTGATCCACCCCGCGCGGTGCTCCGTCTCAACCTCCCTGGCTTTGCCCAAGGTCAACGGGACCGCATCGTCGCTGAGGCACGAGAACACCTCCTAACCCTTGAAACCATTCAGGACGTCCAAATTGAATTGGGCAGCCCACCGTCTCAAGGGGGAATTGGTCAAGCCGGCCATGGCCAAGCAGCCGAACGCCAGCCGATCCCTGGAGTCAAACAGGTGATTGCGGTCAGCAGTGGAAAAGGAGGGGTCGGCAAAAGCACTGTGGCAGTCAATCTCGCTTGCTCACTTGCAAAACAGGGGCTCCGTGTTGGCTTGCTCGATGCCGATATTTACGGGCCCAACGCCCCGATCATGCTTGGCGTTACTGATCAAACCCCTGAGGTCAATGGCTCTGGTGATGATCAGCGGATGATCCCCCTTGAAAGCTGCGGAGTCGCCGTGGTCTCGATGGGGTTGTTGATCGAAGAAAACCAACCCGTGATTTGGCGCGGACCGATGCTGAACGGAATTATTCGACAGTTTCTTTATCAAGTGGACTGGAGCGAGCGCGATGTCCTGATCGTGGATCTTCCTCCTGGAACTGGCGATGCCCAACTTTCCCTAGCCCAGGCCGTACCGATGGCCGGAGTGGTGATCGTGACCACACCACAAAAGGTGGCTTTGCAAGATGCCAGGCGTGGCTTGGCCATGTTTCTTCAGATGGGGGTCCCGGTTCTTGGCGTTGTCGAAAACATGAGCGCCTTCATCCCACCAGATCAACCCGACAGGAGCTATGCCCTGTTTGGATCAGGAGGCGGACAAACTTTGGCGGAAGCCTTCGACGTTCCTCTCTTGGCCCAGATCCCGATGGAAATGTCCGTGCAAGAGGGAGGCGATCAAGGCCGGCCCATCAGCATCAGCCATCCCGAATCCGCAAGTGCGCAGGCCTTCAATCAGCTGGCTGAGACACTTGGCAACCGCCTTCAGGCGATCAGCTGAGCATGAAAATTGGCCCGATGAGTCGTGAACACAGCCTGTTCACCCTCAACCGGCGAAGCAAAGGCTGGCAACTCAAGGAACCGGTGTTGTGGGGTGTCCCCCTCGCCATGGTCATGGTGGCGGGTCTCTTGATCGCAAGCACCCAGCGCCAAGCTGATTACGCCGACTGGTATCACCACTGGATCACGGCCGCTGTCGGAGTTGTGATCGCTCTGGTGACAGCCAGGCTTCCATTGCTGCGGCTGAAACCACTGCTGATTCCTATTTATGCCATCACGGTGGTCAGCCTGGTCGCCGTTCGCCTAGTGGGAACCACTGCGCTGGGCGCTCAACGCTGGCTCAGCATCGGCGGGGTGCACGTCCAACCGTCGGAGTTCGCAAAATTGTCGGCCATTCTTTTGCTGGCGGCGGTGCTCGATCGGCACCCTGTCGAAAGACCCGTCGATCTGCTGCGTCCGTTAGGGATTATCTCGATTCCTTGGGTGCTGGTGTTCATCCAGCCCGACCTCGGAACATCGCTTGTTTTTGGTGCGCTGCTGCTCACGATGCTCTATTGGTCGGGCATGCCGATTGAGTGGCTCGTGCTGCTGCTCTCACCCCTGGCTACGGCCTTGCTCGCGGGACTCTTCCCATGGGGACTGGCTGCCTGGATCCCGCTAACCATGATCATTGCCTACCGATCGTTGCCATGGAAACGGGTGGCGCTTGCCCTAGTGATGCTCGTGCAATCTGCTGCGGCCCTCGTCACCCCTTGGATGTGGATGCACGGCTTGCAGGACTATCAGCGTGATCGCCTCGTGCTGTTTCTCGACCCAGCAAAAGATCCCCTCGGAGGCGGCTACCACCTGCTGCAAAGCACGGTTGGAATTGGATCGGGAGGCTTGTTCGGGATGGGGCTACTACAAGGGCAACTCACTAAATTGCGCTTTATTCCTGAACAGCACACCGACTTCATCTTCAGTGCTCTGGGTGAAGAGACTGGATTCTTAGGCACAATTTTGGTTGTTGTCGGATTTGCACTCTTGATGGGGCGCCTGCTTCAGGTGGCTGGGCAAAGCCGTTCTGATTTCGAATCGCTCGTGGTGATTGGCGTCGCCACCATGCTGATGTTTCAAGTTGTCGTGAACATCTTCATGACCATTGGCCTTGGTCCTGTCACTGGCATCCCCCTTCCTTTTATGAGTTACGGCCGAAGCGCAATGGTCGTGAATTTCTTAGCCCTAGGACTGTGTCTATCGGTATCGAGGCGCTCCAAACGGTCCCTGAACCGATGAGCCAATGATGTTGCTCCAGAGCATTCACCAACAGATGGCTCAGGGAGTGAGCTCGGGAGGCTCCGATGACTCGACGGCGCGGCGCATGTGGTGGGCTGCGTTGGAAACGCTTCAGGAAACACTCCTAAAGAACGAAGAAGCACCATCTGGAGTGTGGCTTGCGGCCCCGTTACCCGCGCTCTATTCACCCCAACTCTTGAACAGCCTGCAGGGATGGGTCTGGGCACCTCAGGCACTCGGAGCTCTGACCTCGCCAACCACAAGCTTGCTCCCTCCAGACCTGTTAAGAGCTGGCCAGAGCCATGGAGAAGGAACCCACTCGTTACACACATCGACCTTCAGGCGCTTACCGCTTCACGAGGAGGACAGCCATGACCCACTCTTGGTGGTCATCACAGCCAAAGTGCAAATCGCCCTAGCCCTTCATGGAGGCCCAGGCCAACGTCAGCTGCTCATGCGCAGCGAGCCTGAAACCCTTGGCAGCGTGCTTGGCCTGATTGAACAGAGGCTGAGACTGGATGCCCCCGATCAAGCACTGGCTCTTCATCAAGCCCTCGAGGCGCTTGGCCCGCTTGAAAGCAGCAGTGCCCTAGGCCAAACGTTCTGGCCAAGCCTGGCCGCGCGACTCGCGAGCATGGCACCCACCGTGACGCTGCAGGCATCGACATCAGCTCCCGTCCAGAGCAATCAGCAGCCACAAACGACGAGTGAACAGGGATCAGCGGCGAACAAGGCCGATGAAGAGTTGTCCTTGCTTGAGGCAATCGCCCACGAAGTGCGGACACCTCTCTCAACGATTCGCACCCTGATCCGATCTTTGCTGCGGCGCAATGACTTGCCCGAGACCGCCATCAAGCGGCTTCAAATGATCGATACCGAATGCAGCGAACAAATTGACCGGTTCGGCCTGATCTTTCAGGCGGCAGAACTACAACGCCAGCCAGAAAGTCCCTCTGTTCTGGCTCAGACTGATCTAGGCAGCATGATCGGTCTGTTGACGCCCTCCTGGGAACAGCAGCTCAAGCGGCGGGGCATTGAGCTGAGCCTTGCAATCGCCAGCAACCTTCCGCCCGTCCTAAGCGATCCAAGTCGCCTGGAACCGATGCTGGGAGGCCTGGTAGATCGTTGCAGTCGAGGGCTTCCCAGTGGAAGCCAGCTCGTGCTCACCCTTCAACCCGCTGGAGCTCGTCTCAAGTTGCAGCTTCACGGTCAGAGTCCTGCAGAACGTGGAGAGGGGGCCGTCAGTCCAGAACCCATCGCCCAACTTGGGCCGGTGTTGAGCTGGAATCCAGACACGGGAAGTTTGCAGCTCAGTCAGACCGCGACCCGTCGCTTACTCGCCCGGCTAGGCGGGCGCCTCACCCAGCGACGAGATCGTGGTTTGACCGTGTTTTTCCCTTTAGCCCCGCATTGTTGACGGGTGTGAAGATTCCAGGCCAGAAGAGCGATCAGGCCTGATGCGCAATGCTAATTTCCTGGAATCACGGCATGCCGAATTTCGAGGACAGCTATGACAGCATCCGCCTTAACCGGTCAGCTCCCCCAGTACATCGGCAGCACCGGCGGCCTTCTCAATTCCGCTGAAACGGAAGAAAAGTACGCCATCACCTGGACCAGCAAGAGCGAGCAAGCCTTCGAACTCCCCACAGGTGGAGCCGCGATGATGTGTTCCGGAGAAAACATCATGTATTTCTCTCGCAAAGAACAGTGCTTGGCCTTGGGCACCCAACTCCGCACCAAATTCAAGCCTCGGATCGAGGACTTCAAGATCTATCGGATCTTCCCTGGTGGCGACACCGAGTACCTACATCCAGCGGATGGCGTCTTCCCTGAGAAAGTGAACGAAGGACGGCCGATTGTTGGACACAACCCAAGGAGAATCGGAGCCAACACCAATCCTGCAAATATCAAGTTCAGCGGTCGCAACACATACGACTCCTGATCAGCGTTCGGCGATGATGCCCAGCGGTCGGCTGCAACAATCTCCTCATGCTCAGCCCCGACCGCTCCGCCTTTCTTGAAGCAGCTCGCTGCGGGGCAACGTTTATTCCCGTAGCCCATAGCTGGCCCGCTGATCTAGAAACCCCTCTCACCACCTGGCTCAAGGTCGGGGAAGGCCACCCGCCTGGGGTCTTACTCGAATCCGTCGAAGGTGGCGAGAACCTTGGTCGTTGGAGTGTGATTGCCTGTGATCCTTTGTGGACACTCTCAGCCAGAGGAGACCTTTTAACTCGCCGCTGGCGAGATGGCTACGAAGAAAGCTTTCAAGGCAATCCCCTAGAGGTTCTTCGTGAATGCACGAATGCCTACAAGCCCGTCTCTCTTCCAGGCCTGCCACCGCTTGGGCAGTTGTATGGGATGTGGGGATATGAGCTCATCCGTTGGATCGAACCCAGCGTTCCCGTGCATCAAGCCGACGAGAACGCTCCGCCTGACGGCGTTTGGATGTTGATGGACAGCATCTTGATCATCGATCAAGTGAAGCGTTTGATCACGGCAGTGGCTTACGGAGATTTGAGCGATACCAGGGCCGCGGCCAAAACCGCAGATCAAGCCTGGGATGGGGCCATAGATCGCATCCGTGGACTTGAAAACCGCATGGCCTCAGCTCTGCCCCAGGTGCGTCCTCTGCGCTGGAAGCCTGCTGCGAGGCCTACACCAGAAACAGAAAGCAATCGATCTCCTGAAAATTATCAACAAGCCGTTGCCACGGCCCAAGAACACATTGCCGCAGGAGACGCCTTCCAGCTCGTGATCAGCCAACGGCTGGAAACTCGCGTCTCGCAGCCCCCCTTAGAGGTCTACCGGAGCTTGAGGATGGTCAATCCATCCCCCTACATGGCCTTTTTTGATTTCGGAGATTGGTACCTGATCGGTTCAAGCCCTGAAGTCATGGTCAAGGCAGAACCAGACCAGGGAGGCATTCGTGCCAGCCTGAGGCCCATCGCCGGCACGCGCCCACGCGGGCGCAATGAGCTGGAAGATCGAAATTTTGAAGTCGAACTGCTTGCTGATCCAAAAGAACGGGCTGAGCACGTGATGTTGGTTGACCTTGGCCGCAATGACTTAGGCAGGGTTTGCACCGCTGGCACGGTGGATGTCAAGGAGCTGATGGTGATCGAGCGCTACTCCCATGTGATGCATATCGTGAGCCAAGTTGAAGGACGATTGGCTCAAGGACGAGACATCTGGGACTTGCTGATGGCCTCGTTCCCGGCGGGAACGGTGAGCGGCGCTCCCAAAATCAGGGCCATGCAGCTCATTCATCAGCTAGAGCCTGATGCTCGAGGGCCTTACTCCGGCGTCTACGGTTCTGTGGATCTAGCCGGCGCTCTCAACACGGCTATCACCATTCGCACGATGGTGGTCCGTCCTCACCCTGAAGGGGGTTGGAACATTCAAGTCCAAGCCGGGGCTGGTGTCGTAGCCGATTCCGACCCCGCTTCTGAGTATCAAGAAACCCTGAACAAGGCCCGCGCCATGCTCACCGCTCTCGCTTGCCTTGAGGATGCGAAGTCATGATCCAAACGCTCAGACTCAAAGGGTTTGAAGTAGAGCTATTCACCGGTCGAAGCACCGGTGAAAACGTTGGTGTTGCCGAGCTGGTCAAACAGGATCTCACTGAATTTTGCGTTGAGCCCGACCACCGCAATCTCGAATACATCACAGAGCCTGAATCTGATTACGGAAAACTCAAAGAAGCCCTTCTGGCCCCGCGCCGCCGCCTACGGACATGGCTTGCAGAACGTGATCTCACCTTGCTCCCAGGCAGCACTCTCACATTGGGAGATGCCACGCGATTTGAACGATCCAATCCAAACGACGCCTATCACGACCTCATCGAAGCCACCTACGGCACCACTGTCGTCACAGCCAGCATCCATATCAACTTGGGGATCAGTGAACCGGCCGATTTATTTCCCGCTCTTCGGCTTGTGCGTTGTGAAGCAGCCCTTCTGCTTGCGCTGAGCGCTAGTTCACCCTTTCTCAACCGCCAGATCACCGGCGCCCATTCACAACGTTGGTTGCAATTCCCCCTCACTCCCAAACACGTTCCCCTGTTTCGCGATTTAGAGCATTTCGTGGAATGGACTGACACCCAGCTGGTGGAGGGGCGCATGCACAACGTGCGCCATCTATGGACGTCCGTCCGTCCCAATGGTCCACAACGGCCCTTTGACCTCAATCGGCTCGAGTTACGGATCTGCGATTTAGTCACCAATCCGGATCTGCTGCTGGCGATTACAGCCCTGATGGAACTGCGTGTGCTGATGTTGCTTCGGGAGCCCGATCAACTCGACCCCTTCAAGGCGAGTGACCTGAGCGCCGACCAGCTCATGCTGCTCAGCGATAGCAATGACGCCGCTGCCGCTAGAAATAGCCTCGATGCGCAGTTGCATGATTGGCGGGATGGTCGCCAACGTTTATGTCGTGACTGGCTGAAGGAGATGATCAATGCCGTGATGCCTTTAGCGCACGAGCTTGAACTGGCGTCCTGTCTGCTCCCTCTCGAATCCGTTCTTGCGGAAGGGAATCAAGCCATGCGATGGCTCAAAGGAATCGAGAATGGACGCAGCCTTGAAGAAGAATTCCGCACTGGAATTCTCGAGATGGAACAGCAAGAACAGCCGATCGACAGATCCTTGGCTGACGCTTTGGGATGATCATGACTCCATCTGATAGCGGTTTCCCATCGATGCATTCGTCCTCAGCCCTGATTCCTGAGAGCACACAGCCCAGGGCTGATGGCAATGAAGCAGGCGATGGACAACTCCTGCAGCAACGCCTTGCTCTTGTTGAAGACCTTTGGCGAACCGTGCTGCGCAGCGAATGTCCACCGGAACAGGCCGAGCGACTTCTGCGCATGAAGCAGCTCAGTGATCCGGTCCTTCCTGGCGAGCATCCAGCTGGAACCGATGCACTGATTGATCTCATTAAGGAGATGGATCTTGCCGAGGCCATCGCTGCCGCAAGAGCATTCTCGTTGTATTTCCAGCTCGTCAACATCCTGGAACAACGCATCGAAGAGGACACGTATCTCGAGAGTATTAATCGATCACAGGACCAGGCAGAGCAAGTGGATCCATTTGCTCCTCCTCTCGCCACCCAAACCGAACCGGCAACGTTTAGAGAATTATTTGAGCGCCTGAGACGTCTCAACGTTCCCCCAGCCCAGCTTGAATCTCTGCTCCAAGAACTCGATATCCGTTTGGTCTTTACAGCCCACCCCACGGAGATCGTTCGCCATACCGTGCGCCATAAACAGCGGCGCGTTGCCAGTCTCCTTCAACAACTTGAGACTCAGCCCCCGACACCCTCGGGTGCTACGGACAGCGTGCGGCTGCAGCTTGAAGAAGAGATCAGGCTTTGGTGGAGAACCGATGAGCTCCATCAGTTCAAGCCGTCGGTTCTGGATGAAGTGGACTACGCCCTCCATTATTTCCAGCAGGTTCTGTTCAATGCCATGCCGCAGCTGCGGCGCCGGATCGTCGCCTCCCTTGCTGCGAGCTATCCAGACGTCAGGGTTCCTTCTGCATCGTTTTGCACGTTTGGGTCATGGGTGGGGTCCGACAGAGATGGGAACCCCTCAGTCACCACTGAAATCACGTGGCGTACAGCCTGTTATCAACGCCAATTAATGCTTGACCGGTACGTCAGTGCCGTACAACACCTTCGCAATCAGCTCAGCATTTCCATGCAATGGAGCCAGGTGAGTGCTCCACTGCTCGAATCGTTGGAAATGGACCGACTGCGCTTCCCAGATGTCTACGAGGAGCGCGCCACTCGATACCGGCTTGAGCCCTATCGGCTCAAGCTCAGCTTCGTGCTTGAGCGCCTTCGTCTCACGCAGTTGCGCAACCAGCAACTGGCTGATGCGGGCTGGCGAACCCCACCTGAAGGGTTGCCATCCAGCACTCCAGGCAACGCCCCAGGTGATGCTCTCCACTACGGCTCAATTGCTGAGTTCCGCAGCGAACTTGAACTGATCCGCACCAGTTTGGTCAACACAGATCTGAGCTGTGAACCGCTCGACACCCTGCTCACGCAGGTGAACATTTTTGCGTTTTCACTAGCAGGTCTCGACATCCGCCAAGAAAGCACGCGACACAGTGATGCTCTCGACGAACTAAGCCGGTACATCAATCCAGATCGTGCCTACGGAGAGATGGACGAGGCGGAGCGTGTGGCCTGGTTGATGGAGGAATTGCAAACGCGTCGTCCCTTGATTCCACCGGCTGTTAGCTGGTCTGCTGCCACAGCTGAAACGGTGGACGTGTTCCGGATGCTGCACCGTTTGCAGGATGAATTCGGCAGCCGTATTTGCGGGACCTACGTGATCTCGATGAGTCACAGCGTGTCCGATTTACTCGAGGTGCTTCTGCTCGCAAAAGAAGCGGGATTGGTTGATCCTTCGTCCCGCCATGCCGACCTCCTTGTCGTCCCACTGTTCGAGACGGTGGAGGATCTCCAGAGGGCTCCTGAGGTGATGGAGCAACTGTTCCAAACCCCTCTCTATCGAGATTTACTGCCCAAGGTCGGCACCCAGGGGCTGCTTCTGCAAGAGCTCATGCTCGGATACTCCGATAGCAATAAGGATTCAGGGTTTCTCTCCAGCAACTGGGAGATCCATCAAGCCCAGATCGCCTTGCAAGACTTGGCCTCTCGTCAGGGCATTGCCCTGCGTCTATTCCACGGTCGTGGTGGGTCTGTCGGCCGTGGTGGCGGCCCGGCCTACCAAGCGATCTTGGCTCAGCCAAGTGGCACTCTGCAGGGACGCATCAAAATTACGGAGCAGGGCGAAGTCCTGGCCTCGAAGTACAGCTTGCCGGAGCTTGCTTTGTACAACCTTGAGACAGTGACCACCGCTGTGGTCCAAAACAGCCTGGTGACCAACCAACTCGATGCGACACCGAGCTGGAATGAATTGATGTCCCGGGTCGCCAAGAGCTCACGCCGTCATTACCGAGCCTTGGTGCACGACAACCCTGATCTTGTCGCCTTTTTCCAACAGGTCACTCCCATCGAGGAAATCAGCAAGCTGCAGATTTCCAGTCGCCCCGCACGAAGGAAATCAGGTGCTCGCGACCTTTCCAGTCTGAGGGCCATTCCCTGGGTGTTCGGCTGGACCCAGAGCCGCTTCCTGCTCCCCAGCTGGTTTGGGGTTGGTTCAGCCCTGAGTGAAGAGCTGGAGGCGGATCCAGACCAACTCACGTTGTTGCGCACCTTGCATCAGCGCTGGCCTTTCTTCCGCATGCTGATCTCCAAAGTGGAGATGACCCTCTCCAAGGTGGATCTCGACTTAGCGCGTCATTACGTGACCAGTTTGGGCAGTGCTGAAAACCACGACGCGTTTGAACAGATTTACGCAACGGTGGCCGAGGAATATGCACGAACGAAGGGGCTTGTCTTAGCCATCACAGGCCAGGAAAGACTTCTTGATGCCGATCCCGCCCTGCAGCTCTCGGTTGATCTACGCAATCGCACGATCGTTCCGCTTGGTTTTCTTCAAGTCGCGCTGTTGCGCCGACTGAGAGATCAAAACCGTCAACCGCCCATGAGTGAATCGCCCAGCAGCGATGGAGACGGACGCACCTACAGCCGTAGCGAGCTCCTGCGCGGTGCACTTCTAACCATCAACGGCATCGCTGCAGGCATGCGCAATACAGGCTGAGTGTCACCGCTTCCATTCCGGCAGCAAGCTGCTGTACCACGACTGCCTGCCTATTACCGGCTGCAGACCGAACCCCATCCGAGCGGTGAGGCGATCAATGCGCTGCTGATCTCCTGCGGTGAGCCCACCCATCCCGTGGAACGTTGGTCCTTGGCACTCAGTCGCAGCCTCTGGCAGCTCAGCATCATCGACGAACGCAATCAATCTCTGGTTGGCTTCATTCGAGCCACAAGCGACCTGGCCTTGAATGCCAATCTCTGGAACCTCGCCGCCTGTCCTGGCGACGACCAGAACGCGCTAGTGAACGCCTTAATGCATCACGCCCTTGCACGCTTGAAAAAAGAATTACCAGGGTGCAGCATCTCGATCTCCGCACCCGTATTTGCACTCGAGGGCATGAAAAAACAAGGTTTCATCCTTGACCCTGGCGGGATTCGCGCCATGGGCTTAAGGCTCCGATGAAGGCTGGAGCCTGATCTGTCACGAGCATGGAGGGACTCGAACCCCCGACCCTCAGAACCGGAATCTGATGCTCTATCCAACTGAGCTACATGCCCCTGCGGCTGCCGCAACAGCTGCCGGTATTGATCGGCAAAATCAGCCGATCCAAGTACCTTAGCCACACGACGCATTCGGACCAATTCGGCTTCTCCAGCTTCAACTGCAGGGCTTTCGCAACCACAGCAACCTGCAGCTGGAGATCGAAGCACCACGCCTCCTGGTGATCGGTAGCAACGGTGTTGGCAAGTCAAACCTGCTGGAATCGGTGGAGCTCCTTGGAAGCCTGCGCTCACACCGTTCCAGTCAGGACGGAGATCTCATCCATTGGGACGCCAGCCGTGCACTGCTGAGGGCAACCTGCGCAGACCAGCAGACCCTTGAACTTGAATTGCGTCGCCGCGGCGGACGCCAAGCGAAGCGCAATGGGAAACCATTGCAGCGACAGCTGGATTTAATTGGTCCTCTGCGCTGCGTGGGCTTCAGCGCTCTTGACCTGCACCTCGTGAGAGGCGAGCCAGCCCTGCGCCGCCAGTGGCTCGATCGTGTTGTCCTTCAACTGGAACCTGTTTACGCCGATCTCATCAGTCGCTACGGGCGCTTGCTAAGGCAACGCGCACAGTTTTGGCGGCGAGGAGGTCTGTCCTCCGGCATGGAACCTCAGGTGCTCCTCGAAAGCTTTGATCGCCAAATGGCTCTGGTGAGCACACGCATTCATCGCAGGCGTCTCCGAGCCCTGGCACGACTAGAGCCCCTAGCCGCCGTCTGGCAAGAGAGGCTGAGTGAGGGACGTGAACATCTTCAGCTTTGCTACACCCCCGGCAGTGCATTGATCGGAGAAGAGCAGGAGGAATCCTGGCGACTTGCAATCGAGCAACAGCTCCGAGACCAACGCAGCGAAGAAGAACGATTAGGGAGCTGCCGAGTTGGTCCTCATCGCGACGAAATCGAAATGCGGATCAATGGCACTGCCGCAAGACGATTCGGCTCCTCTGGCCAACAACGCACCCTGGTGCTGGCCTTGAAGATGGCGGAGTTACAACTGGTCGGTGAACTCTGCGGCGAACCCCCCCTTCTTCTGCTCGATGATGTCTTGGCAGAACTAGATCCCACACGGCAATTGGCCCTCTTAGAAGCCGTTGGCGAAAACCATCAATGCCTTGTCAGTGCCACCCATCTCGACGCATTTGAAGGTGGCTGGCGTGAGCAGTCGCAGATTCTTGATGCCGATGGCTTGAGATCACAGTCCGTATCGCGGTAGGGTCGCGAGCTTATTTGCCTAAAGAATCTTGATGGAGCAGTCCTTGTCCAGCCTGCACCCCAACCCGGGATGGGCGACCAACAACAGTGCAACCGACAGCAGTGCAACCGACACAAGTGCAACCGACATGGTTGGCAAACACTGCATTCTCGAGCTCTACGACTGCGATCCGTCGAAGCTCGACGACGAAACTTTTCTAAGACACACCATCACGACAGCAGCCCATCGTGCTGGTGCAACTCTGCTCAACCTGATCACCCACCGCTTCGAACCCCAAGGGGTGACAGGTCTGGCACTTCTGGCTGAATCGCACATCTCCATCCACACCTGGCCTGAAAACGGATACGCAGCCGTGGATGTTTTCACCTGTGGTGACCACACCATGCCGGAGAAAGCCTGTGAGGTGCTGTGCGAAGAATTATCAGCTGGTCGCCATGCCCTGCGCAGCTTCCTAAGGGAGACACCGGCAGCGCTTGGAACAACCGAGCGCATGCCGGCCATTCCGATCGCTGCCTGAGTGCAGGGCCTGAATTCAGAGGTGGTTGTAAGACGCCGCCTCTGAGGCGAGCAGATTGCTTGTGATCGGATGTTTTTGAAAATGGGCAATCGCTTGCCGGATGTCTTCCAGAAGTAGGTCTGCCATGTCGCGCGTGAAATCTCGCTTCACCAAGATCCTCTGGAATGCCGTTGATTCAAGTTCGCCCGTAAAGGGATAGGCAGGCACCTGCCAGCCCCGCATCCGCAAGCGATCGGCGAAGTCATACAGGTTGAAGCCATGCTTCGTGGTGTCATCCAGAGTCCAAACCACGGTGGGGATGCCCTGGTCAGGGGCACCATCATGGATGATTTTGAACAGGTCCATCTCCCGTAATTTGTCGGCGAAGTACTGGGCATTGGCATGACTGGCCATATGGAGCATGCGATAGCCCTCTCGCCCCAAACGCACAAATTCGTGATATTGAGCAATCACCTGACCTGCAGGCCTTGAAAAATTGATCTGGAATGTCGGCATGTCCCCACCTAGATAGGACACGTGAAAGACAAGCTCGTCAGGCAGATCCTCCTGGCTGCGCCAGAGCACCCAGCCAACTCCAAGGGGCGCCAAACCAAATTTATGGCCTGAAGCATTAATCGATTTCACCCGTTCCAAGCGAAAGTCCCATAGGGGGAGATCGGGTGCACAGAACGGAGCAAGAAAACCACCACTTGCCGCATCCACGTGAATCGGCACATCAAGACCTGTACGCGCCTGAAGATCATCCAAAGCCTTGCTGATCGACTCAATGTCTTCATAAAGACCGTGATACGTCACCCCAAGAGTGGGTACAACAAAAATCGTGTTCTCATCAACAGCGGCAAGAACACGCTCAGGGCTGATGCACAACTCGCCGGTAAGCATCTCTAATTCACGCATTTCAATATCCCAATAACGCGCAAACTTCTTCCAGCAGATCTGCACGCTTCCACACACCATGTTGGGCTTATCGGTTGGCAAGCCTGCAGCCTGACGACGTTTGCGCCACCGCCACTTCGCAGCCATCCCGCCAAGCATGGCCGCTTCACTACTGCCAATGGTGGAGCATCCAACGGCGGCACCAGGGGCATTCCACAAGTCGGCCATCATCGAAACACAACGACTCTCAAGCTCCGCCGTCTGAGGATATTCATCTTTATCGATCAGATTTTTATCCACTCCCAGAGCCATCAACTCCATCGCACTTTGCGCTTGATAGGTCTGACAAAATGTGGCTAAATTCTGCTTACTATTGCCATCAAGAAGCAACTCTTCTTTCAAAAGTTGCACTGTGGAATCCCCTTCCCGCCCTGCTCCAGGGAAATGATGCTTTGGCAGAGGAGAGAGCATGGCATCAACCAACGCCTGCTCCTCGCTGTCATGGAGATGCTGACGCGATTGATGCAATGCCACAAGACAGGATTCATCTTGATGAAAACTATTCAGAGCGGGCAACCAGCGCCACCGTCGTAACGAAGTGGATGCTTGATCGAACCTCTAAACGCGATTGAGCTTGCCGCTCACCAGCCCCTCCACATCCACACTCACCGAAGTGAAACCCTGGCTGAGAAGGGTTTTCACCAGCTCACGTCTCAACAAAGGCTGCAAAAGATCGGCAATGCGCTCTTCTGGAACTTCCACCCGAGCGGCCAGTCCATGGCTACGAACCCGAACCTGATCGAATCCATGTTGGATCAACCAGGCCTCTGCCTGTCCCACCCGCTGGAGGCGTTCACTGCTGATTGATTCTCCGTAGGGGAAGCGGGAGGCAAGGCAAGGCTGAGCAGGTTTATCCCACCAAGGGAAACCAAGCGCCCAAGACAAACGGCGAATGGTCGCCTTCGTCATGCCAAGTTCAGCTAGAGGAGAGCGAACACCAGCTTCCTTCGCTGCTGCAATCCCAGGACGATGATCCCCCAGATCATCCTGATTGACCCCATCAAGGACGAGGGCGCCGTTGGCTTCAGCAGCAATCGGAGCGAGATGGCGATGCAGCTCTCGCTTGCAGGCATAGCAACGATCCTGAGGATTGCTGGTGTAACTCGGATCCTCAAGTTCAAGAGTGGACACCTCCTGATGTCGCATCCCAAGCCAGGTCGCCTGCTGGCGCGCTTCCACCAGGAGATGGGGCGCTAAGGAGGGCGAAACGCCGGTAATCGCTAAGGCCTGCTCACCAAGCTGCTCATGGGCAATCGCGGCAACGAGGCTGCTGTCAACACCACCTGAATAGGCCACACACACGTGCTTCTGGGCCGCCAAGGAATCACGCAACCGCTCCAGGACGTCACATTCCAGCTTTGACAATGATTCGAGCTGGCGGAACATCACGTTGGTCACTGCCTTCGCTTCAAATCTCTGTATGCTCCCAGCGTAAGAAGACTCATCCTTTTGCCGCCAATGGATGCAGTCTCATCCGGTACGTCTCAAGCCAACCGTGCCCGCAGCAACCGCGGCGTGGGAATCGTCACAGCTGCTGACAGCCGCGAGCGAAGCCTTGGCCAACTTCACGTGTATGACGGCGAGGGCAAGGGCAAAAGCCAAGCCGCCTTAGGAGTTGTGCTGCGCACCATTGGGCTTGGTATCTGCGAGCAAAGGCGCACCAGGGTTCTGCTGCTTCGCTTCTTGAAAGGACCAGGGCGGGCTTACGACGAAGACGCAGCCATCGAAGCTCTGCAACAGGGTTTCCCCCACTTGATTGATCAGGTCCGAACAGGCCGGGGAGACTATTTCAGCGTGGACGAAGTCACACGCTTCGACCGACAGGAAGCCCAACGGGGCTGGGATATCGCCAAAGGCGCCATTGCCAGCGCTCTGTACTCCGTTGTCGTTCTCGATGAACTCAATCCAGTGCTCGATCTCGGTTTGCTTGAAACCGAAGATGTAATCCGGTCGCTGAAGAGCCGACCGGAAGGCATGGAAATCATCGTTACTGGGCGTGGCGCTCCGCGTCCGTTGGTGAAGATCGCCGATCTGCACTCTGAAATGCGAGCGCACAGACGCCCCGAAGTAGACAACAATGCAGCCCTATCGCTTGTCACAGCAGGCGGCATCGAGGTTTACACCGGTGAAGGCAAAGGAAAATCCACTAGTGCCCTTGGCAAAGCTCTTCAGGCAATCGGCAGAGGCATTAGCCAAGATAAAAGCCATCGCGTTCTGATCCTCCAGTGGCTCAAAGGAGGAAGTGGGTACACCGAAGACGCCGCGATCGCAGCGTTGCGTGAAAGTTACCCCCACTTGGTGGATCACCTTCGTTCAGGGCGTGATGCCATCGTTTGGCGTGGCCAGCAACAACCCATCGACTACGTGGAAGCTGAACGCGCCTGGGAAATCGCCAGGGCTGCGATCGCGAGTGGGCTCTACAAAACCGTGATCCTCGATGAGTTGAACCCCACAGTGGATCTCGAGCTTCTTCCTGTTGAGCCCATCGTTCAAGCCTTGCTCCGTAAGCCAACAGAAACGGAGGTAATCATTACCGGCCGGTGCAAAAACCAGCCGGCCTATTTCGACCTTGCGAGCGTCCATTCAGAAATGGTGTGCCACAAGCACTACGCCGAGCAAGGAGTGGATCTCAAGCGCGGTGTTGACTACTAATTCTTCAGCTCAATAGCGCGGAACGGAAGGGTCAATCTCCTCTGACCAGGCATCAATCCCACCCTGCACGTTGACCGCATCGATGCCGTGGCTGGCCAGAACGTCCACCGCCTTGGCCGAACGCCCTCCAAGTTTGCAGTGCACATAAACCGTTCGTTTCGCTGCGATGGCCTGGATGCGCTCGATCACCTCTTCACTATCAAAAGTGGGCAAGGGGATCAATTCAGAGCCAGCGATCACAGCGACCTCAGCTTCTGCAGGATTACGCACATCGATCAAAGCCAAATCATCTCCCTGATCCAGCATGGCTTTGAGCTCCACCACAGAAATGCTTTTCATCGCCTTTAGCTTCCCCCCGGAGATCGAGCGTCCGGCCGTGCAGAACGCTTGGTAGTCAATCAGCTTTTCGATTGGGGCGCGACTCAGCCTTCGTTTCAAGGTGAGCTCTCGAAAACGCATCGACAAGCCATCTACTAACAGCAACCGACCATCAAGAGGAGTCCCAATTCCTGTGATCAGCTTGATGACCTCAGCGGCCTGAATCAGGCCAACCAAACCAGGCATCACGCCCATCACTCCGCCGTCAGCGCAGGAGGGCACAAGCCCTTGCGGCGGCGGCTCCGGCACCAGGTCTCGATAATCGGGGGACTGACTCCCCAGATTGAACACACTGACCTGTCCTTCAAAGCGCTGGACTGAGCCGTAAACAAACGGTCGCTTTGTCAAGACGCAGGCGTCATTAATCAAATAACGACTGGCGAAATTATCTGTTCCGTCAACCACCACGTCGTACGCAGCAAACAGCTCAAGCGCATTGTTCGCTGATAAGCGAAAGCAATGGTCTTCAACCCGACAAAAGGGATTGAGGTCTTCAATGCGAGCGCGCGCTGATGCTGTTTTGGCCTGGCCCACCGTTCCAGTGCCATGGATCACCTGACGTTGCAGGTTGGAGGGCTCAACAAGGTCATCATCCACAACCCCGATGCGACCAACGCCTGCAGCCGCCAAATAGAGCAGAAGTGGAGAGCCCAGTCCACCAGCACCAATGCACAACACAGAAGCAGCTTTTAAACGTTGCTGTCCTTCAACGCCCACCTCGGGGAGGCTGATATGGCGGGCATATCTGGACTTCTCCTCTCCACTTAGCTGAGGAGCACCCCCCGCTTCAGTCATGGCGAATCCCAGGATCTCCTGGAAAGGACTTCAAAGGAGTCTCCCCCATGACCCGAATCGGCAGCCGGTGAACGTTGGCGAGAGAGCCCCGGGGAGCCTCAACCTCCAGCCACCAAGCCGCGAAGTCATCGTTCTTTCCGATGATCAGCATCAAGCCAGAGCTCACAGCCCAGAGTCGATCTCTTCGACTGGGCACAACCGACGCTCCTGGATGGGAATGGGCACTCCCAAGAACTTGCCATGAGCGCGAGCGCGCCCAACGTTGAGCGGCAATCTGCTCACGAGGGTCGAGCTCAAAACGATCATGCTCTTGCTGACCCACCATGTTTCGGCAAGGCCAGATCAATTGCACGCGCCAATCATCTGAACCGGAATCAGCAGAGCCATGTCCCTGCCCGAGCAACAAAGCACAGCCTTCCGCAGGTGCTGGCGCCAGAAGATCTTGACGGAGAACCATCAGACATTCCGCACTAATGATCAACTGGGATGGCGCTTGTGAAGAAAGACCGATACTCTCAGCCAAAATCTGCCTTAGGCATTAGTTACATGAGCGAGGAGTCCACCACGCCGGCGAGTGAATCAACTGGGACCGCCAACACCAGCGAAGCATCCACCAGCGCTGAGACCGCCAACTTTTCTGAGCGCTACAGCGAGATTCTCGGGAAAGTCAACGAGACCTTAGACAAGGTGGATTGGAGTCAAGCCGGGCGTATCGGCAAAGTTGTTGGAATTTTTGCTGCTGTCATCGTTGCCCAAATTCTGATTAAGGGCATTCTCGATACCATCAATCTTCTTCCTGTCGTACCAGGGCTCCTCGAGCTTCTCGGCGTAGTGGTGGTGGGCCAATGGAGCTGGAAAAATCTCACCACAAGTGAAAAGCGCACCGCTTTGGTGAATCGCGTTCAAACCATCCGCAGCGAATACCTCGGCTAAGGCGGAGTCATTCTCTCTTGGTCACAACAACATTGACCTCATGGCACTGATTGCTGTGAGGCATTGTTGTTTATAGCTACCACCAAAAAGGTTGGCGTGATTCAGCAAGTGATAGAGGTTGTAAACATCAATTCGATCTTGATAGTTGGTATCTAGGGGCCATTCCTGTTGATAGCCCTGGTAAAAACGTGCACTGAATCCTCCAAACAAGCGAGTCATCGCCAGATCCACCTCCCGGTCAGCCCACCAACAGGCTGGATCGATCAGTGCTCCCCGCTCGTCTGCGAGCACTGAAGCGTTTCCACCCCAAAGGTCGCCATGCACGAGACAGGACAGGGGCTGATGTTGATCCAACCAAACCCGTGTTGCGGCTAGCAAAGGTTCGAGTTGATCAAGAGCCAAGCCCCAGCTTGATGCCAGCTGAAGCTGAGGGGTCAGCCGCAAGGTCACAAACGCGTCACCCCAAGACGACAACCACCCAGCTGGTTGAGGACCTAAGCCAATAAATCCTTCTTCATCCCAACCAAATCGATCCATCCCAGCATCAGCAGAGGTTCGATGAAGGCGAGCCAAGCCTCGACCAAGGCCGTATTGATCCCCTCGCCCAAAATCGAGCCAAGGCAAGATCAAAGCGGCAAGCTCTCCCACCGGGACCATCCCGAGCGGATCAGGGATGAACAGAAGCGCAGGGTCTGCCCAATGCTTCAGAGAGCGGAGCCCCCGGGCTTCCACCTTGAGCATGGCTGGTGATGCCAGCTTGAGAAATAGAGATCTGCCATCCGATAAGTCAGCACGCCACGTGGAGGCACTGCCAACAGGCTCGAGGGTCTTGCACTGACAGCCCTGCAGCTCAGCACAATCGTTTTGCAACGCCTCCATCAATTGCGTTCGCATTCACGATCCCCCTAACTCAGCTGTCAGCATGACCCGATGCAAAAACGCGACGACGTAATCGTGGTCGGCGGTGGCATCGCTGGACTCACGGCAGCGGCTCTGCTGGCACGCGACGGTGTTTCAGTCACACTTTTAGAGGCGCATTATCAGCCGGGGGGCTGTGCAGGGACCTTCCGTCGAGGGGAGTACACCTTTGATGTGGGTGCCACCCAAGTGGCAGGCCTTGAACCTGGTGGCAGCCACGCCCGCATCTTTCAACATCTGAATCTTCCTCTCCCAGAGGCCGAACTGCTTGATCCAGGCTGCGTGGTCGACCTGGCCGATGGGTCCACCCCCGTGCGCCTTTGGCACGATCCCCTCCGCTGGCAGCAGGAACGACAACAACACTTTCCAGGCAGCGAAAGGTTTTGGCAGCTCTGCAGCTTTCTTCACCAAAGCAATTGGCAATTTGCTGGTTCCGACCCTGTTTTACCGATTCGCAATGGCTGGGATTTAAAGCAAACGCTTGCTGCGCTCCATCCCGGAAATCTGCTCAGCGCCCCCCTAAGCCTCTGCACAGTCAAAGACCTCTTAACGCTCTCTGGCTGCAGCAGTGATCAACGCCTGCGTCGCTTTCTCGATTTACAGCTCAGGCTTTACTCCCAACAACCCGCCGATCAGACCGCAGCGCTTTACGGAGCGACGGTGTTGCAAATGTGCCAAGCCCCACTTGGCCTATGGCACCTCCACGGATCGATGCAGGTGCTGAGTGAATCGCTGGCATCTGGGTTGAAGCGCGATGGAGGAACCATGCTTCTGCGTCACCGCGTGCAGCAACTTCAACAAAACTCAGATGGTTCAGGCTGGCAATTACGCGTAGAAGGACCAGGCCGAAAGGAGCAGATCTTTCGAGCTGGCGATGTGATCAGCACGCTCCCTCCTCAGTGTCTCCCTGAGCTCATCGCTCCTGAATGCAACGCTGACCAGATCCCAATGCCAGCGCCCTATCGCCAACACCTCACCGAGCTCGAGGCTCCCAGTGGGGCACTGGTGTTTTATGGCGCCATCGACAGGGCCTATCTGCCGGACAACTGTCCAGGCCATTGGCAACGAGATGCAAGCGATCCTGGCTCAGTGTTTATCTCCATCAGCCGTGAGGGAGATGGCAGGGCGCCGAAAGGGCAAGCCACCGTGATTGCCAGCGTGTTTACAACCCCTAAGGGTTGGTTCTCAGGCTCAGAGCCCGAATACCAAAGTAAAAAGAAGGCCTGTCAAGCCAAAATCCGCAGCGAAGTCGAAGCCGCCTTGGGCTTGTCCGATCACACCTGGCGTCATCAGGAGCTGGCGACACCACGGGGTTTTCTCCGCTGGACAGGGCGGCCAAATGGCATCGTCGGCGGCTTGGGGCAATCCCCCAGTCGTTTCGGACCCTTTGGCCTGGCGAGCCGTACTCCAATGCCTGGGCTCTGGCTGTGTGGCGACTCCATTCATCCGGGTGAGGGAACGGCAGGCGTCACCCTGTCTGCCCTCATGGCCTGCAGGCAGTTGTTGGCTCAACGCGGCCAAACCCTTCAGCTGAACAGTTGAAGTCCTCTGCTAATCCGAAAGAAACTGCGGTCTTAGCGATTGCGTCTTTTCCAGCTCTTTCTCAAGCTGAGCCCAATGCCCCTCAAGAATCGCTTCCTCGAGCTGCTCCAAACTCCAGCGATAAGCCGCTAAGGAGCGAAGCACCGCTTGGGTGTTGTGTGACGCCATTGCAGTCCCAAGAGCCGGGTTGCCACCCCCCACGCGGCTGGTATCGGCAAAGCCGCTTGATGCCAAGGTCCTCGCCAGGTCGAGAACTGCAGGATCACGTTCTTCTCCTACCGCTCGCAACAGAGCGGCACTGACGATGACCGGTAGATGGGAGATCAGCGCCACGGCCTGGTCATGACGCGCAGCATCGGCTGTAAGCCAATGGCTCCCGAGACGCACGGCCAGCTGGTGGATCACCTCAAGCGCTGCAGGATCCGTGGCGGACTCAGGGGTCGAGACCCAAGGACGGCCACAAAACAGTCCCGGCAGACCGGCATCAACCCCTGCTTGAGCCGTTCCTGCCATGGGATGGCTGCCCACAAAGCGCGGATGAAGATCGCGCCAAACCGCCAGTACCTCTGCCTTCACCGAGCCCACATCCGTGACCACCGCCTGTTCGGGGAGGGCGTTTAGCAGGCTCTCTTCCGGTGTCAGCAACGACTCCAAAGGGAGGGCAAGAATCACCAGGTCGCAATCCTGAAGACAGCTGGGATCCGTGCTGACCAATGGAGCAAGCCCTCTGCTCCGGGCCCGTTCCGCGGTGACTTCACGGTGAACCAGGCCTTGCACCTCAACCCCTTGTTGGGTGAGGTCAAGGGCGATCGAACCACCAATCAACCCCATCCCCACCACGCCAACGCGATGGATCGACCATGGCTGCGACTCTTGCCCCGGATCCATTCGATCGATTTCGCTCATTTACCTATGTTGATTGATCGATCCACCTGAACCAAACCAATTCAGAGCACTGCTTAGGCTCCTTTGATGCTGGAAGTCCAAGCCCATCAGCAGCTCAAGCAACTTCTCCATCTGGAGGAGATTCCGTGGGAGCACCATCTGACGCTCAGCCGTCTGATCGGTCGCAGCTTGCGCAGACAAGATCGCACCCGCATCCGCTTGTCTGCTGGAGAGCGGGATCGCTGGTGGCTGGGGTTGCTTGTTCCTCTTTGCCTGCAATCCCAAGACTGCGTGCTGGTGCTTGATGAACGCCAACGGCAACGCTTCCTTCACGTCGAACTGCCTCGCCTTCGCCAGGGAGGCTTAAGCCTTGCCTGCTGGAGCGGCAGCACGGCTCCTCCAGGCTCGCAACTCTGGCTGCTCTCTCCCGCCGAACTGGTCAACGTTCACCGCCGCCGCGGCTTCAAGCGTTCGCATCAGTTGATCATTCCTGAAGCGGAATCTTTGGCGCACCATCTGCGCCAAGCGATGGAACTCAGCATCGAAACCCAGGATTGGGATCGGTTACGTCAGGCCTACCCAACAGCAGGTCCAGCGCTCCTCGACCTCCACGAAAGGCTCAGCCGCCAATTGTTCGCCGCCTCCAGCCGATCCACTTGCGAGCTCCCCATGCCAAGCAACGCGTTGGTGAGCCTGCGCGACTTAATCGGCCTGCTTGGGGCTGCACCAGAGCCTTGGACTGAGTTGTTAACCCTCCAAAGTTCGCAATGGGCCAGCTGGGCACACCTCGACCAACACCTGCTGCAATGGACCTGGACTCTCCAACCCCTGGAGCCGCTTCAAACCCTTCATTGCCTGCTGGAGCAACACCCCTCGATATTTCTCCAAACGGACGGCGTGTCTCTGGAGCGGAACAGGCGTACCGGAGAGAGCTCAACGGAGTCAGGGTCCGTGGTGGACATCCAGCTCCACGATCGAATGCGCACGGAGCCGCTGCGTTTGTTCGCACCCAGACGACAACCGTTGCCGAATACGGCGATCTATGCGGAGCATCTGCTTGATCAATGCCGGCGCTTGATTCTTGGCCGTCGTGGGCTGACCGTTGTGCTGCTGGAGGATCCAGGGCTAAGGCAAAAACTCACCACCGAACTCGCTGGAGAATTTGGCAGCAGAGTGATTCATCAAGGCACAGCACCGGACGTCAACGGAGTGATCTGCTGCGGTTGGTCTTGGTGGATGGACCATCAGAACCAGCTACCAGCCCTGGATCAGCTCATCATTGCCCTACTTCCTGTGTCCAGCCTGGAAGATCCGCTCACAGCCGCTCGGGTGGAATCGTTGAAAAAACTTGGACAGGATTGGTTCCGCGACCTGCTTCTGCCGGAGGCTCTAGCGAAGCTGGTTCCAGCGATCGCCCCCGTCAGGCAGAGCGGCGGACGGCTTGCCATTTTGGATGGAAGGGTCCGCGCACGCAGCTGGGGCAAACAGGTCCTACGCGCCCTTGAGCCCTGGTCTCCTCTCCAGCGGCTGTTACCGGACTGACACCGTCCCTAGTCTTGAGATCTGCCAATTAACCTGCCTCGATGGGAGAAGCTCGACGTCGCACCAGCCAGGGACTACCTCCTAAGCAACGCAAAACAGACCCCAAGGACAGCGAGCGAATCGTTGCCTGGCTGCCGTTAACCCGGAGCCAATCCCAGCAATTCGTTGCCCTCACAACAAAGGGGGCCTGGATTGGGATCGGAGGGCTCGTGGTTCTTTGGATCGTGGTGCGTTTTATTGGGCCAGCAGCAGGCTGGTGGACACTCTCCGACATGCCATAACCCTTCTGCCGAAAGCAGCGCAGCCAGAAGCCGATCAACCGAAAACCAGTTAAAACCTTGGTCATGAGCCTTGATGCCCTTGCTTCAAGTCTTCAAAAGCAAGGCATCATTTGTGGCCGAACTCGGCGATCAGCTGGGTTGAATTCCGCAATGGGCGCGAACTCGTGAAATTTGAGGGTGCAGAAGCCATTGAGGAGCGCTCCGCACTGGGAAGCACCCCTGAAATCGCAAGCCGCTAAGCAGCCCCATCAGCAACCGACTTTTTATCCGTGTCAGCAGGTTTCGCCAAAGGCTTGGCAGCCGCTGAGCGGGCCGCAGCAGCCAATGGACGCATGGAATTCGAGGTCACTTCCGATCCTTCGGTCAACTTCTGACGCACAAGCACTTCGATGGTGTCCTTGGCCTCAGGGTTTTGCTCGAGCCAACCGATTGTGTTGTCACGACCTTGACCAATGTTGTCGCCCTCGTAGCTGTACCAGGCCCCTTTACGCGTAACGACTCCTGTTTCCTCAGCCAGATCAAGAATGCATCCGAGCGTGCTGATGCCACGCCCAAAGAGGATATCGAACTCAGCGATGCGAAACGGAGGTGCCACCTTGTTTTTCGCCACCTTCACTTTCGCCCGAATGCCGTACTCCTCAGTGCCACGTTTCAGGGTTTGGATCCGGCGAATATCAAGCCGCACTGAGGCATAGAACTTCAGCGCATTGCCACCCGTTGTGGTCTCAGGATTGCCATAGGTCACTCCGATCTTCAGACGAAGTTGGTTCAGGAAGATCACGGTGCAACCGGATTTACCGATGTTGCCAGTGATCTTGCGCATGGCCTGGCTCATCAAGCGAGCTTGGCCCCCAACAGACAAATCACCCATCTCTCCTTCAATCTCAGCCCGAGGCGTCAACGCAGCAACGGAGTCGATCACCACGATGTCGACCGCAGCAGAACGAACGAGCTGATCGACGATCTCAAGTGCCATCTCACCCGTATCCGGCTGGGAGACCAGGAGGTTTTCAACATCAACACCAAGGGAAGCCGCATAGACAGGATCCAGGGCGTGCTCAGCATCGACAAACGCCGCCACACCTCCACGCTTTTGCACCTCAGCGATGGCATGCAGCGTCAGCGTGGTCTTGCCTGAACTTTCAGGCCCGTAAACCTCAACCACTCGCCCCTTTGGATACCCGCCGCCAAGGGCAAGATCAAGAGTCAGAGCGCCCGTGGAGATGGTTTCCACCCGCATCCGGGAGGCATCTCCCAAACGCATAATTGAGCCCTTTCCAAAATTTCGCTCGATCTGACCGAGCACAAGGTCCAAGGCTTTATCCCTCTCACCTGGACGGGGATCTCCTGCGGAGGAATGAGCGGCTTTCACGTCGGCTGGCATAGCAATGAACAGTTAAGGAGCAAACAGGTGCCGCAGGTCGCCGATTCAGCCAGCGGGAGACCCGCAAACCGAAGTCGACTTAACACTGGACAGATCATCCAATGCCCCGGCCAACACCACTTGTCTCATCTAGTACACATGTACGTTATCGAATCAGGGCCAGATCGCCAAGGGGGCGGCAAATTTGCTGGTCGAGAGCAAATCCAGCCCTTCAGGCAACCCCTCTCGGTCCGCCGGACGCAGATATCCCCAATCGGCCAGAAAGCACTTCAGCCCTTCAAGCCCAGGCGTCTCCAACACCACTTCAAGAGTGGCCCGCCGATCTTCCACAAAACCCTTCAGCGACCATTCGCGGCGCAAGCGAAGTAACACCTCAGGCTTTGGGCCGGACTCTCTGCCATCGAGGCGTACGGGTCGAAGCTGAAAAGCGTCAAGCAACTCAGCCGTGAAATCTCGCCCTTTTGTCGTGAGCACAGACCAAGCCACACCCTCCTCCTCCAATCCCGCCAAACGTTCCGGCACCCCTTCAAACGGCCGATGCAATGCCACCCAGCCAGCACGATCGCCCGACACGGCCTGACGACGAACGCGCTCGAGGGAGTCTTGTAGCAGCGACGGCTGCCATCCAAACCGATCGAGACCAGCGCGAAGCTGCTGGTCATAGTCGGCGGCGAAAGCTTCAACACCAAGACGCTGCAACGGTCCGTCTGACTCTTGAAGCAATGCAGCGATCAGGACCATCTCCCAGCCGTGATGCACCCAGGGACGCAATTGACGAAAGCGGCTCGGTGTGTGCTCCGGCAATAACACCCCCTGGAGAAGGGAGAGACAAGCTCCTCGAGAACTTGACCAGTATTCATCCATCCCGTCGAGGATCACCCCGTCGAAATCGAAAACGAGGAGAGGTTGCAACGACACCGGGAATCCGGAAAAACTGGGCCGCTAGGATTCGAACCTAGGAATGGCGAGACCAAAACCCGCTGCCTTACCGCTTGGCGACGGCCCATTAACTCCAGCTCAGCACCACCAAACTGGTGATCCCTGCTAGCGCATACATAGTTACCCACAACATAGTGACCTTCGTCAATCCACCTCTCACAACGAATCCCTGATTCAGGGTGGAAACACTCTCAGTCGCCGCTGACCACTCATGCCATACACATCACTGCGCAGGCTGTAGCGAGTCACAAGGTCAGCCTGCATTTGGCGCACGTCTTCGCTGCGGGGAAGGAGCTCCACGGGACGGCCCTGCGGAACCACCACTTGTTCGACAGCTAAACGGCATTCCTCAAGAGCGGCAGAAGCGTCGGACTGATCACCAGAGTCCGCTGAGTCTCGATGGCTCAGGCCAGAATCACGGCGCATCAACAGACGCTCCAAAGCCCTCTCCACTTGAGGGAGGGTGTCGGATTTGATGACCAAAATCGGAACACCAGCGTCTCTCGCTTGACGACGCAGTTCAGGTTGACGGCCAAGCCCTTGGCGAACGCTCAGCACCACATCGGCCTGCACTAGATCATCCACGGCCTGAACAGCCCAGCCATGACGGCGAACCGCTTCATCCAACCGTTGCTCGCTCAGGCCACAACAAAGAACCTGGAACATCTTTGAAGGCGCCTGAGACTCCTTCAGTTCTGACTGCACAGAACCCATCCCTATGGGTTGCAGTGGGCTTGGATCAACGGGGTTTGGAAGCGGCACCGGCACCAAGGAAGGCCGCCGTAAAGGCGAGGGAGAGGGTTGGGATTCAACCCGAAGAACGCGTCCATCCGAGGCCATTTTTCTGTCTTCAGCACTGGGAACTTGCCCGCGAAGCAGGGCATCAACCGCTCGTCCCACCTCTCGATAAACAGCCCAGTGACTGCGACTGTGCATCTCCACGGCCATTGAGAAAGTGGGTTCAGCCGCCCGTTCGAGCACCGTTTTCTGACTGCGACGACGGCGGGCCTCATCGTCACCAAGAGTGACGGATTCAATGCCACCAATGAGATCGCACAAGGTGGGATTTTTGATCAAATTGGACAGGGCGTTGCCGTGCGCTGTCGCCACCAAGGTCACACCCCGTTCAGCAATCGTGCGGGCTGCACGTGCCTCCAACTCGGTGCCGATTTCATCAATGACGATTACTTCGGGCATGTGGTTTTCCACGGCCTCGATCATCACGTGATGCTGAAGCTCTGGTCGAGCCACCTGCATGCGCCGCGCTCGACCAATAGCGGGATGAGGAATATCACCATCCCCCGCAATTTCATTGCTGGTATCAATCACCACGACACGCTTTCCCAGGTCATCGGCGAGCACGCGAGCAATCTCTCGCAAGGCCGTTGTTTTCCCAACCCCGGGCCGGCCCATGAGAAGCAACGACTCGCCGCTATCGAGAAGATCGCGCACCATCGCCACCGTCCCAAACACAGCGCGTCCAACTCGGCAGGTCAGGCCCACCACCTCGCCACGACGATTACGAATGGCACTGATGCGATGCAAAGTTCTCTCAATGCCCGCCCTGTTGTCAGAACCAAACTGACCGAGACGTTCCACCATCGCCTGGAGATCATCACGCGTAATGCTGCTGCCTCCAAGAGGGGTCGACCAACCTGAATAACGAGCTTCTGGAACACGTCCAAGATCGAGAACAACCTCGAGGAGTTGGTCTCTTGACTCCGGAGAAGCCAACAAAGCTTGGAGCTCTGCAGGAAGCAAAGAAACAAGTCGGCTTAAGTCGTCGGTGATGCGCTCGGTCGTCATGGCTCACTCGCCCAGCAGTCGGACCGAAAACATTCATAGCAAGAGGAACACAGGGTCGGTGTCCGATCAGCTACGCCGCAACCAGGGAGCAATCAATGTGCGAGCAACTTGAACAGACTGAGCCCAGCCATCCGGCCAATCGCGCAAGCGACGTCCTTGGTCTTGCGCCGCTTGAAAAAAGGGCTGAACGAGCGCCCTGGCCACCCCACCAAAAGCAACACCAGCAGGTCCAATCGACCCGCCTTTGCGTGGAAGCAAACCAAGCGTTGCTGTGTTGGTCCCACCAGCCAACTGCAATGGACCAGGCGGAGCCAAGGGCTGAATCTGCTCCCAAAGACCAACTGCCGAACGGGCAGTTCCAACCCCAAGATCTCCGCTCATCGGACGGCCATCAAGCTGCCAAAGCGGGCGTTGCTGGTGTGCACGCAAGGCCTGATAACGCTGCCACAGTTCTTTGGAAAGCGACTCCACCGTGACGTCATGGCCTTCAAGACCACAACTCACGGACAGCCGCTTCAGGGGAACATCAGCGAGACGAACCTGTTCAAGGGTTGCCTGGAAAGCATCCATGCGCCCTGGGGCCGTATGGATTTCCAATGCGTCTGGACGCAGGTCATGAAGAAGGGGGGCCAAATCATTCAGGCCCACTCGCCGATCCAAGGACTGGATCAATTGAGGCGGGCATGCCGGCCAACAGCGACCGCACCCGTAGCAAAGCCGTTCATCCACCCCAACTGCTGCACGGATGGCATCGGTTGGACACACCCGTTCGCAAGGCCGTGAACAGTCGGGGGGACAAAGACCTGGATCGAAAACCGCCTTGCGGAAATGGGCATCATTTCCGTCGCTCACACTCACCATCAACCAAGGGCGCCGCCCCGTGCGCTCCCAGGCCCAATCCAATCCATCGCGGGCAGCACGCACAACGGCAGCGTCAGCCGCCACATCCACGCAATGAACTCCTGCTACAGAGAAGAGCGCACACAGATCCCCGATCGTGGCCAAGTCTTGGTTGCTGGCGCCACAAATCAACTTGACCCATGAACCATTTGCCAGAGCAAGCTCGCCGGCATCCGCTCTCTGAAGAGCAGTTTTCACGGTGAGGTTCAGTTGTTCAGAAGCTCCTTCATGGGTTGCCAGCGAAGACTTCGAGCGCCACCCATTTCCACAACCACTTTCAAACGAGGTTCTCGGCGGCAAAGATCACACAGGGCCGACAATTCGGAGCGAGATAGCACCTGGCCTTCAAGAAGCCATAGCGCAACAGGCTTCGACCCAAGCATCGCCTCACCAAGCAGCGGCATCACCTCTTGGACCTCGCCCACAGCGGCACCACGGCCAACGCTTTGATGCCCGAGATGGGGCGGACGGATTCCATGTTTTTGAAACAAAAACACCTCGGGGTCGCCCAAACCGCGGGCAGACGAAAGCTGAGTGCGATAGCCAGCTCCTCGCAATCGCCGCAACAAGCGAGTTTCGGCACCACCCTCAAGGGGCGCGAAGACTGCCATGCAACCTGCCGACTCCAGCTCACGGCGGAAACCACGACCAGACAGCAGCAGCGGCATGAAATTGGCTCGAATAACGAGATTCTGGCAGTTGAGCGTCGCCAATTAATGACTTGATCGCAATGCTGTAGTGTCTTTGTTTGCACTGTTGAACTGTGCCCGTCCGCTAGCCGGGCCTCCAGATCACAGAGCAGGTTCGGCGTTTGCGCCGGATCCCCAGGCCAGCGCGGTCTCACCAATTCGTTGGTGTTACTGCCGAGAAACTCACCGAGCAAACCATTGCACGGAAAGTCTCAGCCAGCTGATTCGCTCGCTAGCTCCAATCCGGCTTCTTTTTCGTCACTGGCGAAACGATGACGGTCATGACTGCGTCAATACGATCAGCGCCCTCTCAGGCCTCTTCATTCCTTAGTGAATAAGCGGTTGTTCACGCTGGCGTTCTTACCTCCATGTCTATAGGCATTCTTGGGAAGAAATTGGGCATGTCCCAATTCTTCGACGAGCAAGGCAAATCCGTCCCGGTCACATTGATCGAGGCAGGCCCTTGCCGGATCACCCAGCTCAAAAGTTCAGAAACTGACGGCTATCAAGCCGTACAGATCGGTTTTGGCGAGATTCGCGAAAAGCTGATCAACAAACCAGCGAAAGGGCATCTCGCCAAATCTGGCGAGGACCTCGTTCGCCACTTAACTGAATACCGCGTCGACGATCTCGACGGGATTCAGTTAGGTGGCGCGGTCACCGTCGGTGACTTTGCGGCTGGTCAAAAAGTAGACGTCAGTGGCGACACCATGGGTCGTGGCTTTGCTGGTCTGCAAAAGCGCCATGGTTTCAGTCGTGGGCCAATGACGCACGGCTCCAAAAATCATCGCCAACCCGGTTCGATCGGTGCCGGCACAACGCCAGGCAGGATCTATCCAGGCAAACGGATGTCCGGTCGCTACGGCGGCAAAAAAATCACCACCCGTGGTTTGACGATCCTGAAAATTGACAGTGATCGCAACCTTCTCGTGGTGAAAGGTTCTGTTCCTGGGAAACCAGGTTCATTACTGAACATCCGTCCCGCAAACCGGGTGGGCGCCAAGCCCGCTAAAGGAGGTAAGTGATGGCTAACTGCATCGTTCGCGATTGGCAAGGCAAAGAAGCTGGCAAGGCAAGCCTTGATTTAAAGGTTGCCAAAGAGACCAGCGCCCTTGACCTGATGCATCGCGCAGTGCTGCGTCAGCAGGCTCACAGCCGTCAAGGCACCGCAAGCACCCTCACCCGATCAGAGGTGAGAGGTGGTGGACGCAAGCCCTACAAACAGAAAGGTACGGGCCGCGCACGCCAGGGTTCTGTTCGCACTCCACTCCGTCCAGGTGGCGGCATCATTTTTGGACCCAAGCCCCGGTCCTACAACCTTGCGATGAACCGTAAGGAACGTCGTTCAGCCCTTCGTACCGCTCTCATGGCGCGTATTGAGGATCTCGTGGTGGTGAAAGATTTCGCAACCACGCTGACGGCTCCAAAGACCAAAGAGATCATCGACGCTCTGGGGAGACTCGACGTTTCCGCCACGAGCAAGGTTTTGATCATCCTCATCAACCCTTCCGAAGCGGTGCAACGCTCCATTCGGAACTTGGAAACGGTGAAGCTGATCGCAGCCGACCAACTCAACGTCTTCGATCTGCTCCACGCCAACAAGCTGGTTGTGGGCGAAGACGCTCTCGCAAAGATTCAGGAGGTCTACGGCGATGACTGAGCGCTTCACCGGACGTCTAGCCGATGTGATCCGCCGCCCGCTGATCACTGAAAAGGCCACCCGTGCTCTGGAACAAAACCAGTACACCTTTGAGGTGGACCCTCGAGCCGCCAAGCCCGACATCAAGGCTGCAGTCGAACAGCTCTTCGATGTCAAGGTCACGGGCATTAGCACCATGAATCCTCCTCGCAGGAGTCGTCGTATCGGTCGTTTTGCCGGTAAGCGCGCTCAAGTGAAGAAAGCAGTGGTGCGCCTGGCCGAGGGCAACTCCATCCAACTCTTCCCTGAGTCCTGAGGGGGCTGAATCGTTATGGCAATTCGTACTTTCCGCCCCTATACCCCCGGTACCAGAACCCGGGTGGTCACAGACTTCAGTGAAGTCACCGGCCGCAAGCCGGAACGCTCCTTGGTGGTGTCCAAACACCGCCGCAAAGGACGCAACAATCGTGGTGTGATCACCTGCCGTCATCGCGGTGGTGGTCACAAGCGCCTGTATCGCTTGGTCGACTTCCGTCGCAACAAGCATGGTGTTACCGCCAAAGTGGCCGCGATTCACTACGACCCCCACCGCAATGCGCGGTTGGCCCTTCTCTTCTACGCCGATGGCGAGAAGCGCTACATCCTGGCTCCGGCTGGGATCAGCATCGGCCAAACGGTGGAGTCAGGCCCTGAGGTACCAATCGAGATCGGCAATGCCATGCCGCTCTCAGCAGTGCCGCTTGGTTCCAGTGTTCATTGCGTCGAGCTTTATGCCGGACGCGGTGGTCAGATGGTTCGGACCGCAGGCGCGAGCGCTCAGGTCATGGCCAAAGAGGGCGATTACGTCGCCCTCAAACTCCCCTCCACAGAGGTGCGCCTCGTGAGATGTGAGTGCTTCGCCACTCTTGGCGAAGTTGGCAACGCCGAAATTCGCAATACCAGCTTGGGTAAAGCTGGTCGCCGCCGTTGGCTGGGGCGTCGTCCCCAGGTCCGAGGCAGCGTAATGAACCCTTGCGATCACCCTCATGGTGGTGGTGAAGGCCGTGCTCCTATCGGGCGCTCGGGACCTGTCACTCCATGGGGCAAACCCGCTCTTGGCCTAAAAACCCGCAAGCGGAACAAGCCCAGCAACAAGTTCGTCCTCCGGAAACGTCGCAAGACGTCCAAGCGGAGCCGTGGCGGACGCAATTCCTGATGTCACTCACCGCTTTGCAGTTCGCTTAATCCGCCATGGGACGTTCTCTCAAAAAAGGCCCATTTATTGCTGACAGCCTTCTTACCAAGGTTGAAAAGCAAAACGCCGCTGACGACAAGTCAGTCATCAAGACGTGGTCTAGGGCCTCCACGATTTTGCCGATGATGATCGGCCATACCATTGCCGTTCACAACGGCAGAACCCACGTGCCAGTCTTCGTGACTGAGCAAATGGTGGGGCACAAATTGGGTGAATTCGCACCCACGCGCACCTTTAAGGGCCACATCAAAGACAAGAAAGGAGGCCGCTGAGACCATGACAACGTCATCCCCAACGGCAACCACTGCCCAAGCGCACGGCCGCTTCATCCGCGGCTCCGTCTCCAAGGTGCGTCGTGTACTCGATCAAATCCGTGGCCGCACCTACCGCGACGCGCTGATCATGCTCGAGTTCATGCCTTACCGCTCCACCGGTCCGATCACGAAAGTGCTTCGCTCCGCTGTAGCCAATGCTGAACACAACCTTGGACTTGACCCAGCAACCTTGGTCATTTCCCAGGCCACTGCTGACATGGGTCCATCCATGAAGCGGTATCGGCCCCGCGCTCAAGGTCGCGCCTTCGCGATCAAAAAACAGACCTGCCACATCAGCATTGCTGTGGCAGCTCAGACCGACTCCTGACCCCCCGAGCACACCGTCTGAATGGGAAACAAAATCCATCCAACCGGCTTCCGCCTGGGGATCACCCAGGAGCACCGGTCACGCTGGTACGCATCCAGCAAAAACTATCCCGCCCTCCTTCAAGAGGACGATCGGATTCGCAAGTTCATCCACAAGAAGTACGGCTCAGCCGGCATCAGCGATGTGCTGATCGCTCGCAAAGCTGATCAACTTGAGGTTGAGCTCAAAACAGCGCGCCCAGGCGTGCTGGTTGGCCGTCAAGGCAGCGGAATCGAAGATCTTCGCAGCGGCATTCAAAAGACCGTTGGAGATTCGAGCCGTCAGGTTCGGATCAACGTGGTTGAAGTGGAGCGGGTGGATGCCGACGCATTCCTTCTCGCTGAGTACATCGCTCAGCAACTCGAGAAACGCGTGGCATTCCGCCGCACCATCCGCATGGCTGTTCAGCGGGCTCAACGAGCCGGCGTACTTGGCCTAAAAATCCAAGTCAGCGGCCGCCTGAATGGTGCCGAAATCGCTCGTACTGAATGGACTCGTGAAGGACGTGTGCCCTTGCACACCCTTCGCGCCGAAATTGATTACGCAACCAAAGTGGCCAGCACGACCTATGGCGTTCTGGGCATCAAGGTTTGGGTCTTTAAGGGAGAAGTTTTGAGCGACGACTCCCAGCAGCAGATCCCGGTGGGAGCCAATCCCCGCCGTCGGGGCGGTCGTAGGCCCCAACAGTTCGAAGACCGCTCAAACGAGGGTTGAACCGGAGGCCTAAATCATGCTGAGTCCCAAAAGAGTCAAATTCCGCAAACAACAGCGAGGCCGTATGCGCGGTGTCGCCACCAGAGGCAACACCATTGCCTTCGGTGAGTTTGCGCTGCAAGCCCAAGAATGCGGCTGGATCACTTCGCGTCAAATCGAAGCCAGCCGACGTGCCATGACCCGCTACGTCAAACGTGGCGGAAAAATCTGGATTCGAATCTTTCCTGATAAGCCTGTCACCATGCGTGCCGCTGAAACCCGTATGGGTTCTGGTAAGGGCAACCCAGAATTCTGGGTTGCTGTGATCAAGCCAGGCAGGATTCTGTTCGAGATGGGCGGTGAGGAAATCACCCCTGAAATTGCGAAGGAAGCCATGCGCCTGGCGCAATACAAGCTTCCTGTAAAAACAAAGTTCATCTCTCTCGATGAACAGGAACAGCCAGCCGGCACTAAGGCTGCTGCCTCTTCAACCGTGGAGTCCTGACCATGGCACGTCCTACAGCAACAGATCTGCGCCAATTGTCTGACGCAGATGTCACCGAACAAATCGACGGCCTCCGCCGCGAATTGTTCGAACTCCGATTCCAGCAGGCCACTCGCCAGCTGGGCAACACGCACCGCTTCAAGGAGAGCCGTCTCAAACTGGCTCAGTTGCTGACGGTGCAATCGGAGCGCAAGCGCTCCACTGCTTCCTGATCCTTAAGGAGAACCTCTTATGGCACTCAAAGAAAGGGTCGGCACCGTCGTCAGCGACAAGATGGACAAAACGGTGGTTGTGGCGGTGGAGAACCGCTTCCCCCATCCCATCTATCAAAAGACGGTCAGCCGGACCACCCGCTACAAAGCCCACGACGAAGACAACGCTTGTCGCGTTGGTGACCGTGTCCGGATTACCGAGACGCGTCCACTGAGCCGCCACAAGCGCTGGGCGATTGCTGAAGTCCTCAGTAAAAGCCCAAAAGCTGAGGAGGTGTCCCAATGATTCAGCAGGAAACATTCCTCACCGTTGCTGACAACAGTGGCGCCAAACGGATCCAATGCATTCGTGTTCTCGGCACCAATCGCCGCTATGCACACGTTGGTGACGTGATTGTGGCCACTGTCAAGGATGCGATGCCCAACATGGGTGTCAAAAAGTCAGACATCGTCAAGGCCGTCGTGGTTCGGACCAAAGCCACCATGCGTCGCGATACGGGTAACTCCATTCGTTTTGATGACAACGCAGCCGTGATCATCAACGACGACAAAAATCCCAGAGGCACTCGCGTCTTTGGACCCGTTGCCCGTGAATTGCGGGAACGCAGTTTCACCAAAATCGTGTCCCTCGCTCCGGAGGTGATCTGAAATGGCTACCGCAACATCCAAAGCAGCCCCAGCTGAGCGCATCAAGATGCGCCTTCGTAAAGGCGACACCGTTCAGGTGATTGCCGGAAAAGACAAAGGCAAAACAGGAGAAGTCCTGCGCACTTTGCCAAACGAAAACCGGGTGATCGTGGAGGGGCTCAATATGAGAACCCGTCACGTCAAGCCCACACAAGAAGGTGAGACTGGACGAATTGTCACTGAAGAAGCATCACTCCATGCTTCCAACGTGATGTTTTATTCCACAGCCAAAAAGGTTGCCAGTCGCATTGAACTGATTACCGAAAAAGACGGCAGCAAAAAGCGCCGCCTTAAGAAAACAGGCGAAGTGATCGACTGATCATCTCAATCGCTCTTCTGACCAAGCCCAGAAGTCCTTTCCCCCATCCATGTCACTAAAACAGCGCTATCGGGAGACCATTCAGCCAAAATTGCTGAAAGACTTGAGTCTCTCCAACATTCATGAAGTTCCCAAGGTGATGAAAGTCACCGTTAACCGCGGACTCGGCGAAGCAGCCACCAATGCAAAGTCTCTCGAGGCTTCGGTGAACGAATTGGCCCAAATCACAGGCCAAAAAGTTGTCATCACCAGAGCCAAGAAAGCCATTGCAGCTTTCAAAATCCGCCAGGGAATGCCGATTGGATGTGCTGTCACCCTCCGGGGTGATCGCATGTATGCGTTTCTAGAACGCTTCATCAACTTGGCGCTGCCCCGCATTCGGGATTTTCGAGGCGTCAGCCCGAAAAGTTTTGATGGCCGTGGGAATTACACCGTGGGAGTCAGAGAGCAAATCATCTTCCCTGAGATCTCCTTCGACAAGATCGACGCCATCAGAGGCATGGACATCACAATTGTGACGTCTGCCCGCACGGATGAAGAGGGCAGGGCCCTCCTCCGCGAGATGGGAATGCCATTCCGCAGCAACTGAGCCCCCCTCGGAAACCACTATGGCTAATCACGACCCAATTTCCGACATGCTCACTCGCATCCGCAATGCGAGTGAAAAACGTCACGAGTCCACAAAAGTTCCAGCTTCTCGCATGTCCCGCAGCATTGCCAAAGTGCTGCAACAAGAGGGATTTATCGCTGAAATCAGCGAGCAAGGCGAAGGCGTCCGCACCGAATTGGTGCTGGAGCTCAAGTACAGCGGCAAACACCGCCAACCCACCATTCGCTCCATGCAACGGGTCAGTAAGCCTGGCCTTCGCATTTACAAAAACACGCGCGGCCTGCCCAAGGTCCTCGGAGGACTAGGGGTAGCCATCATCTCCACCTCCAAGGGAGTGATGAGCGACCGCGACGCCCGCAAGCAAGGCGTGGGCGGCGAAGTGCTCTGCTACGTCTATTGACCCGGAACCTTAACCATGTCACGTATTGGTAAAAACCCAGTCCCCATTCCCGACAAGGTGAATGTCACACTCGACGGTCTCGCCGTCACGGTGAAGGGACCCAAGGGTGAGCTCAAACGCACCCTTCCTATCGGTGTGAGTGTCAGCCAGGTGGATAACTCCATCGTGGTTGCGCCAACCAGCACAAAACGTACATCCCGTGAACGCCACGGTCTGTGCAGAACTCTCGTCTCCAATATGGTGATCGGAGTCAGCGAGGGCTACTCCAAAAAGCTAGAGATCGTTGGCGTGGGCTCACGAGCCCAGGTCAAAGGCAAAACCCTCGTTGTGAGCGCTGGCTACAGCCATCCCGTTGAAATGGTGCCCCCTGAAGGCATCACTTTCACGGTGGAGAACAACACCAACGTCACCGTCTCAGGCACCGACAAGGAATTGGTTGGCAATGAAGCCGCCAAAATCCGCGCCATTCGTCCTCCCGAGCCCTACAAAGGCAAAGGAATTAAATATGCGGGCGAGCGCATCCTGCGTAAGGCAGGAAAGTCGGGCAAGAAGTAATTCACTGCCAGACACCCTTCAGCTTTACCCACCATGTCGACCCTTTCCCGCAAACAGCAGACCCAGAAACGCCACAGGCGTCTGCGTCGCCATCTCAGTGGCACTGCCGATCGTCCCAGACTGGCCGTGTTTCGCTCCAACAGTCACATCTACGCTCAGTTGATCGACGACGAAGCTCAGAGCACTCTGTGTTCTGCTTCAACCCTCGATAAAGACCTGCGCTCCAGCATCAAAGCTGATTGCAGCAGCTGTGATGCGTCAGTTGCCGTTGGCGACTTAGTGGCCAAACGTGCCATTGCCAAAGGCATTCAACAAGTTGTCTTCGACCGAGGCGGCAACCTGTACCACGGCCGGGTGAAAGCTCTTGCCGATGCCGCCCGGGAAGCGGGCCTTCAGTTCTGATCCTGCTCTCACTATGACGACCGAACCCAACAACCAGACCACCTCCAACGACGTGCCATCGGCTTCTGACGTTCCAGCAGCAGCTGAAGGTCAAGGCCAACAACAGGAGCAGCGCCGCGGCGGCGGCGGCGGCGGCGGCCGCGGTGACCGTCGCGGCGGCCGCGGTGACCGTCGCCGCGGCCAAGAACGCGATTCCGAATGGCAAGAGCGCGTTGTGCAGATCCGAAGGGTCTCCAAAACCGTCAAAGGCGGCAAAAAGATGAGCTTTCGCTCCATCGTTGTTGTCGGCAATGAGCGCGGTCAGGTCGGCGTTGGTGTCGGCAAGGCCGGCGATGTCATCGGTGCCGTACGCAAGGGCGTCGCTGATGCCAAAAAGCACCTGGTGAAAGTTCCTCTGACCCGCAATAACTCGATCCCGACTCTGTCGACTGGTCGTGAAGGCGCAGCGAGTGTTCTCATCCGTCCAGCTGCTCCTGGTACTGGTGTAATTGCCGGTGGATCCATCCGTACGGTGCTCGAGCTCGCAGGCATTAAAAATGTCTTGGCAAAACGCCTAGGGAGCAAAACTCCTCTCAACAACGCTCGGGCTGCCATGGTGGCCCTACAACTGCTCCGCACTCACAAGGAGACAGCCAAGGAACGGGGGATCTCCCTCGAGCAGATCTACTCCTGATTTCCCCCATGACTCTCAGACTCGAATCTCTTAAACCCAACAAAGGTGCTCGTCGGCGCAAACTGCGTAAGGGACGTGGCATCGCAGCTGGTCAGGGCGCTAGCTGCGGTTTCGGCATGCGCGGACAAAAATCTCGCTCAGGCCGTCCCACCCGTCCTGGATTTGAAGGCGGTCAGATGCCGCTTTATCGCCGGGTGCCAAAGCTCAAGCACTTCACCCTGGTCAATCCGAAATCATTCACTGTTATCAACGTGAGTGCTCTGAACGACATCAAGGCTGGCAGCACCGTCAATCTCGATTCGCTCGTCAAGGATGGCATTGTGACTAGCCCTAAGAGTCCTCTCAAGATTCTTGGCAACGGTGAATTGAAAGCAAAGCTCACCATTCAGGCTGCTGCCTTTACAGCCTCTGCTCGCGCCAAAATCGAAGCTGCCGGTGGGACCTGCGAGGTTCTCGACTGATCTCGCCAATACGATCTGCTCTGCGCAGATCTAAGGTCTGAGCCGTCCCACTGGATTCCGATCCGGGGACGGCTTTGCTGCATCAGCCCCATTCTTTTCTTCCTTCTCCATGCTTGTCAGTCGGGGACGTAACCCCAGCGCCACTGAAGTGATTACCCAGTTGGTGCAGAACCCTGAGCTGCGCGGCCGGGTTCTCACAACTTTGGGTCTGCTCATGCTTGTCCGGCTGGGGATCTACATCCCCATGCCTGGGATCGATCGTGTTGCTTTTGAGCAATTTATTGAGCAGGGCGGAACACTCATTGGTTTCCTTGACATTTTTACCGGGGGCGGAATCTCCACCCTTGGCGTTTTTGCCCTAGGCATCCTGCCTTTCATTAACGCCTCGATCATTATTCAATTGCTTACCGCCTCGCTCCCCCAGCTCGAGGACTTACAGAAAAACGAAGGAGAAGCAGGGCGTCGAAAAATTGCCCAAATCACCCGCTACGTGGCTCTGGGATGGGGAACGGTTCAGAGCGTCATTTTTGCGATGATTCTTCGCCAATATGCCGTTGAAGGATTAAGCGACGTCGTCTTTGTTGTGCAAACAGCGCTGGCGTTGGTCACTGGCTCAATGATTGTGATGTGGCTCAGTGAAGTCATCACAGAACGAGGCATCGGACAGGGAGCATCCCTTGTGATCTTTTTGAATATCGTGGCCACCCTGCCGAAGGCCTTGGGTTCAACGATTGAGAAAGCTCAGACGGGAGACCGGGGAGATGTCCTTGGCATCATTGTCCTGGTCTTGGTCTTCCTGATCACAATTGTTGGAATCATCTTTGTTCAGGAAGGTGCAAGACGCCTACCAATCGTCAGCGCCAAGCGACAGGTAGGAGGTACAGCGCTCCTCCCAAGTCGTCAGAGTTATCTCCCCCTCAAGCTCAATGCCGGTGGAGTGATGCCAATTATTTTCGCGTCAGCCCTCATCTTTTTGCCGATCACGATCGCAAACGTCACCAATAATCCAATCCTGATTCGAGCAGCGAGTGCTTTAAATCCTGGCGCAGCCAATCCATGGCCTTACGCAATCGTGTTTTTCTCACTGATTTTGGGATTTTCCTATTTCTATTCGTCGCTTTCCCTCAACCCAAATGACATGGCCACCAACCTCAAACGAGGCGGAGTTGCCATTCCAGGAGTGAGACCCGGAAGTGCAACAGCTGCCTATCTGGAGGGTGTCAAAAATAGATTGACCCTTCTTGGCGGACTTTTCCTTGGGGCTGTGGCCATTATTCCCTCAGCCGTTGAGAGGGCCACAGGAGTCACAACCTTCCAAGGGCTTGGAGCCACCTCACTTCTGATCCTGGTTGGTGTCGCCATCGACACCGCCAAGCAGGTTCAGACCTACGTGATCTCCCAGCGATATGAAGGACTTGTTCGCCAATAAGGAATTACCACCAGTCAACCCAATTCCCATGAAACAACGACTGCTTTTTTTAGGCCCTCCCGGCGCTGGTAAAGGAACCCAAGCGGCACTTTTGTGTGAGCGACATGGGTTACGTCACCTCTCAACCGGCGACCTGCTTCGCGCGGAAGTCTCTGCTGGAACCGAACTTGGCAAACAAGCCGAGACCGTGATGAATCGCGGTGAGCTTGTAAGCGACTCACTCGTGCTGGCCATCGTGAAAGCTCAGCTCGGAGCACTGAATGGCCAGGGATGGCTGTTGGATGGATTCCCCCGCAATGTTGCACAGGCTGAGGCGCTCGATCCGCTACTCCAAGAGCTCAACCAACCCATCGAAGCCGTGGTGCTTCTTGAGTTGGATGACGCCGTCCTCATCGAACGTTTGCTCTCAAGGGGGCGCGACGACGACAACGAAGCCGTGATCCGCAATCGGCTCGTGGTCTATGCCGACAAAACAGAGCCCCTAATTGAGCATTACCGACAACGTGGTCTGCTGCAATCGGTGGAAGCCCATGGCAACATCGAAGAGATCAGTGAACGCATCGAAGGTGTTCTTGCCTAGGTCGCTGTGGTAAATTCGCTGTTTGGAATTATGGAGAGCCACACCCCATGAAGGTGCGCGCCTCGGTCAAGAAAATGTGCGAAAAGTGCCGGGTGATTCGTCGCCACGGCCGGGTGATGGTGATTTGCCCAAACCCTAAGCACAAGCAGCGCCAGGGATGATCCCTAGCTCCACACTCTGACCGCATCATTCGCCGCCGAAAGGCGGCAACTGTCCCCCCTCGATTATTTGCTCAGTGGCAAGGATTGCTGGTGTTGACATTCCCCGCGACAAGCGGATCGAAGTCGCACTTACTTACATCTACGGAATCGGCTCAACCCGGGCCAAGACCATCCTCACCAAAGCCGGAGTCAACCCTGACATCCGCGTCAAGGATCTAGAGGACAACGATGTGCAGAAATTGCGCAACGCCACTGATTCCTTCACGATCGAGGGAGATCTGCGGCGTCAAGAGGGCATGGCCCTCAAGCGCCTGCAAGACATTGGTTGCCTGCGTGGCCGTCGTCATCGGATGAGCCTTCCAGTGCGCGGTCAACGCACCCGCACCAACGCCCGCACCCGCCGTGGCGCCAGGAAGACCGTGGCCGGCAAGAAGAAATAAGCCTGCCCGATTCAATCGGTCTCTCTCTTCATTCATTACAGCCCTACCCCCCTCAGGCTCTAGCCCATGGCCAAGCCAGCAAAGAAATCAGGCCCCAAGAAGGCCAAGCGCAACGTCCCCAACGGAGTTGCCCACATTCAAAGCACGTTCAATAACACGATCGTGTCGATTACAGACACCACTGGAGAAGTTATCTCCTGGTCATCGTCTGGAGCCAGTGGGTTTAAAGGGGCTCGCAAAGGCACACCTTTTGCGGCTCAGACCGCTGCAGAAGCGGCAGCTCGCCGCGCTCTTGAGCAAGGCATGCGCCAAATCGAAGTGCTTGTTCGTGGCCCAGGTTCCGGACGGGAAACAGCCATTCGCGCCCTCCAAGTTGCTGGCTTAGAGATCACTTTGATCCGCGACGTCACTCCCCTACCCCATAACGGGTGCCGCCGCTCTAAGCGGCGGCGTGTCTGAAGATCTCAGCGAATTAGTCCAGGCCCACTTCACTCTCTCCGCTTCAGCCCGTGTTGCAATACCAGATCGACCGTATCGAGCATCAGATCAGCGATGATCGCTCGCAAACCGGTGTTTTTCTCATCGGTCCCCTCGAGCGTGGTCAAGCAACGACTCTCGGGAACTCCCTCCGACGGATGCTCATGGGCAACCTCGAGGGCACTGCCGTCACTGCTGTCCGCATTGCTGGAGTTAACCACGAATACGCCACCATCCCTGGTGTGCGCGAAGACGTGCTTGACATCCTTCTCAACTGCAAGCAGCTCACTGTTGACAGCCGTACAGACGAGCTGGAAATCGGCCGTCTGATCGTCTCCGGCCCTGCAACGGTTAAAGCAAAGGATCTGCAGTTCTCATCACAAGTCCAAGTGGTGGATGGTGAGCGTCAGATTGCCACTGTCAGCGAGGGGCACAGCCTCGAACTGGAAGTGCATGTTGAGCGAGGCGTTGGTTATCGCCCCGTTGATCGCCACAACGAAGACACCAGTTCCATTGATCTGCTGCAGATCGATGCTGTGTTTATGCCTGTTCACCGCGTGAATTTCACGACGGATGAAACAGCTGTTGCCGAGGGTGGATCTGCTCGCGAACGACTCCGCATGGAAGTTGTTACCGATGGGTCGATGACCCCGGATGACGCGATTGCACAGGCTGCCAATCAGCTCATTGAGCTGTTCCAGCCTCTAGCCACCGTCACCATGGTGGAAGAGCCAGGGTTAGAACCTGAACCTTCTGCTGAAGCTCAAATTCCACTGGAAGAGCTTAATCTTTCTGTTCGGGCTTACAACTGTCTTAAGCGCGCACAGGTGAATTCAGTCTCTGACCTGATGGGTTTCAGTTACGAAGATCTTCTCGAGATCAAAAACTTTGGCTCGAAGTCAGCTGATGAAGTGATCGAAGCTCTCGAGCGCATCGGCATTTCGATTCCCCAAAGTCGCACTAGCGTCTGATCCTTACGTCCTTCAGTTTTCTCTTAGAACCATGCGCCACCAATGTCGAGTTCCCTTGCTGGGCCGCCCGGCTGACCAACGCAAGGCGTTGCTTCGCGGACTCACAACACAGCTCATCCGCGAAGGCAGGGTGACGACAACAAAAGCGCGAGCAAAGGCTCTGCGTGATGAAGCCGAACGGATGATCACGTTGGCAAAAAACGGCAGTCTCGCCTCCAGGCGACGGGTGCTGGGCTACGTCTACGACAAGCAGTTGGTCCATGCCCTCTTTGATAAGGCGCCAACGCGCTATGGGGATCGCAACGGTGGATACACCCGCATCACCCGCACGGTGCCCCGTCGTGGCGACAATGCTGAAATGGCCATTATCGAGCTGGTCTGATTCATTCAATCAGCACAGCTTCATCCGTGTTGCCTGTGGTGCCAAATCCCTCGTCTGAGGCTGAAAGCCCAATTCTTCAAAGAATTGCGATCAGCTTGCAGTACGAGGGATCTTTTTTTTGCGGTTGGCAACGTCAGACCCAGGGTCGTGGTCAGAGCGTGCAAGCAGTCCTGGAAAAAGCGATTGCGGCACTCGATCCATACCGCCCCATTAAGGCAATTGCCGCTGGAAGAACAGACGCCGGTGTCCATGCCTCAGGACAAGTCGTTCACTTTGACTGCAGCGGTCCCATACCAGCCAGTCGATGGGCACCAGCGCTCAACGGGCGCCTTCCTTCAAGCATCCGCGTGAGAGAAGCAATCCAACGTCCCCTGAGCTGGCATGCCTGCTATTCAGCAAGCTATCGGCGATATCGATACACGATTTACAACGGACGTCGTCCCAATTTATTTTTAGCTCCCTGGAGTTGGCATCGATACCACAGACGACTCGATGAGCAAGCGATGGCACAAGCCCTCTTTGCATTAATGGGAGAGCATGATTTTGCTGCCTTTCAACGCGCAGGCAGTCGCCGATCTCACTCAAGAACAACCATCCAAGACGTCAACATTGAACGTGACGGAGATCTCTTGATCGTTGAGATTCAAGCCAGCGGCTTTTTATATGGAATGGTTCGGCTCTTGATGGGGCAGCTCATCGCTGTCGGCGAACACCGCCTAACCCCGAAAAGATTTGAACAGCGCTGGAGGGAATGTCGACGTGACGAAGTGAGAGAAGCCGCCCCACCCCATGGCCTTTGCCTGCTGAGAGCCGGATACCCGGAGGATCTATTCAGCGAAGGTGGCTGGTACGATTGCCAACCGCGGTTTGCTTTGGCGACGTGTGATCCTCCTCCGGATCCACCGCCTTGGCCGCAAAACCAATAAGCCCATTGCCTGAGGGAGCCAGTTTGCCGGTCTAGGAATCAAAAGCCAAGACCAGTGACAAGGTAAACTCGATCTTTGAGCTTTGATCAGATCCCCAAGGTGATCTGATGCTCCCTGCCCAGCTCCGCCGCTCGCGACGGGGTATATGAGAACCGGCATGCCGGCGCGATGAACAAGACCTCCGTTCCCTCCATTGATTCGATCGACCGCCAGTGGTATCTGGTAGACGCAGAGAATCAAACCCTCGGTCGCTTAGCGACTGAAGTGGCTTCTGTGCTTCGTGGAAAAAACAAAGCCAGCTTCACCCCACATCTCGATACTGGCGATTTTGTGATTGTGGTGAACGCGGACAAGATCCGAGTTTCAGGCAAGAAGCCACAGCAGAAGTTGTATCGCCGTCACTCAGGCCGTCCAGGTGGCATGAAGGTTGAAACCTTCGAGCACCTCCAGGAGCGTCTGCCAGAACGCATCGTTGAGAAAGCCATCAAAGGGATGCTTCCTCACAACGCCCTGGGACGTCAGTTGTTCCGCAAACTCAAGGTTTATAAGGGCACCGAGCATCCCCATGCCGCCCAGCAACCCAAGACCCTCCAGCTCGACCCTGCCGCTTCCGCACAATGAGTAGCTCTAACAACACCGTCGTTTATTGGGGCACAGGTCGCCGTAAGACCTCTGTTGCTCGCGTTCGCTTGGTTCCCGGCAATGGCAAGATCACCATTAATGGGCGTCCTGGCGACAACTATCTGAATTACAACCCCGCCTACCTGGCTGCGGTGAAAGCACCTCTTCAGACCCTGGGGCTCAGCACCGAGTACGACGTCCTCGTCAATGTGCGCGGAGGTGGCCTAACAGGTCAGGCTGATGCGATCAAGCAAGGGGCTGCTCGAGCACTCTGTGAACTCTCTGTCGATAACCGCAAGCCACTGAAAACAGAAGGCCATCTCAGCCGAGATCCTCGTGCGAAAGAACGTCGCAAGTACGGACTGAAGAAGGCCCGTAAAGCGCCTCAGTTCTCCAAGCGCTGATTTTCACCACATCACCCACTTTTTTTGTTTGCCATGCCTAAACCCGACATTCACCCCACCTGGTATCCGGACGCGAAGGTCATTTGCAACGGCGAAGTTGTGATGACCACAGGCTCCACTCAGCCTGAAATCAATGTCGATGTGTGGAGTGGAAATCATCCATTCTTCACTGGCACGCAGAAGATCCTCGACACCGAAGGACGTGTGGATCGTTTCATGCGTAAATACGGGATGGGAAGTCTTGACAACGCCTCGTCTGAGTCGAAGACCGCCAAAGACGAGACATCCAAAGAGTCCTGATTGCTCATAGCGCCCACAAGCTCCCGGATTCCGGGAGCCCAACCTCCTCTCGCGGATTTTTGTCTGCGCTTGGAGGTTTTTTGATTACTGCTCCCTGAGGGGATGGACACAACAACTCTGATCAGTCGCCTGGAAGCGGCCAGCAGCAGCTTCCACAATTTGGAGCGACAGCTCGCAGATCCCGATGTGGCAGCTGATCCACAGCGGCTTGAAACCATTGCCCGAGAGCGCTCACGCCTGGAACCTCTGGTGCTTGATTACACCAGCCTTCAGAAGGTGGAAGCGGAGCAGGTTCAAGCCAAAAGTCTGCTCAAGGAAAGTCGTGGTGATGCCGCCATGGAAGAGTTGGCCCAACAAGAACTGCAAGACCTCGATCGCCAGCATGCCGATCTCGTTCAAAGGATCACCGTGGCTTTGTTGCCAAAGGATCCCAGAGACGAGCGCAGCGTGATGCTGGAAATCCGGGCTGGTGCTGGCGGAGATGAAGCCTGTCTTTGGGCTGGAGACTTAGCGCGAATGTATGAGCGCTTCAGCAGTCGACGGGGATGGAATGTGAAACCTGTCAGCGCTAGCGAAGCTGATTTAGGTGGCTACAAAGAATTGATTCTTTCGGTCAAAGGGGATGCCGTTTTCAGCGAACTGAAATTTGAAGCTGGCGTCCATCGGGTGCAACGGGTGCCCTCAACAGAATCCCAAGGGCGCGTTCATACCTCAACGGCCACGGTTGCCGTGATGCCAGAGGCTGATCCCGTTGAGGTGCAGATCGACCCCCGCGACCTCGACATCAGCACCGCCAGGTCGGGCGGTGCTGGTGGCCAAAACGTGAACAAAGTCGAGACGGCAGTTGACCTCATGCACAAACCAACTGGCATCAGGGTGTTTTGCACCCAGGAGCGCTCGCAAATGCAAAACCGCGAACGCGCCCTTGAGATTCTGCGCGCCAAGCTCTATGAACGCCAACTCGCTGAGGCGAATGCCAGCGAAAGATCGGCAAGGCGCGCCCAGGTGGGAACGGGAGATCGCAGCGAAAAAATCCGCACCTACAACGCTAAAGACAACCGGATGACCGATCACCGCCTCGGCCGCAACTTCAGCCTTGATCCCGTTCTGGAGGGTCAAATGGATGACGTCATCGATGCCTGTATCGCCGAAGAACAACGAGGCAAACTTGCCGATCTCAGCGAACAGACTGATTAAACAGAGACTGATTGCATTTTGACGGGTTCAGCACCAATCACATACTTGGCCCATTCGAGATAGCGACCAGAGTCGATCTGACGTACGGCTTCAAAGCTGAGACTGCTATGAGGACGCCGTGGCACACGATTCAAGGGCATCCCCGCCTCCTCAGGCGTTCGGCTTCCCTTGCGAACATTGCAGCTCAAACAAGCGGTGGTGATGTTGTCCCAACTGTCACCTCCACCGCGACTGCGGGGCATGACGTGATCGATGGAGAGCTGTTCGGTGCGCGAGCCGCAGTACTGACAGCAATTGTTATCCCGCTGAAACACGTTGCGACGCGTTAGGGGAAGCTGGCGAAAGGGCACCCTTACGAACTGAACAAGGCGGATCACGGTTGGAAGATGCGTGCCTTGACGGATCAACTTGCTTTGGTCATGCTCTAACCCTTCCGCTTTGCCTTTCATCAACATCACCATGGCCCGCCGCCAAGTGGTGATGTTCAGCGGCTCGTAGGAGGCGTTGAGAACGAGAACTTGGCCCATGCAAGCCCCCTCAATAATCGCCATGCTATCGAGAATCACAGGGACTTCTCTGTGATCTTCACTACCCTGCTCGCATGCGAGATCAGTTCGCCACCGACCGAAACACCCCCTTAATTCTCAATCCAGGGGAGGCTAACCCTCGCCAGCGCGCCTGGCTGGAGGTGTCGGATTCTGCGATCGAAGCCAATGCCCGCGCCCTAAAACGCCACCTTGGTCCTTCCTGTGATCTGATGGCTGTCGTCAAGGCCGACGGCTATGGCCACGGAGCAGAAACCGTGGCCAAAGCCTCTGTACGTGGTGGTGCATCGAGCTTCGGTGTCGCAACCCTCCAAGAGGGGATCGACCTTAGGAATGCAGGGCTCGATCAACCGGTGCTTGTGTTGGGGCATCTCTCCCAACCCGATGACCTCAGAGCCTGCCTGCAATGGCGGCTGATGCCCACCCTCAGCAGCATGCGTGAGGCCTTGCTCTGTCAAAACCTGGCAGATAGCAGTGGTCGACGTTTCCCCGTCCAACTCAAGGTGGACACAGGGATGACCCGCCTGGGATGCGACTGGAAGGATGGCAACCGGCTGGCCGATGCAATCCAGCAGTTGGATCAACTCAGCCTCTGTGGCATCTACAGCCATTTGGCTTTAGCGGACGGAGAGCGAGACGGACACGCTTCCCAGGTCACCAAGCTCCAAGAAGACCGCTTCGAGAGCATCACGCGCGAATTGCGTAGCCCCACACTGAAAAGGCATCTCGCAAACTCAGCAGGAACCCTGCGGGATACGCGCCTTCACCACGACCTTGTGCGCGTGGGGCTAGCTCTATACGGTCATTGCCCCAGCGAACATCTCGATGGGATTCTCAATCTGGAGCCTGCGATGAGCGTTAAGGCCAAAGTGAGCCTGATCCGCGATGTCCCTGCAGGGGTTGGCGTCAGCTATGGACATCGCTTCATCACCCAGCGACCCAGTCGTCTGGCCGTTGTCAGCATCGGCTATGCCGATGGAGTGAGCCGCTGCCTTTCCGGCCGTATCCATGCGCTCCACGCTGGCCACATGCTTCCTCAAGTGGGAGCCATCACCATGGATCAGCTGATCCTCGATGCCACGGAACACAAGAGCTTGGAAAGCGGTGATGTCGTCACCTTGCTTGGCCGCGATGGCGAACAAACCATCAGCCCTAGATCCTGGGCGGAACTTGCGGATTCAATCCCCTGGGAAGTGCTCTGCAGCTTCAAACATCGCTTGCCTCGCCTAGTGATCTGAGCACTTGGCAGACCTCTTGGTACGATGGTTTTGCTGCTGGAGAGGTGGCTGAGTGGTTGAAAGCGGCTCCCTGCTAAGGAGTTACAGGAGGCAACTTCTGTCGAGGGTTCGAATCCCTCCCTCTCCGTTTCAAACAAGTCTCTATTGCTGAGATACTTCACTTTGGGCAGAAGCCTTAAAGCGTCAAAAATTAGGCATTAAGCGCCTTAACTCGTGACGATCGCAAGCTCCTACGAACAGTCATCACCGTCAAAAACTAACAACGAAGAAAAACAAGCTTAACGCCAAAACGGTTCGATTGATCAAGAAGAAGAGCTGCATAGAGAGGATTTCAGCGAAGCAACATTAAAATAAATCCGCAAGGATTGCCATCCAAAATGCTCGAATAGCGTCTTAAAGGCTCAAGCGAATCCAACACTTTCGCTGCCAGAAAGGATTAAAACTCTTGGCAATCAATCACTTAGGGATCTTGCGAAAAGCGGCTAATTCCCTCGCTATCCCTGGCAGCAACTGATTGTCGTTGGCACGTTCAGCTCCCACGCTAAACACAACCAGCAGCTGCGTTGTGCCCTCAGGCTCACTCCACCAAGCAGCATCATGCCTGGCCTGACTCATCCATCCGGCCTTACTCCAAAGCCTGCTGTTCGCCGGTAAACCTTCCCCCAGGAAACCATCCACCTGATTTTCAGGATCAGCGTCCCTCTCAACCTGATCTAATGAGCGCGCGAGCGCTGAGCGCAAGCGATGGCAAGCCGGAGGAGAAAGCAGGCCATCGGTCATCACCGCCTCTAACAATCGAGAGACTGAGGCAGTTGTTAAAGCATTGCGGTTGCTGTTGTTCTCTCCATAAAACCTTTGCTCCCTCCCGTACGGACCATCCCCCCAGGTTTTCTGGCAGCAGTTCACCCGATCAAACTCACCCCAACCAAAGTCCGACAGCCACTCATTCACCAGTTGACGCTGACGCTGCCAGCTCACCCAGGCTTCGCCCTGCAGGTCTGGTCCACTGGAGGTTCCTGTAAGACAGTCCACCACCAATCCAGTGGCATCGTTACTGGACATACCGATCATGTCGTTCAGGGCACGCCGTAACTCTGCCGTTTCCAGAAGGAAGCCCTTTTGCAGCCAAGCCTCCACAGCGACGGCATAGACCAATTTCACAACGCTCGCTGGATAGAGCGGTTTCTGATCAGCCCAGGCAGCGCCAAATCCGCTCCCCATCGACAGATTGGCTTGGTCGTAGCGCACCCAGTTCACGGCAATCTGCTCGTGCAATCCAGGGCGCCCTTGGTCAGCGAAACGATCAATCAAGCCGACGAGGAAATCCTGCATCGCCGGCTCGGCACGGTAGAACGCCATAGCCCTGGCATCAGTCAATGCAGACCCTAGGCACAGCGCTCACTCCCGAACAGCTGCAGAAAGGAAGCTGTTGGACCCTGAGTGCTGATGTTCAAGGGTATGCGCGCAGTCATGGCAGGGGGTTAGCAACTCAAGCCTGTGCTGGCAGAGGCTTTCGAGTTCTAGACAATCCGACGCCGAGCGCACGTCGCGTCAGAACGGCATTGATTGAGGATGGATATCCCTGTTGGATGGCCATCGATGACCTCAACAGTCAGACCGTGGCGCGCACCGAATGGAGCCCCCGCCTACTCGATGCAGCGAGCATCCAAGAGCGTCTTCCGTTGGTGCTTCGTTGGCTAAAGGACGCTGCCCAGATCCCCAATACCTACTTATGGGGGGGCACGATCGGCCCTGACCTCGACTGTTCAGGCCTCGTGCAAACCGCCTTTGCCAGCCAAAGCATCTGGTTACCTCGAGATGCTTACCAACAAGAACGGTTTTGCAGCCCCGTAGCGGTCCGCCCCGGGAATGATCAACTGCTGCGCCCTGGTGATTTGTTGTTTTTCGGCACGGCACAGCGCTGCACCCATGTGGCCATTCACCTAAAGCAAGGCCGCTACATGCACAGCTCGGGGCAAGAGCACGGCCGCAACGGGATTGGCATTGACAGCATCCATCCCTCTGACCAAAACCCCGTGGCCTGCCACTACCGAGCCGAACTTCGCGGAGCTGGCAGGGTGACGCGCTGCCATGACGGCTCCACGCTTCCCTGATGAGATCTCTCGATGCCGGATTAAGTTGCTCGCATCGCTCCAGATCTGGATGTCTCTGAGCCCAGCAGCACTCTCGAATGCGCCCGCAAACGAGGAGAGCAGTCTCGACGTATCCGTAGTGGTGCCGCTCTACAACGAAGAAGAGAGCCTGCCCGAACTGGTGGAGCAACTTCTCGCATCACTGCGGCCCACCGGGGAGCGCTTCGAGCTGGTTCTCGTCAATGATGGATCGTCTGATCAGACCGCAGCAGTGCTCGAGCAGGTCAGCCAAAAGGTCCCAGAGCTCGTTGGCGTGCTTCTGCGCAAAAACTACGGTCAAACCGCTGCGATGGCAGCGGGTTTTGATGTGGCCCGTGGTCGGGTCATCGTGAGCCTGGATGGGGATCTACAAAATGATCCAGCAGACATCCCCTTGCTCCTGGCGAAGCTGCGTGAGGGCTATGACCTCGTGAGCGGTTGGCGGCATCAACGACAGGATGCAGAACTGCAGCGAAAGTTGCCCTCGCGAATCGCAAACCGACTGATCGGCAGGGTCACAGGCGTGAAACTCCATGACTATGGCTGCTCCCTAAAGGCCTACGACCGGGCCGTTCTCTCTGACATGCGCCTGTATGGAGAGCTTCACCGCTTCCTGCCCGCATTGGCTTTCATCGAAGGCGCACGGATCACTGAAGTGAAAGTGAATCACCGGGCAAGGCAGTACGGCAGCAGCAAGTACGGAATTGATCGCACATTCCGCGTGCTCATGGACCTGCTCACCGTGTGGTTCATGAAGCGATTCCTCACGCGTCCGATGTATGTGTTCGGCTTCGCGGGACTGATTGCAATCGCCTTGAGCGTGATTTCCAGTAGTTACCTGCTGCTGATCAAGCTCCAAGGAGTAGATATTGGCAACCGGCCCCTGCTCACCCTGGCGGTGGTTTTGGGGTTAGCAGGGATTCAATTGTTCTGCTTTGGACTGTTGGCAGAACTGCTCATTCGCACCTATCACGAAAGCCAAGGGCGGCCGATCTACCGCATCCGCGCCACGTTGCGCGGAGGCCGTACGGGTTGAGCTGAAGCCGGCTGATGGCCACCACGGTGCCGTTCAATCGCTGCGGCGGCAGCCTCGACGACACGACTGTCTGAATCATGCAAGCCTCGACACAAGAGTGGAAGAACCGACTGGTGACCCCACTGCCCAGCCAGCTTTATCGCCTGAAGGCGTAGGTCTGGCCCAGCGTCCATCGATCGCCGCAGGGACTGCTGCAACGCAAGCCTTTCAGCAGAGGATGAGGGAGGCTGCCAGGCAATCACGGGATCGTGCTCAGCGGCCCCTTCAAGCGCCGCTACCTGTACCAGCTCCACCTGGGCACGATTGAGGGCTACAACCTCCGAGACATCCGTACTGCGCAGGAATGGTTTCTTGGGTCTTCGCCCCAGGCCATAGAGAATGATGGCCAGAACAATGGTTGCAACACCAGCGAAAAGCTGAGTCATCAGATCAGATGCTTAGGGACAACCCGACAAAGGGTTGGATTGAACTTTTATTTCGCCAGGAAACCCTGGAGGGGGAATGCCCAACATGAAGACTCTAAAATCCTGAGAACAACCCTGGGCTTGATCATGACTGGAGATTTTGCAGCAGCCTGGCTGCCGGTGTTGTTTGTGCCAATGATCGGGATCGTTTTCCCTGCCGTTTTCATCATTCTTGTTGGACGGGCGATTACCGCCGCCGACTGATCCCAATCCAGACACCAGCAATTCGATCTCAGCCATCAAACCCCAATGACTGTCACTCCTGCTGCCGATCCATGCGTCGGCAATCTCGCTACACCAGTAAATAGCGGCTACTTCATCAAGTGGCTGATTAACAATCTTCCTTTTTATCGCCAAGGAATATCCCCAAATTTCAGGGGCATAGAAACAGGCGCAGCCTTTGGATATCTGCTTTATGGGCCCTTCACCATCTGTGGTCCACTACGTAATACCGATTACTCCGCAACTGCTGGACTGCTAGCAGCCATCGGTGCCGTTCACCTCCTGACTCTCCTCTTCCTTCTCTATAACCAGCCAGGGAATCAGCCTCATATCCCCCCTGCCGACGTCACTGTCGACAATCCCCCTGCAGATCTTTTCACCCGCAACGGTTGGTCTGAGTTCACCAGTGGCTTCTGGTTGGGTGGCTGTGGAGGTGCAGTCTTTGCCTGGTTGCTCTGCGACACCCTGCACGTTCAGGAGCTTGTCAAAATAGCTGCCGGTGTCTGGAGCGTGAGCTGAGCCACGAGGTCCCTCACTTAGACAGACCAACACAAAGCCCCTGTTGAGCAAAAAGTCGCTCAACAGGGGCTTTCAACTGCCAGGATCAAATCGCTTTTGCAGCAGGTGCCGCTTTGCGGTCCATCTCCCAACCCTTTCTGCGGCGGCCTGTCCTCACCATTGTCTGCAGCTTGCTCGTCCTGCTGGCAGGACTTGTATCGCTCTCTGGCTTGGGCCTGGAAGATCTACCCCAGTTGGCCCCAACCCAGGTCAGCGTGACAGCACGTTTTCCTGCTGCATCTCCTGATGTGGTGGAGCAGAGCGTCACAACTGTGCTGGAGCAACAACTCAACGGGCTCAGCGATCTCGACAGCATTCAATCCACAAGCAGTGAAGGGCAATCAAGAATCAGCCTCCGCTTTAAAAAAGGCAGCCCTCAACTGAACGCGATCAAGGTCCAAAACGAAGTCAATTTGGCGCTGCGCCGATTACCGCAAGCCGTTACTCGCCAGGGGCTCAGCGTGAATCGCTCCTCTGGCGATTTACTGATGATCCTGGGCTTTAGCCATCCACAGGATCTCTACGTTCCCACCTTTCTCCCAGGGTGGCTTGAACAATCGCTCAGAGAATCGCTCAGATCCATTGCCGGCGTTGGAGATATTCGTGTATTCGGAAGCAGCGAGTTGGCCTACCGCCTGTGGATGGATCCTCAAAAATTAGAGCAAGCCAATCTCACAATTACGGATGTGAGCACAGCGCTGGTTGAGCAAAACGTTCTGGCGGCAATCGGCTCTCTAGGCAGCGCACCGGCTCCATCAGGACAACTGCTCAGCCTTCCTGTCGAAGCCGACGGTCGCTTGCGCAGCCAGGACGAAATTGAAAACCTGGTGATCAAACGATTGGCCAATGGGGGACTGATTCGACTCAGAGATGTCGGCCGCGTCAGCCTTGGACAGCGCAGTTATGGAAGGGCTGCGATCAATCTTCAGGGAGAACGTTCCGTTGCTGTAGGGATCTTTCAAAGAGATGGAGTGAACGCCCTTGCTCTCAGTCGAAGCATTCGCCGCAATCTCGCGAAATTCGAATCTGGATTTCCGCCCGGAATCACGATGCAAACCATCGTGGATTCGGCCGACACCATCCAGGACAATCTCGATCGCACCGTTGCGACTCTCCGCGATGCAGTCCTGCTGGTTTTAGTTGTTTTGGTGCTTTTCCTGGGGCGATGGCGATTAGCCATGGTGCCGGGGATCGCCGTACCCATTTCGTTAGTGGGCAGCTTGTTGGTGATCCGGCTCAGCGGTTCAGATATCAACAGTTTGATTCTGTTCGGGCTGATTCTTGCAACAGGCATTGTTGTGGACGATGCCATCGTTGTGAGCGAGGAAATTGCCGATCGCATTGAGAAAGGAGACCCACCCCTAAAAGCAGCTGAAACAGCGATGCAGGAATTGGCCGGAGCAATCGTGGCCACATCCTTGGTTCTTGTGGCGGTGTTCGTTCCTGTTCTGCTCATTCCAGGGTCCATTGGTCGCCTCTATGAACCCATTGCATTGACGATTACGGCTGCCATTGTTTTTTCCACTCTGAACGCCCTGACGTTCACTCCAATGGCATCAGCAAGGGTCCTCACTCCAGGTAATGGCCGCCTACCTGGAGTGATCAAACGACTCAGCGATCGTCTCCGCAAGGCCATGCAGCGCACTGAGGCGCATTACTCACGAACGCTGCGCAAGCTCTTGAATCGACCCAATTGGGTGGGCATCGTTTTAATCATCAGCTTGATGCTCACGGGAGTCGTCCTTAGCACCACGCCGACAGCCTTTATCCCCAATGAAGACCAGGGCCAAATTCGGGGTTATTTCTCCTTGTCGGAAGGCGCCAGCCTGGAACGAAGCATGGCAAGCATGGATGCCATTCGCGCTGTTGTTGAGCAAGAGCCACTGATCCGGTCAGGGAACTTCTATGCAGGGAGTTCGTTCGGGCAAAGCGGGGAAGACAAGGGTTCTTTTTACCTGAGATTGAAGCCTTCAAAGGAGAGGGGCGGTGCAGAGCAGAGCGATCAAGCCATCAAGCGTCGCCTGCAAAAAGCATTGAATCGTTCGATTAGCGATGCCAGAGTTGTGCTGATTACACCGCCAACCGTGCGTGGGTTTAGCGGTGATTCAGCCTTGAACATTGAGCTTCTAGACCGCAGTGGTGGGCAACTGAACCTGGTCCAATTCGAACAGGTCGCCAATGCCTTTATTGCAAGCGCAAAGGAAACGGGCAAATTTGAACGGGTCAGCACCCGTTTCGACTCCAGCGCCCCGAGATGGCGCCTCGTTTTAGACCGCGACCAAATGGCTGCCCTGAATCTCCCCTACAGAGAAACTCTGAATGCGATTGGCATGTCCATCGGCGGACGCTATCTCGATGACACCTACGCCGACGGAGAGATTCGCAGTATCTGGATTCAAATGGAGGGAAGCGACCGCAATCGCCCAGAGGACATCCAATCCCTCATGCTCCGGAACCGTGATGGGGAGCTCGTCAGCGCTGAAAGCGTGGCGCGACTTGAACAAGTTGAAGGCACAGGATCAATTGATCACTACGCCCTCAACCGATCCATCCGTATCAGTGCCGTGCCAAGTCAAGGAACGAGTAGTGGGCAAGCCATCAACATCCTCGAGGCAGCAGGCGAACAAATTGGAGGGGGCAACATCGGGCTTGCCTTTACTGGCCTGGCGGAGGAAGAACGGTTGGCGGAAGGTGTCACTTGGGCCTTCTTTGGTTTGAGCGTGGTGGTGGTCTTTTTGTTACTCGCTGGTCTGTATGAGAGCTTTCTCGACCCCCTTGTGATTTTGCTGACAGTGCCTCTGGCACTGCTCGGTGCGCTGATCGGAATCAAACTGCGTGGGCTACCGCTAGACGTTTACGGCCAGATGGGCCTTCTCGTGCTCGTGAGCTTGGCAGCAAAGAATGGAATTCTGATTGTGGAGTTTGCCAATCAGAGGCTCCGTGCAGGCCTTCCTCTTCGAGAGGCCATCACCGACGCCGCGGAAGAGCGCATGCGTCCAATTGTTTTGACAGCGATTACCTCATTGGCTGGATTTCTGCCCTTGCTGCTGGCCAGTGGGACAGGCTCAGCAAGTCGCATCAGCATTGGCACCGTTGTCTTTAGCGGCTTGCTGGTCTCCACACTGCTCTCTTTATTTGTTGTTCCAGCCGTTTATTTAAGCCTCAAAGGCTGGAGGGAGAGGGCTCAAATTCAGCGCTTACCAGGCAATTGAAAAACCGGTTGAAGCAAAAAAGAGATAGGTTCACACACCAAGCCCATCGCGGCACCCCACGTGGAAGCTGCATGACAACGACCGCTAAGACGATTGGCCAAGACATGGCGGCTAGCAATTACCCCAAACGGATCGACTTCAAACTCGCTCCCTTTATGGCCAGTGATGACCGCATCGCCAGCTGGCAGATCCTGAACACCGTGATTCCGATCATCGCGGTGGCAATTGCGATGTCTGCAGTGACAACATCGTTCAACGTCACAGCCATCGTGTTGACACCCTTGCTCTTGGTGTTGATGGTGTTGCTGCTCAGTCGCAGCTTCTCCCTGATGCATGACTGCGGACATCAAAGTCTGTTTAGTTCCAAGAACTCGAATCGAATTGCTGCCTTCGGGTTGAGTTTGATTCACGGCATGCCACAACATCCCTGGTCACGAGGACACGCCTTCCATCACAAACACAATGGAAATTGGGATCGCTATCGCGGACCATCCGCTCTGATCACACGCGAGCAATACGAAGCACGATCTCCACGTTCGCAATGGCTCTATCGCATCTTGCGCCATCCATTGCTGCTGTTCCCTGGTGGATTCTTTTATCTGATCATCAAGCCAAGGCTTGCCTTACTTTTAAGCTTCTTTGAATTCATTGGTCATTCCATAAAAAGTGCCATAAAGATGGTGAAGACCGGTTCCTGGATATCACCCAAAAAAGTTTGCTTGAATTACAAATCTAGCTTCTTTTACACCAGTGGAGAATGTATAGACATGATCGCCAATACAGTAGCCGTAGGAATTTTATGGTGGTGGGTTGGGAGCTCTATTGGCTACGCACACTTCTGGATTCTTTATGCCTTGGTGATGAGCTGCAGTGCAGCTGTGATGATTGCCGTCTTTTTCATCCAACATAATTTCCCTGAATCCTATACAAGTAATGAAGACAATTGGAGTTATTTCCGAGGTGCTTTATCTGGATCCTCCTTCCTTCAAATGCCCGCAGTCTTGAATTGGTTTACAGCCGATATCGCTTATCACCATATTCATCATCTTTCGGAACGCATTCCAAACTATCGACTAAAAGAATGTCATGAAGCAAATATCCACCTAGTAGATAACGTCCACAGGCTTTATTTGTCTCAGGTTGGCGATTGCTTCTCTCTCATCCTTTGGGATAGAAAACGCCTCGAGCTGGTTTCACCCTTCGCCTGAGCCAACCTCTAATTCCATGCAGTGCCGTTGTGCAGCCGGCTTAAGGCTGGCTTCCAAGAAAGACAAAACCCATACAATCCAAACTTCATTGATCGATAGGGTATGCGTCTCGTTGAGGCCGGCTCCTTGATATCTCCCACATTGCATCAGGCCTCATCAGAGCAAGTCCGTTTTTTTGATTACCGCGCCGCTGCAAACCCTCAACAAAATGGCCTGATTGCATCAGTTCCCTATTGCTCGTTTTCGCCAGATTTTTTCGATCAAACCGGATCTGATGTTCTTCCTTTAGATCTGAGTGAACAGATGGGCTGCTCTGGCCCAGCCACCGGTCCCTCCCTTTGCGCCAATTTTGTGCGCCTCGACCGTGGCGAGCAACGCACCAGTGCTGTTGCGACAAGTCAGCTGTTTTTCATCACGAATGGAGAAGGAGAGACGCAAGCCTGTGGGCAAACGTTCCAGTGGTCGAAAGGAGACATATTGGTGCTGCCTGCCGGTGGCGACGCGATTCACACCACCAACAAAAAAGCAGGTCTTTATTGGGTGCATGATGCACCGCTCCTCCGTTACCTCGGAGTCGAGCCAGCTCAAGCTCGCTTTGAGCCAAGCTTCTACAGCCATCGAGACAGCAAACGACATCTAGAAGCGATTGCGAACAGCCCCAACGGTGCTCGCGCCAACCGAGTCAGCGTTTTGTTGGGCAACAGCAAGTTCCCACAAACGCGCACGATCACCCATACGCTCTGGGCCATGCTCGGAATCTTGCCTGCTGGCCAGATCCAGCGCCCCCACCGCCACCAATCGATCGCGCTTGATTTCGCTGTTGATTGCCAACCCGGCTGCTACACCATGATCGGCACAAAGCTCGATGCCAACGGGATGATTGTTAATGGGCATCGCGAAGATTGGGCCCCGGGAGCGGCCTTCGTGACACCACCTGGCTATTGGCATTCTCACCACAACGAGTCGGGAGCTGATGCCTACGTGCTGCCGATTCAAGATGCCGGTCTACACACCTATTTGCGCACGCTGGACATCGCCTTTAGCGGCGGCAATTAAACAAAAACGCCCCAACAGCAGCAGAGATCAGCAGCAAACAATGCACAAAGCCAAGACTGTTGTTGGGCTTGATGGTTTTTCTGATGTTCTGGCAGCAGGATGATCGATTCACATAAAAAACCCGCCCGGATGACCGGACGGGTAAATCACTGAGAAACGGCTCGTTAATCAGGCAGAGGTTTGGACTGAATCAGCCAAATTTGCCCGATGTGGATGCGATCAGGAAGGCTCCGTACGTAAGCACGTAACCAACCGTGAAGTGAGCAAGACCAACAACACGTGCCTGAACGATGGAGAGAGCCACCGGCTTATCACGCCAGCCCATCATGTTGGCGATAGGACTGCGCTCATGAGCCCAAACGATGGTCTCAATGAGCTCCTGCCAGTAACCGCGCCAGGAGATCAGGAACATGAATCCTGTCGCCCAAACCAGGTGACCGAACAAGAACATCCAAGACCAAACAGCCAGGTTGTTGCTGCCAAATGGGTTGTAGCCATTGATCAGCTGTGAACTGTTCAGCCAGAGGTAGTCGCGGAACCAGCCCATGAGATAGGTGCTGGACTCGTTGAACTGAGCCACATTGCCCTGCCAAATCGCAAGGTGCTTCCAATGCCAGTAGAAGGTGACCCAACCCACTGTGTTCAGAGCCCAGAAGACAGCTAGATAGAAAGCGTCCCAGGCAGAGATGTCACAGGTACCGCCACGGCCAGGGCCGTCGCAGGGGAAGGAGTAACCGAAGTCCTTCTTGTCAGGCATCAACTTGGATCCACGTGCATCCAGAGCACCCTTCACAAGGATCAGGGTGGTGGTGTGGAGACCTAGAGCGATGGCGTGGTGAACAAGGAAGTCACCAGGGCCAATCGGCAGGAACAAGTCATTGCTTCCACGAACACCGTTGATGGCATCCATCCAACCGCCCATGTAGGCAGCGTTGGCATTGGCAGCAGCACCACCAGCGTTCGCTAGGAGAACATCGAAGCCGTAAATCGCTTTACCGGAAGCAGCCTGGACGAACTGTGCAAAGACAGGCTCAACCAAGATCTGCTTCTCAGGGGTTCCAAAGGCCACAACCACGTCGTTATGGACGTAGAGGCCGAGGGTGTGGAAGCCCAGGAAAAGGGAGACCCAGCTCAGGTGACTGATGATGGCTTCTTTGTGCTCGAGCATCCGAGCCAGGACGTTGTCCTTGTTGGCTTCGGGGTCGTAGTCGCGAATAAAGAAGATCGCACCGTGAGCAAAGGCACCACACATCAAGGCGATGGCGATGTACTGGTGGTGGGTGTAGAGCGCAGCCTGAGTTGTGTAGTCCTTCGCGATGAAGGCATACGACGGCATTGCATACATGTGCTGTGCCACCAGGCTGGTGATCACGCCCAAAGAGGCGAGAGCAAGACCAAGCTGGAAGTGCAGGCTGTTGTTGATGGTGTCGTAGAGACCTTTGTGGCCAGCGCCCAGGTTGCCGGGGGTCCCGGTTGGTGGGTTGTGCGCTTCAAGGATCTCGCGGATCGAGTGACCGATACCGAAGTTCGTCCGATACATGTGGCCGGCGATCACGAAGATCACGCCAATGGCCAAATGATGGTGGGCGATGTCTGTAAGCCAGAGGGCTTCGGTCTGAGGGTGGAAGCCACCGAGGAAGGTCAGGATCGCAGTGCCTGAGCCTTCAGCGGAACCAAAAATCTGACCTGTGGTGTCAGGATTTTGGGCATACACGCCCCAATTGCCGGTGAAGAATGGACCCAGACCAGCTGGGTGAGGCATCACGCTAAGGAAGTTGTCCCAACCAACGTGCTGACCACGGGACTCAGGAATCGCCACGTGAACCAGGTGACCGGTCCAAGCGATTGAGCTGAATCCAAACAGGACTGCAAGGTGATGGTTCAGGCGGGATTCCGCGTTTTTGAACCAAGCAAGGGAAGGACGGAACTTGGGCTGCAAATGCAGCCAACCAGCGAACAGAGCCCAAGCCGACAGGATCATCATGAAGATGGAACCCTGATACAGCTCGGCATTCGTGGTCATGCCGATGGTGTAAAACCAGTGATAAAGGCCTGAGTAGGCAATATTCACTGGGGAGGATGCACCCGCTTGAGTGAAGGCATCAATAGCGCCTTGACCAAAGTGGGGATCCCAAATTGCATGAGCGATTGGGCGCACGTGCAGTGGGTCGGAGACCCACTGCTCGAAGTTGCCCTGCCAGGCGATATGGAACAGGTTTCCCGAAACCCAAAGGCCGATGATCGCGAGATGCCCGAAATGGGTGGAGAAGAGCTTTTGGTAAAGCTTCTCCTCCGTCATTCCGTCATGGCTCTCGAAGTCGTGAGCCGTGGCGATCCCGTACCAGATGCGGCGGGTTGTCGGGTCCTGTGCCAGACCCTGGCTAAACGAAGGAAATTTCGTTGCCATTAGAGGGAAAGGTCAGTGAGGTCAGCCGACCACAAGGATGTGGGCGTGGAAGAAGGCCCATGTGGTCGCGATGCCGCCCAAGAGGTAATGAGCGACACCCACGGCACGGCCCTGGGTGATGGACAGTGCACGGGGCTGGATGGCAGGTGCCACCTTCAGCTTGTTGTGAGCCCAAACGATGGACTCAATCAGTTCCTGCCAATAGCCGCGGCCACTGAACAAGAACATCAAGCTGAAGGCCCAGACAAAGTGAGCACCAAGGAACATCAGGCCATAGGCACTGGTGCTCGAGCCGTAGCTGTTGACCACCTGCGCGGCCTGGGCCCACAGGTAGTCACGCAGCCAGCCATTAATGGTGATTGCACTGTTGGCGAAATTGCCATTCGTGATGTGTTGGACACTGCCATCAGCATTCACGGTTCCCCAAACATCGCTTTGCATCTTCCAGCTGAAGTGGAAAATCACGATGGACAGGGAGTTGTACATCCAGAAAAGGCCTAGGAACACATGGTCCCAAGCAGACACCTGACAGGTGCCACCTCGGCCGGGTCCGTCACAAGGGAAGCGGAAGCCCAGGTTTGCTTTATCTGGAACAAGGCGGGAGCTACGGGCATAGAGCACACCTTTGAGAAGGATCAACACAGTCACGTGAATCGTGAATGCGTGGATGTGGTGCACCATGAAGTCAGCGGTCCCCAGAGGAATCGCTGCTGCAGCAACCTTGCCACCAACGGCAATTGTGGAGCCGTTGAACACCTCACTCACACCAGCTAGTGCGTTGGGAGCGGTGCTGCCTGCGGCTCCTGCATGGATGCCCTGAATCCACTGCGCAAAGACCGGCTGAATCGAAATCGCCGAGTCGCTGAACATGTCTTGAGGACGACCCAGAGCACGCATCGTGTCGTTATGGACATAGAGGCCGAAGCTATGGGCTCCAAGCCAAATGCATACCCAATTCAGGTGGCTGATGATGGCATCGCGAGCTTTGAGCACACGATCCAGCACGTTATCCACATGCTTGGCAGGGTCGTAATCGCGAATCATGGCGATTGCTGCGTGAGCAGCAGCGCCAACGATTAGGAAGCCACCGATCCACATGTGGTGGGTGAACAGTCCGATCTGAGTCGGATAGTCAATCGCCATATATGGATACGGAGGCATCGCATACATGTGCTGGGCCACGATGATGCTCACCGAACCCCCCATCGCGAGATTCACGGCCAGCTGAGCATGCCAGCTGTTGGTCATGAATTCGAATAGGCCGTCATGCCCCTTGCTTGCAGGGAACAGGAGGGGATCACCCTTCTGACCTTCAAGGATTTCCTTGATGGAATGACCAATACCCCAGTTCGTGCGGTACATGTGACCAGCCACGATGAACATCACCGCGATGGCTAGGTGGTGATGAGCGATGTCGCTCATCCACATGCTTCCTGTTACTGGGTTGAGACCGCCTTTAAAGGTCAGGAAGTCGCTGTATGCAGCCCAGTCTCCTGAGAAGAAGGCACCAATACCAGCGCCAAATCCTGGATAGAGCTGCGCGATCAAATCCTGATTGAAGAATTCGTGGGGCAGTGGAATATCCGCCACAGAAGCAATGGTTTTGCCATTGAGCACCAGCGGCTGGCCGGCGTCGATGGCATCCATCAACTTGGTTGTGGGCAGAGACACATGCAGAAGGTGTCCGGTCCAGGAGAGAGATCCAAGCCCGAACAGTCCAGCCAAGTGGTGGTTGAGCATCGACTCAACATTCTGAAACCACTCGAGCTTGGGAGCTGCCTTGTGATAATGAAAAACGCCTGCATTAAGCATCAGGCCGGCCATCACCAGAGCGCCGATGGCAAGAGACATCAGTTGGGTCTCATTGGTGATGCCCCAGGCCCGCCACATGTGGAAAAGGCCAGAGGTGATCTGGATGCCTTGGAATCCGGCACCCATGTCGCCATTGAGAATCTCCTGGCCAAACACGGGCCACACCACTTGAGCACTGGGCTTCACGTGGGTTGGATCGGCAAGCCAGCCGGAGAAGTTGGAGAAGCGGGCTCCGTGGAAGAAGGCGCCGCTAAGCCAGATGAAGATCACGGCCAAATGGCCGAAGTGAGCACTAAAGATCTTCCGAGAAACCTCTTCAAGGTCACTCGTGTGGCTATCGAAATCGTGAGCGTTGGCGTGGAGGTTCCAGACCCAGGTTGTGGTCTTGGGGCCTTTCGCGAGAGCTCGGTCGAAATGTCCGGGTTTACCGAACAATTCAAAGGTTGCTGGATTGTCAACCTTTTCGACTTGGCTCTTCGCGGTGCTCCCACGCTCTGGTGGGCTGATGGTCATCGAGTCGTTCCTCGAGGGACGGGATCGAGGTGGTGGGCCACCCCTCCGGTGAACCGGACAGTTCACCGGGGCCCCGGCCATAGCCCGAAGGCTGAGCCGGGCGCCAGTTCAAGCCAGGAAAACCCTGGCTATCACTGGTGCTTTGGGCCCCAAAGAGGGGACCGCTGGTTCGAGCATAGAGTCGCGAGAGGGCCTAAAGCACTCGTGAGTTACAAAGGTTCAATCCGGCAGTGAGCCAGTCAGTAACTGGGGTCTGGTTTGCAGGTGGGATCAGCGAGAACATCCCAATCAAGATGAAAAACTATCAACAACCCACTTTATTTCTTTTGTTAATTCATACTCAGGCTGTGCCCTGGACCTAAGAAGTGGTGCCATTCAGAATGGCGGCACACCCTCCCCGCTCTATGGATAAATCGGGCCGGCGACACGCAAACATCCGATGGTTCGCAGCACTCTTCGCACTGATCCTTCTATTTGGCATGGGGCAACCCGTGCTGGCCATTCCGCCCCTGCCTTGGGCCAATCAAGCCAACTCCGGGTCCGTTCCTAATCAAGGTACGAATCTCCCTACCCAAAACCCTTCAGGCCGTCTTCGAGAAGTGGAGCCACCTGGTGCGGTTCAGCAACTTCATCAGGCCTTAGCCAAGCATCATCCCCAGCTCTCGCTGATCAGCCCCTTGGATGGGAGCCAGCTCCTAGGCGGCCCACTCAATCTGGAATTGAAAATCGAGGATTGGCCAGTCGTTAACGACATCGAACTCGGGCTCGGAGCTCACGTCGCAATTCAAATTGATGGGCAAACACCCATCCGTCTAAGTGAACGAAATGGAAACCGCTTAACCCTTGAGCTCCCCCCCTTGAGTCCAGGGAGCCACAGGTTTACGGCCTATGCGGCCTATCCCTGGGGAGAAGCCGTTAAAACTCCTGGTGCCAGCTTGCATTGGTCTTTAGATCAGCTTCGGCCCCTGATGGGTTCGCAGCCAAAAAAAGATGCCCCTTGGCTGGCAGTGGTGAGTCCGGCTGAACTTGGGAGTGATAGTCCTTTGCTGCTCGATTGGTTGGTGTGGAACGCTCCGCTTCAAAACCTCAAAGCTGGAGATGCTCGCTGGCGCCTACGCATCAGCGTTAACGAGGACAGCTTTGTGGTGGACCAGCAGGATGCCCTGTGGCTGCAGGGAATCGACAACCAAAAGGGGATTAACACCGTTCAAATGGAGTTGCTGAATGGGATCGGTGAATCGCTCGAGCCAATGTTCAACAACCAATTAAGAGCGGTCCCTGAGCGGCAGAACCCAAAACCGATCTGGTTGCGATCCAGCCTTAATGAGACGGAACTCGCCCGTTTGCTCGGTGAAACCAAGCCTGAAGCTCCGAGCACAACGCAAGAGTTCATTCCTAAAGACAACATCCTTGATGCGCCAGGCGCCAAGACCGCGGCTCCAAAGGAACAAGCCTTGAAGGATGAGGCCTTAGCAGCAAAGGCTGGTGATGAAGGGGCTGGGGATGAAAAGGCTCTGGGCAGGGAAGCTGTGGGAGAAGAGCTCGCTGAGCCCGAAGCCTTGGAAACAAGTGCAACCAGGAAGACTTCATTGCCAGAAGAAGCATTGCCAGAAACAGCATTACCAGAAACAGCCATGCCAGAGATGGGAGTTGATTTAGAGGAGGGACCCATTTCAAAAGCCGGGACTGCTTCGGAAGCCTCGCCTGAACCCAGCAAGCCCGTCGCCCCGGGCCCCCAGTCCCCATCAAGGGCGCCGATCATCAGCATCGAACCAGAAAGAATTTCTCCAACCAGCACCCTGGGAGGATCAGCCCGGGAGCTATTGAACCCCGATGGCACCCAGCGTTGACCTCCGAAACTCCTGTCCTGAACGACTCCTCTCCTCCGACCGCTCCCCGGCGATTGGCCCTAGGGCTGTCCTCAAGGGCCTGGCCTTTATTGCAAAGACTTCAGCAATCTGGCCTCACTGATCAACTGGCGCTCACTCCCGGTGCAGCCGCCGCCATTGCTGCCCCAGACGGCGCGTTTCTGGTGAACTCAGCTGCGGTGTTGATCCAGCAGCACTGGCAAGAGGGGGGAGTGCTGATGGTGATCGGAGCCACAGGTGCCGTAACCCGTTTGATTGCTCCACTCTTGACCGACAAAGGAAGCGACCCTGCAGTCCTGGTGCTCGATGCAGAGGGGCAAAGAGTGATCCCATTGCTTGGCGGTCACCAAGCTGGTGCAGAACAATTGAGCCGGGAGGTGGCCGCCGCGCTTGGAGGGGAAGCGGTTCTGAGCGGAGACAGTGCTGTTTCGGGCCGTCTTGCAACCGATGCGTTCGGACATGCTTGGGGATGGAAACGCGGTGGAACAAGCACCAACTGGACCCAACTGATGAAGGTCCAGGCGCGGGGAGAGGCGGTCCGTCTCATCCAAACGATGGGGAGCAAGCTGTGGCAAAGCAGTTCGGCGGCTCAAGCCAGCCAGCTTCTAGGCCTTGATGCAGAGACAGAAAGTGCTTGCACAGGCAATGCCAAGGCAGAACCTGCAATACCAACACTGGAGATCAGCACATCCATGGCCCATGCGGGGGCCTGCACATGGCACCCAGCACTGCTTTGGCTTGGAATTGGCTGCGAACGCGACACAAGCTTGAACCTTGTCCAGCGCGCCGTAACCATCGCCCTCGAGGAAGCGGGCCTCGCAGAGGACGCCGTTGCAGGGATCAGCAGCATCGATCGCAAGGGCGATGAACGGGCGCTCCAAGACCTCGCACAGCTTCACCATTGGCCCTTCCGCTTGCACACAGCAACAGCATTAGATGGTGTACAGGTGCCAACCCCATCCAAGGTGGTAGCGGCAGAAATGGGAACCGGATCAGTGGCAGAAGCCGCTGCATTACTGAGTGCCGGAGCCAACGGACAGCTCAAGGTGCACAAACGGATCACCCACGCAAAAGACGATGAACAGGGCGCTGTCACCGTGGCGATTGCCGAGAGCATGGAAGCTCATGCACCTCAACAGGGCGAACTCCATCTCATCGGCAGTGGTCCAGGTGATCTAGCCCTGCTCACTCCAGAAGCCCGCAGTGCCCTAGAGCGCTGTCCTGCCTGGGTGGGATACGGCCTTTACCTCGACTTACTGGAACCGCTGCGCCGTCCGGATCAGATCCGGCTAGATGGGCAACTCACGATGGAAAGGGACCGCTGCCAGCAAGCTCTGAGTCTTGCTCGCCAAGGCATTCGCGTGGCGTTGGTGTCATCTGGCGACAGCGGGATTTATGGGATGGCAGGGCTCGCGCTTGAGCTCTGGTTGGACCTACCAGAAGACGAACGACCTCGCTTTGACGTGCATCCAGGAATCTCCGCACTTCAGCTTGCAGCTGCAAAAGCTGGTGCACCGCTGATGCATGACTTCTGCACTGTGAGTCTGAGCGATCGCCTCACCCCATGGGAGGTGATTGAACGACGACTAGAGGGAGCGGCCAAGGGCGATTTCGTCGTTGCTCTCTACAACCCCCGCTCCAAAGGACGTGATTGGCAGCTGCAACGTGCCAAGGACATCCTGCTCACTCAACGCCCTGACTCCACACCTGTTGTGATGGCAAGACAGTTAGGTCGGCAAGAGGAACAAGTGTCGTTCTGCCGGCTCGATAGCTTGCCCGTCGACACTGTTGACATGCTGACTGTTCTGGTTATCGGCAACAGCAGCAGCAGACTGGACGGGGGCCGCATGGTGACTCCGCGCGGCTATCCAGGTGCAGAACTCAGTTGAGCGCAACTCATAGAGTCGGGATGACAGGATTCGAACCTGCGGCCCCTTCGTCCCGAACGAAGTGCGCTACCAAGCTGCGCTACATCCCGATGAAGCGACTTTAAGAGATGACTTCCATTCAGAAACCTGACTGGTTGCGCGTCAAAGCCCCCCAGCGCGAGCGCATTGGCGAGGTGGCTGACCTGCTGCTGGACCTCAAGCTGAACACCGTTTGCCAGGAGGCAAGCTGCCCGAATATCGGCGAATGCTTTGCCGGAGGGACCGCGACGTTCCTGATCATGGGGCCAGGCTGCACCCGCGCCTGCCCCTACTGCGATATCGACTTCGACAAGAGCGTCCGAGAGCTTGACCCAACCGAACCCCAACGGCTCGGGGAGGCGGTCTCCAGGCTTGGGCTCAAACACGTGGTGATCACATCCGTGAACCGCGACGACCTTGAGGACGGAGGCGCCTCTCAGTTTGTGGCTTGCATCGAGCAGGTGAAGCAACATTCACCGCTCACCACGATTGAGCTGCTCATTCCCGATTTCTGTGGCAACTGGCACGCACTCGCAGCGGTGATGGAGGCATCACCTCATGTGCTGAACCACAACATTGAAACGGTGCCGCGGCTGTATCGCCAAGCGCGTCCGCAAGGGGTCTACGAGCGCTCCCTTGAACTCCTCAAACGGGTTCGCGATGGCTGGCCACGGTCGTACAGCAAATCAGGATTGATGGTGGGCCTCGGCGAAAGCGACACGGAGGTCATCGAGGTGCTGCGCGACCTACGTGAACACCGAGTTGACATCGTCACCATCGGCCAATATTTGTCGCCAGGCCCAAAACATCTGAGCGTGGACCGCTTCGTCACTCCGGAGCAGTTCGAGAGCTACCGCCTCAAGGGCGAACAAGAACTTGGCTTCCTACAGGTTGTCAGCACTCCGCTCACCCGCAGCAGTTACCACGCAGGGGAAGTGCAGAAGCTGATGACCATTCACCCTCGCTGAACCCGCCAGCTCAACACCGTGAGCAGCATTGACCAGGTCTGAACTAAGCCCGAAGGCTTCCCAGCACAGGCTTCCATTCATGCAGCGTCCAGTCCACCAAATTCCTCGCAATCATTGGATCAGCACGGATGAACGCGTCTGCTGACTCATAGCTTTGGGCCTCAAAAACCAACAGGCCTCCCCCACCAGGCTTGTGCTGATCATCAACAAGAAAGCCACTGGCCATGGCAATCCCTGCGTTTCGCTGAGCTTCAACCCAACAGCGATGGGCATGGCAATGCAGACGACGATCCTCCGCGGATAACGATGTCATCGCTGCCGTGAAGGTTTCTTGCTTGATAAACCAGGGCATAAGACACCAGGATCAAGCCGTCACGGCAGAGCGCTCAACAAGACCCATCGCCGCTCGCTCACTTGGGGGCACCAACAACTTGAACGACGACTTGGCGTTGGTCCAATCCGAAAGCAAAGCCTTGGCCTTCTCACTGGAGGTGGTGTTGAGATGAGCCTCAAGCAGTGATTTCAGCAAAGACTCCTGTTGTGGGGTGGTGATCTTGACCACCTCCACGATTTCAGGATTCACGCGGGCCTGTACTCCGCCCGCTTCATCCAACAGGAACGCCACACCGCCGGTCATACCGGCACCCACATTGCGACCGGTGCCTCCCAGCACCACAATCACGCCTCCGGTCATGTACTCGCAACAGTGGTCTCCGGCTCCCTCCACCACGGCCCGGGCTCCGCTGTTGCGAACGCCAAAGCGTTCTCCAGCCCGACCATGGGCAAAAAGCTCACCACCAGTGGCGCCATAAAGACAGGTGTTGCCAAGAATCACCTGATCGCCAGGATTGGCGACACCGTCACCAGGCACAAGAGTGATTCGACCACTGTTCATCCCTTTCCCGACGTAGTCGTTGGCCTCACCCACCAAGCGCATGGTCATGCCTTGAACAAGGAATGCAGCAAAGCTTTGGCCGGCCGCTCCGTGGAAGTTCAGATTCAGCTGGCCTTTAAAGCCACGATTCCCATGACGCTGAGCAATTTCTCCGGCGAATCGAGCACCAACACTGCGATCGGTGTTAATGATCTCGATCTCGCGGCTGAGAGAGCCATGGTTCTCGACAGCATCCATGAACTCGCCATCAGCCAGAAGATGATCTTCAAGGATCGGACCGTTTTCATGGGCTTCAGGGCTGTGATTGAGCCAGGAGCGCTCGTTGGCGTCTCCCACTGGAGCCAACAGGCTGGAGAGATCAACACATTTGGTTTTAGCGAGCTCGACGGAACGAGGCTGCAGCAGCTCGCTGCGTCCAATCAGATCTTCAAGACGAGCGACTCCCAAGACACTCATCAATTGACGCACCTCTTCCGCCACGTACCAGAAGAAATTCACCACGTGTTCGGGCACACCGGTGAAGCGTTTGCGTAGTGCTTCTTTCTGAGTGGCCACGCCTACGGGGCAGTTATTGGTGTGACAAACACGGGCCATGATGCAGCCCTCAGCAATCATCGCCACAGACCCAAAGCCATATTCCTCGGCGCCGAGCAGGGCAGCGACGACCACATCCCAGCCGGTCTTGAGACCACCATCGGCGCGGAGCAAGACACGATCACGCAATCCGTTCTCCAACAAAGACCGATGCACTTCGGTCAGGCCCAGCTCCCAGGGACTGCCAGCGTGCTTGATCGAACTCAGCGGCGATGCCCCCGTGCCGCCATCGTGACCAGAAATCTGGATCACATCGGCATTGGCCTTCGCCACACCAGCCGCGATCGTCCCGATCCCAATCTCAGCCACCAACTTCACACTGACAGGCGCTTTGGGATGCACCTGGTGCAAATCATGGATGAGTTGAGCAAGATCCTCAATGGAATAGATGTCGTGGTGGGGCGGGGGTGAAATCAGCGCCACACCAGCCTTGCTGTTGCGCAGCCCAGCGATGTACTCGTCCACCTTTGGTCCAGGCAGTTGGCCGCCTTCACCAGGCTTAGCCCCCTGAGCCACCTTGATCTCAAGCTGCTTGCCGCTGCGCAAATATTCCGCTGTCACCCCGAACCGGCCCGAAGCAATCTGCTTAATCGCTGAGCAGGCGGTATCACCATTTCTGAGACCACCGATGCTGGGGAAAGACGACGAGCGGCCGTCTCCATCCACATCACGGAGAACCTGAAAACGAATCGGGTCCTCACCACCCTCACCGCTATTGCTCTTACCGCCGATACGGTTCATGGCCACAGCCAACACCTCATGGGCTTCTCTTGAGAGAGCTCCCAGACTCATGCCACCTGTACAGAAGCGAGTACACAGGCTTTCTGCACTCTCCACCTGATCCAGTGGCAAAGGCGTTGCAGCCAGCTTGAACTCGAGCAAATCGCGAAGCGCTGTGACCGGCCTGTTTTCCAACAGGGTTTTGTAGGTGGAGAAGTGGTCGTATCCAGGACCAGCCTTCACTGCACTGTGAAGAGCCTTCGACATCTCAGGGCTATTGAGGTGGTACTCACCACCCGTGCGGTATTGCACAAAACCCATGAACTCAAGCTTGCTGCGATTCAGCTCAGGGAAAGCCTTGGCGTGCATCGAGAGCGTTTCATTCGCCAGCTCTGGAAGCGTCATCCCAGCGACTCGACTGGTCGTCCCCGCGAAAGCCTTTTGAATCACATCGGCCCCGAGACCGATGGCCTCAAATATTTGAGCACCGTGATAGCTCGCCAGGAGCGAAATACCGATTTTGGAGAGAATCTTTCGGAGACCGTTCTCCAGTGACAAGCGCACATTCGCCTGGGCACTATCGGGATCCAAAGGTTGCAACTTGCCTTGTTCGATCCGCTTCTGCGTCTTGGGATGAGCGAGCCAATGGCGTGTGGTCTCCCAGGTGAGCCATGGGCAAACAGCGCTAGCGCCGTAACCGATCAAGCACGCCATGTGATGGGTGCTCCAACACTGAGCGGTGTCCGACACCAAGGAGCAGTGGAGTCTTAATTTCTGACGCAATAAATGGTGATGAACCGCTCCGACAGCAAGCAAAGCCGGCATCGCCACAGTGGTAGCCATGAGTTCTGCTGACTGTTCAGCCGCATTGACGCGGTCAGACAACACCAGAATTTGAGCGCCGTCGCGCACCGCCTGTTCTGCTTTTAAACAGAGCGCGTCAACTGCTAACTGCAACCCACCGGCACAGGCTTCCACGGCAACCTGGGTGGAGAGGGATCGCACCGCTAGCCCTTGGTGAGACAGGGCGGTCAGCTCCGCCTCATTGAGCACTGGAGTTTCGAGGTGAATCAATGCCGCTGCCTCTGCCTGAGGCTTCACAGCAGGCCGCCTCTGCCCCAAGTGCATCTCCAAACTCATCACCAATTTCTCTCGCAGCGGATCAATCGGTGGATTGGTGACTTGAGCGAAGCGCTGCTTGAAGTAGTCGTAGAGAAGATGGGGCTTGTCGGAGAGCACCGCTAAGGGGATGTCATCTCCCATGCAATAAGTGGGCTCCTTGCCAAGACCTGCCATGTCCTCAATCACAAGATCAAGATCTTCTGCGGTGAAGCCCATCGCTGTCTGCAAGCGCAGCAAATCAAGCTCACTGATGTGGCAATCCTGCGTCCAAGGCTGAGCCGAAACCGAGCGACGATGCTGCTTCAACCAATCGCCGTAGGGAAAACGTTGAGCCGCATCTTCCTTCACTGCCCAGTTGGTCAACAGTTCTCCGCGCTCAAGATCAACGGCCACCATCTGACCTGGACCTAAGCGCCCTTTTTCAACAACAGTTTTTCCGCTGAGATCCACTACTCCGGTCTCGGATCCCATGATCACGAACCCATCAGCCGTTGTGCACCAACGCGCAGGCCTGAGCCCATTGCGATCCAACGTGGCGCCCACGCGCTTTCCATCGGCAAACACCAACAACGCTGGGCCATCCCATGGCTCTTGAATCCCGGCATTGAATTCGTACATGGCCGTGATCTCAGGACGGCTCTCCAAATCGGGCTGATTGCGGAATGCTTCCGGCACCAACGTGATCAAGCTGTCGGTGATTGAACGTCCACTGCGCACCATCAGCTCAAGCGTGGCATCGAGATTGGCTGAGTCACTGAAATCGGGATTCACAACCGGGATCAAATCGGCAGCAGCGTCACCCCATACGTCTTCCAGGCCAGCTTCTGATGCCTTAGCCCAGTTGAGATTGCCTAACAACGTATTGATTTCACCGTTGTGACCCAAGAGGCGCATCGGCTGAGCCAACGGCCAGCGGGGAAGCGTATTGGTGCTGAAACGGCGGTGGTAGACCGCAAAACTCACAGCAAAGCGAGGGTCACGCAGGTCGGCGTAGTACTTGGCGAGAACCTCGGAGCGGACCATCCCCTTGTAAACAACGGTTCGACCACTCAGGGACGCGACATAAAAGTCGCGAGCACCCTCGGCACCAAATTCCTGGCGAACCCTCGCCCCTACTCGACGACGCAGGCGCAACAGCAAGGATTCGAGGGCATCTGCATCAACAGCGCTGTGAACTAACCACTGTTGAATCGCGGGTGCGGTCTCACGCGCAAGCGGACCAAGCACCGCTGAATCGATCGGAACCTCACGCCATCCAACCGAGGTCAGGCCGAGGGCCTGCGCCTCTTGATCACAGAATCGCTGAGCTTCGGCACGGCGGCTGGGATCTTTTGGCAGAAACATCATGCCGAGACCGTTGGCATTCGCGGCTTCTGGCCAAATCGCTCTCAGGTACTCCCAAGGGATTTCGCACAGGACTCCTGCTCCATCTCCGGAATCACCATCGCCACCACACCCACCCCTGTGCTCCATGCAACCCAAACCACGAAGGGCCTGCTGAAGCACCCAATGACTGCGCTCACCTTGCAGCTGTGCCAGAAAACCCACACCACAGGCATCCTTCTCCCCTGCAACCGCAGCAGGTGCACTGCTGTCGCAATAGGGCCAATCGGAACCGGTGAGTTGGGTCATAACCTGCAGTCGAGACATACAACAGCAACGGCGTTCGCAATCCGTCGCTGGTTGAGCTACTTCGAATCCTAAGGATTCGCCCACCCCAGCTAGCGTCGAGCCATGGATGCAGCAATGCCACCTCCGCCGCCACCACCCATTGCGGAGGTTCGCCTCACTGATCAGTTCAGTGGCGATCGGCTAACGATTGGCGGCATCGACATCTCGAGCGCGTGGTTATGGCAGGGCCAGGGAGCAACGAACCCAAAGCGGCTCTGGCTGCCTCTCGATCTACTGGTCGGGCAGATGGGATTTCAGCGTCAATCCGATTTCAGTGGAGAACGTCTCGAGTGGTACGGCGTTCAACGGGCTTTCAGCGGTTTGCAACAACGCACCATCGGGGATGAAGTGGCCCTCGATGCACTGCCCTGGTTGAAAGCGCTCGGGGTTCAAGTGAACCGAATCAACAACACTCTGAGGGTTGACCTTCCCCAACCCCATCTGAAAACGCTCCGACAAGGAAAGGGAAGCAGCGCCAATCGTCTTGTGATGGACCTCAGTGGGCCTGCCCTCGTTCAGCGCCAGGGCGATGATCTGCTTGTACAGATGAAGGTCACGCCTCTGCAGGAAAGCCATCTGCGCAGGATTGGCTTGCAACCACGACGGGAGCCGGGGGGGCTGAAGCTGCTTGGCCAAGCCAGCAAGCTTTCGACCTTGACTCTGAACGGACCATGGCGGGTCGTGCTGGACGGCATCACCCCCACAAATCCTTCAACAAGGCGGCTTCAGTACCAAGCATTTCAACGTGCGCTACTCGCCCCAGAGATGCAAGATCCGATCCAGAAGGGGTTGGTTGTGGATCAGCGCGTGGTTCAAGTGGGCGTCAAGCCCATAAGGCTGTACCGAGCAGGCGTTCAGCACACCACCTCAACTCTCCTTTTACGCCCGCTTGCCCCCAGCCATGCCCAACCTGGATTGCGCTACCTCAATCAGTTGGCGCAACCTGCCAAAGCACTTGTGGCGGTGAATGGAGGTTTTTTCAACAGGGTTCGCCAACTCCCCCTTGGAGCTGTTCGTCTCAACAATGAGTGGCTTTCAGGCCCAATCCTCAACCGAGGTGCCATCGGCTGGAATCGCAACGGCCCGCTGATGTTTGGACGCCTGCAGTTGATCCAGGAGATGACCGTGATTGGACGACAGCGGTGGCCTCTCAGGATGCTTAACAGCGGTTATGTCCAACGCGGACTCAGTCGCTACACCAGGGCCTGGGGCCCGACTTATCGCGCACTGAGTGGAGAAGAGCAGGCGTTAACAGTTAGGGGAGGACGCGTTGATGCGGTGTATGACCAAGCCGCTCTCGCTCGCGGTATTCCTTTGCCCTTAAAGGGAGATCTGATCGTTGCACGAGGGGGGATAGAACTTCCTGCGCGGGTTGGGGATGGAGTGACCATCACCACCCGCAGCTCAAATCCCTTGGGTGAACGCCCTCAAGTCATGGGAGGAGGGCCCCTTCTCCTTCTTAGGGGCAGGGTTGTACTGAATGGCCACCAGGAGGGCTTTAGCCCTGGCTTTCTGGCCGTTTCAGCACCTCGCACCGTTGTGGCTCAAGACAAGGAGCGGATTTGGCTCCTCACCGTCAAAGGCACCAATGGCAGTGATCCCACCCTCCTTGAAACAAGCCTGGCGTTAAGACAACTCGGGCTCACTGAGGCGCTCAATCTCGACGGGGGAGGTTCAACCACCATGCTCGTCGCCAATACAACTGTGATGACGGGCCGGGGCATCACTCCTCGCGTACAAAATGGGCTCGGCTTTGTTGGTGATGGATCCATGGTGCTGGCAAACTGAGCCCATCAGCATGCGAATGGCTATGGGCGCCACGTTCTCCATCAGCGCCTCCGCTGCGGCGGAACTCGGTCGTCAGGCTGCGGTAGCAGGGACACCAGGGTTGATGCACCTCGACTTGGTCTCCGGAAGTTGTGAGCAACACGTGATCCGCTTGCGACCTGGACACCTCGCAGGGATTGCCATGGCTCGAGCGGACGGAGTCACGCTTCACGCTCCAGAGGAGCAACTTCATCTGCTGGAAGGGCTTTGCCTTGATTACCGCGGTGATCTGAGTGGCGGTGGCTTTCTGATCAGCCCCCAGGACAACGTGCGTTGCTGTTTATGCGGGAGTGCATTTTCCCGCTGTTGAGAAGAAAAGGTCGGACGAACCAGTATGGTGACGGATTGTCGAACTAGGTCGGGTCTCCGGCCGCATCCCGACCGTCGATGCCAACCATCCAGCAACTAATCCGTCACGAGCGTCAAACCCTCAAGACGAAAACAAAATCTCCTGCGCTTAGGTCTTGCCCTGAGCGACGGGGTGTATGCACCCGCGTGTATACCTCCACTCCGAAAAAGCCGAATTCGGCTTTACGCAAAGTGGCCCGTGTACGCCTCACCTCAGGATTCGAGGTCACGGCTTATATCGGTGGCATCGGCCATAACCTCCAAGAACACTCCGTGGTGCTCATCCGTGGAGGAAGAGTTAAGGATCTTCCCGGTGTTCGCTACCACATCATTCGTGGAACCTTGGACACTGCTGGTGTCAAGGACCGCCGTCAATCCCGTTCGAAGTACGGCGCCAAGGCGCCCAAAGAGTGATTCTCGCTCTTTCCACTTTTTTCACCCTGTTACTCCCCTCCTAACGGTTCATGTCACGCCGTAACGCTGCAGTCAAACGTCCGATCCTGCCGGATCCACAATTCAACAATCGCCTCGCCACGATGATGGTGGCCCGGTTGATGAAGCATGGGAAAAAGTCCACCGCCCAACGCATTCTTTCGGATGCTTTTGGATTGATCGGCGAACGCACCGGTGGTGACCCCGTCGAACTGTTCGAAACGGCAGTCAAGAATGCGACTCCACTCGTAGAAGTGCGTGCACGTCGTGTTGGTGGTGCGACTTATCAAGTACCGATGGAAGTCCGCCAAGAACGGGGCACAGCAATGGCCCTGCGTTGGCTCGTGAGTTTCTCAAGAGCCCGCAATGGTCGCAGCATGTCCCAAAAGCTTGCTGGAGAGCTAATGGACGCCGCTAACGAAGCAGGCAGTGCCGTCCGCAAACGGGAAGAGACCCACAAGATGGCCGAAGCCAACAAAGCCTTCGCCCACTATCGCTACTGATCTTCAGTCAACCTGATTATCCCAGGTTGACATGTAGAGTCACATTCGCCTTTTAACGCCCCAACTCGGAGTATCCTGTGGCACGCGACTTTCCCCTGGAACGCGTCAGAAATATTGGTATTGCAGCCCATATTGACGCTGGTAAAACAACCACCACTGAGAGGATTCTGTTCTACTCCGGTGTGGTGCACAAGATTGGTGAGGTGCATGACGGTGCAGCCGTAACCGACTGGATGGCCCAAGAGCGTGAACGTGGAATCACGATTACGGCCGCTGCTATTTCCACAAGCTGGAATGATCACCGGATCAATATCATTGATACTCCTGGTCACGTTGATTTCACCATCGAAGTGGAACGCTCCATGCGCGTTCTCGATGGCGTAATCGCAGTTTTTTGCGCTGTTGGTGGTGTGCAACCGCAATCTGAAACGGTATGGCGCCAAGCCGACCGTTATTCCGTGCCACGGATGGTGTTTGTCAACAAGATGGATCGGACTGGTGCCGATTTCCTGAAGGTTTTTGGCCAAATCAAGGATCGCCTCAAAGCCAATGCTGTACCCATTCAGCTTCCAATTGGAGCCGAAGGTGAACTCAGCGGAATCATCGATCTTGTTGAAAACAAAGCTAATATTTACAAGGATGATTTAGGCCAAGACATCGAGATCACCGATGTTCCGGCCAACATGAAAGACGAAGTTGATAAGTGGCGGAATATTTTGATGGAAACGATTGCTGAAAATGATGAAGATCTCATCGAAAAATTTCTGGAGTCAGGGGAACTTTCTAACGCTGATTTGAAGCAAGGCATCCGTACTGGTGTTCTCAAGCACAAATTGGTTCCTGTGCTCTGCGGTTCAGCTTTTAAAAACAAGGGTGTTCAACTCGTTCTCGACGCGGTTGTTGATTACCTTCCAGCGCCGATTGACGTCCCTCCAATTCAAGGACTGCTTCCAAACGGCAAAGAAGCTGTTCGTCCATCCGACGACAGTGCACCCTTCAGTGCTTTGGCCTTCAAGGTGATGGCTGATCCTTACGGAAAGCTCACCTTTGTTCGCATGTATTCAGGCGTCCTTGAAAAAGGAAGTTACGTCTTGAATTCCACCAAAGACACCAAAGAACGTATTTCTCGTCTCGTTGTGCTCAAAGCCGACGATCGCGAAGAGGTTGATGCCTTGCGTGCTGGAGATCTCGGAGCCGTTCTGGGTCTCAAAAACACAACCACCGGAGACACCCTCTGCGCAACAGACGAGCCGATCGTGCTGGAAACACTGTTTGTGCCAGAGCCGGTGATCTCCGTTGCGGTGGAACCCAAAACAAAAGGCGATATGGAGAAGCTCTCCAAAGCCCTGGTGTCTTTGGCCGAAGAAGACCCCACTTTCCGCGTTCGTACCGATCAGGAAACCGGACAAACCGTGATTGCGGGCATGGGCGAACTCCACCTCGAAATCCTGGTGGACCGCATGCTGCGCGAATTCAAAGTGGAAGCCAATATTGGTGCTCCTCAGGTGTCCTACCGAGAAACCATTCGTGGTTCATCCAAAGGAGAAGGAAAGTTCTCCAGACAAACCGGTGGTAAGGGCCAATACGGTCACGTTGTGATCGAGATGGAACCTGGCGAACCTGAATCAGGCTTTGAATTCATCAACAAAGTTGTTGGTGGCACCGTTCCTAAGGAATACATCAAGCCAGCCGAGCAAGGCATGAAGGAGACCTGCGAGTCGGGCGTGATTGCTGGTTATCCCCTGATTGATGTCAAATGCACGATTATCGATGGGTCCTACCACGATGTGGACTCGTCGGAGATGGCATTTAAGATCGCTGGCTCTATGGCCTTCAAGGATGCGGTCAAGAAGTGCAATCCTGTGCTTCTTGAGCCGATGATGAAGGTCGAAGTCGAAGTCCCCGAGGATTTCCTCGGTTCGGTGATCGGCGATCTGTCCTCCCGCAGAGGACAGGTCGAGGGCCAGTCCGTCGACGACGGAACGTCTAAAGTCTCTTCCAAGGTGCCCTTGGCCGAGATGTTCGGCTATGCCACCGAACTCCGATCCATGACCCAGGGTCGGGGTATTTTCTCGATGGAGTTCAGTCACTACGAGGATGTTCCTCGCAATGTGGCCGAGGCCATCATCTCCAAGAATCAGGGCAATTCCTGATCTCTACACTTCCTCAATTCACCCCCTAGATTCTTTACCAAAATGGCTCGCGAGAAGTTCGAAAGGAACAAGCCCCACGTCAACATCGGCACCATCGGCCACGTTGACCACGGCAAAACCACCCTCACCGCCGCGATCACAAACGTGCTCGCCAAAAAAGGGCAGGCCGAGGTTCAAAACTATGCCGACATTGACGGTGCTCCTGAAGAGCGAGAGCGCGGTATCACCATCAATACCGCTCACGTTGAGTACGAAACGGATAACCGCCACTACGCCCACGTTGACTGCCCTGGTCACGCGGACTACGTGAAAAACATGATCACGGGTGCTGCCCAGATGGATGGCGCCATCCTCGTTTGTGCAGCCACCGACGGCCCCATGGCTCAAACCAAGGAGCACATCCTGCTCGCCAAGCAAGTTGGCGTTCCCGCCCTGGTTGTTGCATTAAACAAGTGCGACATGGTCGATGACGAAGAGATCATCGAACTCGTTGAGATGGAGATCCGCGAATTGCTCTCCAGCTATGACTTCCCTGGAGATGACATCCCTGTCGTTCAAGTCTCTGGCCTTAAAGCCATCGAGGGCGAAGCTGAATGGGAAGCCAAAATTGAAGAATTGATGGCTGCGGTGGATGAAAGCATCCCCGAACCAGAGCGTGAAATTGATAAGCCATTTCTGATGGCGATCGAAGACGTTTTCTCCATCACTGGCCGTGGCACCGTCGCGACTGGTCGTATCGAACGCGGCGTCGTCAAAGTTGGCGAAGAAGTCGAAGTCGTGGGCATCAGAGATCCCCGCAAAACCACCGTTACCGGTGTGGAGATGTTCCGCAAACTGCTCGACGAGGGAATGGCCGGCGACAACGTTGGGCTCCTGCTTCGCGGCATCCAGAAAGAAGACATCGAGCGCGGCATGGTGCTTGTGAAGCCCGGCTCCATCACACCTCACACCAAGTTTGAGGGCCAGGTTTACGTGCTCAAGAAAGAAGAAGGGGGTCGCCACACACCTTTCTTTGCTGGCTACCGCCCGCAGTTCTATATCCGTACCACCGACGTGACGGGGCAGATCACCGCATTCACCGCGGAAGATGGCACCAACGTTGAAATGGTCATGCCTGGAGACAACATCCAGATGACTGGTGAGTTGATCTGCCCTGTTGCCATGGAATTGGGCATGCGCTTCGCCATTCGCGAAGGTGGTCGCACCATCGGAGCTGGCGTGGTCTCCAAGATCATCGAATGATCTAATCCTCAATCCCTGTAAGGGTCAGCCTGACTGCGGTCAGACCTTCCCTTACAGTTCTTGAGTGGAAGAGCTTCAGAGTCTGAGGCTCTTCCTGCCCGAACCTAGACAATCCAACCTCTCAGTCTCTTTTAGGGACTTTTTCGCGCTTCCATGGCCACCGCAATCGCTCAGCAAAAGATCCGCATTCGTCTCAAGGCGTTTGATCGCCGCATGCTGGATCTCTCTTGCGACAAAATCATTGAAACTGCCGACAACACGGCAGCAACGGCAATCGGACCGATCCCACTGCCAACGAAGCGCAAGATTTACTGCGTTCTGCGCTCGCCCCACGTGGATAAGGATTCACGCGAGCACTTTGAAACGCGGACCCATCGACGCATTATCGATATTTACAGCCCGTCAGCAAAGACCATCGATGCTCTGATGAAGCTCGACCTCCCTAGTGGAGTCGACATCGAGGTCAAGCTCTAATCGAAGCCCCATCCAACGATCAGCTGCCTAGTATTTCGCTCTTCGCTTAGATCCTGCGTGGTTGATCTGTCCGTCAGAGAACTCCCTCTGTTCCCTCTGCCGGATGTGGTCCTATTCCCAAGTGACGTTCTGCCACTGCATATCTTCGAGTCGCGCTACCGAATGATGTTGCAGAGCGTCCTCGAAACAGATCGACGTTTTGGCATTGTGCGCTGGGATCCAGAGCAACAAACGATGGCCGCTGTGGGCTGTTGTGCTGAAGTCATTCAGCATCAAACCGGAGACGATGGTCGCAGCAACATCGTGACCCTCGGTCAACAGCGATTTCGTGTGCTCAACGTCACCAGGGAGATGCCCTTTCGTTCGGCAATGGTCAGCTGGATCGAAGATGAACCGGTCGACAACACCAGCGAATTGGAGTCTTTAGCGGCGACCGTGACTCAAGCCTTGAAAGATGTTGTTGAACTCACGGGCAAACTGACCGACTCCAAATCTTCACTGCCTGATGACCTTCCAGACCTTCCTCGCGAGCTCTCCTTCTGGATCGGAGCGCATCTAGGAGGCCCGGTAGCCGACCAACAACAGGATCTCCTGGAGCTCACAAGCACACGCACGCGCCTGGAGCAGGAGTTCGAGATGCTCGATGAGACCCGTCGTCAGCTCGCTGCTCGCACCGTTTTACGCGACACGCTGTCAGAGACCGATCCGAGCAACGGTTAATGCCTTCAACGACCGTTCTCATCGCAACAGCAGCGGGTTTACTGCTCTTGGGTTGCGCTTACCAGCTTTGGAATCGTCGCAATCGCGCTTATCACTCCAGTGAGAGCGTTGCTGCCGCATACGACGCCTGGACCGATGACCAATTGCTGGAATCCCTTTGGGGTGAACATGTTCATCTTGGGCACTATGGAACCCCACCCCAGCCTCGGGATTTCAGGCAGGCCAAGGCCGACTTCGTCCATGCGTTGGTCCGCTGGAGTGGCTTCGATCAATTACCGCCAGGATCCCGTGTCTTAGACGTGGGTTGCGGTATCGGAGGAAGCGCCAGGATCCTTTCCCGTGACTACGGTTTGGATGTATTGGGCATCAGCATCAGCCCAGCTCAGGTGAACAGGGCTACCCACCTAACAGCCGACACGTTGTCCTGTCGCTTCGCAGTGATGGATGCCCTCAGCCTCCAACTTGAGGATCAAAGCTTTGACGCCGTTTGGACTGTCGAAGCCGGCCCTCATATGCCCGACAAACAGCGGTTTGCCGACGAACTCCTGCGAGTCCTGAAACCTGGCGGTCGTCTGGCCGTTGCCGACTGGAACCGTCGCGATCCTGTTGATGGTGCCCTTGATCGGCGCGAACGCTGGGTGATGCACCAATTACTCACCCAATGGGCGCATCCCGAATTCGCCAGCATCCGAGGCTTTCGCCAAAACCTTGAAAGCAGCCCTCATCGTCGCGGCACGATCAGTACCGATGATTGGACAGACGCCACGTTGCCCTCTTGGAATGATTCCATCCTTGAGGGCATCCGCAGGCCGAATGCGATTCTCCGTCTTGGTCCAAAGGCCGTCCTGCAGGGCCTCCGTGAAACACCAACGCTGCTGTTAATGCGCTGGGCTTTTGCCCGAGGGATGATGCAGTTTGGAGTGTTTAAAACAGATCACTGTTGAGATCACTCCATCACTGAACTGGGGTAAGCCCCGAAGTGGAGAACGTGTTCACACAGTGGCTGAAGGCTTGTGGTCAGCCGCTGAAGCAACTCAGCCGTCTGCTGCCCAGGTAATTCCACATCCACAAAAAACACATATTCACCAAGCTCACGCTTTGAAGGACGCGATTCAATCCGGCTCATGTTGAGTCCGAGATCGCCGATCGCTTGCAAGGCCTCAATCAACGCCCCTGGGGCATTTTTATGCAGCGAAAAGGCAAGGCTGGCAACGTCGCCCTCGCAACTCACTTCATCACCGTTTTGAAGCAACAAGAAGCGGGTGCGGTTTCCAGGGACATCATTCACTGGATAGGCCAACTCCTGGAGTCCCTGCTGCCCCGCTAACGAGCGATCTGCAATGGCAGCTCTGAAGTGACTGCCACGAACCATCCTGGCCGCCTCAGCGGTGGAGCTGGCTGGGAGTTGCACGGCCTGCGGCAGATGACCCGCCAACCAGCCGCTGCATTGGGCAAGAGCCTGAGGATGGGATAAGACTTCCGAAATACCGTCAAGAGACCCGCTGCTCAGCAGCGCATGACGAATCGGTAGAACGACAGCGCGACGAATCCTCAAGTTCGAATAAGACCAGAGAGCGTCAAGAATTGCCGTGACCCCACCCTCAACGGAGTTCTCCACAGGCACCACGGCCGATTCGCAGCGACCATCTGCAACATGTTCCACCACAGAACGAAGCCCCGAACACGCGACCAGCTCTGGATTCTCAATGGCCTCAAGTCTCATGAGGCTGCGAGCAGCCCGCTCCCCATAGGTTCCCTCCGGCCCGAGAAAAGCAACACGCATCGGCATCGGATCAAGACACACATCGATCGATAGGATCATGCCGCGTCAGGACACGGTCATGCCCCTGGCCTTTCGAGCCAGTCAGCATCTCGATTTACCCATCGCAGATGAGTCAGAACGGCTGCGGGCTTATTTGCATGAGCACGACCGCGTTGTCAAAGCGCTGCTCGACTCCAGACAGCTCACAGCCTTGGCACCAGGGCGCTACCGCTACACCGTGACAACGCTGCAGGTGTTCCAACTGCATGTGAAGCCAGTGGTGTCGCTTGAAGTCGATGAAGTGAGCGGACAACTGCGGATCCGTGCTCTTGATGCGGACCTCGAGGGTTTGGGGTTAGTGGATGACTTCCAACTGAGCCTTGAAGCCTTGCTTGAGGCGACTCCAAGCGGATTGCAAGGGGAGGCCATGCTGAGCGTGGAAGTCAGCCAACCTCCCCTTCTGCGTCTGATTCCCAAGCGCGTGTTGGAGAGCACCGGAGAATCCATCCTGAATGGAATTCTGCTCACGATCAAAGGCCGAGTCGGTCGTCAGTTGGTGGCTGATTTCCGCTCCTGGGCCAAGGATTTGGATACCCCTCCCGCCAGCGAGTCCGCCCTACCCGGTGGCGAATAGCTTCCTCAAGAACGAGCGCCGGTGCAGGGGGGTGGGGCCAGAGGCCAGTAGCGCTGCTCGATGTTGAGCCGTTCCATATCCGGCATGTCGCTCAAGCCCGTACCCCGGAAATCGATTGGACAGCCGCCGAATCAAAGCGTCGCGCGCCTCTTTCGCCAACACACTCGCAGCTGCTATGGAGGCATGGCTGCTATCACCACGCACGATGGTGCGTTGAGAACCCTCCCACAAGCGCAAGGGGAGCACTCCATCCACCAAGACCAGCTGAGGCCGGCTGGGCAAGCGCTGAAGAGCACACACCATGGCCTGCTCAGTCGCGCTGCGAATCCCGTAGTGATCAATGGCCCACGCAGAGCTTTGCCCCAATCCCCAAGCATGGGCATGAGCCTCAATCAGAGGGACCAATGCAGCTCGACGACTCGGCGTTAACGCCTTGCTATCGGTGAGACCAGCCGCCTGCAAATGCCCTGCAGCTTGATCGCTCAAGACAACCGCCGCCGCAAAGACGGGGCCAAACAAGCAACCACGTCCCACTTCATCCACCCCAGCGATGCCAAGGCCATCGCTGGCGATCATTGGGTCTAACACTGCCTGTTAGTCGTTATCCGACGTTGATGCTGATGCGCGACGGCGTCGGCGACCGGGCCTTGATTCAGAGGTGTCTGCAGGCTCAGGACTGACCTCTGGCTCAGAACTAGCGACTGGCTCAGAGATGGATACGGAGACGGGCTCAGACACTGAAACCGCTTCAGGCTCAGGAGACATCACCGGGAGTGGGGTCTCAAGCAAAGGCGTGATCTCCACAAGCAACGGCTGTGAATGGTCGTCTGGCTCTAGGGGAGTGACGATGGTCGTGGGTGCTGAATCGTCTCCGCCAGCTGATGCAGCAGGGCGGCCCGAACCAGTACCCCCGCTACGGCCATTTCCCCTCGGCCCACGGCGACGACGGCGACCTGCGTTAGCCGACATTTGCTGTCGAGCCTGCTCAAGCACCTGCTCTGCGTCTTCGCCGGGACGAACAACGCGCACCATCAGGTTGTCGAGCTCCGGCTGAGTATCGAGAAGCAAGGCTGGATTGAGACCAAGCCATCCATAAACCTGCTCTTCGTCTTCATCCATAGAAACCGCGACCAGCTCAGGATCCTGACGTCGGCTCACGCTTGCAGGTTCAATGGCAGCAGACGTCGACACGGACGTAGACGCGCTAGCAGTCTCCACCTCATCCAAAGACGCATCGCTGCTGTCGACAGGACCAGAAGCCGCCACAACCTTCCCTCGGCCGCCGCGACGACGACGGGCATTCGAGGCCTCTCCAGACTGAGGAACTTCAGCCCGAGCCGACGCTGCAGAACGCACCAGCCCCGTGGCCGTAGCGAGGGGCTGCATCAGATCCTTTCCAGGAAGCACTGCAACGTGTCCCAGCCCCCCGCAACTGGGGCAGGCTCGCCCGAACAGCTCATAAATATTTTGGCCCTGACGCTTACGCGTCAGCTCCACAAGACCCAGTTCCGTGAGCTGGGCAATTTGAGGGCGAGCTGCATCATCACGAATCGCACTGGTGAAATGCTCCAGCAACTGCAACTGATCACGACGGGAATCCATGTCGATGAAGTCGACGATGATCACCCCGCCGATGTTGCGCAAACGCAACTGCCGGGCAATCTCAATGGCTGCCTCACAGTTGGTCCAGAGCACCGTTTCCCTGGCATTCGCCGAGCGGGTGAACGAACCAGAGTTGACATCAATCACCGTGAGCGCCTCGGTGGGCTCGATGATCACGTAGCCACCGGAGGGGAGATCAACCCTCGGCTTTAGGGCATCACGAATGGCCCCATTGACCTTGTAATGCTCGAGCAGCTCAGAAGGCTCAGGATGGGCCTCCAGCACAACATGACTTCCTTCCTCTCCGAGGAAGGAACGCACCCGCTCCACCGCAGCGGGAGACTCCACCACCACACGCTCCAAATCCAAGCCGGTGTGATCGCGAAGAATGCGATGAATAAAATCCTCATCGCGATTGAGAAGCACCGGGGGGGAGGCCGTCTCAGCAGATTTTTGGATCGCCTCCCATTGACGTAAAAGCGATTCGAGATCGTCAATCAGCAATTCCTCGCTGATTCCATCGGCTTCCGTACGAATCAGCAAGCCCGCACCTGGGGGCTTGACCAACACACCAAGAGCACGCAACCGATTCCGCTCTCCTTCCGAACCAATGCGCCTGGAGATATTGACCCCCTGACCGCTGGGTTGAAGCACGAGGTAACGACCTGGTAGCGCCAGATTGCCTGTCAACCGAGGACCTTTCGTCCCCGTGGGCTCCTTCATCACCTGAACCAGCACTTTTTGGCGTGGCTCCAGTAGTTCTGTAATTCCGGCGGCACCTTTTCTAAGGCGCAACGGACCTAAGTCAGTGACATGAATGAAGCCATTTTTTTCACTTTCACCAATGTTGACGAAAGCAGCATCAATCCCCGGGAGAACATTTTCAACAGTGCCCAGATAGACATCACCTATCTGGTAACGCCCTTGGGCAACGATTAATTCATCGACGCACTCATCTGTGAGCACTGCGGCAATACGCAGTTGCTCAGCAATAACAATTTGTTGGGGCATAAACAATGACTGACGAGCCCGTCAGGACTGGAGCCCGATCAACAGCCAGCCGGCATGTCGCACGGGGTTGGGATGAATTCAATTGACCGATTAGGTCTAAGCATTCGGAGTGAATCACTCCTCTGATTTGGAGCTCAACTGCAACGCCTAGGCGTTGTTTGAAACAGGAGACTCTGGCCTCTTATTCCGCAGGATGTGGGAGCAAGAAGGTCGGGACGAAACCGTGGCGCAGGCCCGTGGCTTGACGTCTTGTTTTGAATTTAGCACCGCACAAGCCGTAGCTCGAGGCGACGGACATTGTGAAGATGTAAAGGCTGCTCCAAGGCTTCAGACAACCAGTGCTGTAGCTGAGCGGGCTTGAGGCTCCTGCCTTGATCATCGATCTGAGCGAAGCACTCAAGCGTTACCCCGCTCTCCGCCGCTTCATTAACCGGAGCCACGATCTCAAGCGTCTCTAAAGCAGGTCTGCAATCGCGCTGACGAGGACGTCCTTTTTTATCGGTGTCGTCCCAAACAAGCGTGTCTCGCGACAACAAATCATCCACCACCTGCTTCCACTGCTCAAAAGAAATCGCAGGGTCTTCCGCTTGGGGTTTCAGCTCAAAGCTCCATCGGGCTGCCTCCAGTTGTTGCGAGAGGCTCTGGCCAAACACGGGCACTTCATAGGCCTCCATCAACAAAAGCCCTGGGGGGAGGGTCTGTTGCCAACGCTTCAAAACATCGGGCGCCTCAACCTGTTCAATAAATTCCAAATCCATCCATTCCCCCTGCCCTTGCACTCCAAGCGGCAACGCCAAGGCGAGCTGAAGACGGGGAAGGGGGTGAAAGCCGCCGGTGAAACTGATCGGCAATTCAGCACGTCGAAGCGCACGCTCAAACAAGCGCACCAAATCGAGATGGCTGAGCAGGGCCATCGCGCCTGTTTTGCTGAAACGAAACCTGATCCTGCACACCCGATCGCTGGGCGGAGCCTGCCTTGGTTTCTGAACAGGGATCTCAGGAGGGGGAATCACAACGTTGTGGCCTAGATCCGGGCCACACACCCCACAACTGCTACATCCTTCGAACGAACAATCCGGCACAACAGCCGCTTCAAGAGCTCGCTTGAGATCTTCTGCCAACCAGCGCTTATCAATCCCGGTGTCGATGTGGTCCCAAGGCAGCGGCTGAGAACAAAACGCATCCAACCCTTCCTCGCTGAGCGCATTCGCACGTCCCCAGCCGCCGAGCTCAAGGGCCCGATAGCGGCCCTCAAGGCCTGCTGCTGCAATAGCGCCCGTCCAAGCCTCATAGGTGCGATCGAGGGCCTCAAACCATGCATCCATTCCTGCACCCGCACGCCAGGCGGCTTCGATAACAGGCGCCAAGCTCCTGTCTCCGCGACCGACGAAGTCCTCCATAGCGGAAAGCCTCACATCCGTGAAGTTGAAGCGCACTCCGCGGAGGCGCTTTCCGGCTTCCCTCAGCAACTGCTGACGCCTTAGAAACTCCTCAGTCGAAACGCTATGCCACTGAAACGGCGTATGCGGCTTCGGGGTGAAATTGCTGATGGTGATGTTGAGACTGAGGCGACCCAAATCGCGGCAGCGATCGAGCAACATCCGACAGGTCTCGGCAATGCCGAGCACATCGGCATCGGTCTCACCCGGCAGCCCGATCATGAAATAGAGCTTCACCTTGCGGAAGCCGTTTTGCATTGCCGTGCGGATTCCATCCACAAGATCTGCATCCGTGAGCCCTTTGTTCACGATGTCTCTCAGCCGTTGGGTGCCGGCTTCCGGTGCAAACGTCAGGCCCGACTGGCGGGAGCCCCCAAGGATGTGAGCGATGTCGTCATCAAAACGATCCACCCGCTGACTGGGCAACTGAAGCGTGACATTGCGATCAGCGAGACGATTACGAAGCTCTACCCCCACAGCGGGCAACGCCAGGTAATCGCTGCAGCTCAACGACAGCAAAGAAAAGTCGCTGTAACCCGTTCGCTGCATTCCCGTTTCAATCGCCTCAATCACGGCCTCAGGCTCCACGTCCCTCGCTGGTCTCGTCAGCATTCCCGGCTGACAAAAACGACAGCCTCGGGTGCAACCACGACGAATTTCCACCGTCAATCGGTCATGCACGGTCTCCACATGGGGAACGAGTCCCATCGCGTAATGGGGCATGGGCGTAGCAACACGCCTCAACAGTCGGGCGGGAAGACCAGCCTCCAGCGGCTCCACGCTGATCCCTTGCTGATCAGGTCCGTAGAGAGACGGCACATAAACCCCTGGGACAACAGCCAGATCACGAAGCAAGTCCGTTCGAGTCCAGCCCGCAGCTTTGGCTTCTGCCACCACCAATCCAATCTCAGGGAGAAGCTCCTCCCCATCGCCTAAAGCAATGAAGTCAAAAAAAGCTGCGTAAGGCTCAGGGTTGCTGGTGGCAGTGGGACCACCAGCAAAAATCAGCGGAGGAGACTCAGGGTGAGAGAGGGGCAAATCTCCTCTCTCTGCCGCATAAAGCGGCACCTTCGCCAAATCCAACATGGCGAGAATATTGGTCGCACCCAGCTCATAGCTGAGGCTGAAGCCCAGGATGTCAAAGGCGGGGAGCGGCCTCCTGCTCTCCACAGCAAACAAGGCTTGATTCCGCTCTTTCAGCCTCTCTGAAAGATCCGCTGCCGGGAGGTAGGCCCGATCACACAGCTGACCAGGAACAGCATTAAGGATGGAATAAAGAATGATGTGGCCGAGGTTGCTGGAGCCCACCTCGTAAATCTCGGGATAGGTCAGAGCCCAGCGCACACGCGCCGCCTCCCAATCCCGTGGCTCAACCCCCAATTCATGGCCCATGTAGCGGGCCGGACGATTGATGGAGGCATCAACAAGCTGATCAAACGCCACGACAGCGTGGGGGTCAGGATCCTGCTTCGTGTGGGACGGGGCGACAATCACGACCACCAGGCCCTGCTTCTTTCATCGTATGTAGCAGGATGCCCGAAGCAACCCCAGTCATTCGTGGTCAAGGTCAACGGCAATTACCTGAAACTCAAAGCGGGTTATCTGTTCCCTGAGATTGGCCGCAGGGTGAAGGCCTTCAGCAGCGCAAACCCCGAGGCCCAGCTGATTCGTCTCGGCATCGGAGACGTCACAGAGCCGCTACCGCAGGCCTGCCGTGACGCGATGAAATCAGCCATCGACGAGATGGGCACAGCAGAAGGATTCCACGGCTATGGGCCAGAACAGGGCTATGGCTGGCTTCGCGAGGCGATTGCCCGCGATGACTTCCAAGCCAGGGGTTGTGAGATCAGCGCCGAGGAGATCTTTGTCTCGGATGGCTCCAAATGCGACAGCAGCAATATTCTCGACATCCTTGGGAGTGGCAATCGCATTGCAGTGACCGATCCGGTATATCCGGTTTACGTCGACAGCAATGTGATGGCTGGCCGCACAGGCGAGTCTGGCGATGACGGTCGTTATGGCGGCCTCACCTACCTGCCGATCAGCGCCGACAACGGGTTTGCAGCGCAGATTCCCAGTGAACCTGTTGACCTGATCTACCTCTGCTATCCCAACAACCCCACCGGCGCTGTCGCGACGAAGGCGCAACTCAAGGCATGGGTGGACTACGCCCGTGCCAACAAGGCCTTGATCCTGTTTGATGCCGCGTACGAAGCGTTCATCCAAGATCCCGATCTGCCCCATTCCATCTATGAAATCGAGGGCGCTCGCGACTGTGCGATCGAATTCCGCTCCTTCTCCAAAAACGCCGGATTCACAGGCACCCGCTGCGCCTTAACCGTTGTTCCCAAAGGGCTCAAGGGCAAAGCCGACGATGGTTCAGAGGTGGAGCTTTGGGGGCTTTGGAACCGTCGGCAGAGCACCAAGTTCAATGGTGTGAGCTACATCATTCAGCGCGGCGCAGAAGCGGTGTATTCCGATGCAGGGCAACAAGAAGTGAAGGCGCTCGTGAGCTTCTACATGGAGAACGCTGCCATCATCCGGCGCGAGCTCAGCGCTGCAGGCATCGAAGTGCATGGAGGTGAGCACGCCCCCTACGTATGGCTGAAAACACCCTCAGGAATGGACTCCTGGAGCTTCTTTGATCACCTCCTTCAGAAAGCCAACGTGGTGGGGACCCCAGGGAGTGGCTTCGGTGCTGCAGGAGAGGGCTATTTCCGCCTTTCCGCTTTCAACAGCCGTCGCAATGTGGACGAAGCCATGGCCCGCATTCGCAACTTATGACCTGATCACTTCTAGATTGGAAGTATTGGGAATCAGTGGCCATGGTGGATACACCCAGCCGTAGCCCCGGTGGGGCTGCGGTTCTTGACAAGCAAACCGAGCGGGTGCGCAAGACATCGCCCCGCTACAAGGTTTTGCTTCACAACGACCCTGTTAACAGCATGGAGTACGTCGTCGTCACGCTTCAGCAGGTGGTTCCCCAGCTCAGTGAGCAAGACGCGATGGCCGTGATGCTGGAAACCCACAACACGGGGGTAGGCCTGGTGATCGTTTGCGACATTGAACCCGCAGAGTTCTACTGCGAAACCTTGAAGAACAAGGGTCTGACCAGCACCATCGAACCAGAAAGCTGAGAACAACCTTTTTTGCAGCGTTGACGACGTCCTGGTTCACGCTGAAACCACGCTGGATCCCCACCGTCACTCTCATTCCTGTCCTCTACGCCGTGGGTTGGTTGGTGTTGCAACCCATCAGCCTGATGGTCCCTGGACGAGAGATTCCTTCTCAAGACTTGATCGGCACAGGAATCAGTGTGTTGCTGTTTTTGCTGATCCTGCCCAAATGGACGCGCACCCGCTGGGAAACGCGCCATCCATGGCGACAGCTTGGACTCAAGGCGGCAGCCCATGGGCCGAGTAGCAGCCGTTCTTTTCTGATTGGCCTGGGATGGGCCGCCGTTTTGTTACTGATCATTTGTGTGATCAGCTTGGGAGGTCAGTGGGGGCAATGGCTTGGCGATTTCAGTGCTGACAAACTGATCAACGCCCTTCTCCTCTGCTTTGGCGTTGGCCTGATCGAAGAGCTGGTGTTTAGGGGCTGGCTCTTGGGCGAGCTGAATCTCCTGATAGGGGCGAAGCGAGCGGTCCCCGCTCAAGCAGTGATTTTCAGCCTGGCGCACACCCGATTCGATTTGGGATTTTGGCCGATGCTGGGCCTATTGATAGGCCTGTTTTTACTGGGAATGGCCCTTGCAACACGCCGGCGACTCGACGGCGGCTCACTGTGGGGATGCGTCGGGCTGCATGGTGGATTGGTTGGCGGCTGGTTTGCGCTCCAGTCCGGCTTAATTCAGTGGTCCCCAGAATCTCCGTTTTGGCTGACAGGCCCTGGAGACAATCCACTAGGAGGCATGGTGGGAATCATCTGCTTCGCTGCATTACTCAGCTTTCAGCTGACGGCATTGGCCAAAGCGGCGCGTCCCTGAACAGGAGCACGCAGAGCTTGATCGAGGGGCGCAACTCCGTAATCCCTCTCAAGAAGCTCCATCACCGTTTTGCCAAAACGACTGGGATCACGATCAAACGCTTCAAGGCAAACCCTGCCGAACGTGCTGCCCATCGGCTCAGGATTCCAGAGGAGCTTGCGTGCCGTCCAAGGCATCATGCTCATCGGGTTGTAGCCAGGCTTGATGAGGCCTTGATCGAAGCCGTATTGCTCGAGATGCGTATGCGGCTGCAAGCCGATAAAGAAAATGGCAGGCTCAACTCGATCTTCACCAAAAATCGCTTCAAGTTCACGGTGATACGCCACGGTTTGCCGAATCGTTTCCGGCCGTTCATCAATCACGTTGAAGGAGTAATTCACCGACACGTGATCGCGGAAGCCCGCCTCGGCCAGCATCCGGCAACTATCCAAAACAGTGCGCAAGTTGTACCCCATGCGCATCTTGCGCACGAGCTCCTGGGACCCTGAGGTAATACCAATTTCGAAATAACTCATGCCCGTCTCAACCATCAACTGAGCCAACTCAGGATCCAAGTTGTCGGCTCGGATGTAGGCCGCCCAACGAATCCCCGTTAAACCTTCAGCCTTAATCGCACGCAACAGCTCTTTGGCATCCTCGATGTATTTGCGAGCGGGGATGAACTGAGCATCGGTAAACCAGAAGCCACGCACTCCACGGTCGTAAAGCTGACGCATTTCGGCGACAACTTCCTGCACAGGATTCACCCGCACTTGCTTGCCTTCCACAACGGTGTAAACGCAATAGCAACAGTTGTGGGGACAGCCTCGTTTGGTTTGAACGCCAACGTAAAAGTCTCCGCCCTCCAAGTACCAATCCAGCTGTGGCCAGATGGAAGCGATGTAGTTGTAATCACAGGCGGTTTTGGGCCTGCTCTCGGGTTGCTCGTGAATCAAACCCGGACGAGGTGCCTCTCCCACAACAAAACATCGCTCTCCATCAAGCGGTTGTTGAGCCAGGAGCTTTTCTAGAAGCGGTTCACCCTCACCGATTGAAATGATGGTGCCCTTGGGCAAGGACCGGCCCAGCTGTTCATAGAAAACGCTGACCGCGCCTCCACCAAGAACAGCTCGCGCCTCGGGACGATGGCGACGCGCCCTTTTCAAACCATGGCGCACCAACTTCTGATTGCGATGAAGCTCGCCGTAATGACTAGTCATTAAGCGCAATCCACCCAAGGCCCCTTTGATGCGCTTCAAAGGGTTGCGTGCGTAGAAAACTTCAAATGAGTTTTGAAGGGGGTTCCCACCCCTGCCATCCACAGGTGCATAGATCTGAATGTCTCTCCAGGAGAACACCAGCAGCGTGGGTCGAAACTGATCCACCACGTTGAGCAGAACACCCTCTACATCAAGAACCGGCAGGGCTGCCAAATCAAGAATGCGCTGAGGCAAATCCGGGAAACACTTGTGCAGGTGATCAGCCAAATAAATCGGGCCAATCGGAAAAATCGGATTGCAGGGCAAACGCACAAACAGGACCCTTTCGCCTGCTGCCCTTGAAGTCTTTATCGGCGCTGCGTTGCTCATGTGCGGACGCTAACAACTGCATCAGCTGCAGCGCCCGGCCGCGGACTTCAGAATTGCTTCATGAACGAGCGGTTACAAACCGCAAACTTGCTTTACAATGCGTTTGGCGGGGCAACCTGCCCTTCCGTAACCGTCTCCTTGCGAGACCTTCTTTTCCGTTCTCATGACTACCACCATCCAGCAGCGCTCCGGCGCTAACGGCTGGCAGCAGTTCTGTGAGTGGGTCACCTCCACCAACAACCGTCTTTATGTCGGTTGGTTCGGTGTTCTGATGATCCCCACACTGCTTGCCGCTACCACTTGCTTCATCGTTGCTTTTATCGCCGCACCTCCGGTTGATATCGACGGCATCCGCGAGCCTGTTGCAGGTTCACTGATGTATGGCAACAACATCATCTCTGGTGCTGTTGTTCCTTCCAGCAACGCTATTGGCTTGCACTTCTACCCAATCTGGGAAGCTGCCTCACTCGACGAGTGGCTCTACAACGGCGGTCCTTTCCAACTGGTTGTTTTCCACTTCCTGATCGGCATCTACGCCTATATGGGACGTGAGTGGGAACTTTCCTACCGCTTGGGCATGCGCCCTTGGATCTGTGTTGCATACAGCGCACCTGTTGCTGCTGCATCTGCAGTGTTCCTGGTCTACCCCTTCGGTCAGGGTTCGTTCTCTGACGCCATGCCTTTGGGCATCTCTGGAACCTTCAACTACATGTTGGTGTTCCAGGCTGAGCACAACATCCTGATGCACCCCTT
>ERZ802822.5-NODE-5-length-164642-cov-20.775001_pt1 | contig 164642 bp, 145 predicted proteins | sample MGYA00345649_ERZ802822 | MGnify/ENA primary metagenome ERZ802822 (study PRJEB30503, sample SAMEA104212359) | marine metagenome | biome: Westerlies Biome; feature: [SRF] surface water layer (ENVO:00010504) within the epipelagic zone...; material: water... | reverse complement strand
GGCGGTGGCTGTGCTTTATGTTCTGCCAGCCTTCATCCTCTACCTGTTCTGCCAGCGATATCTGACACAAATGACCTTGGGCGGGGTGAAGGGATAATGGCGCGAGTCGAGCTGAAGAATATCTCAAAACATTGGGACAAGGCGGTTGCCGTCGACGATATCAATCTCACCATCGAGGATGGCGAGTTTTTGTCATTGCTTGGCCCGTCTGGCTGTGGGAAGTCCACCACCCTTCTGATGCTTGCCGGCATCTACATGCCAAGCGCCGGGGACATCAAATTCGATAACATCGTTGTCAATGATATCGAAGCACGCCAGCGGAACATCAGCATCGTGTTCCAGTCATATGCGCTCTACCCGAACATGACAGCCTTGCAGAACATTATGTTCCCGCTGCGCTTCCAGAAGGTTGAGAATGCTGAGGGACTGGCCCGCGAAATGGCCGAGCTGGTGCAGGTTACAGAGTTGTTGGCACGGCGTCCCTCCGAAATGTCAGGTGGCCAACAGCAGCGCGTGGCGTTGGCACGCGCATTGGTCAAGCGCCCGCAACTGCTTCTTCTTGACGAGCCGCTGTCAAACCTTGACGCGACGCTCCGCCTGACAATGCGCGCCGAAATAAAGCGGATCACGCGCGAACTCAAGCTGACAACCATTCTGGTGACCCATGACCAGCTTGAATCGACAACCATGTCCGACCGCATTGCGGTGATGAACAAGGGGCGGATTGAACAGATAGGCAGGCCGGAAGACCTGTATCGGAAGCCTGACACACTGTTTGTCAGCAGCTTCATCGGATCGCCGCCGGTCAATCATCTCGCCGGGCGCGTGGTCAATGGCGCGATCAGCAATGGCTCGTCACAACTGCATGTTTCAGGTTTTGAGGACGGCAACGCTACGCTTGCCATTAGACCCGAGGATCTGCGCCCGGTCCGTGACGGCAGTGCCGGCATTTCAGGCACCATCAACCACATTGAACCGATGGGCCGCGAAGTGCTTGTCGGAATCGAAACCGGGTTCGGTCACGTGCGGATGCTGCAGGCGGGATCAACAGCGAAGCACAGCATCGGTGACCGGATAACGGTGACCTGCAAACAGGCGAATGCCATCGTGTTCGATGCGCAGGGAGCGCGCCGTGACAAAGCCTCGGTGAAATTCCAGCAGGCCGTCTCATGACTAGACGCATCATAACAAGAACAACGGACAGCCTTGTCGCCCCGGACGCAACGGAACGCGCCACCGCCGCCTCACTATGGGGCAGCGCGGATGCACATGACGGCTTTATGGCCAACTGGCCGGCCATGTCGAGGATTGAGCTTCGGCAACCACCTCAGGGTCGGTCGTCAGGCCAAACCCGCATAGCGGCATGGAATTTGGAGCGATGCAAGAAGCCGCTGGCAAGTGCCACCGTTATACGTGACTGCGGTATAGATATCCTTCTGGCCACCGAGCTTGATATCGGCATGGCGCGGTCAGGCCAGGCGCATACTCCGGAAGAGCTGGCCGGTCATCTGGGATATGGATACGCCTTTGGTGTTGAGTTTGTTGAGCTTGGTACCGGCGACACTCATGAAACACAGCTGTTCAAGGACCTTGAAAATGAATGCGGCCTTCACGGCAATGCGATTTTCTCGCGTTATCCAATCCGGAATGCCGCTCTGATTCCCATTGATGATGGTGGCGAATGGTTTGTCCGCGCGCCAAAGAATGACGGTCAGCATCGTGTGGGTGGCCGCATGGCGATTGCGGCCGAACTTGAAACACCTGACGGGCCGCTGGCTGTTGCCGCTGTGCATTACGAGAGCGAAAGCACCCCGGCGACCAGAGGAGAGCAAACAAGGCGGATGCTGGCGGCGATGGATGGCCTTTATGGCGATTTGCCAGTTGTCATCGGTGGTGACCTGAATACCGCCACGCTCGCGGCTGATACGCATTCTCGGCACCAGCGTTTGAATGAACCGCAAGATGACGAGCCATGCTTTCAGATTTTTGCCGCGCATGATTACAGGTGGGGGGATGGCAACACCGGCGAGACGACTACACGTCACCCGCCAAACAGGATCATCAGGCATCCCCACAAGACGATTGACTGGCTGTTTGTGCGTGGCGGCAGATTGTTCGATCCGGCCGTCATCCCAGCCGTTCTGGATGATGACGATTATCTTTCCGACCATGATATGGTCGCGGCTTACCTGTCGCTGTCATGACACGCATTGTATGTCATCGCGGCGCATGCCGGCTGGCACCGGAAAACACCCTGGCCTCTGCAAGGAAGGCTGTCGCCGAAGGCGGTGATATCATTGAGCTCGACATCCGAGACTCCGCCGATGGCGTTCCTTATGTGATCCATGACGCACTGCTCGATCGCACGACCAATGGCCGTGGATATATTGCCGAGACCGACAGCGCTGTTCTCGACACGCTCGACGCCGGAAGCTGGTTCGCGGCCGACCATGTGGGAGAACCAGTGCCCAGGTTGGCGCATTTCCTCCGGACGATGCGCGAGGAGGCAGGGTTCTATCTGGAATTCAAGCATTCCGACCCGGTTGTCGTGGGTGATATTCTGACCCGGCTCGACCTGCGCGACCAAGTGTTCACATATTCAGAATCAGCTGTTCAGCGCGCTGCGATTGCCGAGGCGCTGCCATGGATCAAACGCATGGTGAACTGGCGTGACATCGAGGATTGCGCTGCGGCGCGCGCGCAAGGCTATCAGATCATTGAATTCCACGCCCCGGACGTCTCGTCGGAGCGACTTGCGGCGGCACGCGGGAATGATCTTGAGATCATGATCTACACCCCACTCCAAGATGAGGGCGTCTTTGCGGCGGCCATATCCGAGAAGGTGGAATACATGAATACTGATTATCCGGCAGCTGTGAAACAGATCAGGGATCGGAAGCCATGAGGATCGCGACATATAATATCCAATATGGGCTGGGATCGGATGGGAACTATGATCTCGCGCGCATCGCGTCCGAGGTCGCGGATGCCGATATCATCGGCCTTCAAGAGGTGGACCGGTTCTGGAAGCGTAGTGGCATGGTTGACTCCCCCGCAGTCCTCGCGGATCACCTGTCGCAGCACCATTTCGTCTATGGCGCCAACCTCGATATGAACGCCGACTTGATTGATGCCGAACGGATCAATCACCGTCGCAAGCAATTCGGCACCATGATTCTGAGCCGATATCCAATATTATCTTCACGCAATTTTCCGCTTCCGAAGTGGGGAGACAGGACGCATCACTCGATACAACAGGGTATACTCGAAGCTGTGATTGATGCCCCAACGGGGCCGCTGCGCGCCTATTCGGTGCACCTGAGTCATCTGAGTCCGTCGACACGTCTGCCGCAGATCGAAGCCATGAAGGCAATCCTGTCACGCGCCCCGGAAGAGGGCGGTGCCTGGTGTGGCGGCCATCCCGAGCCGGAATCCGGCTGGATCGAGGAGGAAGAGCCGCCGATGCCTGATGACGTCGTTGTTATGGGGGATTTCAATTTCCGGCCTGACAGCGCTGAATATGAAGCTCTTGTGGGTACCTTCGCGCCGCCGTTCGGCCGCCTGACCAATCGCCGTGGTCTTGTCGACAGCTGGGTTGCCGCCGGACATGATGAGATGAGCGGAACAACACATCCCGCACAGCCAACCCGGATCGACTATATTTTCGTGTCCGCAGGACTGGCACCGGCTGTCGTCTCATCTGAGATCAATGACAGGGCGCTGGGGTCTGATCATTTCCCAGTATTTCTGGATATCTTCAGAGACAATATGAAAGGCGCTTGAGCTCCGTTGAATAAAAATGACCTGAAATGAAGGAACCCATCCATCACTCGCCCAAGGTCCGAGCCACAAGCACCCCCAACACACGCCCCCACCCCTCGAACCAAAACGATCCAGATCCAGTAACAAGCCCCAGTAACCCCGGTTCGGTGTCCACGATCCGCGGCTCAAGGTCCGTGGACCACGGACCTCGGTGCTTGGACCTCGGACCAGGGTCCAGGGTTCAGGCAAGGTTGCAGGTAAGGTTCTGACAGTTGACCTATTGGTGCGGACTGTTAAGCTGTTGATATAGATGGATTCAGTCACTGGATGACGCCACGGATAGGCATCGAACCTCTTCCCGAGCGCGCCATTCCTCGCATCGATACCCGCAGAACGCCCCCGTGGTTCCTGTCGTTTTTACGGCGCGGACATTTTTGGGGATATAATGGGCAAATCAGCACCGTATCTGTTCCAGAAACGTGACGTTTACTACCTTCAGAAAAGAACACCGCAACAACTCGTCCCGACGCTTGGGCGGACCGTTATTCGCAAGTCATTGCGTACTCCTTGCCGGGCAACTGCCATCAAAACTGCCATCAAAACTGCCCTCAAAACTGCCAGCCCAATCCTGGAGGCATTGGACAGGGAATGGCACCAAGCGCTATTCACCATTCCTGAGGGTCCATGTGGCTGCGCGCGCACCTTCATCAGCTGAATGATCACAACAGCTGGATCAAAGCCGTTCAGCTATACCGACGGGCTTTCACAATCGGTTGCGGCGCGTTCATTATTGGACAATCATAGTGTTGTTGGCATGCCCTTCTTGTCATGCCCTTCTTGTCATGCTGTCCTTGGCATTACGTCTGTGTCCCAGCGTTTATGTCCCAAACTTTGCGGTTGTCAGAGCATACCAATGAACCGACCTAATATTATTTTCATTATGGCAGATGACCATGCAGCCAAAGCGATAAGCGCCTACGGACATGGTATAAATTCCACGCCAAATATCGATCGCTTGGCCATTGAAGGCATGCGTCTGGATCATTGCTACGTGACAAATTCCATTTGCACGCCCAGCCGCGCTGCCATTCTCACGGGCACGTATAATCACGTGAACCGCGTAACAACATTGAACACACATCTGGACAACACACTGCCAAATGTCGCCAAACATTTGCAGTCAGGTGGCTATCAGACAGCTGTGATCGGCAAGTGGCATCTCGGTGAAGGCAAGGACCACCAGCCAACCGGGTTCGACTTTTGGTCGGTTCTTCCCGGTCAGGGTGAGTATTTCGATCCTCAGATGATAGAAATGGAAGCCAACATTGAAGAAAGTGGCTATGTAACGGACATCATCACCGACAAGTCCTTGAACTGGTTGCGTGACTGTGACTCCGGGCGTCCGTTTTTTCTGATGTGCCACCACAAGGCGCCACATCGTGAATGGGAACCCCATCCAGAAAAGCGGCACCTCTATCAGGAAGACGTAAAATTACCGGAAACATTTGACGATGACTACCAGAACCGGTCCAGGGCGGCGGCGGCGGCAAAGATGCGCATAAAGTCTGATCTCACCTATGCAGATCTGGGTTTGATACAGCCTGAAGGTGGCAGCGAAGTCGGCGAACGGAGTACATCCACAAGTACAAGACGCAAGATTCCATCCAAGGCCGATCTATCCACTCTGAAGCTGATCGATAAAGATACCGCCGAAGTCTTCACATTCGAAAATGAACGCCAACTGGAAGAATTCAAATATCAGCGATATCTAAAGCGATATTTACGCACAATCGCATCCATTGACGACAACGTCGGCAGAATTCTGGATTACCTTGACGAAGCTGGCCTGGCTGAAAATACAATCGTGATCTACACCTCTGATCAGGGCTTTTTTCTTGGCGAACACGGATGGTTCGACAAACGGTTCATCTATGAACAGTCTTTTCAGATGCCGTTCCTGATCCGTTATCCAGCTGAAATTGAGGCTGGCACGAATTGCACCAGCATCTGCTGTAATGTGGATTTCGCACCTAGCTTTCTGGATTTCGCAAACCTGCCGGTCCCAAATTACATCCAGGGCCGCAGCATTCGTCCTCTGTTGAATGGAAACCAGCCAGCTGACTGGAAGAACGTGGCTTACCATCGATACTGGATGCACAAGGATCCGGACCATAATGCCTATGCGCATTACGGCATTCGCAATCAGAGATACAAATTGATCTATTGGTACAATGATGGCTTCGGACTGCCGGGCACCGGTGATGGCATTGAGGACAAAGAGTGGGAGTTGTTTGATTGCAAGGAAGACCCGCTGGAACTGTTCAATGTGTATTCGGATGCTGCATATGAACAGATTGTTCGCGAGATGACCAGCCAGCTGAATGACAAGATGAACGAGATCGGCGACATTCCCGAACATTAAACCGGGCATCCGGGAACCACTTCTGGCCGGCCTGTCATTGGCTGGACCCTCATTGGCTGGACCCTCATTGACTGACTTGACAGATGGTGGCCCGCATGTCTGGCTTGCGCATGCTCGTTCCCTCTATGTGAAAGATTGATATGCCACGGATCGCCATTGCCGGGTTTCAGCATGAAACAAATGTCTTCGGGGCCACCCCTGCCGACATGCATGCCTTCGAAATTGCCGATTCCTTTCCGGCCTTTCTGCGCGGTGAAGGGGTTCTGACCGGCACCGAGGGCAGCACCTTGCCGCTGGCGGGATTCGTGCGCGCTGCCGCTGCCGACAGCGACATCGAACTCTGTCCGGTGCTGTGGTGTTCGGCCGAACCTTCGGCACAGGTAACCGACGATGCCTATGCCGCCATCACCAGCGAGCTGCTGTCAGGAATCGCCGCAGCCGGACAGATTGACGGAATCTATCTTGATCTGCATGGCGCGATGGTGACCGACAGTCTGGAAGATGGTGAGGGCGAATTGCTGGCCTGCCTGCGTGATCAGGTGGGGCCGGATATGCCAGTCGTCGCCAGTCTCGACATGCATGCGAACATCACCCCTGACATGGTATCGCACGCAGATGCGCTGACTGTGTTCCGAACCTACCCGCATCTGGACATGGCCGAAACCGGTGCCCGCGCCTTTGCCGCGCTGCGGTTTCTGATTGATGGGGGAACGCTCTACAAGGCAATGCGCCACCTTCCCTATATTGTGCCGCTGCACGCTCAGCATACAGGCAGCCCGCCATGCGATGCCATCTATGCCGATATAGCAGCCGCTGGCACAACAGCCACCGGCTGGGCTGATCTTGGTATCGGATTTCCGCTGTCTGATATCCATCATACCGGACCCTGCCTTGTCGGCTATGGCAACGATGAGGCTGAACTGCAGCAGATGTTTGATACATTGTTCATGCAGATCTGCGCAGCAGAGGATAGGTTTGAAACTCGGCTCTGGCAGCCGGAACAGGCTGTTCAACACGCGCTTGATCACCTGCACGCCCACCCGCCTGAAACTGTGCGGCGGGTCATCCTTGCCGATGTTCAGGACAATGCCGGTGCGGGCGCGCCCTCTGACAACACGGATATTCTTGCCGCACTTGCCGCAGCTGATGCCGGGCCGGCGCTGATCGGCATGCTGGATGATTCGGCAGCTGCCGAAAAGGCGCATCAGACCGGCATCGGCGGTGTCTTTTCAGCCGCGCTTGGGGCCGGGACCGGCCTGCCAAGCACGCCTTTTTCAGCAGAATTTGAGGTGGTCGGGCTGAGCGACGGCATCTTCGATTTCACTGGCGAGATGTATGCGGGCTGCACCGCCAATACCGGCCCGACGGCCTGGCTGCGCCTTGCGGGACGCCGGCAGCAGATCGATATTGTTGTCTCGTCCATTCGCTGTCAGGCACTGGATCAGGCTGTGTTCCGGCATCTTGGTATCCAGCTTGAGGATTACCATATCCTGTCGGTGAAAAGCACCGTCCACTATGTCGCCGATTTTGAAGATCTGGCCAGCCTGCGTCTGCCTGTTGCAACCAACAGTCTGGCCCTCTGCGATCTTCAGCACATTGCATTCCGGCGGTTGCGCGCCGGTGTGCGCCTTGGGCCAAAGGGGCCAGAATGGCAGCCCGTCACTGGCTGAAGACTGCCGACCTCTGATTGGCAGAAACGACCAAAGACCAGACCACGACACGCAGCAACGGTTACTGACCACCGATTGCCGGCCATACCGGTCATATCATTACCTGTTTCAATTTGGCGGTATCATGACGATGCGAACGGAAAAACCCCCTACATCACCGCCCCTGTCACCCATTATTGTGGCGCGCAGTACCATTATCATCTGCATACAGACGGTCGGGTGCTGGTTTGTGTTTATCCCGTGGAAGCTGGATATGCTGGATCTCGCGAAGAAAGATTTCGGCTATGTCCTGCTGGCTTTTGGCATTGGTTCCATTCTGTCAATGCAGATCACCAACAAGGTCCTGATCCCGCGCATCGGGCCGCAGTGCCTGCTGCCGATCGGAATGATCGCATTCAGCATCGCGCTCTATAGCTGGGTAACATCGCCAGGCATCATGATGTTTGCCATTCTGGCCTTTCCCGTCGGCTTTACCTTCGGGCTGATCAATCCCAGTGCCACCGTCATCACGGTAGCTGCCGAACGCGAAACCGGTCGCCGGCTGTTGCCGCTTCATCATGCCTGTTTCTCGGTTGGCAGCCTGATGGGGATCATCGTCAGCAGTCTTTATGCAGCAACAGAACTGCCGCCCGAATGGTTGTTCTTCACGCTGATGCTGGTCGGTATTCTTGGCGGTGCAGTTTGCTATCTGCTGTCCGATGCGCGGATTGTGCGCACCGTAAAGGCCCCGTCTGAAGCCGCTCAACAGTTACGCCTGCCGTCTGGCGATACGCTGGTATTCGGCTCGATCGCTGCTGTATCGATGGGAACAGTGGGCATTATTCTTGACTGGTCGGCCCTGTGGTTGACGCGCGACATCGGGCTTGTGCTGGCACTTGGCGGGATTGGCATATTCGCCTTCAATGGCACCGAGGTGCTGGCCCGCTTATTCGGTGAGCGGATCATCACCCGCTTTGGTGAACGCGTTGTCGGCACATGGGCCATGCTGGTCGGCTGCCTGATCATGATTGCTGCCACCTACAGCCGGGAATTGATCCCGATCGTGATTGCGTTCGGCGCGTTTGGCCTTTGCAGCGCGAATTTCCTGCCCCTTCTGATGGGGGTCGCTGCCCGGCGCAACCCTGACAATGCGGCAGGTGTGGTGTCTGACATCACGACCGTTTCCTTTGTCGGCTTTCTGATCGGGCCACCGATTGTCGGCTTGATCGCCGAATATGTTTCGATTTCAGCCTGCATGTATTTGCTGGCCGGCATCTGGATGGTGACATCGCTGTTCATGCGGCAGTATTTTCGCCCGCTCACCAAGATGCCATAAAACTGGGCGACATCGCTGTGCCCGGAAAACTGCGGCACAAGGTGTCATTGCATCAAAAGCGTCTCGACGCCGCGCAGACATCGCTCTAAAACCAGACATGCATGCAGTGCAGGCTGGCCGCCGCACCCGTAATGACACAGCACCGTAACAACACGACACCCGGCATCCCGGAGATGAATATGAGCCAGATTACCGAGACCCTTCTTGATGATATTCGCAGCCGTTTTGCGCAGGTGGATCATTGTCCACAACAGGGCCAACGCGTTTTCTTCGAAAATGCCGGGGGCGCGCTGACACTGAACAGTGTGGTTGATACATCAAAGGCCTATGCCGCCATTCCCGACAATCAGGGACGCGACAATGCCGGCTCGCATGAACTTGTCCGCGTGATCAACAAGGCCAAGGACGACATGCGCGTATTCATGAACGCCCCTGGCGGCCAGTTCTTTGTTGGTGAAAGTGGCACCGAATTGTTGTTCCGGGTGATTATGAATGCCTGCCTGGGCACAGCCGCAGACGGCATCGTTCTTGGCTCTACTGTTGAACATCCGGCAACGCGCAGCGCCTGTCATCGCTGGGCGCGCATTTCCGGCAAGACTCATCTGCTGGTTGCCCATGATGATTCGCGCGGCCTTGTGACGGCACAGGATTATGCGGCGCAGGTCACACCTGATACGCGTGTTGCCACCATTCTGCATACATCACCGGTGACCGGCATGGGCATGGATGTGCCCGCCATATCGGCAGCCATCCGTGCTGTATCGCCTGATTGCATCATCATCATCGATGGTATTCAGCATGCCGCGCACGGGCAGATTGATATCGCCAGCTATGATGTCGATGGCTATGTGATCTCGCCCTACAAGATGTTTTCACGTCACGGTTACGGGCTGGCATGGATCTCCGACAGGATGACGGCGATGGAGCATGATTCGCTTGTTGGCGGACCGGAAGGCAATTGGGAACTTGGTACGCGTGATACCGGTGCCTATGCCACCTTGTCAGATGTGACCGACTATCTTGAATGGCTTGGCGGTCAGGTCAGCGACAGCACCGACCGGCGTACCCGCTTCAAGGCAGCTGGCGCGGCCATTCACGCACATGAAAAATCACTGACCGACGCGATGATCCACGGCACCGGCAATCTGCCAGGCCTTGCCAGCATGCCACGTGTCCAGATTATTGGCGGCACCGACAATCCGGCCCGCGAAGGCCTTGTCTCGATTTATGTCGACGGCATGGCATCAGCCGATGTGGTGACCATGTTGAACGAGGAGGGCATTCGCACCCATCTGCGAAAGGCCGATCATTATTCGGGAAATATCCTCGACCCGCTGGGGCTTGATGGCTGCGTGCGTGTCTCGATGTGTCACTACAACAGCATCCATGAGGTGGCACAGTTCCTTGCCGTGATGAAGTCCATCGCGGACTGACGGCCAAACAGGCGCGCTTCAGGGCTGCCGGATATCCCCCGGCGACAGGCTGTTATAGATTTTCAGCATTTGCCACTGGCGCTCGTTCAGTTCATTGGCATCAGCAAGCCGGATGGTCAGGTTCCGCACCAGCGCACGCAGCACCGGATCGGCCTCGCCCAGCCGGCGCTGCATTGTCTTTGAATCGATGACATCGATCACCGCCGGCTTCAGCGCGACGGCACGCGCGGTACGCTCGCGCTCCCCAAGAATTGATGCCATCTCGCCGAACATCTCACCCTTGGCAAGGGTGGCAAGCACCATACCTTCGCTTGATTCGATCTGCACCATGCCCGCATTGATCAGATAGAGATCATCGCTTTTTTCGCTGATGTCAAAAATCACATCGCCCTTTTTGAAGGACTTGCGAACCATATTCATGACGAGCTTCATCGAACGCCCCCTGACAGATCAGCGCTCGTTTATCAGCGTTAACTAAATTATTGCAAGCTGCCCCGACATATAAAGACGGGACGCCCCGGTGATGCGCACGCGGTCATCCTGCAACGCGCATCTCAGCACCCCGCCGCGTTTTGATACCTGGCGCGCATCCAGCACTGTCTTGCCAAGCCGGCGCGCCCAATAGGGGGCAATGGTGCAATGCGCCGATCCGGTAACCGGGTCTTCATCAATGCCGGAATTTGGTGCGAAATAGCGCGAAGCACAATCGCCATCATCGCCCGCTGCGGTGATGATCAACCCTTGGCCTTCAAGCCGGGAAATGTAATCAAGGTCGGGCACCACAGCCCGCACTGCGGCCTCGTCTTCCAGCACAGCCATATTCATCACCGCACGCTGAAAGCCGATGACCGGCTGGCCAAGGGCGGCCTCAAGGCCTTCCGGCACATCCATCTCGCGCCCCGGGCGGCTTGGAAAATCCAGCGTGATCAGACCATCATCTTCGCGTTCGGCGAACAGCAAGCCACTGGCCGACGAAAAGCGCAGCGTGCTGGCTGTCCAGCCACGCGCCGTAAACAGCACAAATGCCGATGCCAGGGTCGCATGTCCGCACAGCGCCACCTCGGTGGTCGGGGTGAACCAGCGCAGATGAAAATCGGCCCCCTCATCATCCGTGGCCGGGATGAAGAAAGCAGTCTCCGACAGGTTGTTCTCGGCCGCGATGGCACATAGGACATCATCGGGCAGCCAGGCGGTCAGCGGCACCACAGCCGCCGGATTGCCGCTAAACAGGCTGTCAGTGAATGCGTCTACCTGATAAAGCTGAAGTGACATGAATGTTCCTTCTCCCTATGTCGCCAATGCCAATCGCGGCTGCCAGTAACCAGTGCCGGATGATCGTATCTCGACAAGCACCTGTCCACATGCCAGCATCCTGTCTGCAACAAGTTCAAGCAAGCATTCCCATGATTTCACGCCAAGGTATACAGACATGCAAGGTATACAGACATGACAGAGACCCGTCCCGCATTCACCGGACCCGCATTATGTGCTCTTCAGGCACATGAAGTTGTTGCCATGCTGAAACGCGGCGACATCACACCGCGGGACTGCATTGACGCGGCGCTGACACGAATTGCCAGTGTCGAACCGGCGATCAACGCGATCCCGACGCTGTGCGAAGACCGCGCCCGCGGCGCTGCGGATGCGCTGGAAAGCACATCCGGCAACAGCGATGTGGCCGGCTGGCTGGCCGGTCTGCCATTGGGGATCAAGGATCTGAGCGATGTTGCCGGTGTGCGCACCACCTATGGCACCAAGGGGTATGCCGACCAGATACCCCGGACAAGCGACACGCTTGTTACCCGCATCGAAGCGCGCGGCGGCATTGTAATTGGCAAGACCAACACCCCGGAATTTGGCGCCGGCGCAAACACCTTCAATGATGTCCTTGGCATTACCCGCAACCCTTGGGATACCACGCTGAACGCGGGCGGCTCTTCAGGGGGTGCTGCAGCATCACTTGTGACCGGCGAGACATGGCTGAGCCATGGATCGGATCATGGAGGCAGTCTGCGTACACCGGCCGGATTTTGCGGCATCGTCGGTCTGCGGCCAAGCCCGGGGCGGGTGGCTGCTGACAGCGATTCTGCCTTCATGATTGAGAGCAATGATGGGCCTATGGCGCGCTCGGTGCGTGATTGCGCGCTGTTCCTTGATACCATGGCCGGCTTCAATCCAGCCTCGCCGATTTCATACCCGGCTGACCAGGCTGGCAGTTTTGAGGATGCCGTCATCCGCGCCACGCCAAACATCAAAATCGCTTTTTCAGCTGATCTGAACGGCATGGCGCAGACCGATGCTGACGTGCTGTCGCATCTGAGGAGCGTCATGCACAGGATGGAGGCGGCCGGAGCCTCGGTTGACGAAACCTGCCCGGAATTGCCGCATCTGGAGCGCACCTACCATACGCTGCGCGGGATCGGCTTTGCCATCATGGCCCGCCGCATGCCTGAGGACATATCACGCCACCTGAAAGCAACCATTCACCAGAATATTGCACGAGGGCGCGCGCTCGACATTGATAACATTGCCGATGCCCATCTCGACCGGACGATCATCTATAACAACATGCTGCGGCTGTTCGATGATTTTGACGTTCTGGCCTGCCCCACCGTTGGCTGCATGCCGCATCCGCAGTCACAGGAATGGGTCGGTGAAGTTGGCGGCCAGACACTTGCTGGCTACATGGACTGGCTGCGCTTTGCCTTTCTGGCGACAACGGCAGGACTTCCTGCCATGTCAGTACCTGTGGGACCGGGGCCGGGCGGCCTGCCCATCGGCCTGCAGCTGATCGGAAAGCCCCGCGGCGAGGCCGCTCTTCTGGCTGCAGGACGCGCTGTTGAAATGGTTATGGGCGGGCCATTGCCACCAATCGACCCCGTCGTCACGCATAGCTGAAATCGCCGTTACTGGCAAAACTGACAGGATGTGGCGGTGATCAACGCCGGTCTGGCGCGCTCACTGACAGTTGTGCTGCCACCAGCGCGGCCAGCACCCGCGGCAGGTCTGTCTGCTGATCTGCGTTCAGTGTGCGGTTGCGAATGGCCAGCGCCAACGCATCAACATCATCAAACCCGCTATCTGCAAGCGCCTGCTGTGTATCGGTGTAGAGGGTGCCGGCAACCCGCCGTTCCAGAATCAAAAGCGCGCGTGCAATCATCGCCGCGCTGTATCTGTTTTCTGTCTCGCCACGGATATTGGTCTCGAATTCGGCCCGCACAGCCGACACAAGCGCGGCAGTGCCGGGATCATCGCGCCTCTTGGCAGCTTCCGTCTTGGCAGCTTCTGTCTTCATAGTTTTGTCCATCTTCCGGCCCGGGCCCATCACAGCGGCCCCTCTGTCGCGCCAGCTTCGATCGCGGTGATCAGGTCCAGCATGTTGCGCTCCATCTCGGCTGTCAGATAGCCAGACAATGCCAGCTCCAGCGACGTTTCACCACCGGACAGGGCGCGTTGTTCCTGCTGGCGAGAGATGATCGCCCAGCGGATTTCCGCAATCACCTGCCAATACATCACCGCGCGCAGATCAATGGCCCTGCCAGCCTCAGCCTCATAGGCCTTGCGAAACGCCACAAACCCGGCGATGCCGCCGACCAGCTGTTCATCATTACCAAATCGCCAGCAGCGCGCGCACAACCAGCCGATATCTTCGGCCGGATCGCTCCATCCGGCAAATTCCCAGTCCAGAACAGCTGTCAGCCGGCCCTTTTCCACAAGATAATTGCCCGTCCGAAAGTCACGGTGGCAAAGCACGCGCGGCCTGTCGCATCGCCATTCATCCAGACGGTCTTCCAGCCAGTTCAGCGCATATTCGGTCACCGGCTGGCCACTGTCCAGCGCATCCAGCGCCGCACGGCTGTCGGCAATCTGTGCCTCTGCCGCATTGTCTCCGCTCAGTGGCAGAAAAGACAGAGACTCATCACATGTCCCGATGCTGTGAATACGTGCCATTTCACGGCCCAGCGCGGCGGCCAGCGCATCCCCGTATTCGGGCAGGGCCGGATCACGAACAATCTTGCGCGCCTGCCCCTGTCCGGGCCGGTGATCCATGATGAAGAAGGGCGTTCCGATCACATCTCGGCCCGGTGCCAGCAGATGCGGCCTTGCCACCGCAACCCCGGCTGCAAAGGCTGCCTGCAGCAGGGCATATTCTGCGGTACGGCCATGTGATTCACCAACCGATGACGGTGCGTCTGTGCGCAGGACAAGCGCGCCGGCCCCGTCCAGCCTGCCGCCGCTGATCGTGACTTCCAGATGCCAGTTTTCCTGAATTGCACCGCCAGCCATTTTCGTGATGCTGTCGATCGTCAGGGCGTCTGCACCGGTCTGGTCGGCAAGCCAGTCTGCAAGCCCTGTAAAACGCGGCAGAAGTCCCGTCATCGTCTGCTAGACGCCCCAGGACCAGAAATCGATGCCGTCTTGCGCATATTGGCGGGCCAGCACCATCTTGTGAACTTCATCAGCGCCGTCGACAAGGCGGGCCTGCCGTGCATAGCGATAGATCCATTCAAGCACCGTATCCTTTGAATAACCGCGGGCACCATTCAGCTGGATGGCCGTATCCACCGCCTTGTGCAGCGTGTTGGCGACATGAATCTTTGCCGATGAAACTTCCTTGCGGGCAAAATCACCACTGTCGAGTTTCCACGCAGCATGCATGACAAGCAACCGGCCGATCTGAATATCATGGGCGACTTCACCCATCTTGATCTGCACGGATTCGCGCGCGGCCAGCTTGATCCCGAAGCCTTCCCGCTCGGCAATATAGTCAGCGGCAATTTCCATGGATCGCTTGGCAAGACCCAGCCAGCGCATGCAATGCGTCAGCCGCGCCGGCCCCAGACGGATCTGCGTTACCTTCAGGCCGTCGCCTTCCTGCATCAGCATGTTGTCAGCATCGATCTCCAGCCCGTCAAAGCTGATCTCGCAATGCCCGCCATGCTCTTCGGGGCCCATGATCGGAATGCGGCGTTCAATCTTCCAGCCCGGCTGGTCCTTATGAAACAGAAAGGCCGACAGCCCCTTTCGCGCATCATCTGACGTGCGCGCAACAAGGATGAAATGCGCCGCCTCTTCGGCACCGGTGATGTACCATTTGCGGCCATTGATGATGTATTTGCTGCCGTTCCTGGTGGCTGTCGTCAGCATCATCGACGGGTCTGACCCGCTTCCCGGATGCGGTTCGGTCATGGCAAAGCTTGATCGCACCTTGCCGTCAATGATCGGTTGCAGGAACCAGTCCTGCTGGGCCGGCGTGCCAATCTTGGCAAGCACATTCATATTGCCATCATCAGGGGCCGCGCAATTCAGCACAACCGGACCAAAGATCGACCGGTTGGCCTCTTCATACAGCGGGGCCCAGGCACTGACAGGCAGGCCCATACCGCCGCGTTCTGCAGGGGCTTGCGGCGCCCACAGGCCAGCCGCTCGCGCCTTGCCGCGCAGTGCGTCAAGCAAGTCAGTCCGGATATTTTCATGCGGATCATAATTGGCCGGATCATCCTCACATGGCATGACATGTTCAGCGATGAAAGCACGCGCGCGCTGGCGAATCTCTTCATGCTCCGGCGGCAAGGTGAAATCCATAAAAGCCCTCCGTTAAGACCCGCTGACGTATAATGGCTGCAAGTTTAGGCGGTAAGATAACCGGCGTCCACATGCGAAGCTCAGCCTGCATCGCGCCTGAATGCCGCAAGGCGGCCATCTATGACCAGCAATCCGGCGATGATCAGCGCCAGCCCGGCAAGATGATGCGGCGCCAGCACCTCATCCAGAAACAGGATGCCAAGGCAGATCGCTGTCGGCGGGACCAACATTGTGACAAGCGACAGGTTGGTGGCCCCGGCGGATGCCAGAATGCGGAAATACAGCACATAGGCAAACGCCGTTGAAATCAGCGCCAATCCCAGAACAGCCAGTAGCGAGGGCAGGCCGGGCGGCGCAAGCTGCAAGGGCCGGTCAATCAGAACGACCAGCGGCAACAGCAACAATGCGGCGGCCGTGACCTGACCGGTGGCAATCTGCATCGGCGGGATACCAAGCGTGCGAAACCGGCGGCCAAATACCGCGCTGAAGGCATAGGACACAGCCGCCCCCAACAGCGCCATCTGCGCCAGAAGGCTGCTTGTGAAGGCCTCGAGAAACGCCCCGCCCATCAGCACCGCGACCCCGGCAAAGCCAAGCGCGATGCCCAGCAGATGTCGCGGTTTCATCTTTTCATCGCGGGTGAACAGATGGGCCGTAATAACCGTGAAAATCGGCGTCGTGGCGTTCAGGATTGATGCCTGCCCGGCACTGACATGCGTCTGACCCCAGACGATCAGACTGAACGGAATGGCATTGTTCAGCAGACCCATGATGAAAAATGCCGCCCACACGCGCCTGTCTGTCGGCATCGACTGGCCAGTACAGGCAAGAAAAATCAGCAGGGCGATGCTGGCAAATCCCACGCGGCACAACACAATTGTTAATGGTGGCAGATCGCCGACAGCCACCCCGACAAAGAAATAGGACCCGCCCCAGACCAGCGACAATGTCAGCAACATGATCCATTGTATTGCCGACATGCTGGTGTTGGTGGCTGGCATGATTGACGCCTTAACCGGCCGCGCCGGGATCGCGCAGCTGCATCAGGCTCTGGCGCTGCTTGCCGGTCTCATCGAAATTCGCCACATCAAGCCAGCGCTCAAATCCGGTCTTGATGGTTGGCCACTCACTGTCCAGCATCGAAAACCAGGCGGTATCGCGGTTATGCCCCTTGATCACCGCGGCCTGCCGGAACACCCCTTCAAAACTGAAACCAAGCCGGTGCGCCGCCTGCTTTGAGCGATTGTTCAGATCGTTGCATTTCCATTCATAGCGCCGATATCCCCACACATCGAAGACCTGCCGCATCATCAGATACATCGCTTCGGTGGCGGCCGGTGTGCGCTGCAATGCAGGTGCAAAATTGATATGACCGACCTCGATCACGCCATGCGACGGCGTGATACGCAGGTAACTCGCCATGCCGACAGGCTGGTCGGAAACGCTGTCGATGATCGCATAGAAAAAGGGGTCCGTGGCCAGGCAACTTGCTTCCAGAAACGCTTCAAATGCCGGCCAACTGTCAAACGGGCCATAGGGCAGAAAATCCCAGATCACACCCTCATCATCCGCACGAAACGCCGCCAGCAAGCCTTTGCCATGCGCCAGCGTCAGCGGCTCCAGCCGGCAGTGCTGACCAGACAGAACCGATTTGTCGGGCATTGTGGCTGGCGACCAGTCGGCAACAGGTCGCCCCAGATCAGGCTGGCGGCGTGATGAAGGCATCGCGATGGTCTTTCACAATCAGGGGTGCAGCGACCAGTGTAATCAGCAGTAACGTTCCGGGCCAACCCACTGGCCCACCGAATAGCGGTCCCCATGTGCCCATCCCACCGGCAACACAGCCTCGATAGCGGCAAGGTCACTTTCGCCAAGGGCAAGGCGGGCACCAGCACAAAGTTCACGCAGATGGGCTGGCGATCGCGTCCCCGGAATGGGGATCACATTGTCCTGCTGGTGCAACAGCCAGGCGATGGACAGACCGGCAGCACTTATACCCAGATCGGCCGCCAGATCACGGAAGGCCGCTGTCAGGCGAATGTTTTCCGACAGGTTCGGTTCCTGAAAGCGCGGGTTTTCCTTCAGAAACGGCATCGTTGCTGCTTTGGCGGCGTCATGCGGCTTGTCTGTCAGTAGCGAGCGCCCCACCGGCGAGAACGCCACCAATGCCGTGTCCAGCGCCGCCGTTGCTTGTGTCAGCCCCAGCTCGGGTGCCCGTACCGACAGCGAATATTCAGATTGAACAGCAGCCACATGATGCAGGCGGGATGCCCGGTGCAGCGATGATGGTGCAATCTCTGAAAAGCCGAAACTGCGTGTCTTGCCGCTTTTCACCAGCCCGGCCAGCGTATCAGCAACCTCTTCGATGGGCGTGTCGGCATCGCGTCGGTGCACATAGAAAAGATCGACATGATCCACGCCCATACGCGACAGGCTGGCATCCAGCTGCGCTTTGAGATAGGCCGGGCTGTTATCGAAATAGCGTCTGCCGGTATCTGCATCACGGGCAATGCCGGCTTTGGTGGCAATGCTGAACAGATCGTTCTTCTGCCCGCCCTGCTTCGCCAGAAACGTGCCAATGGACTGCTCGGAGGTTAACGGGCCATAGATATTGGCCGTGTCGATATGCGTAACGCCCTCATCCAGCGCGGCTGCAAGAACAGAATGCGAGTTGGCCTCGTTGGTTTTGCCATAGAAGTCAGCAAATGACATTGCACCGATACCGATCGGCGAAATCATCGGTCCGTTCTTGCCTAGCCGGCGTTGTTGCATGACAATTCTCCTGTAAAGACACGTGGCAGTTCTGTGAAGACACGTGGCAGTTCTGTGAAGACGCCGGGCTATTCTGTGAAGATTTCGGGCCCGAATCTTTCACTACAAGTGTCCGCAACACAGATGTCTGCGGGCAGGGTCTATTCGGTATCGCCCTGACAAAGATAGATCGCCGTCGCCACGTCGCCGTTCAGGGTCATGGTTTCGACCACTGCCAGTTCATAGCCTTCGGCAATACAATCATTCTTGGCAGCGCGGCGCACCTCGATCGGTGGCGACAAAAATCCGGAAAAGCCGGTATTCCATTCATATGTCAGGAACGGCAGGGGCGCGGCATCACTCGCATCACCTGCATCACCTGCATTGTCCGCAGCTGCAGAACGGGCAGTGTCATCAGCCGATTTATTGGCGCTGAAGTCAGGTGCCGCTGCACCGGTCAGCCCCTTGTCAGCAACGCCTACGCATCCACCAACAACACAAATTGCCGCTATACCAACCAATTTTTTCAATTCTGTAACTGCCATTTTTCAGCTCTGTAAAAAGCGATGCACTCTGACCTGTATTGGCGATGCCATATCTGTGCGTTTTGTGCAAGTCCGTAGCCGCTTGATTCAGGCGGCTGATACACATCGCCGATAGGTATAGCACAGGGTTATCACTGGAACACCAGAAGCCATGTACATAAAACAACCAGCGCGGCACCCGCCCACGCCCCCGGTGCCGGGGCGCGCTTTGTCTGCGCCCAGATAAAGGGCAGGATCAGGACCGGCGTGGTTGATGACAGGATAGTCACCATGGCGACAGTTCCGTTTTCCAGCGCTTCAAGCAGCAAGGCCACACCCACGCCAAGGCCGAACAGCCCGTTCAGAATGACCAGCAGCATCGTGCGTCCACGCGGAAAGATCGGCTTGCCCTTCATGCTGTGGTCAAACGGGAATGTTGCCCAGAATATGACCGCGGCTATCGCCACGCGGGCCAGCCCTACCGCAACCGGATCGGCCCCTTCGGCCATCACCGGCCGCACTGTCAGAACGCCGATCGCCTGGAACAGGGCCGCCACCAGCGCCAATGCCACCCCGATCCACAATGGCGGTGTTACGCTCTCCCACTTGTGCTGAAGATCGCGCCGCTTGCCATAGATCACGGCCAGCACAACGCCGCTGAAGCCGCACAGGATTGCAAGCCCGGTCATCGATGTCAGCGTCTCGCCAAGGATGATCCAGCCCAGCATCGCGGCAAACACAGCGTTTGTGGCATACAGCACATTGGTACGGCGCGGGCCGATCCGGCGCACCGCAGCAAACAGGAAAAAGTCACCAATCACCACGCCCGTCACAGACGACAGCGCGATCAGCCACAGATGTGATCCGCTGATATCCATCGGCCTGCCAGTGAGCAGCAACAAGGCCAGCATGATCACCACAGCGGCAATCATCCGCACCCGGTTGAAATGCAGCGATCCAAGCTCGGTGGCCGGCCGATGCGAAAACAACGCGGCCAGCATCCAGCTGAAGGCGGCACCGAGTGCCAGAAGCGCGGATACGTCAAATGCCATCACTATTCAATGCGCAGAGGCAAACAGGCCGAAAACGCATCCATTCATTCTATGTCGGGGAACTGGGCACCGGGGAATTGGGCGCCGGGAAATTGGGCATACGGAATTTGGCACGAAAAATCATCGCCAAACTATGCCACCGGGCCGCGTAAAAGGCCAGTCACGCAGAAAGCTGGCCACGTAAAAAGCCGGGCAGTCAATAAGCCGGGCAGTCAATAGGCTGGAGGGCCACGAGCGTCCAGCAGGCCCGCCAGATCAGGCGCGCGGTGCGTGCTTGCTGAGAATACGCTGTAATGTGCGGCGATGCATCCGAAGGCGGCGCGCCGTTTCCGATACATTCCGTCCGCATTGCTCATACACCCGCTGGATATGTTCCCAGCGCACGCGGTCGGCGCTCATCGGGTCCTGGGGTGGTGGCGGCATGCCATCGCCTGTGTGGCGCAGCGCCGATGCCAGACTGTCAGGATCGGCCGGCTTGGGCAGATAATCCAGCGCCCCGGCCTTCACCGCAGCGACAGCTGTCGCGATGTTGCCAAAGCCGGTCAGCATCACAATACGGCAATCGGGGCGCTTGCTGCGCAGCTCAGATACAAGGCTCAGCCCGGTACCGTCTTCAAGTTTCATGTCCAGCACAGCATAGGCAGGCGGGGTTTTGCGAACGATGTCCACCCCTTCGCTGACTGTGCCAGCGTCCATAACCTCAAACTCGCGCGCTTCCATCGCCCGGCGCAGTCTGTTACGCAGCGGCGCATCATCATCAAGGATCAGCAGGCTATTATCCGTCATAATGCCAGTCTTTCCACTAAATGCAGCCTGTTCACCAGTTAAAGCCTGTCTAAAAGTTACAGTCTTTTACCGGTTACAGCCTGTCTACAAACCAGATACCCGCGCGGCACTTGCAACAACAGTTCAAGGCCAAACACAGCGCGGGACCAACAATATTTCAGGCCCAAGACCGATTCACAGATCGAAAAGATCACCTGTCAATCGAACAGTTTCATTGGCAACAGCAGGTTAACCTCGCCGCCGCCCTCGGCGCCATTGTCATATAATATTGAGCCGCCAAGCGACTCAATCAAGGTGCTGGCAATAAAAATGCCCAGACCGCGATGCGCCCCGCGCCCCTTTCGCGATGTATTCCATGGCGCGCCAACCCGTGAAAGGACCAGCCCCGTAAAGCCCGGACCATCATCAGAAATGGTTATTTTCACATCTGAGATGGTGCAGCGGATGACAACATCAACGCGGCTTTCGGCAAACTCGACAGCGTTTTTCAGCAGGTCTTCCAGCGCGTGAATGATCTCGGGACGGCGGCGCGCATCGGGCATTGGCACGGCTGATCGAGGATCAAAACTGATGTCGATATCCAGATTGTCGGCATCAAGGCGGGTGACACATATTTCATCAATCAGCACCGACAGGGGCACTGTGGTCTCGACATCAATCGTTCCGGCCTCACCATAATCATCAAGCTCGGCAAGGATCAGGCGGCATCGCTCAATTTCGGTGCGCAGCAGCAACACATCTTCATAATGCGGATTGGTCTTGTCGATCTCGCGCATCATCTCGTGAACGACAACGGTGATCGTGTTCAGCGGTGATCCAAGCCGGTGCGCCGCCGCCGTTGCCAGCGTGCCAAGCGCCACCGCCTGCCGCTCCTTGGCCAATACAAGCTGTGCCTCACCCAGCGCCTCATCCAGACGCCGCGCCCGTGACGACAGCCACCACGCATAGATGCCGATGAAACTGACCGACAGCACCATCGACAACCATAGCCCGACAAGATACAGGCCTGACTGCCGGATATTTGAGGCATCCCACGGCAGCGGATAGTTGAACAGCGCCACAAAGGTGACGCAGGCTGCAACCACGCCGATCAGGATCAGGGTTTCGCGGCGGCGCAAAATGGCCGCAGACACCACCACCGGTGCCAGCAGCAACACAACGAAAGGATTCAACAGCCCACCGGTAAAGAACAGCAGCGCCGTCAGCTGCAACACGTCAAGATTCAGCGCCAGAAAGCTCTGGTCCGGCTGGTCCGGTGTGATGATGGTACGACGTGACTGCCAGACATTCATCGCCGCCGCCAGCCCGATGACGAACAACGCCCCGGCGATGGGGATTTCAAGTTCAAGAATGAAAAAGGTAAACAGCAAGGCTGCCAGCTGGCCAGCAAGCGCCAGCCAGCGGATGTTCAGGATCAGGCGCGCATCAATGGGACGCGGCGTGCGTCCATAGCGCCCGCGCGGGCGCAGAAACGGCGCTTTCCTGCGAATGCCGTCCCATCCCTGTTCTGTCAGTTTTGAGAGCAGCATGACAATCCGCTTTTCACCTTTGTGCCAATATCTGGTCTCGAGGATCAGATATCGGGGCTGTTAAATATCAAGATTGGCAACCAGCAATGCGTTTTTCTGGATGAAGTCGCGCCGTTCCTCCACAGCTTCGCCCATCAGCGTTGAAAAGGCGATATCCGCCTCTTCTTCCTGTTCAATCGACACCTGCAAGAGCGTGCGCTGACTTGGATCAAGCGTTGTTTCCCACAATTGCTCGGGATTCATCTCGCCAAGCCCCTTATAGCGGGAGATCTGCGCCCCTTTACGGCCGGTCTGGAAAATCATCTGCGACAGCCCGGTCGGCCCGCGCACATCATGAACTGCCGAGCCAAGCCGCGCCTGTGACGGGCGTGCATACACATCCTGCAACTGGCCGGCCATGCTGTCCAGCTCCACCGCCTCGGGCATGCTCGCAACCTTCCGGTCAATGACATAGCGTTCGGTAATGCCGCGCAGCTGACGTGTCGCAATAATCGCCTTGCCAGACGGTGTATCCTCAACAACGGTCTGCCAGCCTTTTTCCAGCTCACCCGCCTGGCTTTCCAGTCGCCGCCCCAGATAGGCCGCGGCATCGACATTGTCGAGCATGCCGGCATTCAGCAGCCCGGCAATCGCCGCCTGCTCAACCACATCGCGGTTGCCAACGCGCCGCCCCATTATCTCGATCAGACGGCTGGCGGTGGTTGCCCGTGCCACAACTTCCTGCAGATCGGCACCGGCAATCTGTGCACCTTCATCCTGAACAAGAACCGCATCCTTCAGCCCCGCCTCCATCAGATAGGTGTCCAGATCACGCTGGTCTTTCAGATAGACCTCGGACTGGCCGCGCTTCGCACGAAACAGCGGTGGCTGCGCGATATACAGAAAGCCGGCCTCGATCAACGGTCGCATATGCCGGAAGAAGAAGGTCAGCAGCAATGTCCGGATATGGCTGCCATCCACATCGGCATCGGTCATGATGATAACCTTGTGATAGCGGGCCTTGTCCGTTTCCATCTCGTCATTGCCGATGCCGGCACCAATCGCGGTGATCAGCGTGCCGATTTCTGCCGAAGACAGCATCTTGTCGAGACGGGCGCGCTCCACATTCAAGATCTTGCCACGCAGCGGCAGGATGGCCTGATTGGCCCGGTCACGCCCCTGTTTTGCCGACCCGCCGGCCGAATCACCCTCGACGAGGAACACTTCGGACTTCGCCGGATCGCGTTCCTGACAGTCGGCAAGCTTGCCGGGAAGGCTGGCAATTTCCATCACGCCTTTTCGGCGGGTCAGATCACGTGCCTTGCGCGCGGCCTCACGCGCCGCCGCCGCTTCAAAGGCTTTCGAGATGATCTTGCGGGCGTCGGCGGGGTGTTCCTCGAACCATTGGTCAAGACAGCTTGCCACAGCACTGTCGACCACCGGCTTTACCTCCGATGACACCAGCTTGTCCTTGGTCTGCGACGAGAATTTCGGATCTGGCACTTTCACCGAGACAATGGCTGTCAGCCCCTCGCGCGAATCCTCGCCCGTCAGCGCCACCTTTTCACGCTTGGCAATACCCGAGGATTGCGCATAGGCATTCACCACCCTGGTCATCGCGGCGCGGAATCCGGCCAGATGCGCACCACCATCGCGCTGCGGGATGTTGTTGGTGAAGCACAGCGTATTTTCGTGAAAGGAATCTGTCCAGGCCATCGCCAGTTCGACCGTGATGTCATCACGCGTTGTGGTCAAAGTCACCGTCTCATGAAGCGGGTTGCGCGCGCGGTTCAGCCACTCGACAAAGGCAATCAGCCCGCCGTCAAAAAAGAACTCCGAGATCGCCGGCTCGCCCGTGCGATTATCCGTCAAGCGGATGCGCACGCCGGAATTCAGAAAGGCCAGTTCACGCAGCCGGTGTTCCAGCGTGGCAAAGTCGAATTCGATGGTCGAAAATGTCTCGCGCGACGGCATGAAGGTGACATGCGTGCCGGCCAGGTCACCAGCCTCACCGGTCTCGGCAAGCGGGCCTGTTGCCTCACCATGCTCAAAGCGGATTTCGTGGCATTTGCCGTTCCGGTAAATGGTCAGTTCCAGGCGTTCGGACAGCGCGTTGACGACCGACACACCAACGCCGTGCAAGCCGCCTGACACCTTGTAGGAGTTATTGTCAAACTTTCCGCCAGCATGCAGCTGGGTCATGATGACCTCGGCAGCCGACACGCCCTCTTCGGCGTGGATTTCAACCGGGATACCGCGGCCATTGTCGGTCACTGTCACCGACCCGTCAGCGTTCAACAGCACCTCGACGATATCGCAATGTCCGGCCAGCGCCTCATCAATCGCGTTATCCACCACCTCATAGACCATATGATGCAGCCCCGAGCCATCATCGGTATCGCCGATATACATGCCCGGGCGCTTGCGTACCGCATCCAGCCCTTTCAGGACCTTGATGGAATCCGCGCCATATTCGCTGTCTGCGCCGGTTTGTGGTGTGTCATTATCGGTCATGTTCTTCCCTCCGCGGGCAACAGTCTGGCTGTCGTCCCGTCCGTACTCACCGAGATCGTCTGTGCTGACAGCCCGGCAAAATCTTCCCTGTCGGTTCCGCTGAACCAGCTTTGTCCGCCGACAATTGTCACGGCCTCGAACAGCGCTGTGCGCCGGTCCGTATCAAGATGCGCGACAACATCATCCAGCAGCAGAACCGGCGGCCGGCACAGGCGGCGCGCCTGCATGCGTGCATGCGCCAATATTACCCCGATCAGCAGTGCCTTTTGCTGACCGGTCGATGCCAGATGCGCCGGCGTGCCCGTTGTCGTGTGAACGGCTGTCAGATCACTGGCATGCGGGCCCGGCAGCGTCATGTCGCCGGCCTGCCTGCGGGCAGCCGCCACCGCGATGAACCTGTCTTCGGCATCCAGCGCCGACATCGTGTCAAGCCAGCCTTCGACCTCACCCTCCAGTGTCAGACGCACGCCGGGAAAGCCGTGCCATCCTGCACCCGCCTCGGCATTCAGATCAGTGATCAGCGACTGGCGCGCCGCCGTCACCGCGACCGCCGCCGCGGCAAGGCTGGCCTCAATCGCGGTAAACCAGGCCGCATCACCGCGCCGTTCTGCCAGCAACGCATTGCGTTCACGCAGCATCTTTTCATAGCGGTTGGTACGGCCAATATGTGCCGCATCAAAGGCAATCACCTGACGGTCAAGAAAGCGGCGGCGCGTGCCGGGAGAATCGGTGAAAATCCCGTCCATGCTGGGGGTGATCCATGATGCCGAAAACAGGCGGCCGATATCCGACTGCGAAACCGTCTCCTCATCCCGCCGCATGATCCGTTGACCGGTGTCTGAATCCGCTGGCACGCCAGTGCCAATCCGGTAGGTTTCATCAGCGATGCTGATGCAGGATGCGACCGCCCATGACCGCGTGCCGCCCGCCGCATATGGCAGATGCTCGCCGCGCGCCCGGCGCAATCCCCGGCCCGGGGCAAGCATCGATATCGCTTCCAGCAGATTGGTCTTGCCAGCGCCGTTCGGACCAAGCAGCAGCACATTGGACGCGGCAATATCCAGCTGGCAGCTGGCGTAATTACGAAAGCCGGTTACGCTCAGCGATGTCAGACGTGTTTCGGCCATATCGGCCCTTGGCTGATGATGCTGTTGCGTCAGCACGGTCAAGTCTGTCTACACCCGCATCGGCATGAGAACGAACAATGTCGCCTCATCGCCAGGCGCGCGCACAAGACTGGGTGAACCCTGATCGGCCAGCGCAAATTCAATGGTGTCGCTGCCAACCTGCGATGCAATATCCATCAGATAACGGGCATTGAAGCCGATTTCCATTTCTGCGCCCGTATAGCTGACCTCGATCTCTTCCACCGCGCTCGAGGCATCAGTGCTGCTGGCAGACAGGTTCAGGCTGCCAGGCTGAAGACGCAGCTTTACCGAACGCGATTTTTCAGAGGAAATTGTCGACACCCGGTCGACTGCTGCTGAAAAGCTGGCGGCATCAACCTGCATGATCCGGTCATTGCCACGCGGGATCACCCGCGTGTAATCGGGGAAGGTGCCATCAATCAGCTTTGTTTTCAGGCGCACCGTGCCAAAGCTGAATTCAGCGCGTGTGTCCGACAAGGCAACGCCGACATCACCTTCGAAATCATCCAGCAGCTTGCGAAGCTCGCTGACCGCCTTGCGCGGCACAATGATTGACGGCATGTCATTCGCACCAGCGGGCAGCGGCTGCTTTGTCATCGCAAGCCTGTGGCCGTCTGTTGCCACGGCGCACAACTCGTTCGCTTCGGATTTGTGAAGATAGATGCCGTTCAGGTAATAGCGCGTTTCCTCGGTCGAGATGGCAAACCGTGTGGCATCGATCATATCGCGGATATCAGCCGATGTGACGGTGAAGCCGCCCGGCATGTCACCGGTGGCAATCGCCGGAAAATCTTCAACCGGCAGGGTTGGCAGACGGAAATTGGACCGGCCAGCGCTGATCATGGCATGCCCGTCGGCAACATTGATCTCGACTTCGGCACCTTCGGGCAGCTTGCGCGCGATATCATACAGCAGATGCGCCGAAACGGTGGTTGTGCCAGCCGTACCAACAGCGCATTCCACTTGCGTGGCAATATCCATATCCATGTCGGTTGCGGTCATCGACAACATGCCGCTGTCTGCCTGCAGCACGACATTGGCCAGAATGGGTATGGTGTTGCGGCGCTCAACAACAGACTGCACCTGGCCAAGCGGCCGCAGGAGGCTGATTCGATCGATGGTCAATTTCATTGGCTGTCTCTTCTGTTTGGTCTTTTTCTGCCCGTCGCATACGACCTGTTTCAGCCGTCGCCGACAGCAGACTGCGGCATCGCAACCCCGCCCATCGCGATCCACCACAAAATATAGCATGGCTGCAATAAACTAGCATCAAAATATTGATATTGGCGTTGGCACCGGCCAAACTGCCAACCCAATTTTAATGCGTTGATTTTAATGGGGTTTCGGGGCGGTAATTCGGCGTCAGTTCGACAATAGCGACTTCAGCAGCTGGACATCCTCTGCAATCCGCGTGTCATTCGCCATCAGACCTTCGATCGCGCGCACCGCATGCATCACCGTGGTGTGGTCCCGGCCACCGAACTGGCGGCCGATTTCGGGGTATGACAGCGACGTCAGCATCTTTGTCAGATACATCGCAACCTGACGTGGCCGCGCCACATCACGGGCACGCCGGGCGGAAAACATCTCGGCCACACGCACGCCAAAATGCGCAGCCACGCGCTTCTGGATATCATCGACATTGACCTGCCGGTTGCTGGAACGCAGCAAATCGGCAAGCAGGTCCGCTGCGCTTTCGATGGTGATCTCACGTCCGATCAGGCTTGCATGCGCGGCAATCCGCGTCAGCGCGCCTTCAAGTTCCCGGATATTGCTGGAAATACGATGCGCCAGGAATTCCAGCACCTTGTCGGGCACCGGTATATTGGCGCTTTCCGCCTTTGCCTGAAGAATGCCCAGCCGGAGTTCATAATCGGCAGGATGGATATCGGCAACCATACCCCAGCCAAGGCGGGAGCGCAGCCGCTCTTCCAGCCCCTCAAGGTCGGTTGGTGACTTGTCAGCTGACACGATTACCTGCCGGCCATCTTCGACCAGCGCGTTGAAGGTATGGAAAAACTCTTCCTGTGTTGAATCCTTGCCGCTGATGAACTGCACATCATCGATCATCAACACATCGACAGACCGGAACTGTTCCTTGAAGGACATGGTATCGCGAAAGCGCAGCGCCTGAACAAACCGGTACATGAACTTCTCGGCAGACAGGTAGACAACATGGCGGCTGGGATCCTGTTCACGGATATGCCAGGCGATGGCGTGCATCAGATGTGTCTTGCCAAGCCCCACCCCGCCATAAAGGAACAACGGATTGAAGGCGACCGAGGCCGATTCGGCGGTGCGGCGCGCAACGGCGAAGGCCAGCTCGTTCGGCTTGCCAACGATGAAATTCGCAAAGGTATAGCGCGGATCAAGGCCGGCACCAATCGGATCGCCCTCGCTGCGGGCAGCGTCTTTGGCAGCGGCCCTCTTCTGCGTTGCCTGTTGCTGCGACATGCGCGGTGGCTGTTGCTTTGACAGGCTGATGGCAACCTTGCGCACACTGCCGAACTCGGCTGCCGAAATCACCCGCAACCGGTCGGCATACTGGCTGGTCACGCGTTCACGCGCCAGCGTCGAGCTGGCCTCAAGGGTCAGTGTGCCATCTTCCAGCCGGCCAAAGCGAAGCGGCTTGATCCAGTTGCGCCAGGCAGCCTCGCCAATATCACGGCGCATACGCAGCGCGACACGATCCCATGCCGCGTCATGACCAGAATCATGCCCGTCATCATGATTCCATGCGGGTGCATCAGCACCAGAATTCAACAGATCAGGGGGACTGTTATACTCAACCGGATGGCCCTGGTCGACGTGCCCGGCTGGCATATGTCCAGACGGAGCTTTGGAGCCGGAAGCGGTGTTGGACATGCTGCCGGACGTGCCGCCAATCTTGTCGTCGTCAGATGAAATGATCGGCTTTCCGTCTGACATACGGCGGTCTCCTCAATGGGGGTTTCATGTTTTGGCACAGTCGACGTTGATGCGACCTTGTGGCTGAACATACGTGCTGCAGGGCGCGACGTGCAAGATGCCGAACAGCCAGATTCAGCAAATAAAGCGGTGTTGGATGCGGATATTTCGATTGACAGGAATTACCACCTGAAATGGCGTTACGCAGGGTAAATCCAGCTTTTTCAATATCCGAATCGGATCAGCATCAGACCGCGTCTTAAGGTCTTGTCACAAGTCGGGTATGGGCGGCGTGGCGCATAGCGCTGGTGCAGACAGTATTCTGCTGGTCTGGACAAATTTTGGACATGAAAAACCCGCCTCGAACCGGGCGGGTTAATCAGTTTCAGGCGATTCGCGCGCTATGGGATCAGGCGGCTGCCTTGACGCGTGCAGCAAGGCGCGAAATCTTGCGCGATGCGGTATTGCGATGCAGTACGCCGCGGGTCACACCGCGCTGAATTTCAGGCTGTGCAACGCGAAGCGCTTCACGCGCTGCCGCAGCATCACCGGTTGCAAGCGCTGTTTCGACCTTCTTGATAAAGGTACGGATACGGCTCATCCGCGCGCCATTGATGGCAGCGCGACGGTCATTTCTGCGAATCCGCTTCTTGGCAGAAGTATGGTTGGCCATGGGACGGTCCTGTCAATTACGTATGAGGGACGGCTTATAAGACGCTTTGCCTTGATTCGTCAAGCAGAATTGCGGCCGCGTGAAAAGCCACAGTTTCAGCCTCAGCGCGGGTTCAGCCTGATCCGCCACAGCATGCCTGTTGCCATCTTGACCTGCGAGATCGTCAGCGCCTCGTCGCCGCGATTCCATCGGCCGCCCTGTCCGCTCCAGCCAAGCCCCGAAAGCGCGTCATTATAATAGGCAATCACGGCAGCCGAATCATCCGGTCCGGTTGCAAAGACCTGAACGATACGGCCTTCTGGCGAATCAAAGGCAAAGCCCAGCTGCGGCTCGATTGTCATGGCGTTCATGATCGGCAGATCACCAACCCAGCGCTGCTGGATCGGTTCGCTCTGGCCTGATTGTGCGGCTGCGCTGACGGCAAAAAGCGCCGCGCACGCAACAACCGACAGCAATCGGGTGGCACCGGTCACGGACCGGTACAGCTGGTCAAACAGTGATCTGGCAGCGGCGCCAGCCTTCGTTGGATATGCGTTCATCTTCATGTGGGAAGCCTATCCTAGCGCTGGCAGTCGGGACAGTAAAAACTGCTGCGCCCCGACTGGGTAATGCGGCGAATGGTGGCCCCGCATGTCCCGCATAGCTGGCCGTCGCGGCCATAGACTGTCAGGCGCTGGACGAAATAGCCAATCTCGCCACCAGGCTGCACATGGTCACGAAGACTGGTCCCGCCATCTTCAATGGCACTTGCCAGTACCGATCTGATCGCCGCGACCAGCCGGTCGGCCCGACCACCGCGAATCGTGCCGGCCTTGCGGCGTGGTGACAGGCCCGCCATGAACAGCGCCTCGCACGCATAGATATTGCCGATGCCGGCAACCAGCGCCTGATCGAGAAGCGCCGTCTTTATCGGCCCCTTGCGGCCAGCCAGCGCGGCAACGAGATGATCTGCAGAAAAGCTGTTACCAAGCGGCTCCGGCCCCATATCCACCAGCATCGGATGCACCTCACCTCTGTAAAGATCAAGCCAACCGAACCGGCGCGGGTCGTTAAAGACGATCCAGCTTTCGGCTGCATTGGCCATCCCGCTGCCCATCGTCAGCACAATATGGTCATGCTTGCCGATGGGCGGTTGTGCCTGATGGATGCGGATTGACCCCGACATGCCAAGATGCAGCAACATCGTCTCACCCTGATCGAGCGGCAACAGCACATATTTACCGCGCCGCTGCAGCCCGCCGACAACCCGTCCCTCAAGGCGGCTGGCAAGCCGGTCCGGCAAGGGCCAGCGCAGATCGGGCCTGCCAACATGCGCATGCAGGATTTGCCGGTCTTCCATCGCCTGTGCCAGCGCGCGTCTGACCGTCTCAACCTCTGGCAGTTCAGGCATCCGCAGACCTCTTGCACCGCGTCTTGCAGCAACAGCTTGTGGATCGGATTGCGACCATAAAAATCTAACCTCTCTGGGGCGTTTTCGTGTATCAAGTGCGGGTGCGGTAACAGGTGCGGGGTGCTTTATGTGCAATCGCACGCGCCCGTACGCTTCGCAAGCCCCCGCACGCAAGGCAAACTATAGACAGCGATCAAAATGACTGACCAGAGCCAAAATGGCCGCAACGATGATGGCCCCGATATTCAGCGCCTTGAGAATCAGGGTGGTGATGATCATGACGGGGTGATCGATTTCGGCTTCCGGACCGTTCGCCGTGAGGCCAAGCGCGGCATGGTGCGTGATGTCTTTGATTCGGTGGCCTCGCGCTATGATGTGATGAATGATCTGATGAGCGGCGGTGTCCACCGGCTGTGGAAAGCCGCGATGATCGACTGGATTGCCCCGCAGCCTGTCCAGACACTTGTCGATCTTGCCGGTGGCACCGGTGACATCAGCCAGCGCTTTCTGACAGCTGGCGGCGGCAATGCCATTGTATGCGACATCAACGAGGCGATGCTGGCCGCCGGACGCCAGCGCCGCGACATGATCCGCCTTGCTGACCGGGTACGCTGGTGTACCGGCAATGCCGAGGCCCTGCCTTTCGAGACAGCAAGCGCTGATATTGTCACGATTGCGTTTGGCCTGCGCAATGTAACTGACCGCGACGCCGCCATTGCCGAGGCGCATCGCATCCTGCGGCCGGGCGGGCGTTTTCTGTGTCTTGAATTCTCGCAGGTCAGCAATGCCGCGCTGGCCCGGGTGTATGACAGCTGGTCCTTCAATGTGCTGCCCCGCCTTGGCCAGCTTGTTGCCGGTGATGCCGACAGCTATCGTTATCTGGTGGAATCGATCCGCACCTTCCCGTCCCCTGAAATTCTGGCTGACATGTTCGCCGGGGCCAGCTTTGCCCAGGTGCGGGTGCGCCGTCTGTCCGGCGGCATTGCCTGTATCCATTCCGGCTGGAAGCTCGACTGATGCGCGCCTCAGGCCTGCAGATGCTGCTGGCGCTGTGTCGCCTGCCGATGATCGGCTGGCATCTGGGCCGGGCCGGTACGCTGGGGCATCTGGCGCGGGTGTCCATGTTGCCGATCTGGATGCGGCGCATCTGCAGACTCGCCGATATGATGGTGCGCTCACGCAGCGCCCGCAGTGATGCCGGTGCCGCGCTTGCCGAAGCGCTGATCCGGCTGGGGCCGGGCTTCATCAAATTTGGTCAGGCCCTGTCAACGCGCTCTGATCTGATCGGGCCGGAAATGGCCCTGTCTCTCAGCCAGCTGCAGGACCGCTTGCCACCCTTCAGTTCGCGTCTGGCACAAGCGCAGATCGAGACCGAACTCGGCGCCAGCCTCGACAGCGTGTTTTCAGACTTCAACCCGAAACCGGTTGCCGCTGCCTCTATCGCCCAGGTCCATAAAGCTGCCTTGAAAGACGGGCGGCAGGTAGCCGTAAAGCTGCTGCGACCGGGAATTCGGCGGCGCATGCAAGCCGATACCAGCCTGTTTTATTCGCTGGCCCGCATTCTGGAATGGCTGGCACCCGATCTGCGACGTCTGAAGCTGGTGACCGCTGTCGACCAGTTTACCCAGATTTCGGATATCGAGCTGGATTTGCGCCTTGAAGCCGCTGCTGCCGGCAAGCTTGCCGACAATATGGCCGATGATTCCGGCATCCATATTCCCTGGATTGATCTTGAACACACCACCTCGGAAATGCTGGTCATCGAATGGGTGGACGGCATCAGCATTGATGATGTCAGCGCCCTGACAGCCGCCGGTCATGATATCGGCAAAATCACCGAGGCGGCGGCGCGCTGTTTCTTCAACCAGGTGTTTCGTGACGGCTTTTTCCATGCCGACATGCACCCGGGCAATATCTTCATCGCGCCTGACGGCACGCTCGTGCCGATTGATTTCGGCATCATGGGGCAGCTGGACTTCACCGACAGGCTGTTCCTTGCCCGCCTGCTGACAGCGATGCTGGACCGCGATTATGACCTTGTTGCCCGCCTTCATGCCGATGCCGGTATGCTGGGCGAGGATGTGGCGCTGGCGCAGTTCGCCCTGTCCGTGCGCGCGGTGGCTGACCCGATTATGGGCAAGGCGCTTGGCGAGGTGTCACTTGGCACGGTACTTGGACAGATATTCCAGCTGTCGACACGTTTTTCCATTGAGGTGCAGCCGCAGTTCAATCTCCTGCAGAAAACCATGATGATGGCAGAAGGCGTGGCGCGGCAGCTCAATCCCGATGCCGATATGTGGACGCTGGCCCGGCCGCTGGCGGCAGACTGGATGCAGGCCGAGGCCAGCTTCACCCGCCGCGCCGAAGTCATTCTTGAAGAGGCATTGTCAGTGGCAGCGCGCCTGCCGCGCATTCTGGCGGCGCTGGAAGAAACAAGACCCGCGCCCGAACCTGCACCGCGCCCGTTTCTGCCCCTTGCGCTGTCTTGTCTAGCAGTGGCGCTTGCTCTTCTCAGCTTTTTCACGTAAATTCACAAATATTCAAGTATTGGTGATTTCATGAAAAAACATGATGTTCAGACCATTATCACCGCGCTGGGTGGACGGGCGCAGCTGCAGGCACTTCTTGGTGTCGGGGCCAGCGCTGTCAGCAACTATCTGGCGCGCGATGAACTGCCGCAGCGGGCGGTTGGGCCGGTCTGTGAGGCATTGCGCGCCCGCGGGTTCAGCGTTGATCCGACCTGCCTTGAAATTATCGGCCAGAGCGTTCCGTCTGCTGGCCCCGCCCCACATATCGCCCCGCATATCGACCCGCATCTGGCCGAACAAAATCTGGCCGAACAAAATCTTGCGGGCGGGCCTCAGATCGGGGGCGGGGCAGCTGCCAGCGTCTTGTCTGACACGCGCAGGTCGACCGGCAGCGCCCGTGTCCTGCTGATCGTTGGCGGCGGCATCGCGGCCTACAAGGCGCTGGATGTTGCCCGCCGCCTGCAGGATCACGATATTGCTGTGACCGGCGTCATGACAGGGTCTGCCAGCGCGTTTATCACGCCTCTCAGCCTGGCCGCCCTGACCGGCAAGAAAACCTATACCGATCTCTTTTCGCTGACTGACGAAGCGGAAATGGGGCATATCCAGCTGGCCCGCCAGACCGATCTGGTGCTGGTGGTGCCGGCGACAGCCAATCTCATGGCACGCACAGCCAACGGGCTTGCTGATGATCTTGCAACGACCATCCTTTTGGCCACAACCGCGCCGGTCATGATGGCACCCGCAATGAATCAGGCGATGTGGGGCCACCCGGCAACACAGGCCAATCACACCACGCTTGTCGCCCGCGGGATCGGGATGATCGGTCCTGATGATGGCGGCATGGCCTGCGGCGAGGAAGGAACCGGACGGCTCAGCCCGACTGACGAGATTGTCGATGCGGTCGTGGCCAAGTTGGCTGGCCGCCACAAGACACTGGCAGGCCGCCATGCGCTGGTGACCTCGGGCCCGACAATAGAGCCGATTGATTCGGTGCGCTTCATCGCCAATCGGTCATCGGGAAAGCAGGGCCACGCCATTGCCGCTGCGCTGGCGGCGCGCGGGGCAAAGGTTACCCTTGTCAGCGGTCCGGTCACCCTGCCGCAGCCCCCGCATGTCACCCATATCGCTGTTGAAAGCGCCCGCGAGATGATGGATGCCTGCACGGCGGCCCTGCCTGCCGATATTGCCATCTGCGCGGCTGCTGTGGCGGACTGGCATGTGGCCGGCGACACATCTGGCAAGCTGAAAAAGGATAATGCGGGGCCGCCGCAGATTGAGCTTGTGGAAAACCCCGATATTCTGGCAAGCCTCTCGGCCCACAAGAAACGGCCGCAGCTGGTTATCGGTTTTGCCGCAGAAGCAGAAAATCTGCGGGCAAATGCCGCCGCCAAGCGCGCGCGCAAGGGCTGTGACTGGATTCTGGCGAATGCCGTCACCCGCGCCGATGGCAGCAGCGTGTTCGACAGCGACAGCAATGGTGCGTTGCTGCTGGCCGGAAACAGCTGTGAGGACTGGCCGCAGATGCCGAAGACAGCGCTTGCCGAAAGGCTGGTGGACCGGATCGAGGCGCATTTCGCATGACCAGCCCGGTGATCCAGATCATGCAATTGCCGCATGCCAGCGGGCTGCCGCTGCCAGCCTATGCCACCGATGGTGCTGCCGGCATGGATCTGTGTGCCGCCGTGACTGAAGAACTTGTTCTGGCTGCGGGCGCACGTTGCGCCGTGCCGACCGGTCTTGCCATGGCAATTGCACCCGGGCATGAGGTGCAGATTCGTCCCCGCTCCGGCCTTGCCCTGACGCATGGGGTAACAGTGGCCAATGCCCCCGGCACCATCGACAGTGATTATCGCGGCGAGGTAAAGGCCATCCTGATCAATCTGGGCACATCCGATTTTGTCATTTCCCGTGGCATGCGCATTGCCCAGATGGTGGCCGCGCCAGTCATGCAGGCGGTGCTGGAGCCTGTCGAGGCGCTGCCTGATACGGCGCGCGGGGATGGCGGCTTCGGGTCAACCGGGGTCTGATCAATGCTGAGCGATATCGATCTTGAACGCTATGCCAGACAGGCAATCATGCCGGACATTGGCGAGGAGGGGCAGGAACGCTTGCTGGCCGCCCGCGTTCTTCTTGTCGGGGCTGGCGGTCTTGGCTCGCCTGCCGGTTTTTATCTGGCCGCTGCCGGTATCGGCCATGTCAGCCTTGTCGATGATGAACATGTCGAGATCAGCAATCTCAACCGCCAGATCCTGCATACCACCGACAGCATCGGCACGGCGAAGGTGGAACAGGCCGCCCGCACGATGTCCGCGCTGAACCCGGGAATGACGGTGGAGCCGGTGCTGGCGCGTCTCACCGATAGCAATGCAGACGTGCTGGTCGGTGCGCATGACCTGGTTCTCGATTGTTCGGACAATGCCGATACCCGCTATCTGCTGGGGGCAACGGCTCACCGGATGGGCCGTCCGCTTGTATTTGGCGGCGCGGTGCGTACCGAAGGCCAGCTTGCTGTGTTCCAGAGCGGGGTTGAGGGATATCAGGACACGCCATGCTATCGGTGCGTTTTTCCTGATGCAGCAGATGCAGCCCTTGCCCCCGGCTGTTCAGAGGCTGGCATTCTGGGGCCGGTAACCGGGATAATCGGTGCGATGCAGGCGCTTGAGGCGGTAAAGTTGCTGCTTGGGTTTGGCACAAGCCTGACCGGACATATGCTGCTGTTTGATGGCCAGCACGGGTCTTTCATGGATATCACGACGCAGCGCCGCGCTGATTGCGCCGTATGTGGATCTGACACAGCGGGCCAGAAAGCGGGCCAGACAGCACGTAAATGACAGCACGTAAATGACAGCACATAACTGGCAGCACATAATCAGGAGCGCGTAACTGCTGCCCTAGAGCATTGCCTCGATGACCCGGTCGCGCGGCGTGTGCCCATCCCAGAATGTCTGGATATTGATGATCACCTTGTCACCCATCTCAAGCCGGCCTTCAATTGTCGCCGAGCCGATATGCGGCAGCAATACAACATTGGGCAGGCTGACCAGCGCGGTGGTGATTCGCGGCTCATCCTCATAGACATCCAGCCCGGCGCCGGCAATCTGGCGGTCGGCCAGAAGATCGGCAAGCGCTGCCTCGTCAATCACCTCACCGCGTGATGTGTTCACCAGATAGGCAGAGGGCTGCATCATCGACAACAGCTCACGCGTCAGAAGATGGTTGGTCGCCGGCGTATGCGGACAATTCACCGAGACGATATCAACGCGGCCCAGCATCTGGTCCAGCGAATCCCAATAGGTTGCTTCCAGTTCGGCCTCGGTCTCGGGATGAACCGGCTTGCGGTTGTGATAATGAATGCTCAGTCCGAATCCACGGGCGCGGCGCGCCACGGCGGTGCCAATCCGGCCCATGCCGATAATGCCAAGTCGCTTGCCATTGATCCGGTGCCCCAGCATGCCTGTTGGCGACCAGCCCGTCCATTCACCTGAACGTGCCACCTGGTTCCCCTCGGCGATTCGCCGTGGCACAGCCAGCATCAATGCCATCGCCACATCGGCTGTATCCTCGGTCAGCACACCCGGCGTGTTGGTAACCGTGATGCCGCGCGCCTTGGCCGCCGCCAGATCAATATGATCGACACCCGTCCCGAAAGACGCGATCAGCTTCAACTGGTCACCAGCAGCAGCGATCACATCCGCATCGATCCTGTCAGTGACTGTCGGCACCAATACATCAGCACTCTGGACCGCTGCGCATAATTCCGCATGGCTGAGAGGGGTGTCATGATCACGAAGATGCGCATCAAAAAGCTCACGCATGCGTGTTTCGGTAGATTCCGGTAGTCGCCTTGTAAGAAAGACGACTGGCTTCTTTTGGTTCATTTGCCCACTCTTCGATAAGGCTGCCGCAAGCCATCTCTGGCGCCGACCAGAAAAACATAATAATCTGCCAACCTGACTTAGCCAGTGACCCGGTTACACAGCCCTGCACCGTGCGTGCATATTATCAGAACGAAGGCCAGATGAAAAAAAATTTTGATATGCGCCGTATTTTTGGTCGGCGTGCATGCGCTGAATCGAGCATGGGTCATAAAATGAGCCGGCATCCTGGCCTGCGCCTTCCGGTGCTGGGTCTGCTTGCATCATTGCTGGCCACCCTGTTTGTTCCTGTCAGTGGCTGGCATAGTCCGGCGCAGGCGGCAACAGATACGCAAGAGACACGTCTGACCGTTCGTGGCAGCGGCCTGAAGGTGCCGCGCTTTGTCACGCTGAAGTCGGACGAGGTGAATATGCGTGCCGGTCCCGGTCTGGAATATCCGGTGATCTGGCATTACCGGCGCATGGGACTGCCGCTGCGGGTCGAGGCCGAGTTCGAGGTGTGGCGCAAGGTGGTCGACCATAAAGGTGACACGGGCTGGATGCACCAGTCGGTTGTGTCGCTGCGCCGCTTTGCGCTGGTCACCGACGGATCAGCCCGCATCTATTCACGGCCAAGCGATGAATCGCCGCTGGTTGCCGTTGCCGAACGTGACGCGCTGATGGAACTGCAATCATGCCCGACACAATGGTGCAAGGTGGCATCAGGTGATACGCGCGGCTGGATGTCGCGCACCGCCTTGTGGGGTCTGCTTGAAGGCGAAGTCCTGAAATAAGCGCCACAAACAAGTCCCGCAAACAAGCACAACAGAAAACGCCCCGACCTTGCAGCCGGGGCGTTTTCATATTCATGTGCCGTTACCGGTCAATCAGGCGAGATCGAACCGGTCGAGATCCATAACCTTTGTCCAGGCCGCAACAAAGTCGCTGATGAAGTGGCCTTCGGCGCCATTGCCGGCATATATCTCGGCAAGGGCACGCAGCTGCGAGTTCGATCCGAAGATCAGGTCAACGCGTGTGCCTGTCCATTTCACATCACCACTGGTGCGATCGGTGCCTTCAAAGACATCCTCGGCCTCGGATACCGGCTTCCACTCTGTAGCCATATCCAGAAGGTTAACGAAAAAGTCATTCGTCAGGCTTTCCGGACGATCGGTGAAGACGCCATGCTGCGCACCGTCAGTATTCGCATTCAGCACGCGCATGCCGCCAACCAGCGCCGTCATTTCCGGTGCTGTCAGGGTCATCAGATGCGCCTTGTCGAGAAGCAGTTCCTCGGCAGACACAACAAAGTCCGACTTCAGGTAGTTACGGAACCCGTCAGCCATCGGCTCCAGCACCGCAAAGCTCTCGATATCGGTCTGCTCCTGCAGCGCATCACCGCGACCAGCTGTGAACGGTACGCTCACATCATGGCCCGCACGCTTGGCAGCCTCTTCGATGGCAGCAGCGCCGCCCAGAACGATCAGGTCAGCCATCGACACCTGCTTGCCACCCGACTGGGCCGCATTGAATGTCGACTGCACGCCCTCGAGCGCATCGAGAACCTTGCCAAGCTGGGCCGGCTGGTTGACCTCCCAGTCGCGCTGCGGGGTCAGGCGCAGGCGGGCACCATTGGCACCGCCACGCTTGTCCGAACCGCGATAGGTTGAGGCTGACGCCCATGCCGCACCCACAAGCTCGGATACTGACAGGCCTGTGGCCATGATGGCGCTTTTCAGCGACGCCACATCAGCATCATCGATCTTTGCATAATCAGGGGCCGGGATCGGGTCCTGCCAGATCAGGTCTTCAGCCGGTACTTCCGCACCGACATAGCGGGCCTTTGGCCCCATATCGCGGTGTGTCAGCTTGAACCAGGCACGGGCGAACGCATCGGCGAACTCGTCCATGTTCTCGTGGAACCGGCGCGAGATCTCCAAATATGAAGGATCGGTGCGCATCGCGATGTCGGTTGTTGCCATCATCGGTGCATGACGAAGTTCAGGATCATGCGCGTCAGGCACCAGATCACCAGCCGACGCGTCGGTCGGTGTCCACTGATAGGCACCTGCCGGGCTCTTTGTCAGCTCCCACTCATAGCCAAACAGCATATCGAAATAGCCGTTGTCCCACTTGATCGGGTTTGGTGTCCAGGCGCCTTCAAGGCCACTTGTTGTCGTGTGAACACCTTTGCCGGTACCGAAATCATTGCGCCAGCCAAGTCCCTGTTCCTGAATGCTTGCGCCTTCCGGCTCAGGTCCGACAAGGCCGGGATCACCAGCACCATGTGTCTTGCCGAAGGTATGACCACCAGCCACAAGCGCCACAGTCTCTTCGTCATTCATTGCCATGCGGGCGAATGTCTCGCGAATATCGCGTGCTGATGCCATCGGGTCCGGCTTGCCATTCGGGCCTTCCGGATTCACATAGATCAGTCCCATCTGCACAGCAGCAAGCGGGTTTTCCAGCTCGCGGTCACCGGTGTAGCGCTTGTCATCAAGCCAGGTGTCTTCTGCGCCCCAATAGATATCTTCTTCCGGCTCGAACACATCTTCACGACCGCCCGAGAAACCGAATGTCTTGAAGCCCATCGATTCCATCGCACAGTTGCCTGTAAAGACCATCAGGTCAGCCCAGGACAGCGCCTCACCATATTTCTGCTTGATCGGCCACAAAAGACGGCGCGCCTTGTCCAGGTTGCCATTGTCGGGCCAGCTGTTCAGCGGGGCAAACCGAAGGGTGCCCGCACCGGCACCGCCACGACCGTCACCGGTCCGGTATGTGCCTGCACTGTGCCATGCCATGCGAACGAAGAAGGGGCCATAATGACCGTAATCTGCCGGCCACCATTCCTGCGAATCTGTCATCAGGTCGAACAGATCCTTGCGCAATGCCTCAAGATCAATCGTCTTGAACGCTTCGGCATAATTGAAGTCCCGCGCCATCGGATTCGACAGGGCCGAATTCTGATGCAGGATTTTCAGGTTCAGCTGCTTTGGCCACCAGTCACGGTTTGACCGGACCCCGAAAGTGGTATGTTTGATGCCGCCATGCATCACCGGGCACTTGTTTTGTTCGTTCATGAATCTCTCCGAATTCGAAACGGGAATTTCGATGGGCCGACGCGTTCGACCTTACATCCCCCACGCCCGATTTTATGAACCTGCACCGCGCAGGTCAAGCTGATTGGAATGGTTTTAAACTGGACAGAATGCCACATTCAGCTGGCGTTCATCACGCCTGATTAAATTTCACACCCGATTTACACCACGTGCGGCCTTAATCGGTTTCAGGTGAAATATGTATCAGTACATTGACAGCATCGATGCTGTGCCCGTCAGGCGCCTCAGGCAGGCCGGCAAGCTGCACCAGACCGGCCGGAATATCGAACAGCTGATCATTCTCGGCATCATAGAAATGGTGATGATGATCGGTGTTGGTATCGAACACGCTGTACTCATTATGCACGGTAACGCGGCGCAAAAGCCCGGCTTCGGTAAACTGGTTCAGCGTGTTGTAGACAGTGCCCAGCGCCATCTGTTCGCCAGTGGCCAGAACGTCACGGGTCAGGCTGTCAGCCGACACATGGCGGTGCTGCCCATCAAGCAGTAAAGCCGCAAGCGCAAGGCGCTGACGCGTCGGCCGCAGGCCGGCGTCGCGGAGCCTTGTTACCAGTGTGGACGTATTGTCCCCGCTCAATGGCGAATCGATTGCATCACTCATCACGCGGTGAAAATGATGGGTTGCGCGCAACTTGTCAATAAGGCCTTGGCGCAGACGCCCATTCCGTGCTTTTTTGGGGAACCGTCGGCGCTGGAAACAGGTGCAGGAATGCATCATCCAACCGACAATATCAGGGGACCTCAAAATGCCGCCAATGCAGCAAAATTCATTTGATTACAACGATCTCATCAGCTGTGCAAAAGGCGAGATGTTCGGGCCGGGAAACCCGCAATTGCCCCTGCCGCCGATGCTGATGTGTGACCGGATCACGAACATCACTGATACAGGTGGACCCCATGACAAGGGGCTCATTCGGGCGGAATTGGATATTAATCCGGACCTGTGGTTCTTTCCCTGCCACTTTCAGGGCGACCCGGTCATGCCCGGCTGCCTTGGCATGGACGCGTTATGGCAGCTTGTCGGCTTTTTTCTCGGCTGGTCAGGCGGTGAGGGGCGCGGACGCGCGCTGTCTGTTGGTGAAGTCAAATTCACCGGCCAGATTCTGCCGACAAACAAGCTGGTCACATTTGAAATCGACATGAAGCGGGTCATCCTGCGCCGCCTGATTATGGGCATCGCCGATGGACGCGTGATCTGCGATGGCGAGACTGTTTTCGAGGCCAACGACATTCGCGTTGGCCTGTTCAAATCCGAGGAGGGCTGATCATGCGCAGAGTCGCCATTACCGGCATCGGTATTGTCTCATCCATCGGCAATAATGTGGATGAAGTCACCGCGTCGCTTCGTGAAGGGCGATCGGGCATTGTCCACGCCCCCGAATATACCGAGCTTGGTTTCCGCAGTCAGGTTCACGGGACGGTCAAAATGGATGTGGCCGAACATATCGATCGCAAGCAGCTTCGCTTCATGGGTGAAGGCGCAGCCTATGCCGTGCTGTCGATGGAACAGGCCATTGCCGATTCCGGTCTTCCCGAAGAGCTGGTATCAAACCCGCGGACCGGGCTGATCGCCGGTTCCGGCGGCCCTTCTACTGCCAATATGTTGCAGGCTTTCGACACAACGCGCGAAAAAGGCCCGAAGCGGATTGGCCCCTACATGGTGCCGCGCTGCATGTCGTCGACTGTCTCGGCCTGCATTGCCACCTTCTTCAAGATCAAGGGGCTGAATTTTTCCATCACCTCTGCCTGTTCAACCTCGGCGCATTGTATTTCGTCAGCCGTTGATGCCATCCGCAATGGCAGCCAGGACATTGTCTTTGCCGGCGGCGGTGAGGAGCTTCACTGGACCCTGTCGGTGCTGTTTGACGCCATGGGGGCCATGTCATCCAAATATAACGACACGCCCGAACGCGCCTCGCGCGCCTATGACCAGGACCGTGACGGCTTTGTCATTGCTGGCGGCGGCGGCATGGTTGTGGTTGAGGATATGGAGCATGCGCTGGCGCGCGGTGCGAAAATCTACGCCGAAATTGTCGGCTATGGGGCGAATTCGGATGGCCATGACATGGTCGCCCCGTCTGGTGAGGGCGCTGTCCGTTGCATGGAACTGGCGCTGGCCGGCTTCGATGGCAAGGGCCTGACCGACAAGGTCGATTACATCAATGCGCATGGCACATCCACACCGGTCGGTGACATCAAGGAACTTGAAGCGGTGCGTGAAGTGTTCGGACCGCGCGGGTATCTGCCGACCGTGACATCAACAAAGTCGCTGACCGGTCATTCGCTTGGTGCGACCGGTGTTCAGGAAGCCATCTACACCATCATCATGATGCAGCAGGGTTTCATTGCCGGCTCGGCAAATATCGAAAACCCTGATCCGGCGATTGGCGATATACCGGTGCCGACCAGCCGTGTTGATGATGCCAGCATCTCCTTGGCGCTCTCCAACTCCTTTGGCTTTGGTGGCACAAACGCCACGCTGGCCCTGCGGAAAATCTGATATGGCCAGCGGTCTTCTTGCCGGAAAGCGCGGCCTGATCATGGGCGTTGCCAATGAACGCTCCAGCGCCTGGGGCATTGCCGCTGCCGCTGCCGAGCATGGTGCCGATCTGGCCTTCACCTATCAGATGGAGGGGTTTGGCAAACGCCTTCGTCCGCTGGCCGAATCAGTCGGCTCGGATTTGATGGTTGAATGCGATGTTGCGCATGAAGGCGCGGTTGCGACTGCCTTTGACTGGCTTGCCGGACACTGGTCCAGCATTGATTTCGTTGTTCACGCGCTGGCCTTTTCCGACAAGGACGAACTGAAAGGCGGGTATCTGAATACCAGCCGGCGCAACTTCAATGAAACGATGATGATATCGGCCTTTTCCTTTACCGAGGTGGCACAGGCGGCGCGCGGCATAATGCCGGATGGCGGGGCACTGCTGACGCTCAGCTATATCGGGGCGCAGCGCATTTCGCCGAACTATAATGTGATGGGTGTTGCCAAGGCCGCGCTGGAATCCTCGGTGCGCTATCTCGCTGTTGATCTCGGCGGCCAGAATATCCGGGTAAATGCAATGTCTGCGGGCCCGATGAAAACACTGGCCGGGGCCGCGATTACCGGTGCACGCCATATCTATCGGCATTCCGAAGACAGCGCGCCTCTTGGCCGCAATCCGGCGATTGACGAGGTCGGGCGCTCAGGCCTCTATCTGATCTCGGACTTGTCCAGCGGTGTGACCGGTGAGGTGCATTTTGTTGATGGCGGTTTCAACACGGTTGCCGTCCCGCCTGAAAAGACCGAATAGCCTGCCCGGTCAGGAAGTCAGCCACAAAAAAGGGCGGCCAGATGGCCGCCCTTTGTGTTCGTTCACCTGTTTGCAACAGGCTTATTCGGCCTCTTCGGCTTCCAGATCGGCACCGGTGTCCTGATCAACGCGCTTCATCGACAGCTTGACCTTGCCGCGATCATCAAAGCCAATGACCTTCACCTTGACGGTATCGCCTTCCTTGCAGATATCGGTGGTCTTTTCAGTCCGTCCGTTCTGCAATTCGGAGATATGCACAAGACCGTCCTTGGCCCCCAGGAAATTGACAAAAGCGCCGAAATCAACGGTCTTCACCACGGTGCCGTTATAGATCACGCCCAGCTCAGGCTCGGCAACGATGTCCCTGATCCGCGCAACCGCCGCTTCACCTGACTCGCCGGTAACAGCAGCCACCTTGACAGTGCCATCATCATCGATATCGATCTTGGCACCGGTGGTTTCACAGATTTCACGGATGATCTTGCCACCCGGCCCGATAATGTCACGAATCTTGTCGACCGGAATCGACAGGGTGGTGATTTTCGGTGCGCTGTCAGCAAGACCGTCACGCGCCGATGTCAGTGCTTTGGACATTTCACCCAGAATATGAACACGGCCTTCACGCGCCTGTTCCAGCGCGATCTCCATGATCTCGGGTGTGATCGAGGTGATCTTGATATCCATCTGCAACGAGGTCACACCCTCTTTCGAGCCCGCCACCTTGAAGTCCATGTCACCAAGATGATCCTCATCACCAAGGATGTCGGACAGCACGGCAAAATCATCGCCTTCCTTGATCAGGCCCATGGCGATACCCGCCACCGGACGATCAAGCGGCACACCGGCATCCATCAGTGCCAGCGATCCACCACATACGGTTGCCATCGATGATGACCCGTTTGACTCGGTGATCTCTGACACTAGGCGGACAGTGTAGGGGAAATCTTCCTTGCTTGGCAGCAAGGGCCGCAAGGCACGCCATGCCAGCTTGCCATGACCAATTTCACGGCGTCCGGGTGATCCGACACGCCCTGCCTCACCCACCGAATAAGGCGGGAAATTATAATGCAGCATGAAGTTGGAGCGGCTTTCACCAACCAGCGCGTCGATGATCTGCTCATCCTGACCGGTGCCCAGTGTGGCCACAACCATGGCCTGGGTTTCACCGCGGGTAAACAGGGCAGAGCCATGCGCGCGTGGCAGGAATCCGGCTTCGGCAACAATCTGGCGAACCGTCTTGGTATCACGACCATCAATCCGGTGACCGGTTTTCAGGATCGATCCACGGACGATATCAGCTTCCTTGCCCTTGATCAGGCTGCCAACCAGCACCCCGTCATACGCATCACCGAGCTTTTCCTTTACCGCGCTGCGCACTTCGCCAAGCGCCGCTTGACGCTCTGACTTGTCGGCCAGCTTGTAGGCGGCGGTGAACTGCTTGTCAAAACCGTCAATGACGGCCTTGATTTCATCAGTTTCAGGTGGCTCTTCAGGAAGGGCACGCGGCTCTTTTGCACAGGATTCAGCAAGTTCGATAATCGCATCGATCACCGGCTTCATCGCTGTATGGCCGAAATTCACCGCGCCGAGCATGATCTCTTCAGACAGCTCCTGCGCTTCGGATTCCACCATCAGCACACCTTCCAGTGTGCCGGCGAGGACCAGATCAAGATCGGTGTCATCCATCTGTGCCACGGTTGGGTTCAGCACATATTCGCCATCGATCCAGCCAACACGTGCGGCGGCGATCGGGCCAAAGAAAGGCACACCCGACAGGCACAATGCTGCCGAGGCACCGATCATCGCGGCGATGTCGGGGTTGTTCTCCATATCATGCGCCAGCACGGTACAGATGACCTGGGTCTCGCATTTGAAGGAGGAGGGGAACAGCGGCCGGATCGGTCTGTCGATCAGGCGGCTGACAAGGGTTTCATTCTCGGACGGGCGACCTTCACGCTTGAAGAAGCCTCCCGGAATTTTGCCGGCGGCGAACGCCTTTTCCTGGTAATTCACTGTCAGGGGGAAAAAATCCTGACCCGGCTTCGGGCTGTGCGCCGCGACGGCAGTACAAAGAACGGTGGTTTCACCAAGGCTGACCATGACAGCGCCATCGGCCTGCCGTGCCACCTTGCCTGTCTCCATGACAAGCGGGGTGCCATTCCAGTCCAGTTCTTTCCGGAAAATCTTGAACATCAGTTTTATGTCTCTTTCATCATCATGCCGGGCAGGACGGGTTCCAGAAAAACTGGAGCCGGTGACACGCAGTCATCCGGCAAGAGCAAGCGATGATATTGTGGGGGTATGGCGATCGACGCTCGGTCCGCGTCGGTATCGTTTGGGCCCCCCGTCACATCTTGTCCGGGCCCGGGCTTGGTTCCTAGCTTCTTGTCTCGGCGCTGTTGTGACACGTGACCCTGAAAAAAGCAAACAGGAAATAGTCTGCGGCACATGCCATGGCATGCGCCATACTACGCTGGCCGGAGGACGCGCTTTAATCCGCCTTCCCCACGTGAAAAGACCGGCCTGACGCCGTGCAGCGGCCAGCCGGTCTCAGGTTTTTCTATAATGCGATATGACGAATGCCTAACGGCGCAGGCCAAGACGCGCGATCAGGTCCTTGTAGGCGGACTCATCGCCGGCCTTGATATAATCAAGCAGGCTACGACGCTGGCCAACCATCGACAAAAGACCACGGCGCGAACCGAAATCCTTTTTGTGCGTCTTCAGATGCTCGGTCAGATTGACGATACGCTCGGTCAGAATGGCAACCTGTACGGTGGCAGAGCCTGAATCCGTATCTGACTTGCCAAATTCCTTGATCAGTTCGGCTGTACGCTCACTTGTAATCGACATCGAAACCTCCTTTGGTTTCATCCACTTATGTGGATCAAAGATTAAAAACACGCAGCGGCTGCAGCTGGCCTGATTGAACCGTAACCAGCGCCACAGGAACGCTTCTGGCAAGCGCCACACCTACACCGGACGTGCTGACTGCTGAAAATCTGGCGAGAGCCGAAGGGCCCAGCGCCGGCAGTGTCTGTCCGTGACGGAGTTTTGCCGCCTCTTCTGCCGAAACGGGCACCGCCGGGATGTCGTCCAGCGCGCTCGTAACAGGCTTCAGATGCTCGAAAGCGGCGGCACTATGCTTCACGCCTTCCAAAAAATCCAGTGAAATCGCATCGATATGCGAAAAGGGGCCAACCGACAGGCGTCGCAAGCGGCTGACATGCCCGGCACTGCCCACAGCAAGCGCGATATCACGGGCCAGCGAGCGGATATAGGTGCCCTTGCCACAGGTAACGATAAAGCTGGCCGCATTATACCCAGCCAGATCATCTGTCATGTCAGATTCCGGCACCTCGTCCAGTTCCAGACTGTCGATTCTGACCGGCCGCGCGTCCAGTTCCGGCAGATCCGGCTCGCCGTCGGCAATGGCCTTGCGCGCAATATCATAGGCACGGGTGCCATCCAGCTTGATGGCCGAGAAAATTGGCGGGCGCTGGCTGATATCACCGGTGAAACGCGGCAATACAGCCTCGATCAGCGCGCGTGTTGGCCGGGCATCGCTCTCGAAGACCACCTCACCCTCGCGGTCATCGGTCTGCGTTTGCGCGCCAAAGGCAATGGTGAAGGCATAGCTTTTGCTGCCCTGCATGGCAAAGGATACAGTTTTGGTGGCCTCACCAAGGGCGATCGGCAGCACCCCTGTCGCCAGCGGATCAAGCGTACCACCATGGCCGGCCTTGGCCGCCGAAAACACCTTCCGCACAATGCCGACAGCCCGCGATGAGCTGATCCCTTCCGGCTTGTCCAGAATGACCCAGCCATGAACCGGATTGCCTTTGCGTGATGCCATGCAGCCGGTCCGGTCCGTTCAGCCGTCCTGCTGGCGAATATTGTTGAACACAACATTCATGCGTGCGGCGTTCTCGAAGCTGTCATCAAGCATGAATTTCAGTTTTGGCACGCGGCGCAGATGTACACGGGCGGCCACTTCACGCTGGATGATCGGTGCCAGCCGGTTCAATGCCGGCAGAATGATTTCGGCATTCTTGCCCCCCAGCGGCATAGTATAAACGCGGGCATTCGATAAATCGGGGCTGACTGAAATTTCGGAAATCGTGATCGAACTGTTCTCGAGATCCGGATCGAAGAAATTGTCGCGCACCAGTATTTCCGACAGCGCATGCCGCAAGGTTTCACCAACGCGCAGCTGGCGCTGGCTCGGCATGTTTGATGACACCGAACGCCTTGATTTCCCGGCCATGGCTATACTCCCGCTTGCAGAATGCGGCGATGATCAGTCGAGTGTACGCGCAACCTCGCGCAGCTCGAAACACTCGATCATGTCGCCTTCCTGGATGTCCGAATAATTCTCGAACCCCATGCCGCACTCAAACCCTTCACGCACGTCCTTGACCTCGTCCTTGAAGCGCTTGAGCGTTTTCAGCGAACCTTCATGCATCACCACATTGTCACGCAGCAGACGCACCTTGCATCCGCGCTTGATAACGCCCTCGGTAACGTAACAACCGGCAACCTTGCCAACCTTCGAGACACCGAATACCTGGCGAATTTCGGCATAGCCGATGAAATCTTCCTGCGTATCGGGGCTGAGAAGTCCGCCCATCGCAGCCTTCACCTCGTCAATCAGCTCATAGATGATCGAGTGATAGCGAATTTCCACACCGTCACGCTTGGCAAGGTCACGCGCCTGCGGGATTGCCCGCACATTAAAGCCGATCACAATGGCATTCGATGCGCTGGACAGCGAGATATCCGATTCGCTGATCGCGCCAACGCCTGAAGACAGGATACGCACCTTGACCTGATCGGTGCCAAGCTTCTCCAGCGCCACCCTGATCGCCTCAAGCGAACCATGCACATCGGTCTTGATGACAACCGGCAGCTCTTCCGCCTCACCGGCAGCGATTGCCGACAGCATCTGCTCAACCGACCCACGTGCGCCGCGCGCGGCCTCACGCTCTTTCAGCTGGCGGGTCCGATATTCGGCAATTTCGCGGGCCCGTCCTTCACTTTCGACAACAACACAGCTGTCGCCGGCCATCGGCGTACCATCCAGACCCAGGATCTCGACCGGCTGACCCGGTGTTGCAGATTCCAGCTTCTGACCACGATCATCCAGCAGCGCCCGTACCCGGCCGCTTTCCGCACCGATGACAAAGATATCGCCCTGCTTCAGGGTGCCGCGCTGAACCAGCAGCGTCGCCACAGACCCGCGGCCGCGTTCGACCTTCGCCTCGACAACAACGCCGGTTGCGGCGCGATCCGGATTGGCGCGCAGCTCCAGCAATTCGGCCTGCAGCATGATCGCTTCTTCCAGCTTGTCCAGCCCCTGGCCCGTCACCGCTGACACATCAACGCACAGCACATCGCCACCAAAATCCTCGGTGATGATTTCATGCTGTAACAGATCATTGCGGACCCGCTTGGGATCAGCTTCCGGCTTGTCACATTTATTGACCGCGACAATCACCGGGCACTTTGCAGCCTTGGCATGGTTGATCGCCTCGACCGTCTGCATCATCACCGAATCATCGGCAGCCACAACAAGGATCACGATGTCGGTGATGTTGGCCCCCCGAGACCGCATTTCGGTAAACGCCTCATGACCGGGTGTATCGATAAAGGTGATAAGATTTCCGGAAACGGTATTGATCTGATAGGCACCGATATGCTGGGTGATACCCCCGGATTCGCCTGTCGCCACATCGGTACGGCGAATCGCGTCCAGAAGACTTGTCTTGCCGTGATCGACATGGCCCATGACCGTGACAACCGGCGGCCGTGACTTCAGGCTGCCATCCTCGTCATCGGCACCTTCCAGCCCGCTTTCAACGTCGGATTCCGATACGCGCTGCGCCCGGTGGCCCAGTTCCTGCGCAATCAGCTCGGCGGTTTCACCGTCAACCGTCTGGGTTGCCGTGGCCATCACGCCAAGCTTCATCAGTTCCTTGACAACATCAGCTGTGCGCTCTGCCATCCGGTTGGCAAGTTCGGTGACCGAAATGGTATCCGGGATAATCACGTCCCGCACCTGTTTTGCCTGCGGCTGCTCATCCCGCATCCGCGCCTTTTCGCGCTGACGACGGACAGATGCCAGCGAGCGCTGACGCCGCTGCTCGTCACCTGACAGCGCCTGGGTAATGGTCATCTTGCCTGATTGGCGGCGGCCCGGCCCATCGCGGCGCGGGGCTGCCGGACGGCGTGCCTGCACCTCTTCTGCCTGACGACGACGACGCCCGAACGGCTCGCTGGCTGTGTCATTTGCCGGACGTGCGGCCGGGGCTGCTGTTTCCGGTGTGTTGCGGCGGGCATTTGCCTCTGACAGCTTGCGGCTTTCCTCGCCGCGGCGGCGCTCTTCCTCGGCCTCGATCTCGCGCAATTCGGCAAGCTCGGCGGCGCGGCGCGCCTCGGCCGGGTCAAGCGGTGCGGCAGGTGTTTCCAATTCTGTCTTGGCCTCTGCATCGGCAGCAGCATCCGCGGCGGCGTCAGCTTGCACCGCGCCGTCTGTGGCAGCCACGTCCGCTGCGGGCATATCGGCATCAGATGCAGCTGCTGCGCCACCCGCTGCGGCATCGGCATCGGGTTTCTTCAGACCTTCCTGCAGCGCGCGAACGCGTGCGGCGCGTTCCTGTGCGGTCAGCTTGTCATCAGCCTCAACAGACGAAGGTGCTGGCTGGGCTGGCGCAGCCTGCGGCGGCGGTGCCGGTTCTGCCTGTGGTGCGGCGGGTGTGCGGTGCGGTGCGGCTGGCGCACGCTTGCGACGAACCTCAACCTGCACGGTACGGCGGCCACCACCCGTGGCCCCGGCGCGCATCTGTCCGGCATCAACCCCGCCCAAGGTCAGTTTGTTGCCTGACAGGCTGAGTTTCTTTGATTTGCCGCTTTCGTCACTCATCGCGAACCCTTTCCTGACCGGACCCCTTGGCAATGTCGGCATTTCTGCCACAAGGCGCCCGACCCGTTTGCGCATGGTGATACACTGGTATCACCTCGCATGACAAGCCGAAGAGGTATAAAACCTTTCCAGCCGCATGACTTCAAATCTCAGTTTTTCCGCCATCTTTGCAGCGTTGCCGCCCCGAATGGCGGCAAAGGCCAGACTGGGCCGGCCACATATCTGTCCCAACGCCTCAGCATCAAGTGCGCGGCTTGTCCATGTCACTTCAAGACGCGATGCCAGTTTGTTGAATTCCCGCTCGGACGCGTCCGGGGCCGCAAGCAGCCCCTGAAACACGCCTTCCGCCGCCAGCTTGCCGGCACCACCCATCAGCGCACCGGCGCGGCGCGCCATAGCGGCCGTTGCCACGGCACGGCTGCGCATAAGCACGCCAACCTGCAAAAGCGTGTCTTCGATATCACCAAACTGTGCGTCAATGGCGCGTTTCAGCAGCTTGCGGTCGGCCGCCTGTCGCAGCGCATCAGCGCTGTTCGACACCCAGACGCCGCGACCCGGCAGCTTTTCAGCGAGATCAACAACAGCCATACCGTCCGGTCCGGACACGATCCGGATCAGCTGGTCACGCGGAAGTGTAGCTCCGGTAACAATGCAGGTACGGTCTGCCATACGCGATCCCGCCCATGGTCCTAGCTGTCGGCCGTTTCGGAATCGGCAGCCGGCGCGGCCTCCGCTTCCTCATCGGCAAACCAGTGGGCACGCGCTGCCATGATAATGTCACCAGCCTCGGTGTCATCTTCAAGCCCGTGTTCGGACAACAGCTCGACAAGCTCCTCATTGTCGAGATCGGCAAGATCATCAAGTGTCAGAATGCCGTTCTCGGCGAGCTTCAGCATCATGCCAAGGCTGATATATTCAAAGCCCCGCAGATCATCCGAAACTTTCAGCGAATCCAGCGCCTCGTTGATACGCTGCGCTTCCCGCTCGACAAATTCGACCGCCCGGGCCTGCAGCTCCTCGGCAATGCTTTCATCAAATCCCTGAATCGTCGCCAGCTCATTGATCGGTGTTTCGGCAATTTCCTCTGGCAGGACAAATCCTTCTGCCACCAGCAGATGCGCAATCACATCATCGATGTTCAGCGCTTCGATGAAGCGTGATGAGCGCGTACGGAATTCTTCCTGACGGCGTTCGGATTCCTCAGCCTCGGTCAGGATATCAATGTACCAGCCCGACAATTGCGAGGCCAGGCGCACATTCTGACCGCGCCGGCCAATGGCAAGGCTCAGCTGGTCTTCAGGAACCACGACCTCCATACGGCCGGTCACCTCATCCATCACCACCTTGCTGACCTCGGCCGGTGCCAGTGCATTCACCACAAACGCTGCCGGCTCTTCGATATAGGGGATGATCTCGACCTTCTCGCCCTGCAATTCACCAACAACCGCCTGCACCCGGCTACCGCGCATACCGACACAGGCACCAACCGGATCAATCCCCGGATCGTTGGACAGCACGGCAATCTTTGCCCGGCTGCCAGCCTCACGGGCGACGCCCTTGATCTCGATGATGCCGTCATAGATTTCCGGCACTTCCTGGGTAAACAGCTTGGCCATGAACTCGTTACAGGCGCGCGACAGGAAAATCTGCGGGCCGCGCGGCTCTTCGCGCACATCAATGATATAGGCGCGCACGCGGTCACCCTGACGCAGATTTTCGCGCGGGATCATTTCTTCACGGCGGATCACCGCCTCGGCGCGTCCCAGATCAACAGTAATCGAATAGCTTTCGGCGCGTTTGACCGTACCAACGACGATTTCACCAACACGGTCCTTGTATTCTTCGAACTGGCGGGCGCGTTCGGCGTCGCGCACCTTTTGCGAAATCACCTGCTTGGCGGTTTGCGCGGCAATCCGTCCGAACTCGATCGGCGGCAAAGACTGTCGCCAGAACTCACCGGCCGCCAGGGGCGGTGTCTGTTTGGCGCCGTCTTCAAGGCTCATCTGGGTTTCATCATCCTCGACCTCTTCAACCACTTCGATCCAGCGTTCGAGGGTGATGGCACCACTTTTGCGGTCGATCATCGCGCGAATATCGCGATCAAGACCGTATTTGGCCCGACCCGCCTTCTGAATGGCTTCTTCCATCGCCGCCATGACCTCTTCACGGTCAATCGATTTTTCACGCGCGACAACATCTGCCACCTGGATAAGTTCAAGTCCTGGAATTGATGAGGTATCCATCGTCCTGTTACCTGTCTGTCTGTTATTCGTTCAGTTCTGCCGTGCCGATTCGCGGGCAAAAATCTCGGCCGGATCGATCCGCGCCGAGTCAATTTCGTCAAAAGCGAACGCGAATCGGCCAAAGCTGGTTTCGAGAATGATCTTTCCAGCCTCGTCAAACCCGGCAAGCCGCCCATTGAAACGCCGTCTGCCATCCAGCATCAGGCGCAGGGTGATCTTCGCCAGCTCGCCGTTGAAGCGCTCATAGTCCTCAATGCGTGTCAGTGGCCGATCAAGCCCGGGCGAGCTGACCTCCAATACATACGCATCGCCGATCGGGTCCTCGACATCCAGCAACGCTGCCACATGCCGGCTCACCGTCTCGCAATCCTCAACGGTCATCTCGCGCTGTTCAACCGGCTCGGCCATGATCTGCAGCTGCGCCCGGCCACTCTTTGCGCCCGAAAACTGCACACGCACGAGATGATAACCAAGATCGGTTACCGCCCCTTCAATGATCTGGCTGATACGCGATTCAACCACGTTATATCCTGTGCAAATTGCTACTGCGCTGTCATGCCCGACCCTGCATCACCGCCGACCGGACCAAAAAACGCCGCGGTCATGGGACTGCCAGTCTTCCGGCAATGAACCAGTCATCAGGCAATAAAAAAGTGGGCCAGCGGCCCACCGTCTTGTTCGACAGCATTTTTCTGACACCTGTATAGTCCCACAGCCATTCTTAGGCAAGTTGGAAATGCCTATGCGCCGTTCCGCCGGAACACAAACCAGCTTGGCACCCGCAATTCACGCTCTGCCTTTTTCATATAGCGCGTTGCGTTCAGCTCATCCGGCATCTCCCGCCAGTCGGCCGGGCGGCGCGCTGTCCACTGAAAATCAGGATGCGCCATTGTCAGCTGCAAAAGCCACAGCTTGGCCACCGGATGATCGCTGGCCAGAACCAGCTTGCCGCCGGGGCGGATCAGCCGGGCCAGATGATCCAGCATCGGGGGATGCAGAATGCGCCGGGCACCATGCCGGTGTTTTGGCCACGGGTCGGGGAACAGAACATATGCACCCGCCAGGCTGGCATCCGCCAGATGCGGCAGGACCAGACGGATGTCATCATCCCAGATCCGGATGTTTCCCAATCCATTACCGTCATTCGTGGCATCCGTGCTTTCAGCACCGGTATCTTCGGCATCATGGCTTGCGGCTTGATGGATATGGCGCAGCAGACTTGCGACGCCATTCACGAACGGTTCAGCGCCGATAAAGCCGTCTGCCGGCCGCGCCCCGGCCATTGCGGCCAGATTCTCCCCGCCACCAAACCCGATCTCCAGGAAAATATCGCGTTCTGACGCGGCGAACTGGGCTGCCAGCGGCTGATGCGGATCAAGACGCAGCTCTGGCAGCATCGTCTCCATCAACCCCTGCATGGCGGGCCGCAACCGCCGGCCTTTGCGACGGCCATAAAATTGCGGTGTGTCCGGGATCATGCTGTCCGCCCTGCCGGCCCTGATGGTTTAACCTGATTGTTACTACTGTGATGGCTTTGGCTGGGACACATCAGGCATATATCCGGTGATGCCGTGCCATCTGGTCAGACAGCCGCCGCCAGACGGTCGGCAAGGTCGGTGGCTTCCCAGCTGAAGGTGCCCGGACCGGCCTCACCTGCGGTGCGCCCGAAATGACCATAGGCCGCGCTTGGTGCGTAAATCGGCTTGTTCAGTCCCAGATGCTCGCGAATGTTGCGCGGGGTCATTGGCACCAGATCAATCAGCGTCTTTTCCAGATGGCTGTCTGCCACTTTGCCGGAGCCATGGGTGTTGGCATAGACCGATACCGGTTCCGCCACGCCGATCGCATAGGCAAGCTGGATCGTACAGCGGTCGGCAAGGCCGGCAGCAACAACATTTTTGGCAAGATACCGCGCGGCATAGGCTGCAGACCGGTCAACCTTTGTCGGGTCTTTACCGGAAAATGCCCCGCCGCCATGCGGCGCAGCACCGCCATATGTATCGACAATGATCTTGCGACCGGTCAGTCCGGCATCACCATCAGGCCCGCCAATCACGAAATTGCCAGTCGGATTCACCAGCAGATCGGCATCATCAACCATCCACCCGTCTGGCAGGATATCGGCGATGACCGGCGTGACCAGCTTGCGGATGTCGGACTGGCTTGCGGCCGCGGCATGCTGCGTTGACAGCACCACCTTGTGGGCGCCTGTCGGATTGCCATTGTCATCATAGACAAGGGTGATCTGGCTTTTAGAATCCGGCCCAAGGATCGAGTCAGCATCCGCCTTTCGAATTTCAGCGAGGCGTTTCAGTATCTGATGCGAATAGTGGATCGCGGCCGGCATCAACATATCGGTTTCGCGGCAGGCATAGCCGAACATCAGGCCCTGGTCGCCAGCGCCTTCATCCTTGTTGTCACCTGAATCAACACCCATCGCGATGTCGGTGGATTGTTTGTGGAGATAATTCTGGAATTCCAGATGCGCGTGGTGAAATTCGTCTTGCTCGTATCCGATGTCGGCAATCGCCCCGCGCACTGCCGCCTCGATCCCGTCAAGAATGGCTGGCATCTTTGCGTCTGTTGCCCTGACCTCACCACCAATGATTACGCGGTTTGTTGTGGCAAAGGTTTCACACGCCACGCGCGCCTCGGGGTCCGCCGCCAGAAACAGGTCCAGAACGGTGTCGGATACGCGGTCACACAGCTTGTCGGGATGGCCCTCGGAAACAGACTCCGAGGTAAAAAGGAAGGCCATAATGTGCTCCAATTGGTTGCCGGGATATCTACTGCCTCAAACTGCGTTTGCGGTCAAGATTGATGGTGCGGACTGCAAGCAGCAACAACCCGATGGAAAGAAGTGTTTCACCCCAGATGGCATAGAAGGTTGGTGCCAGCGGGTCTGGCACATTCACATCAACAAAGCCTGCCTGGTCCATATCAATGCGCGCCAGCGTCCGGCCATAGGCATCAAAACCCGCGGAAACGCCCGTATTGGCAACACGCAGCAGCGGGATGCCTTCCTCGACCGCGCGCATGCGGGCCTGTTCCAGATGCTGATAGGGGCCGGGCGTGCCACCAAACCAGGCGTCATTTGTCAGATTCACCAGAATGTCTGGCCGCGGTTCGGTTTGCGAGACGATGCCCGGAAAAATCACCTCATAGCAGATCAGCGGCTGCACCAACCCGTAATGCTGCAATGTAAACGGTGTGCGCGATGTGCCATGCCGGTAATCCATCGGACCAACAATCGCGGTTGCAAATGGAAACAGGTCGCGAAATGGAAAATACTCACCAAATGGAACCAGCCTCTGCTTGTCATAGCTTTCCCTGATCTCACCATCAGGCTGCACCAGAACGGCAGAATTCAGCAACAGGAAGCGGCTGTGCCGGCGCGGCACGCCAGTGACCAGCAATCCGTCATAGGGAAGGGCGCTGGCAACCGTTTTTGTGAACAGCTCCCTCTCGGCACCCAGCAGACCGGCAAATGCTGTCTCCGGCCAGATGACAAGCTGCGGTATGGGCAATGTGCCAGACGACAGCTCTATGAGGCGCTGAAGATGCGCCGGCCGCTTCTCCCGGTTCCATTTTTCATTCTGTGGTATGGCTGGCTGCACCAGTCTCACCTGTTTTGGCCGCACCTGTTTTGGCTCACCCATAGCCAGATCAGCCACGCCGCTGATCTCATCGCTGGCAAGGCGGACCATACCGCCAATCGCGACAAGCGGCAGCATCGCACCCGCCACAATGGCCGTGCGCCGCCAGCCCATCACCCAGAAAGCCGGGATCATCGCGACAATCACAGCGACCAGATTCAATCCATACAGACCCAGAACACTGGCGCTCTGCAACAACGACAGATGGGCCGAGAACAGATAGCCCGGTGCATTCCACGGAAAGCCTGTCGCCACATAGCCGCGCGCCCATTCAAAACCCGCCAGCATGACCACAAACCACAGCAATCTTGTATCTGCCCGTTTGCCAAGCCGCCAGCTGATGCCGGCCGCGGCTGCCCAGAACAGGGACAGAATCAGCGGAACGAACACCACCGCCAGCGGCAGAAACGGCCAGTGCCCCGTGTCACCGGCAACCATTGATGCAGCAATCCACCAGGTTGACGCAAGGAACCATCCAAATCCGGCCACCCCCCCGGTCAGCAGCGCCGTGCGTACACGGTTTGTGCGGGCAATACACAGCGCTGGCCAGGACAGGGCCACCACCAACGGCACAAGCCCGAACGGCGGCAGGCACAGCGATGCTGCCGCGCCTGCCAGCAGGCATAGAAGATAATAACGTCGGGACTGTTTAGTCACCTGCAGCGAGGGCCGCCCGATTGACGCCGTGGATTTTCACCATGGCGAGGCGTCGCGGGTCTCCGTCAATGACCTCAAAGCGCAGCCCCGTGGGATGGCGCACCACCTCGCCACGCCCCGGCACACGCCCGGCAACCGCACAGACAAGCCCGCCAAGCGTGTCAATCTCGTCACGATCATCATCGTCAAGAAGCACACCTGCCAGGGTTTCCAGCGTTTCGATCTCAAGGCGCGCTTCGGCAAGAATGGTACCATCCTCATTGAAGGTCATCTGCGGCTGCACGGCCTCGTCATGCTCATCTTCGATCTCGCCAACAATTTCCTCGACCAGATCCTCGATGGTGATCAGCCCGTCGACACCGCCAAATTCATCGACAACAAGCGCAAGGTGGCGGCGGCGCAAACGCATTTCATTCAGCAGATCGAGCAGCCTGATCGTCGGTGCCACAAACAGCGCTGGTCGCAACAGCGTGCTGACCTCCGGCGATTTTCCCTCATGCAGATGCGCAAACACGTCTTTGATGTGAATGATGCCGGCAATGTCATCCAGCGTATCGCGGCGCACTGGCAGGCGGCTGTGGTTTGCCGCCGTCATCTGTTCGATGATCTCCGAAAAGCTTTCTGACATACCTACCGACACGATATCAGCGCGCGGAATCATCACATCCGATGCATTCAGATCGCGCAGCCCCAGAATATTGCGCAGCAACGCCCCTTCATGGTGATCAAAATCCGCCTTGTCGGCATCCGAGACAGCCAGCAATGTTTCCAGCTCGTCACGCCGCGAGGATGGTTGGTAAAGGGTTGGGAAAATCCGGCTGAATATTGCTTTCATCGTCAAAAAGCCGCCCTTTTTCTGCCCTCAGACGGGCCAGTGATATTTGTGCCGCCAGTGCTATCCGTACCGCCAGTGCTATCCGCACCGCCAGTGCTATCAGTACCGCTTGCGGGCTCCGTGTCACCAGAGGCGTCAGTCATATTCCCGTAAGGATCGGCAATGCCAAGGCTGGCCAGAATAGCGGTTTCAGCCGCCTCCATAGCCTGTGCGTCGGCATCTGTTTCATGGTCGAGACCAAACAGATGCGCCAGCCCATGTACAAACAGATGAGTCAGATGATCATCCAGCGACTTGCCGTCATCCTCGGCCTCGGCAACCAGCCTGCCATGCGCCAGTGCCAGCTCGCCGATCAGGCGCGGCGTCATATCAGGCGATTCGGGTGTTTCGTCTTCGGGCATCTCGTCGGGGAATGATAAAACATTGGTTGTGCTGTCCTTGCCGCGAAACTGGCTGTTGAGCTGGCGCATGCGCTGATCATCGCACAGCAAGGCACCGACACTGACTGCCGGTTGGCCAAGATGCGCGCATGTCATATCGGCAGCGATGCAGAACCGTGTCCGCACAGCTTCCATATCGACGTCAGACCAGCTTGCCGTGTCGATCATCATTTCAAGAAGGCTGCCACCCTCGGTTTGCCAGACAGTCGATTGATACGGATTGTCGTCCGGACTGTCGGGCTCCAGGGGCATATCACTTACGCCGGAAATGGTGTGGGCTCCATTCAGCTATTAACCGGCGGTCGAAGGTATCGGCCGCCTGTGTTATTTGGACCGATTTTTTCACTGCTGTCCAGTCGCGATGCGCTTCAGGTTACGTGTTTTCGTACGCCTGCAAAATGCGCGCCACAACCGCGTGGCGCACAACATCCTTGCCGGACAGGTGAATAATACCGATTCCCTCAACGCCCTGCAGCCGCTCGACCGCATCGGCAAGGCCTGATGGCTGGTTGTCTGGCAGGTCGATCTGGCTGAGATCACCGGTGATGACCATCCGCGAATTCTGGCCAAGACGGGTCAACACCATCTTCATCTGGACCGGTGTCGTGTTTTGCGCCTCGTCGATAATCACATAGGAATCGCTGAGCGTCCGTCCGCGCATAAAGGCCAGCGGTGCAATCTCGATTTCGCCGCTTGCCAGCATCCTGTCCACCTTGTCGGAAGGCATCATGTCGTACAGCGCGTCATAGAGCGGGCGCAGATACGGATCGACTTTCTCTTTCATATCGCCCGGCAAAAAGCCCAGCCGTTCACCAGCCTCAACAGCCGGCCGCGACAGAACAATCCGTTCAACCTCGCGTTTTTTCAGCGATTCGACAGCCTTGGCCACCGCCATGTAGGTTTTGCCTGTACCGGCCGGCCCCAGCCCGAACACCACTTCACGGCCGCGCAGCAACACGCAATAGTCCTTCTGCCCGGGTGTCTTGGCGGCAATTTTCTTTTTCCATGTATCGAAAGAATCGCCGCTTGCCGGTCGCTTTTCATCACTTTCGACCCACCGCAGCACATCATCGACAAGGGCCGTGCCTGCGCTGGCACCCTCATCAGCCGCAATCCGGCGATACAGATCCTCAAGCGCACGCTGCGCTTTCCTGGTCATCGCGGTGGTGCCCGAAACAGTGATGCTGTTGCCAAAACTGTCCAGCGACACATCCAGAACGGCTTCGATCTGTGCCAGATTCTGGTTATGCTCGCCGGTCAACAGCGCCAGCGTGCTGTTATCCTCGAACTCCATACGGATGCTGTTGGTCTTTGCCGTCTTCAACAAACCGCCCCGATCATGCAGCAGCACCAATCACACTGTTTTGCCTTGCTTCGGTAATCCTGCAGGGCAGAATGCGTCCGATCATACTCTCATCACCCGTCAGATTGACTGCCTGCATATAGGGGCTGCGGCCGGCCATCTGGCCATCGCGTCCACCTGCGCGTTCGACCAGAACATCCAGCGTGCGCCCTTCTGTTTGTTTATTGAAGGCAAATTGCTGTGCATTAATCACCTGTTGCAAGGCCTCCAGCCGGTCTGATTTCACGTCCTCTGGCACCTGCTCTTCGGATGCGGCAGCCGGCGTGCCCGGACGCGGGCTGTATTTGAAAGAATAGGCAGACGCATAACCAACACGGTCAACAAGCGCCAGCGTATCCGCAAAATCGCGATCGCTTTCCCCGGGGAACCCGACAATGAAGTCGCCTGAAAACGCGATGTCCTCTCTTGCCGCGCGCAATTTGTCCAGAATGCGCAGATAGACATCATGTGTATGGCGGCGGTTCATCGCCGCCAGAATGCGGTCAGATCCGGCCTGCACGGGCAGATGAAGATACGGCATCAGGCTTGGCACATCCCGGTGGGCGGTGATCAGATCATCTTCCATGTCCAGCGGATGCGAGGTTGTGTAGCGGATCCGGTCAAGGCCGTCGATCTCGGCCAGCTCACGAATCAGGCGGGCCAGGCTCCAGCTCGCACCGTCCGCGGCTTCACCATGATAGGCATTCACATTCTGTCCCAGCAACGTCAGCTCACGCGTGCCGCTGGCAACCAGCCGTCTGGCCTCGGTCATCACCCCGTCGACGGGACGCGAAAATTCGGCACCGCGGGTATAAGGCACAACACAGAAGGCACAGAATTTGTCGCACCCTTCCTGCACACTCAGAAAGGCAGCCGGGCCGCGCGGTGCATGCTCGCCCGGCAGCTGGTCAAACTTCACCTCTTCGGGAAATTCGGTATCGACCGCCCGCTGGCGCGCCGCCGGATCAATCTGGCTGACAAGTTCGGGGAGCCGGTGATAGGTCTGCGGCCCGACCACGATATCAACCCACGGCGCACGGCGGGTGATCTCCTCGCCTTCTGCCTGCGCCACACAGCCGGCAACCGCGATGGTGACATCACGGCCTTGCTGGTCGCGCGCCTTGTCCTTCATTATCCGCAGGCGACCAAGCTCGGAAAATACCTTCTCGGATGCTTTCTCGCGAATGTGGCAGGTATTCAGGATCACCATGTCGGCACCGTCGGCCGACGCAACCGGCGCATAGCCGAGCGGGGCCAGAACATCTGTCATCCTGTCGGAATCATAGACATTCATCTGGCACCCGTAGGTTTTAATGAATAATTTTTTCGTCACGCGCGCGGCTTTCGTTTCGCAGTCGGTTTTGCAACAGTCGGTTTTGCGGTGTTTCTATGCCGGACACCGCGCCGCTGGTCAAGGCGCAGGATGCCGCGTATCGCATCGCATCGCAACGGCATCTACCGGCCCGCCAGCCCGCCGGTAATAACCCGGCCGCACAGCAACGGTGGTAAAGCCGGCAGCCGTATAGAGGCGGCGTGCCGCCACATTGTCGAGCGCCACCTCCAGCATCAGCTCCTGCACACCCCTGTCGCGCAGCGCGCCAACAAGATAATCCAGCACAGCACGGCCACATCCACGGCGCTGGCAGGACGGCGCTGTACCAATGGTAACAAGATCGGCAGACAGCCCCGAATTCAGCGCCAGCACATAGGCGGCAATGTCGCCCAGTTCCGCATCTGGAACCGCATCTGACATCTGGTCAGATGGTATGCAAGGCGTCTGGTCTTTTCTGATCAGCACAAATCCTGCACAAGCCGGGTTGGCGTGGAACCTGGCCAGCATTGCAGCAGATGTCGGATGTTCAAAAAGCGCTGCCTCGAGCGCCGCGATCGCCGCAAGATGCACCGGTGATAAAGGCAGGATGTCTGATAAAGGCAGGATGTCGGCTTTTGTCCGCATGGCCATGACTTATCCGCGCGGCGGCCCAAGAAATGCCGGCACCACATAAAGCGGTTGCAAGGGCGGCAACGCTACTTCGTCAGCGATCATTATACTGGCAAGCTGCGCAATCTGCATCGCGTCAACTGGCGCTGCATCATCATTGGCGACCAGCCTGCCGCCGCAGACCGCTGCAAGTGGCGCTGCACCGGGGCCAATGATCCGCGCGCCATGCCAAGCGTCCGGCAGATCAGTCTCGCCGGCTGCAACTGCCTGCGGATCGATATCCAGTATCGCCCCGATGGGCGCGTTATCTGGCCCGAACGCCTGGCAGAAGTAACTGCCGCGCCGTGTATCAGCACTTGCCACCAACAGACCGTCTTCATCATGCACATTGCGCCCGTTGGCATCATGCACATTGCGCCCGTTGGCATCATGCGCATTGCGCCAGTTGGCTGCCGCCACCAGCAGGCAGGACAGGCCAACGGGCTGTGCATCACATGCCAGCTGAAATCCTTTTGCCGCGGATAGCGCGACCCGAATGCCGGTGAACGAACCTGGTCCGCACCCGGCCGCCACATGCGTAATTGCCCGCGCCTCCAGTCCGCAGTCCTGCAATGCCGCCTCGGCAAGACCGGTTATCACCGCCGCATGGCCGTGACGGGCCTGATGATGATGCATCGCGCGGCGCCCGCCGGACATGATCACGGCTGCCGTCGCCTGATCTGCGCTTGCTTCAAAGGCCAAAATGACCAGTGTGTCTGGCATCGGTTTTTCCGTCTTTCACTGCCACATGCGGGCCGGACAGGTCGTCACTGTCACTGTCACTGTCACTGTCGAACAGGATGATGTTGCTACAAAGAAACCACAAGGCGCACGCTGTACTGACCCCGGCAATTCATCCCGCTTTCACCTGCAATCCACACATCACTTGCGAATCATCTGTCGTACTGCAGAAATTCGCTTTATGATTGCCACGGCTTACCGAAACTATCTACCTCAGAAATAGAGTTGTTGAATATGATCTCCAGATTGCTAACTGTTTCAGGGGTGGTGCTTGGCCTTCTGCTTGGCTTTGTGGGTCAGGCCGTGGCGGCAGATCATGCGGTCATTCTGATGTATCACCGGTTTGGTGAGGACCGCTTCCCCAGCACCAATGTGCGCCTGACACAATTCGAAGATCATCTGCAGGTTCTCGCGCAAGGCGATTACACCGTCCTGCCGCTTGATGACATTGTGGCGCGCCTGCAATCGGGAACACCGCTTCCTGACCGCACTGTCGGTATCACCATCGATGATGCCTATCTGTCCGTTTATGATGAGGCCTTCCCGCGCTTGCAGGCATATGGCTTCACCGCGACGGTGTTCGTGGCAACGCAGCCGGTTGACCGCGGTCTTCGCGGTTACATGTCCTGGGATCAGCTGCGCGAATTGCAGGCCGCCGGATTCGGCATTGGCAGCCAGACCCGCACGCATCCGCATATGCACCGCCTGTCTGCCGACCAGAACCGGGATGAGCTGGAAGTATCGAACAGCCGCTTCATCGCCGAGCTTGGCATGCGGCCTGATCTGTTTGCCTATCCCTACGGCGAATACAGCCTGTCTGTAATTGATGCGGTCAGGGATGCAGGCTTTATCGCCGCGTTCGGCCAGCATTCAGGCATTGCGCATGGCTATGACGGCTTTTTTGAACTGCCGCGCTTTGCGATGAATGAACAATATGGCAGCCGCGACCGGCTGGAGCTGGCCATTAACGGGCTGCCGCTGAAGGTCGATCAGATCGTGCCCGAAGATGTGGTCCTGACCGATAACCCGCCGGCCTACGGCTTCACCCTGTCTGCTGACATGGACCAGGAACGCCAGCTGCGCTGCTTCAACAGCAATTATGGCAAGCTTGATGTGGCGATTCTCGGCAAACGTGCCGAAATCAGGATGCCCGGACCACTGTCAGGCCCGCGCGCCAAGGTCAACTGCACCATGCCGGGGCCTGAAGGGCGGTGGCGCTGGTTCGGACGCCAGTTCCTGCCTGAATAGGCGATTGATCGCGCGGGTTTCGCCCTGTCGCATCACAGCACTGAGTGCCGGATCGTCAGTTGCTGAAAGACCTATTGCAGGCGGGCCGCCTCATACCGGCCCAGATCATTGATCCGGATGATCGTCTGGATCTTGTCGACATAGGCCATGCCAATTTCGGCATAGCCATCCAGAAACACCGACAATTGCATACCAAGGTCATTGCGCTTGCGCCCGCGCAGAAGGTCGCGCCGCTCGCGGAAGCGGGCATATTGCGCATGCGTGTTCAGATTGTGCATATAGGCGCGCACCGACCCGAACAGATTTGGGAAACTGCGTACCACAGCGCGCGAGTTTGATGCCTCGATCGGTTTCAGCCCGGCGCTCTGGTCCCATGCCCACTGGCCGAACAGCGCATTGCCCTGCAGCGCAAAGCGCGATGTGCCCCAGCCTGATTCAATAGCCCCTTGCGCCAGTGCCAGTGATACCGGAATGGCATCGGCGCGGCGCAGCAATTCATCCTCAACCCAGTCCAGTGATCGATCACTGATATTAATGCGGTAGAGGCGCGCCCATTTTTCCAGCGATGTTGTGTCATTGTTGCCGGCAGCCCGCATGATCGCCTGGCGGCGCTGGGCAATTTCATCATTCGCCGCCAGAACCAGTGGCAGCAGCATGCCGATAAAGGCGTCCTTCTGCTTTTTTACCGGCAATTCCAGATGCGATTCGGCAATGCGTTTGTGAAAGGTCCGCGCGACAATAAACGGCTTCAGCGGGTCGCTCGGGGGCGGCAATTTGGCTGTTCGCTGCAGGCTTGCCACCTCGACAGTATCGCGGTCGGTTCCCTTTTTGGTGGCCCGCACAGCCGGCTCTTCGGCTGCCACCGGTGCGCCGGGTTTCAGGCTGGCAATCGTCTGCTGAATTTCGGCGCGCGTGATTGCCCCTGTTGCTGACCGTGTTTCTGCCTGTGTCTGTGCCGCTGTTGCCAGCGGCGCCGGCTGCGTTGTCTTGTCCTCGTCCTTTTCAGCTTCACCAGCCGTTTGGGAAACTGCTTCTGCCGGGTCGGTTGCCGGCGGTTGTTCTGTTTCCGGCGTTGGGTTGGCCGATGCGATCTCCGTTTGTGAGGGCACTTGTGATGTCTCTGGCGATGTCTCGTCAGCCGTGCCCGAATCTTTCGTTACACTATCTTTCGCTGAAATGTCACCTGGCGCTGCATCAGCTGGCGGCACGCGGGCCGGGACGGCCGGTTCTTCCAGCTTGGCGGCACCATCGGTCTGCGCAGTCTTGATCTCTGCAGCTGGCATGTCAGGTGCTGGCATGTCGGGCGTTGGCGTTGGCGTTGGCGGGGCCTCATCAGGCTGTTGGAGGGCTGCCAGCCTTGTATCATCATCGCCAAAATATTGCGGCGGACCGACACCGAAAATGCCAGGCACCAGCACGCTGATAACCACCAGCGCGGCAACACCTCTGATCAGGTGACTGTCTTTCAGCACAAATCCGGAAGGAAGAGACACAACTCATCCACATCTAGTGAATCGGTCAAAAACAGGCAGGTCTAGAATTCGGCAGCCCTGACTTCGCGGACGTCGGGAATATAGTGACGAAGCATGTTTTCAATGCCCATCTTCAGCGTCGCAGTCGAACTGGGGCATCCCTGACAGGCACCGCGCATCTGCAGCGTGACAACACCGTCATCAAATCCTTCAAACACAATATCGCCGCCATCCATGGCAACAGCCGGGCGCACACGCGTATCCAGAAGCTGTTTGATCTGGCGCACGATATCGCTCTCATCATCGCTGTCCGCCTCATCTGTAGATGGTGCATTTTCAACAACAGGCAGGCCTGACGCATAATGCTCCATAATGCCGGCAAGGATCGATGGCTTCAGCGCGAACCAGTCAAGCGCCTCATCTTTGGTAACAGCCACGAAATCACTGCCCAGAAACACGCCCTTGACGCCATCAACCTGGAACAGGCGGCGTGCCAGCGGCGCGTTGGCCGCGCTTTCGGCTGCCGGATAATCTGCTGTCCCCGATGTCATGACAGGCACGCCCGGAATGAATTTCAGCGTGGCAGGATTCGGAGTGTCTTGTGTCTGGATAAACATCAATCAGCTTCCTTTATCGTGTGTCACTGGTTGGCGCAGACACTGCGCGCACCCGTTAATCATTGTGCGCGTGGCCCGGCTGCGTGTGGCTTCTGGCAACGTTGACCTGACGCCTGCTTTGACCCATGTCTGTCGGCATCACGGCGTGACAGGTAATTTTCACCAACTGACAATAACACAATTGAACCCCACAATCGCGGTAAAATTATGTCCACATCTCTGGTCAGCTTTTCCTGCCCAGAAACCCGACGATTTCGTTTACTTCGTCGATGATCGGTGCCGCAATGGCCTCGGCGCGGGCCGCCCCGCCATCGAGGATATGGTCGATGTGATCGACATTTTCCAGAAGCGAACGCATGTTATCGCCAATTGGTGACAGAACCTCGACCGACAGATCGGCGAGCGCGGGCTTGAAGTCGCCAAACCCCTTGCCACCGAATTCGGCCAGAACCGCCCCGACGCTGCTTCCGGCAAGGGCGGCATAGATGCCGACCAGGTTCTGCGCTTCGGGCCGTCCCTCAAGGCCAGCTTCTTCAGACGGCAACGCATCCGGATCGGTCTTCGCTTTACGAATCTTCTGCGCGATCTGGTCACGATCATCGGTCAGATTGATCCTTGAATTGTCCGACATATCGGACTTGCTCATCTTCGAAGCCCCGTCACGCAGGCTCATCACACGTGTCGCCGACCCCAGAATTTGCGGCTCCGGCAGCGGGAAAAACTCGACATCATAAGCCTGATTGAATGACTGGGCGATATCGCGCGTCAGTTCGAGATGCTGTTTCTGGTCCTCGCCAACCGGCACATGCGTCGCGCGGTAAGCCAGAATGTCCGCGGCCATCAGGATCGGGTAGGAATACAGCCCGACGCGCGCATTCTCCCTGTTCTTTCCGGCTTTTTCCTTGAACTGGGTCATACGGTTCAACCATCCAAGCCGCGCAACGCAGCTGAAAATCCAGGCCAGCTGTGAATGCTGCGGAACTTGTGACTGGTTGAAGATAATGGCGCGTTCCGGCGAAATACCGGCAGCGATCAGGCTGGCAGCCACCTCACGCGTGCTCTGGCGCAGCTGGGCCGGGTCCTGCGCCACGGTGATGGCGTGCAGATCCACAACGCAATAGATCGATTCAAAACTGTCCTGTAATGCCACCCAGTTGCGGATGGCCCCCAGATAATTGCCAAGATGCAGATTGCCCGTTGGCTGCACACCGGAAAAAATGCGGCCACGTGTGTTGCCAGAAGATGTATTGCCAGAAGATGTGGGTGAAGAAGTCATGAATCGATGTTCCTGCATCCGTTAAGCAAAATAGAGGCACAAAATGACACGCGGTTATGGTCCGTGGTGGCGGCAGGGTCAAGTCCCCGCCCAAGTCTCTCGACCATGCGTCATCCGCGTATCAGCTGGCGGGGCACGGCACGCAACACAAAGGCGGTGATCAGAAACGCTGCACCGCCGCCGCCTACCAGCACTGCCATCCGCAGCACACCAGAAACCATTGGCATGACAAGATCAATACCGGCCAGTGCCGCTGCCATCATCCCGCAGCACGCAAGGATTCGCACCAATATCGCACCCGGCAAGGCCCCGACATATCCCGCGCGCAATGCCGCCGCCATCAGCGCCACCGCTGCCAGAAGACCCGATATCGAGGTGGCCAGCGCCAGCCCTACATGCCCGAAATGCGGCATCAGGGACAGCGACAGGATGATGTTTGTTGCCACCATCGCAACCGACACCCCCAGCACCAGACCGGGTCGGTGATCAGCATAGAATGCCGGCTGCAGAATTTTCACCAGAAAGTGACCGGGCAGACCGATCGCATAGGCGGCAAGGGCAACGCCGCTGGCCTGTGCATCAGCCATTGAAAAGGCACCATACCGAAACAGACCGGTGATGATATCAGGCCCGATCATCACCAGCGCAACACTTGCCGGCAGAACAAAGAAACTGGCGAATGTCATGGCATCGGCAAGTGTCTGGCGCACCGGCGCAAGATCGTCTGCGCGGAACTGCGCCGAAAGACGCGGCAACAATGCCGTGCCAAGGGCGATTCCGATGACCCCCAGCGGCAGCTGCACAATACGGTCGGCATAATACAGCCAGGAAATGGCACCAACACCGATCAGCGAGGCCAGAACCAGATCGACAATCAGGTTGATCTGCATCGCCACCGCCCCGGCAGATGCCGTCACAAACCGGCGCCACATCCGCCGGGCCGCCGGGGCCAGCTGCGGCAGATACCATGCCGGCATGATACCGGCCCTGATCAGCACCGCGCCCATAAAGACAAGCTGCAGGACACCTGCCACCAGCAGCCCCAGTGCCAGCGGCATCGCCCTCTCACCCATCGGTGCGCCAGCCACAAGCTGTTCAGCAGATGCAGACCCGTAGACCGGTATCAGAACGGCACCGGCAATCAGGCAGATATTGAAGATGACCGGCATCAACGCGGCCGCCGAGAACCTGTCATGGGCATTTGCCAGTGCCGCCCAGAACGCGACCAGCGAAATCATCGGCAAATATGGAAATGTTACCCGCGCAAGGCGCACCGCCGCATCAAGCCGGTCCGGCGTTTCGACGAATCCCGGGGCCAGCAGGGCGATCACCGATGGCATCATGATCTCGCCGGTCACCACCAGCCCTGTCAGCACCAGCAGCAATGTTGTCTGCACCTCGCCAGCCAGTCGCATCGCCGGGCCAGACCCGTCAGCGTCCCGCACTTCCGCAAAGCTTGGCACAAAAGCGTTGGCCAGCGCGCCTTCTGCTGTCAGTCGGCGAAACATGTTGGGCAGCTTCAGCGCCACCAGAAAGGCATCTGCCGCCGGCCCCGCGCCGAGGAAAGCCGCGAAGGCAATATCGCGCAGAAATCCCAGAATGCGGCTGAGACCGGTCAGACCACTGATCCGGCGAAATGCGGCCGCAAGCGACATGGGCTTCATTCCGCCGCCTCGCTCACATGATCGAACACCTGCAGCAGACGGGTGCGGATCACATCAAGACGCGCTTCATTATGCACCTGCAGCCCGAACAGATCCTTCACATAGAATACGTCGACCACACGTTCACCATAGGTCGATACGGTGGCTGTCTGAATTTGCAGACCAAGTTCGGCCAGCGCCTTGGTGATGCGGAACAGCAGACCGGGAAAGTCACGTCCATTCACCTCGACAACCGTATGCGTTGAACTGATCTTGTTGGACAGCATGACGCGCGATGGCACCGGCATATGCCGCACGCGTTCGGGCAGGCTCTGCCAGCGCTCGCGAAGGGCCGCCTGCGGGCGCGATGTGCTGTTGGCCGCACTGGCAATGCTGGCACCAAGCCGGTCGAGCAATGCCTCATCAGCGATGATCTGGTTGTCGCTTGTCTGCAGCATGAAGACATCAAGCACCGAGCCATCCAGACAGGTGGTGATCCGTGCGCCGGCGATATTGATGCCCAGTCCTGCCACCGCCCCTGCAATGCGCGAAAACAGCCCTGCATCATCAATCGAAAAGACGGTCAGTTCAGTGACCTTGCGCGCCGGGTCCTGCCGGAAATCAATCAGCAGCGGTTCATCCAGCTGCCGAAACCGGCGGGCCATTTCAGCATGGCGAATGTGAACATCGGTATCAAACCCCGTCCAGTAGGGACGCGGCAGATTGGCCGTATAGGCGGAAAATTCTGCCGCTGTCCAGCCGGTGAGGCCGGTGAAGGCTGCCTGCTGGGCATCCGCCGATGATCGCAGCGCGATTACCCCGGCATCGGCCCCGCGCAACACCGCATCGGCCTGGAAATACAGATCGCGCATCAGGGCCGCCTTCCAGCCATTCCACACTGTCGGCCCAACCCCGCGAATATCAGCCACGGTCAGCACCAGCAACAGCTTCAGACGTTCTGGCGACTGCACGATCGTGGCAAAATCCTCAATCGTTTTCGGATCATTCAGATCATAGCGAAATGCTGTCTTGCTCATCAACAGGTGATGGCGCACCAGCCAGCTCACCGTCTCGGTTTCCTCGGGCGACAGTCCCAGACGCGGACACATCTCAAGCGCCAGTTCGGCGCCAAGGATCGAATGATCGCCGCCGCGCCCCTTGGCCATGTCATGAAGCAGGGCTGCCACGAACAGTGCCCGCCGCGATTCAATTTCCGGCATTACCTCGGTGGCCACGGGCGCTGTCTCTGCCAGTTTGCCGGATTCAATATCATGCAGGATGCCGATCACCTGGATCGTATGCTCATCAACCGTATAGCTGTGATACATATCGAATTGCATCATCGCCACAATCCGCCCGAAATCCGGCATATACCGGCCCAACACCCCGCTTTCATTCATCAGACGCAACACGCGTTCCGGATTCCGTTTCGAGGTCAGGATGTTGATGAATTTCTCTGACGCCTGCGGGTTGGTGCGCGTCGCATTGCCCAGGGCAGGCAGACCACGGGTCAGACGTTGCAGCGCGTGCGGATGAATGTCAGCATTCTGTTCCAGCGCCAGCTCGAACAGGGTCAGCATGCGAAGCGGGTCTTCGCGAAACATCAGTAACGGGTCCAGATTGATCCGGCCGGCACGAATGGTAAAAGGCCCGAATTGCTGCCCGGACCCGAATTCCTCACGCCATCTTGTCCGCCGCTGACGAAAATCCATTTCCATCGCCGCACACATGATGCGTGTCAGATTACCCACATCGCGTGCTGCCAGATAATAGCGTTTCATGAACCGCTCAACCGCCTGCATGCCAGATCGGTCAGCAAACCCCATCAAGGGTGCAATCGCCATCTGCGCCTCGAAGTCAAGGCGTTCGTCCGGTCGCCCGGACCGCAGATGGATATGACAGCGGACAGTCCATAAAAAGCGCTGTGCCGCGGCAAACCGGCGGGCCTCGCTTTCGCGCAACACCCCCTGTTCGACAATGTCGATGATACTGTTTGCCCGATAGGCGAATTTTGCAATCCAGAACAGGGTATGCAAATCGCGCAACCCGCCCTTGCCCTCCTTTATATTTGGCTCGACAACATATCGCGTATTGCCGTTCCGCGCATGCCTCAGATCGCGTTCGGCCAGCTTCACCTCGGCAAAATCAGCCGGCTTCATGCGCCCGACCTGCCGGCGGAACGCACGATCTAGATTGTCCGACAACCGTTTGTTGCCAGCAATGAACCGGGTCTCCAGCAGGCTTGTCAGAATGGTATGATCCTCACGCGCGGACCGCATCGTATTGGTCACAGTACGTTTGGCATGCCCCACCTTCAGTCCCAGATCCCACAGCAGATACAACATCTGTTCGACAACAAGGTCCGCCCCCTTGGCGATGTCCTTTTCGGTCAGAAACAAGAGATCAATATCAGAATTGGGGGCCAGCTCACCGCGCCCGTATCCACCGACAGCCACCAGCGCCACATCATCTGCAGCATGCCGCGCGCACAGCGCCTTCATGGCCGCGCCGATCAACAGGTCCATGCCCCATGAATGCCGGCCAACATAGACAGCGCCGTCGCCTGACTGTGCAAGGCCGGCCAGCAGATCATCGCGCATCGCCTTGTGAACCGGCTTTGCGACGGCCAGTAACTGACGCGCGAAAGCGGCGTCACCACTGCCGTCAAGCGCCGCAAGGTCAGCCTCGAACGCGGCAATATCCAGCGGCGCATCATCCGATTCAATGGCAGCGCGCAGCGGGTCAATCCATCGCCGCCAGGCGAAGCGTGTTGTCTGCTTGTCCTGCATCTGGGCTGGCATCAGCACCTCGTTCCTGTCATTGCTTTTTCGCTTCACCAGCCAGCAGCTCGCGAAGTTCATAGACAAGATCCAGCGCCTCACGCGGTGCCATCAAGTCAGGGTTGGCAGCGGCCAGGCGCGCCCGCAGCGCGTCCTCTGCCGCGACCTGTGCCGTTGCCTGTGCAACCATAGCTGTATCTGCCGAAAAATCATGTTCAAATAACGGCAAGTCAACTGCCAGCTTGCCAGCATCGATCACACCATGGCCGCCAGCCTCCATCTCGGCAAGCAGCGCCTGCGCCCGGCTGATCACCGCTGCGGGCAGGCCGGCAAGGCGCGCCACATGAACCCCGTATGACCGGTCGGCAGCCCCGTCAATCACCTGGTGCAGAAAGATGATCTCGCCCTGCCATTCACGCACCTTCATCGAATGACAGGACAGCCTGTCGAGGCTGTTTCGCAGATTTGTCAGTTCGTGATAATGCGTTGCGAATAATGTCCGGCAGCTGTTGCGCTCATGAAGATGCTCCAGCGATGCCCAGGCAATCGACAGCCCGTCATAGGTCGCCGTGCCGCGGCCAATCTCGTCGAGAATGACAAATGAGCGTTGTGTGGCACGGTTCAGAATGGCAGCGGTTTCCACCATCTCAACCATAAAGGTCGACCGGCCGCGCGCCAGATCATCGGCTGCACCCACCCGGCTGAACAGCCGGTCAATCACCCCGATCCGCGCCGCTGTTGCCGGCACGAACATGCCTGCCTGCGCCAGAATGGCGATATGGGCGTTCTGCCGCAAGAATGTCGATTTGCCGGCCATATTGGGTCCGGTAATCAACCATAGATCGCCGGCATCACCCAGCTGGCAATCATTCGGGATAAAGCTGTCACCGGGTGCCAGCATCGATTCGACAACCGCGTGGCGCCCCCCCTCAATATGAAACAGAATGTCATCGCTGACCTCTGGCCGGCAATAATTGCGGCTGGTCGCAATCACCGCTGATGCGGTGGCCACATCAAGACGCGCCAGCGCCGCCGCTGCATGGCCGAGCTTTTCGGCCGATGCCAGCGCGATCTCCCGCAGCCTGTTGAAAATGTCTGTCTCGCGTGCCAGTGCCCGGTCAGCCGCCGAAGACAGATCGCGCTCCAGCTCGGCAAGGGCGGTTGTGGTGAAACGCACCGCCTGCGCCGTCGTCTGGCGATGGATGAACCGGTCATCCTGCATCAGCTTGTCAGCATGCGTGCTGCGCACGTCGACATGATAGCCAAGCACGTTGTTGTGCTTCACCTTCAGCGATGCAATGCCAGTCGAGGTGCAATAATCCTGCTGCAGGGCTGCAATCAGCCGGCGGCTTTCATCGCGCAGGGTGCGCAGCTCGTCCAGCGCGCTGTCATAGCCCTGCCGGATAAACCCGCCGTCACGCGCCAGCAATGGCAGATCATCGCCCAGCGCCGGGGCCAGATCATCGGCCACAGGGGCAGCCGTCATTATCGCATCATACAGCACTGGCAAATCCTCGGGCGCGGCCAGTGCGGATTGCGCCTGTCCGGATTGCGCCTGTCCGGCATCGGCCACCAGTTCAGCCCCGGCCAGCATACCGCGCGCCAGCGCATCAAGATCGCGCGGCCCGCCATGCCCCAGCGACAGGCGGGACAGCGCCCGATCGATATCGGGAATGGATTTCATACTGACCCGCAGCTGATCACACAGATCACCCGCCGCGGCAAACCAGGACACCAGATCAAGCCGCCGGTTGATCACCGCGGATTCGGCAAGTGGCGCGGCAATCCGCTGGGCCAGCAGGCGCGCACCAGCAGCAGTCACCGTATGGTCGATGGCAAACAGCAGGCTGCCTTTGCGCTCACCTGACAAGGTGCGGGTGATTTCCAGCGATCTTCGGGTCGCCGGATCAATCTCCATATATCCGGTTTCAACGACTGGCTGCAGCGGGCGCAGCCGTGGCAGATTGCCTTTTTGTGTCAGGTCCATATAGGCCAGCAACGCGCCTGCCGCGCTTGTCATGGCGCGCGAGAATTGCCCGAATCCGTCAAGACTGCTGGTCCCAAAATAGTCGCAGAGCGCCCGGTTGCCGGCAGTGGAATCAAACAGCGATGGCGCCTGTTCAGTGCAACATATGCGCAACTGCGCAACCGCATCGGGCACATCCATGCCGGCCGGGAACACCAGTTCGGCCGGGTTCAGCATCGATAACAAGCCCTCGAACCGATCCTCGTCAACCTCCTGAACTGCAAAGTCGCCGGTCGAGATATCCGCCCATGCCACCGCCATCCTGTCGCCCGACCGGCCCATCGCCGCCAGGTAATTATAGGCCCGCGGCACCAGCAGATCATCTTCGGTCAGTGTGCCGGGGGTCAGAATGCGAATCACCTCGCGGCGAAGTGGCCCCTTGCCGCCGCGCTTTTTCTGCTCAGCCGGATCTTCGACCTGCTCGCAAATGGCCACCCGGTGGCCAGCCCCGATCAACCGCGCCAGATAGCCGTCGACCGAATGTACCGGCACCCCGCACATCGGGATATCATCGCCGTCAGATTTGCCGCGTTTGGTCAGCGTAATGCCCAGAACCGCGGCGCCGATTTCTGCATCCTCGAAAAACATCTCGTAAAAGTCACCCATCCGATAGAAAAGCAGGCTGTCAGGGTGCGCAGACTTGACGCTCATATACTGGGCGATCATCGGCGTCAGCGACTTTACTTTTGCGCGCGCTGGTGTTGATAATGACTGCGTCATGTCGGTCCTTTTACGTTTGGCAGGCATGATAGCAAGTCCGAATCGAGATGGTATCTAAATCCGGCAGCCTGGACCAACGCCGGATGAACAGCCGCCATACAACATATAAAGAAAACAACGGTGTCATGAGCAGCAAAAAAAACAAGCTTGATCAGGAGGCATTGGCCTTCCACGCGTCAGGCCGCCCCGGCAAGCTTGAAATCACAGCAACCAAACCCCTGTTAAGCCAGCATGATCTGTCGCTGGCCTATTCACCCGGCGTGGCGGCCCCGTGCCTTGCCATCGAAAAAGACCCTGACGCCGCCTATGACTATACGGCAAAGGGCAACCTGATCGCCGTGATCTCCAACGGCACCGCCGTTCTGGGGCTTGGCGATATTGGCGCTGCCGCCTCAAAGCCGGTGATGGAAGGCAAGGCCGTCCTGTTCAAGAAGTTTGCCGATATCGACGGGCTGGACCTGGAAGTTGATACCAATGACACCGACCGGTTCGTCGATACGGTGGCGCTTCTCGCGCCCACATTCGGCGGCATCAATCTTGAAGATATCAAGTCACCGGAATGTTTCATCATTGAACAGCAGCTTCGTGAAAAGCTGGATATTCCGGTGTTTCACGATGATCAGCACGGAACGGCAATCATCGCTGCCGCCGGCCTGATCAACGCCCTGCATCTGACCGGCCGCAGCTTCAGGGATGTCAAAGTCGTCTCGAACGGCGCGGGCGCGGCATCGATCGCCTGTGTCGAGCTGATCAAGTCCATGGGCGTACCTCACGAGAATGTGATCCTTGTCGACCGGTCCGGGGTGATTCATGAAGGCCGCGAGGCATCGATGAACCAGTGGAAATCCGCGCATGCTGTCCGCACCGATGCGCGCACGCTGGAAGATGCCATGAAAGGTGCCGATGTCTTTCTGGGGCTATCGGTTGCCGGCGCGCTGAGCGCGGAGATGGTGCAGTCAATGGCTGACCGGCCAATCATTTTCGCGATGGCAAACCCGGTGCCAGAAATCATGCCGGAAGAGGCAAAATCCGTACGTCCCGATGCGATTATCGCGACCGGCAGGTCCGATTACCCGAACCAGGTCAATAATGTTCTGGGCTTTCCCTATATCTTCCGCGGTGCGCTCGATGTCAGGGCCAGCAAGATCAATGAAGAGATGAAGATCGCCGCGGCCGAGGCTATCGCAATGCTGGCGCGTGAGGATGTGCCCGATGCTGTGGCTGACGCCTATGGCGGCGAAGCGTTGCAGTATGGTGAGGATTACATCATCCCGGCACCCTTTGACCCGCGCCTGATTTCTGCTGTGTCATCCGCCGTTGCCGAGGCCGCCATGAAAAGCGGCGTTGCCCGAAAGCCGATTGAGGATATCGCCCGCTATCAGCGCGATCTGTCAGCCCGTCTTGATCCGACAGCCTCGACGCTGCAGGGCATCTTTGACCGGATCAGCGCGCAGAAAAAACGCGTTGTCTTTGCCGAAGGTGAGGAAGAGAAAGTCATTCGCGCGGCGCTGTCCTTTCGCAATGCCGGCTATGGCGATCCGATCCTTGTCGGGCGCGAACACCGCATTCGCGAAACGATTGAACGCCTTGGCCTTGAAGGGGCAGAGGATCTGCCAATCACCAACGCCAAGATTTCGGATCATAACGAGACCTATATCGATTTTCTGTATGAGCGCCTGCAACGCAAGGGTGCGCTGCGACGGGACTGCCAGCGCATGGTCAATCTCGACCGGAATGTATTTGGCGGCTGTATGGTGCTGATGGGGCATGCCGACGCGCTGGTTACTGGCGTCACGCGGTCCTTCAAGCCAAGCTTTGATCATGTCACCCGCGCCATTTCGCCAAAGACCGGCAAGGCCTTTGTTGCCACATCAATGATCGTATCGCGCGGGCGGACTGTCTTTATTGGTGATGTGTCGGTGCATGAACGCCCGAATGGCGCGCAGATTGCCGATATTGCCGAGGCCATTGCCGACAAGGCGAAACAGATGGGCCACACCCCGCGTGTTGCCATCCTGTCCTTCACCAATTTTGGCAGCCCGGGCTCCGATATTGCCGAAGAGGCGCGCAAAGCCATCGAGATTCTTGACCAGCGGGCACCTGATTTCGAATATGACGGCGAAATGTCAGCCGATGTGGCGCTTGATTATGAACTGATGAAGCAGCGCTATCCGTTCTGCCGCCTGTCAGGCCCGGCCAACATTCTGGTGATGCCGGGGCTGCATTCGGCAAACATCTCGTTTGAACTGATCCAGAACCTGACTGAAGGCTCGGTCATCGGGCCGATCATGCTTGGGGCTGAAAGACCGTTCCAGATTGTCCAGATGGGCGCATCGGTCACCGATCTTGTGCAGGCGGCGGCACTTGCGGCTTATGAGGCACTTCGCTGACCGGGCCCGATCGATCAGGTCCTAGCCGACAAGGCCTGCGTCTGCGAGGGCGGCCAGATTCTGGTCCGGGCGGGCCCCAATATGTGAAATCACTTCACCAGCGGCAATGCTGGCGATAACGCCTGACTCGCGCACACCATACCCGTTGGTGCGCCCGAACAGGTAACCGGCGGCAAACAGATCACCGGCGCCGGTTGTATCCGTCACCGCACCCAGCGGCATCGCGTCAACCTCGTGCCGGTCATCGCCGCGCGCAACAAACGCACCCTCCGCACCGCGCGTGATCACCACTTCAGCGATATCGGCACACAGCGCATCGCGCGCTGCATTGCCATCCAGCTGACACAGGCTGGTGGCCTCTTCCTCGTTTGCAAACAGAATATCAACATGGTCACGGCAGAATGTGGACAGGGCATCGCGGTGCCGTTCGGCACACCACGGGTCTGACAGCGACAGGGAAATGCGCGTGTCATGGCGCTCTGCCAAAGTGGCGGCGCGCTGAAAAATGTCCGGGCCGGCCGGCGCATCGAACAGATAACCCTCAAGATAGATGATATCGGCAGCAGCAACATCCTGCTCGTTGATATCATCTGGCTGGAACTCGATGCACGCCCCCAGATAGGTGTTCATTGAACGCGAGGCATCGGGCGTTACAAGAATGATAGATGATGCAGTTGGCGCACCATCCACCTGCGGCCTGGCTCCAAAATGCACGCCCGCGGCGCGAATATCGGTAATAAAACTGTGGCCAAGCGTATCATCATGCACGCGGCCGGTAAAACCGGCAGACCCGCCAAGTGCCACAATGCCCACCGCTGTATTTGCAGCGGACCCGCCAGATATTTCCTGCGGCGCATCCAGCGCGGCATATAGCGTCGCCGAGCGGTCTGCATCAACAAGATTCATCATGCTCTTGCCGATGCCCTGATGATCAAGAAAGGCATCGTCACAACGGGCGAAAATATCAACGATGGCATTACCAACGGTCAGTACATTCAGCTTCGCCGACATCAGATCCTCATGAATTTCGAGTTACAAAGCCGCGAACCTAGACAAGTCGGCCCGTGGCGGCAAGCCGTAACTGACATCACCCGATTGGGATTCGCCCACTCCGGACAAGCACGCCCGGAATTAGACCACCCGGAATTGAACCACCCGGAATTGAACCAATAAGAATTAGCTCGTCTGGATGGGCGCGGGATTAATCTGTTTGCCTGTGCGCTACACTCGTCTAAGGTGCCGCCGTCCCGGTTCTCATTCCCTTGTCTGGCCACGCCGTCATGCCCTCTCGCTTAACAGTGCCTATTATCGCAGTCTCAGGTCTTCTTCTTGCGGCCTGCCAGACACCGCTTCCGCAGACCTCGGGTGCCGGCGGATCCGGCACCAGTGTGACACCCATAGCCACAACGCAGCCCGCCAACACTGACACCGCCAGCACTGGCACCGCCACCACCGACACCGCCGGGGCATTGGCAGGTACAACTTCGAGCGATACAGCACCAACCGATACAGCACCAACCGACACAGCGCCAACCAATGCCGCAACAGCCGATACCACCGACAGCGATGGCGGATCAGATGTTGTCGCGCCATCATCGTCGCCCGCACCAGAAGACCTTGCCGCCCCGATGAAAGCGCAGGTTACCGAACAGACCCGCAAGGCACTTCCCGCACAGGCTGAGGATAAAGAGCCAGATGCAGGGGTTAATGCCGGTGTTAATGCAGGGGTTAATGCAGGGCCAGATGCTTCAGCAGATACGCCACCACAGACAGCCGCCGAAACACTGGATGATGCCTTCGACATCGCCGCAGCGGTAACGGCACCACCGCCATCCGTGCCAGCAGTTGAACCGACGCCACCACCACCTGAGTTCGAGCCGGCATCCTTGCTTGGCGCATCATCCAGCGACGTCAAGGCCGTATTTGGAAGCGCCGACCTTCTGCGCCGCGAGGGGCGCGCCGAGGTCTGGCAATATCGCCTTGCCACCTGTGTGGTCGACTATTTCGTCTATCCGGATGCGGATGGCAACAAGCAGGTCACCGACTGGGACTGGCGCGCGCCGATTATCACCGAGAGGCTGAATGCCCGGCAATGCAGACAGGACCTTGCGACACGGCAAATCAGCAGCGACCTGTAACCCCTGAATTCTGTTCACAAAGGCCCGTCACCACGGGACTGCGACAGATCAAGTATCACAGCTGATGCCTAGGCGGTCTTGTCCCTGAAGCCGCAAAATTCATAGATCACACAGCTGGCGCAGTCGGGTTTCCGCGCCTTGCAGGTATAGCGGCCATGCAGAATCAGCCAGTGATGCGCGCCCTTTTTCCATTCATCCGGCACCCGGCGCACCAGTTCAGCCTCGACCGCATCAGGAGTTTTGCCGGGGGCCATGCCCGTGCGGTTGCCCACCCGAAAGATATGCGTGTCCACGGCGATGGTCGCATGGCCAAATGCCTCGTTCAGCACGACATTCGCCGTCTTGCGCCCCACCCCCGGCAGCGCCTCCAGCGCGGCGCGGTCCTCGGGCACCACACTGTCATGCTGGTCGATCAGAAGCTGCGACAGGCGATGCACATTCTTCGCCTTCATGTTGAACAGCCCGATGGTGCGGATGTGATGGGTGATCCCATCAATCCCGAGTTCGACCATTTTCTGCGGCGTGTCAGCTGCCGCGAACAGCCCTTTTGTGGCGCGGTTCACGCCAACATCGGTGGCTTGTGCCGACAGCACGACAGCCACCAGCAAAGTAAAGGGACTGGAAAAGGAAAGCTCGGTCTTCGGATCAGGCAATTGCGCCGCAAGACGGACAAAACATTCCTCCATATGCGCAAGTTTCATCTTGCGGGGACGGGGTTTCGCCTTCATCCGGTCTCTCTCCTGTTATCTCTGATGCGGCCCGATATCGCCAAAAATGCGCTCCTGAAAACCCATGCAGGCGAAAAACGATAGACGGCGGCCACTTTTGCCCTAATCTGATGAAGATCCTGATCTGATGAAGATTGGCAGACGCAGAATACGAGCATCAAAACCCTATTATGACAGTTTTCAATCTTGGTTCCATCAATATAGACCTGTTCTATCAGGTGCCGCATTTTCCGTCTGCCGGTGAAACAATGACAACCCTTGGCCATAGCCGGATGCTGGGCGGAAAAGGGGCCAACCAGTCGATCGCGCTGGCGCGTGCCGGCATGCCTGTCATTCACATAGGTGCCTGCAATTCCGAAGACCGGTGGCTGCACGATGAAATGCAGGCCGCCGGTGTTGATGTCACGCATATTCAGGACAGCCCGCATGCCAGCGGCCATGCCATCGTTTCGGTTGATCCGGATGGGGAGAACCAGATCTTGCTGGCACCCAGCGCCAACCGCCAGATCGATATGGATCGTGCCTGCGCTGTTCTGGATAATGCCGTTGCCGGTGACTGGGCCTTGCTGCAAAACGAAACCAACGGTGCTGACAGTTTTGTCGCCGCTGCCCGCGAAAAAGGGCTGAAACTTGCCTATAGCGCGGCCCCGTTTGATGCGTCTGTTGTGCTGGACCTGTTGCCCCACACCGACCTTCTGGTGGTCAATGAGGGTGAGGCCGTTGCCCTTGGCGGCGCGCTTGGCAAGCCTGTCGAATCGGCCGGTATTCCGCATCTGGTGATCACCCTTGGCAGCGCCGGTGCCACCTATTTTGGCGCATCTGGCACCCTTGTCCAGCCAGCCTTTTCCGTTGATGTTGTCGATACCACCGGCGCAGGTGACTGCTATCTTGGATATCTGCTTGCCGGCATGGCGGCCGGTGATGAAATTGCTGATGCAATGGCTGCCGCCGCCGCCGCCGCCGCCATCCATGTCTCTCGCCCCGGCACGGGCGCCGCCATCCCGGCCCGCAGCGAGGCTGACCGGTTTCTTCGACAATCCGTCTGATCGCCCTATATCCGGGGCGCCCTGCCATCTTCCCCGTCTGGACATTTTACCCGCATGACCCAAAAGCTGATAATCGATACCGACCCCGGCATAGATGATGCGATGGCCATCCATCTTGCCTTTGCCGATGCCCGCCTTGATGTCATCGGGATGACGACAATTTTCGGGAATGTGCGCACCGATCAGGCAACCCGCAACGCCATGGCGCTGGCCGAAATGGCGCATTACAGCGTGCCCGTTGCTGCTGGCGCTGCCATTCCGCGTCGCCGCGATGCCGCAACACCGGCCGATTTTGTGCATGGACCCGAAGGGTTCGGCGATCTGCCTGCGATGCAACCGGCAGGTGGTCCTGATCCGCGAAGTGCCGCACAATTTCTGTGCGAGACCTGCGCTGCACACCCGGGCGAGGTGGTGATCTGCGCTGTTGGGCCACTGACAAATCTGGCCGCCGCTCTTGATCACGATCCATCCATCACCAGAACGGTGAAGGCCGTGGTTGTCATGGGTGGCAGCGCGGCACGGCACGGCAATGTCACCGATTGCGCAGAGGCCAATATCTGGAATGATCCCGATGCGGCAGACGCTGTGTTTGCTGCCGACTGGGATGTCACGATGATCGGCCTTGATGTCACCGAAAAGACGCAATGTACGCCGGATGACTTTGCCGCTCTTGCTGATGCGGCGCCCCATATCGGTGGGTTCCTGCAGCAGGCATCCAGCTTCTATTTTGATTTTCATGAGGCCAAGACCGGCAAGCGCAGCTGCTTCATGCATGACCCGTCCGCGATCATCGCGGTCACCGATCCTGCATTATTCGGTTTTGAAGACCGCACAGTATCGGTAACATGTAACGGGGACGAGATCGGGCGTACTGTAACAGGTGTTGCGACTGATCGGCGTACAACAAGAATTGCGATGACTGTCGACAGCGCGTCGGTGCGCGCGATATTCCTGTCACAGATAAAAGCGGCCGATCGCTGTGCGCAGGCCCGCAAGACCAGCTGAGATATAAGAGCGTAGCGGAGAGAGACATGCAGGTTGAAACAGTTGACTACAAGGCAGCCGATGCCAGCACGACCCTGGCACGATCACTGCGCGATACCGGCTTTGCCGTATTGGCAAACCACCCCATCACGCCGGACCGGATTACCGAAATCTATGATGGCTGGGGCGATTTCTTCGCCGGCAAGGACAAATTCGACTATGCCGTTCAGCCGCCAGCCCATGATGGCTATTTCGCCTTTCGTTCGGAAAATGCCAAGGATTCGCCGGTCAAGGACCTGAAAGAGTTCTTCCATGTCTATCCCGGGTGCGGGCTGCCAGCCGAACTGACCGAAATGACCCGCCAGATCTATGCCGATCTGAACGCACTTGGCTGCGAGCTTCTGGCATGGATACAGGCCGAGGCACCTGCCAGCGTGACCGAAAGCCTGTCGATGCCGCTCGACACCATGATGGATGACAGCGAACAAAGCCTGTTGCGCATTCTGCATTACCCGCCGGTCAGCGATGCCGAGCCGGGGGCCATTCGCGCCGCCGCGCATGAGGATATAAACCTGATCACGCTCCTGCTGTCCGGATCAAAGCCCGGTCTGCAGGCACAGGATGCACATGGCAACTGGCATGATGTGGCCTGCGATGCTGGCATGATTACCATCAATAACGGCGATATGCTGGCCAAGGCCACCGGCGATTATTTCCCGTCGACAACGCACCGGGTGACCAACCCCGACGCCGGTCAGAATGTGTCGCGCTATTCGATGCCGATGTTTCTGCATCCGCGGCCCGATGTGTTGCTGCAACCCGGCCTGACAGCGGATGACTATCTGCAGCAACGCCTTCGTGAAATCGGTCTGAAGTAATCGTCAGTGGCGTGTAGCGGCCTGATTGAGTTCGCCAGCAAGTTCGCCAGCAAGTCGGGCTGTAAATTGGTCGGCAAATTCGTCCGTTTCAAGCGTGAAAAATTGGACTGCATTGCAAAAACAGGATAGGAATCATTAACAGGTTTGAAACATCGGGAGCGATGTTTTGCTAGCAAGGGGGGCCGAACCTGCTGCCCCCTGCCAAACGGGAGAAAAAATATGTTTTTCAAGAATGTTGCACTGACGTCTGGTGTTGCGGCGGCCTTCATGCTTGCCGGCGCAAGCGCCGCCTCTGCCTTCACTGCCTGTCAGGTTACCGATGTGGGCGGTATTGACGATTCCGGCTTCAACCAGACCGCCTGGAAAGGTGTCCAGGATTCGATGAAGGCTTACGGCATTGAAGGACGTTATCTGGAATCACAATCAGAGACGGATTACGAGCCAAACCTGAACGCGCTTCTCGACGCCAAATGTGATGTCATCATCTCGGTCGGCTTTCTGATGGCCGATGCCACCGCGACATCTGCCGGTGCCAATCCGGATGCCAAATTCTCGATTGTCGACATGGCCTACAACCCGACAATCCCGAATGTTCTGGGCATGGTCTTTGCCACAAACGAAGCTGCCTTCATGGCTGGCTATCTGGCTGCCGGTATGACGCAGACAGGTGTTGTCGGCACATTTGGCGGCATCAACATCCCGCCCGTAACCGGCTTCATGGATGGCTTTTATTACGGCGTTGCCTATCACAACAGCCAGAAGGGCACCAGCGTACAGGTGCTTGGCTGGAATCCGGAAAGCAAGGACGGCCTGTTTACCGGCAATTTCGAAAGCCTTGATGATGGCCGCGCCTTTGCACAGAACCTTTATGACGAAGGTGCTGACATCGTGATGCCTGTTGCCGGTCCGGTTGGTCTTGGCTCAGCTGCCCTTGCTGCCGAGCTTGGCACCGATGCGCTGAAGATCATCGGCGTAGATGCTGACCAGACACAGACCGATCCTGGCAATGCCGATGTCTATCTGACATCTGTTCTCAAGCGCATGGATTCGACAGTGATGCAGGTCATCAAACAGACCATGGACGGCAAGTTTGATGGCGGCATGATGGTTGGCACATTGGCCAATGACGGTGTTGGCCTTGCCCCGTATCACAGCTTTGACGGTGCTGTTCCTGCAGCGCTGAAGGCCGAGATTGAAGACATCCGCTCCGGCATCATTGCTGGTTCGATCAACGTCGGCGGCTGATCTGGAACTTCGCCCGTTGCCTCTCTCAGTTGGGGCAACGGGTTTTTTTGTGACCTTTTTTTCAATATTTTTCATCCGGTGAACATGAAGCCATGAATATCGAGCTGCGCGGCATCAGCAAACGGTTTGGCTCTGTTCAGGCCAACAGGAACATCAGCCTTGATATCAGGGCGGGTGAGGTGCTGGGCCTGCTTGGCGAGAATGGCGCCGGAAAATCAACCTTGATGAATGTATTGTCTGGCCTCTATCAGCCAGACTCAGGTGACATCCTGATTGATGGCACGCCTGTGCGTTTTGACGGGCCTGGTGACAGCATCGCTGCCGGTATCGGGATGGTGCATCAGCATTTCATGCTTGTGCCGGTCTTCAGCGTTGTCGAGAACGTCATTCTGGGCGTTGAGCCGACAGGCAGCGCCGATTTTCTTGATCTTGCGGCGGCGCGCGACCAGGTGCAGGCGATCAATGCGCGTTACGGAATGGATGTCCCCAGCGATGTGCTGATCGAGGATTTGCCTGTCGGCATCCAGCAACGTGTCGAAATCCTGAAAGTGCTGTTCCGCTCGGCTGATGTGCTGATCCTTGATGAGCCGACAGCCGTGCTGACCCCGCAGGAGGTCGAGGCCTTTTTCGGTATCGTGCGGGCCTTGCGTGATGCTGGCAAGGCGATCGTGTTCATTACCCACAAATTGCATGAGATCATCGAGATTGCCGACAAGGTCAGCGTTCTGCGTCAGGGCGAAATTGTCGGTGGCGGGGTGCCGTCCGAATTTTCCGAGGCAGACCTTGCCGAAATGATGGTCGGACGTCCGGTCAGCTTTTCGGTTGGCCGCGGCACAGCAACGCCGGGCGAAGATGTTCTTGACCTGCGCGATGTCACCCTGGTTGATGCCGGCCTTGAGGTGCGTCTCCATCAGATTGCCATGTCGGTGCGGGCTGGCGAAATTGTCGGCATTGCCGGTGTGCAGGGCAATGGTCAGACAGAACTGGTCGAGGCGATTACCGGTCTTGCCCCGGTGGCCAGCGGCCAGGTGATGTTTGCCGGCACCGATATCACTGCCAGCAGTGTGCGTCAGCGCCACTGCATGGGCATCGCCCATATCCCCGAGGATCGCCAGAAATCTGGCATGGTATCGGCCTTCACTGTTGCCGAAAATATGGTGCTGAATTCCTACTATGATGACAGCGTGGCGCGCGGGGTGCAGATCGACTGGCACCGCGCCGAGGAACAGGCCGCCGCTGCCTGTCTGAAGTTTGATGTGCGTACTCCCAGTGTCTTTCTTGATGCGGGCGGTCTGTCTGGCGGCAACCAGCAGAAGATGGTGGTGGCGCGCGAACTTGAACGCGGCGTGCGTCTGGTCGTGGCGTCCCAGCCGACGCGCGGTGTTGATGTCGGCTCTATCGAGTTCATCCATAAACAGCTTGTTGCCTGCCGTGATGCTGGCAATGCGGTACTGATCATATCGTCCGAGCTGGATGAAATTCTTGATTTATCCGACCGCATCTATGTGATGTATGAAGGGCAGATCACCGCCGAATTTGACAACAGCTCATCACAGGCTGATCGCGGCGCCATCGGACTTGCCATGGCCGGCGCCAACAGGACAGCCGCCGCATGACCCGCTCTTCCGACACGCATGGTTCGCCCCGGAATGATGGCAATCAGCATAATGGCAGCTCCCATGATCGTGGAAATGCTGGCGATTCTCTGCGCGCCCTGCTGGCCCCGACAATCGATACACGCGGCAATCTGCGCGAAATCATCCTGATCCCGCTCGCCGCCGTCTTCATGGCGCTTTTGATCGGCGCCCTGATCATGATGGCAACATCGGTCGAGCCGCACATCATCCTGCGCAGCTTTGTGGCGATGGCGGATGGTTCGGTTGGCTCGCTCAACGCCATTTCGGAAACCCTGACCGCCTCCATCCCGCTGGTTCTGGCCGGCTTGGGGATCGGCCTCGCCTTTCGCGCCGGCCTGTTCAATATCGGTGCTGAAGGACAGATGGTGGTGGGCGGCCTGATGGCGGCAGTGGTCAGCTTTTCGGTGACCGGCTTGCCGATGGCCCTGCATCTGCCGCTCGTTCTTGTTTCCGGGCTGCTGGTTGGCGGTCTTTATGCCGCGATTGCCGGCTTCCTGCGGGCAGCCACCGGAGCGCATGAGGTGATTTCCACCATTATGCTGAACCTGATTTCGATCCGGCTGCTGGATTATCTCCTGCGTCAGCCCTTCATCCAGAAAGAAGGCCGCTCTGATCCCATTTCAAAGGCGGTTCTTGAAACCGCAGAACTGCCGCGCCTGCTCAGTTTCATCGATCCGAACCTGCGGCTGCATTTCGGTCTGTTCCTGATGCTGGGCGCGGTGATTCTGATTTACTGGCTTCTCTATCGCTCAAAACTCGGCTTTGCCTTTCGCATATCCGGGGAAAACCCGGATGCGGCGCGTTATGCCGGCATTCGGGCGGGCCTGACCATTGTCATTGCCATGGCAATTGCGGGCGGGCTGGCCGGATTGGCCGGCGCGGCGCAGGTGACCGGTGTACTGGGGCGTGCCACGCCCGGCTTTACGGCGGGTATCGGTTTTGATGCGATTGCTGTGGCGCTGCTTGGCAGATCACATCCGGTCGGCATTCTGCTTGCCGGTGTGTTATTTGGCGCGCTCGAGGCGGGTGGCCGCCAGATGCAGGTTGATGCCGGTGTGTCGATCGACATGATCAGCATTATTCAGGCCCTGATCATCATTTTTGTGGCTGCGCCCCTGCTGGTAAAGCGGATCATGCCGTTCCTGTTTGCTGACAGGCCAAAAGAGGATGCGGATCATGGCTGACCAGACACAAATGGATCCGGCCCGGCTGGCAGCATCACAGCCGGTGGCGAATGTCACCGACTGGCGGCGCATCATCAGCGGCTTTACGCTGGTCATGCTGGCGGCCATCGTCCTGTTTTTGCTGGATGCACCATGGGACAGCGTGTCAACATTCCGGATTTCCCGTCCGCGTGATACCTGGGCCGTTGGCAACCTTGTTGTACCGAGCCAGCTGATCAATACCCTTGCCGCCATCATTCTGGCCTTTCTGGGGACCCGACTGTTTCTGCGTGGGGGCGGGCGCTGGACCGGACTGTCGCTGGGTGTCGGCCTGATCATTCTGGCGATGGCGTTTCTGGTCTGGGCGACAGCTGGCAAGGCCATTTCGCTGACCGGCATGCTGCAGGCAACTGTTGTCCGCGCGGTACCGATTGCGCTGGCGGCCCTTGGCGGTATCCTGTGCGAGCGCGTTGCCGTGATCAACATCGCCATTGAAGGCATGCTTCTGGCCGGGGCCTTTGCCGGGGCGCTGTTCGGATCATTGATGGGTGGTTGGGCCGGTATCATCTGCGCCATGCTGACCGGCGGTGTGTTCGGCCTGTTGCTGGCGGTGCTGGTGATCACCTACCGCGTTGACCAGATCATCGCCGGGGTGGTGATCAACCTGTTCGTGCTGGGCCTCACATCCTATGTGTCCAGTCAGGTATTTGCCGAATTTCGCTGGCTGAACAAGGCCACACCGTTTCGCGCTTTTAAAATTCCGGTGCTTGGCGATATTCCACTGATCGGGCCGGTGCTGTTCAACCAGAACCTGTTTGTCTATGGTGCGCTGATCATGGTGACGCTGTCGACCTATTACCTGTTCTATACGCGGATGGGATTGCGCGCGCGCGCTGTTGGTGAACACCCGCGTGCTGCTGATACACTTGGCATTGATGTGATCAAGACCCGCTATGCGCACGTCATTGCCGCCGGCATGGTTGCCGGTTTTGGCGGTGCCTGGTTTACCCTGGGATCGGTTGGCCGGTTTGATGAAAACATGACCTTCGGGCGCGGCTTTATCGGGCTTGCCGCGATGATTTTTGGCAGGTGGCATCCGCTTGGCGCATTGGCCGCGGCGCTTGTCTTTGGCTTTGCCGACTCGCTGCAGCAGAAGCTGTCGATCCTGAACACGCCGATTCCGTCAGAATTCCTGTCGATGGCGCCCTATATTGCGACCATCGTTGTTGTCGCCGGACTTGTTGGCCGGGCCCGTCCGCCTGCGGCCATTGGCAAGGCCTACACAAAGGACTGATATCCTGTTGGCAACAACCTGTTGCCAGTAACCCGTTAATGGGAGGACGGCCGCATGGCCACTGATTCAGAACTCGTAAATGCCGCCATTGCCGCAATGGACCGTGCCTATGCTCCCTACTCGAAATTTCATGTCGGAGCAGCGATTCTTGATGAAAATGGCCAGATACACAGCGGTGCCAATGTGGAAAACGCCGCCTATCCGATTGGCCATTGCGCCGAGGCCAGTGCGATTGCCGCAATGATCATGGCAGGTCAGCGCCGGATCGTGAAAATCGCGGTTGCTGGCGGGAATGGTCAGGACGGCATGCTGTGTACGCCCTGCGGAGGCTGCCGCCAGCGGATCAGGGAATTTGCTGCGCCGGATGTGCCGGTTCTGATTGCCGACCCAAACGGCCTGCAGGCCACATTCAGCCTTGCAACCTTGCTGCCTGAAAGTTTCGGTCCGGAACATCTGGTGGGCTAGTCGGTCCCGTAAATACGGTCACCAGCATCACCCAGCCCGGGCAGGATATAGCATTTGTCATTCAGCTCGCGGTCCAGCGCGGCCGTTATGATCGGTACATCAGGATGGGCAGACTGCAGGGCGGCAACGCCCTCCGGCACGGCAACAAGACAGGAAAAAACCATGTCCGTTACCCCCATCTCGCGCAGCTTTTCAACGGCCATGATCGCGCTGCCACCTGTTGCCAGCATCGGGTCGCCAAGGATCACCTGCCGCTTTTCGATATCCGATGGAAGGCTTGTGTAATACGACACCGGGGTCATCGTGTCGTGGTCACGATACAGGCCAAGATGACCGACACTGGCTTCCGGGCATACCTGACTGAACCCGTCGATCAGCCCGTTACCGGCCCGCAGGATGGATACAAGGCACGGAAAGGGCGCGCGCATCGTCGCCGCTGTCATCATCTCCAGCGGTGTTTCGATATTGTCCTCAACGGTCTTCAGCGCCGCAAAGGTGGGATGCGCCAGCAGCCAGGACAATTCATGAAGCGTATGCCGAAAGACATGTGATGGCGTGTCCTTGCGGCGCAGGATGGTGAGCTTGTGCGCCACAAGCGGATGATCCATCACCTGCAGGCCGGGTGTTGTGTTCGCTGTCATGAAACTGTCTCCTGCCTGCAATGTATTGGCGTGCCGGTCTGACCGGCCCCGCGCTGGTCACAGAATGCCCCGCGCTGGTCACAGAATAGAGTGTTGCCGACCCTTTTTCCATTCACAAAATGGCGGGTCATCGGCACTATGGGGGCCTTGCTTCTACAGGTGTACAAATGGCCAAGCTGTATTTTTCCTACGCTGCTATGAATGCCGGAAAATCAACGATTCTGCTGCAGGCATCGCATAACTATCAAGAGCGCGGCATGCACACCTTTTTGCTGACCGCGCGTCTTGATGACCGTGTTGGTGCCGGGCAGATCGGATCACGCATCGGTCTGCAGGCGCCGGCCTTTGCCTTTGAGCCCGATACCAACATGAAAACGCTGATTTCCGCCGAACAGGACCGCCAATTCCTTGATTGTGTCATGGTTGATGAAGCCCAGTTCCTCAGCGATGCACAGGTCTGGCAACTTGCCGATGTCGTCGACCAGCTGCGTGTGCCGGTGATGTGTTACGGATTGCGGACAGATTTTCAGGGCAACATGTTCCCCGGCAGCGCCCGTCTGCTGGCCATTGCCGATGTCATCCGCGAGATCAGAACCATCTGCCATTGCGGCAGCAAAGCCATCATGGTTGTCCGTCAGGACGGGTCCGGAAACGTGATCAGCAAAGGGGCGCAGATCGAGATTGGCGGTAATGAGCGCTATATATCGCTCTGTCGCAAACATTGGTGTGAGGCCATGGCGACAGCCAGATAGCCGGGCACCAGATAGCCGGGCACCAGATATACGGGCATCTACGCGTCGAGCACATCATCCATGCTGTAGAAACCGGCTGGCGCGCCATGCGCAAAGCGCGCGGCCCGCAGTGCCCCGCGGGCAAAAATTGCCCGGTCATTTGCTTTATGGGTGATTTCGACACGCTCTGAATCACCAAAAAAGATGACCGAATGCTCACCGGCAACATCGCCGCCGCGCAGCACCGCAAACCCGATATCGCCTTCCTTGCGCGCTCCTGTCTGGCCCTTGCGCACCATATCCGACACATCATCCAGCGCCACACCGCGTCCGCGTGCTGCGGCCTGACCAAGTGCCAGCGCCGTACCGGACGGCGCATCAACCTTGTGATGATGATGCGTTTCCAGAACCTCGATATCCCAGCCGTCTCCCAGCTGCGATGCCACCTGTTCGACCAGCCGTGACAGCAGCGTCACGCCAATCGATGTATTGGCACAATAGACCAGCGCTGCCCTGTCGGCTGCCGCTGCCAGATCAGCCTCATCGGCAGATGTCAGTCCGGTTGTTCCGATCACAAGCGATGTGCCATGTTCTCGCGCCAGTGTGGCATGCGCCACACTCGCCTGCGGGCTGGAGAAATCAATGACAACATCGGCACGGGCAAACAGTGTCGCCGGATCGTCTGACACCGGCACATCTGTCGCGCCAACACCTGAAATCAGGCCGCTATCCTGCCCGATAGCATCACTGCCGGGCCGGTCAGTTGCGGCGACAAGCACCATATCGTCATGTCTGGCAATTTCGCGAATGATCATGCCGCCCATACGGCCGGCTGCCCCCGGAATACCGATCTTGATCATATCTGCTGTCATCTTGCCCTGTTCCTTTTTTGGCGCCTCTTCTCTGGCGCCGTTCATATGGCGTCTGGTGCGGCGAGACTATAAAGCGCCGCCCATAAGGGCAAGACCTATCCCGATTTTGATGATACCGGCGCGGTGGCAGTGATCAGCCGTTATCGGCCCAGATCCGGCGCACACGCTTTACAAAGCTGTCTGTTTCCGGACTTGTGTCACCAGCATCGGCAAATGCTGACAGCAGCTCTTTCTGCTTCTTGCTGAGATTGGTCGGTGTTTCCACCTGGACCTCGACGATCTGGTCGCCGCGGCTGCTGCGCCGCAGGATCGGCATGCCTTTGCCGCGCATCCGGAAGCGGCGGCCTGACTGTGTTCCGGGCTCAATTGTCAGGCGTGCCATCTTGCCTTCCACGGTCGGCACATCGATCGTGCCGCCCAGCGCCGCTGTTGTCATCGGCAGCGGGATGCGCGTCATGATATCCGCCCCGTCACGGTTGAGGATCGCATGCGGATCAACGGCCACAAAGATGTACAGATCACCAGCCGCCCCGCCGCGTACACCGGCCTCTCCCTTGCCAGACAGGCGAATGCGCGTACCGGTATCAACACCGGCAGGCACCGACACCGACAGCACCTTGCTTTGCTGCACACGGCCATCACCATTACAGGACCGGCAAGGATCAGAAATCACCTGACCAAGGCCCTGACAAACATGACAGGTTCGCTCAACCGCAAAGAATCCCTGCTGTGCCCGCACCCGGCCGCTGCCGCCGCATGTGCCGCAATTTTGCGGCCGGCTGCCTTCAGACGCACCCGACCCGCCGCATCCCTCGCAGCTGACCGGAACGGTGACGGTGATATCGCGCTGCACACCGGTAAAGGCTTCCTCAAGCGAGATATTCATATCGTAGCGCAGGTCATTTCCCGAACGGTCGGCCTGCGGGCTGCGCGCACCGCGGGAAAACTCGGAAAACATCTGATCGAAAATATCGGAGAATCCGCCGCCGCTGAACCCGCCGCCAAAACCGCCGCCGCCGCCAGCAGCACCTTCAAAGGCAGCATGGCCAAGCTGGTCATAGGCGGCCCGCTTCTGCGGGTCCTTCAGCACATCATAGGCTTCGGTGGCTTCCCGGAACCGCTCGGCGGCAGCCTCATCATCCGGGTTGCGGTCCGGATGATTGTTCATCGCCAGCTTGCGGTAGGCCGATTTCAGTTCCTTTTCATCGGCAGTACGCGACACGCCGAGAACATCATAGAAATCACGCTTGCTCATGCTTGCTGCCGTAAAAGTGACTGTTTATCTGAAAAGGGGCGGCCAAGGCCGCCCCGAAAGGGTGTCTGGCGGTTACTTCCGCTGGTCGTCGCCTGCGCCATCGACCTCTTCGAAATCTGCATCGACCACGGTTTCATCATCTGATGGCCCGTCCTCACCTGTCGGCACGGATGCATCACCTTCAGCCTGATAGGCAGCTTCGCCCATCTTCATCATCGACTGCGACAACGCCGCCGAGGTTGATGAGATAGCCTCCATGTCATCACCGGCCAGCGCCTCTTTCAGCTCGGCAATACCGGCCTCGACCTCGGCTTTGGCATCCGGGTCAGCCTTGTCGCCCAGATCGGCGATGGCTTTTTCGGCACCATGTACAAGTGCCTCACCCTGGTTGCGGGTTTCAGCAGCTTCACGCCGCTTCTTGTCTTCCTCGGCATTGGCTTCGGCATCATTGACCATACGATCAATCTCGCTGTCTTCCAGACCGCCCGAGGCCTGAATGCGAATCTCCTGCTCTTTGCCGGTTGCCTTGTCCTTGGCACTGACCTTGACGATACCGTTGGCATCAATGTCAAACGTCACCTCAATCTGCGGGACACCGCGCGGTGCCGGGGCAATCCCCTCAAGATTGAACTGGCCCAGATGCTTGTTGTCGGACGCCATTTCACGTTCGCCCTGATAGACCGAAATCGTCACCGCCGACTGGTTGTCATCTGCCGTTGAAAAGACCTGGCCCTTCTTTGTCGGGATGGTGGTATTGCGGTCGATCAGGCGCGTAAAGACACCGCCAAGGGTCTCGATGCCCAATGACAGCGGCGTTACGTCCAGCAGCAACACATCTTTCACATCACCGGTCAGCACGCCCGCCTGAATGGCCGCACCCGATGCCACAACCTCATCCGGATTAACACCGCGATGTGGCTCGGTACCAAAGAATTCCTTAACCGTCTCGACGATTTTCGGCATCCGTGTCATACCGCCGACCAGAATGACCTCGTCTATTTCACTGGCGTTGATACCGGCATCCTTCAGCGCTGCCGCGCAGGGCTTGATGGTCCGCTGGACAAGCTCTTCCACCAGCTGCTCCAGCTTGGCGCGGGTCAGCTTGATATTCAGGTGCTTTGGTCCTGACGCGTCTGCCGTGATAAAGGGCAGGTTCACATCGGTCTGCACAGCCGATGACAACTCGATCTTGGCCTTTTCCGCCGCCTCTTTCAGGCGCTGAAGTGCCAACTTGTCCTTGCGCAGGTCAATGCCGTCACTGACTTTAAACTCGTCGGCCAGATGCTCGATGATCTGATGGTCGAAATCTTCACCACCCAGGAAGGTGTCACCATTGGTGGATTTCACCTCAAACACGCCGTCACCAACCTCGAGAATGGACACATCGAAGGTACCGCCACCAAGGTCATAGACAACAATCTGGCCTGATTCCTTGCGGTCCAGCCCATAGGCAAGCGCTGCGGCTGTCGGCTCGTTGATGATCCGCAACACTTCAAGACCGGCAATCTTGCCAGCATCTTTGGTGGCCTGACGCTGCGAGTCATTAAAATAGGCCGGCACCGTGATCACTGCCTGTGTCACGCTCTCGCCAAGGAAGGCTTCGGCGTCTTCTTTCAGCTTGCGCAAAACAAAGCTGGAAATCTGGCTGGGGGAATAATCTTCACCATCGACCCGCACCCATGCATCGCCATTGCCCGAGGCTGCGATCTCGTAAGGTACCAGTTCAGTGAATTTCTTGGTTGCCTTGTCATCGTGGCGTCGCCCGATCAGGCGCTTGATCGCAAACAGGGTCTTTTCCGGGTTGGTCACCGCCTGGCGTTTTGCCGCCTGGCCGACCAGCCGTTCATCACCCTCTGCAAATGCCACCATTGACGGCGTTGTGCGCGCGCCTTCGGCGTTTTCGATCACCCGGGCGTCACTGCCATCCATAACGGCAACACATGAATTGGTTGTCCCAAGGTCAATTCCAATAACTTTGGCCATGGTTAGCTCCTTTCTCTTTCACCGAATTCCTTTGCTGACACCCGGTGAAAATCCGGCATCCTGTCTCCATCACGCCCTTGGCACCGCAGCGATGGGGATGCTCTTTAGTAAATCTGTGATGCATATAGGGCTACATTGTCCTTATGCAAGTGTGTCGCTAGTCCGACGGGGCGGATGTATCCTCCGCGGCTTTCGATACCCCGACCATTGCCGGACGCAACAATCGGTCATGCAGCACATAGCCATGCTGTACAACCTCGACCACCATGCCGGGCTCTGTATCGGGGCTTGGCACCTCATACATCGCCTGATGCAAATTGTAGTCGAACTTCTCGCCTTTCGGATCAACCCGCTTGATTCCGTGACGCTCCATTGTCGTCTGGATTTCGGTCCAGCTCATCTCAAGGCCGGTCATCAGACCCTTTATGGCCTCATCGGAGGGCGCTTCATCACCTGACGGGGCCGCATCAAGCGCCCGCGACAGGTTGTCGATCGCCCCGACAAGATCACGGGCAAAACTGGTATGCGCATATTTGCGGGCTGATTCCAGCTCACGCTCGGTGCGCCGCCGCATGTTTTCTACATCGGCAAGGGCACGCAGCAACTGGTCCTTGAGACTGTCGCGTTCTTCAAACAGCGCGCGCATGACCGGATCATCTCGCGCATCTGCGCCGTCCGGCCCCCAGTCACCACTGAGCTGGTCACCAGATTCCTGTTCAAGGCCAGCCTGCCAGTCGGCAGTTGTTGTCTCGCCAGACCCGGGTTCAGTGGCCGACGCATCACCGGATGACGCATCACCAGATGGTGACTCACCGGTATCCCCCGCCCCGTTTTTATTAAGGGCTTCGTGTTCATCAAGACCTGTATCGGACTCGTCTTTGTTCTTCGCCATTTATAATCCTTCATGCAAACGGCACGGAACGGATGCATGACCCGTTTCACTGCGTTATTTAAGGTACAAGTGGTGATGATCCAAGTGGGTAAGCCACTGTTTTTTTGACTCTGCCTGGCACAGACAGCCATCAGGGCGGTCAACAGGCCGGATATGCAAGCCGCCAAAAGACGGGATTCGACCTTTTGCCGGCAAAGTTGTAATATCGGTCCCTGTCATTGGTGTGCTGTTTTGAATGTGCCATCGGCTGGATCGGGGCCGTGTAACAGGTCTGTTACCTTGTCCGGACCAAGCATGGAATGAGAGGGTTTTCGGCCAGATACGATGCAGCAAGACCAGAACACCAAACCATCGCTTCAGCGTGGAAAGGCCTTACGGGGAATGACTTCGGTTCAGGATTCGATCAACGCCCTCTATTTTGAGGCTGAGCGGAATGCCAATGATGGCAAGCCGATGTTTGCGATTCTGCATGGCGCACCGGCAGATGATCCTGCCACTACAATGCTGTCAGGCCGTCCCGAAGACATCTATCCGGTCAATTTTGGCGTGACATCATCTCCCCCCGAATCCCGGCAAGTCGAACCCCGGCAAGTCGAACCCCGGCAAGTCGAACCCCGGCATGCCGATTCTCCGGGGGCCGACTCACATCTGGTCCACACAGAGATTGATGCCCGGACTGATGCCACAACTGATGCTGATTCTGGCACGGATGATCATGAAGATCATGATGACGGGGGTCAGGCCAATGGACAGAAGCTGCTGGCAGCACGGCTCGACGATTTATATGCCCTTGCCGAACAGGAGGCCACAGCCCCTGAACAGCCAGATGTTCCGCCTGAACAGCCAGATATCCTCGCCGATAATGCGCCCGATAGCCTGGCGGGTGATTCGCCAGATAGTTCACCGGCTCATTCGGGAAGGGAGCCGGTTGATAATCCGGCACCGGTCACTGCGTTGCCTGAACAGCCGCCGGCCCCGCCACAGATGGGCCTCGACACCGATCTGAACATTAGCGATATCCACGATCTCGTGCAGCAAGCCTGGGATGACGGGGATGCAGATGACCGGGATGCAGTTTCCGGGACCGTGCATGATGATGGGTCACCAGACCAGCCTCCCGCAATGACCAAAGCCCCCGCAATGAATCTGGCCCCTGCAAAGGCAGGTGCAGATCATATCGAGCCGGGTCATATCGAGCCGGGTCATATCGAGCCGGATGAAACCGGGCCCGCCGATGAGACCGACATAAAGGCAGCCATGGTGGAGATTGCCGCCGCGGTGAACCAGCTGGACACCCCCGTCCCGGCACACATGCATGGGCTGAAGGAAGAGATTGTCGAGGCCATCAAGGCCGAGTTGCGGGCCGCAATGCATGCAGATATTGCACCGATGGTCAGGCGCGCTGTCGCAGAGGTTCTGGCCGAAACAGCCGCACAGGAGCTGGCTGCCAAAAAAGAGACTGTGGGCAAAAAAGTGGCTGCGAAGAAGGCCCCCAAAAAGCCGGCACGTGCAAAAACGCCGGATATCAAAGCAACAGGCAAGACGACAACGACCAAAAAGACCGCAACTGGCAAACCGGCCAAGGCCCGCCGCACAAAATCATCCGGCAGCGGCAAAACATAGGACAGAAAAACTGGCCAACAGCAGCCGCACTTGTCGAAACTTTACCTGCAGCTAACATTTTCTTAGTCATTTCACGCGCACAACAGATGGTCTGGTGCAGCCGCGCCAGTCATTGCGTTGTGGAGTGTGCGCCATGCAACTCACCTGTCCATCATGCCAGTCAGCCTGCATTTTGCCGGCGGCGTTTTCGCGCTTTTTCGACATGCCCATCCGCTGTCAGGCCTGCACAAACCATTTCGATGTGCCGCGCAGCCCTCCCTCTTTGGGGCTGATGGCAACAGTTGATCCCCTGCCGGCCGATAATCACATACCGGGGAATAACATTGGCAGGTCTTCTTTTGACCAGTCGATATCGGCGCGGCGAAACCATCACAGCATCACCTGCGCCCATTGCCGCAAATTTCTGCTGCTGGCCGGCAAGGACCGCCCACCGCATCCTGTCCAGCTGACCTGTCCGGCCTGCCAGCAGTCATTCACCCATAATCCTGCGCACCGGCTGACCTGGCGCGGTGCGGCGCTGACGGTGCTTTTCGCCGCGGTTATCTTTGCGTTGTCAGTGCTGGCCCTTGATCATTATCAGCTCATATCGCTTGCCCAGCTTGAGGCGTGGCAATGGTTGGTTGATATCACCGGCAGAATTGGCGCCCGGCTGAACGGGATTGAACTGGGTTGAGCTGGCCTCGATTAAAGTATCAGCTGAGAACGGCGGCGATGGCCCGGCTTGTGTAGTCAACCATCGGGATGATGCGCGCGTAATTCATGTGGCGCGGCCCCAGAACGCCGATCGCACCAATGACCTGCTTTTCAGCATTGTGATACGGCGCAATGACCAGCGAACAGCCGGTATTGACGAACAATTTGTTTTCGGCACCGATGAAGATCTTCACACCTTCGCCCTCACCCGTCGCCGACAGCAGGCGCAGCGCATTCTCCCGTGCTTCCAGCTCGTCAAACAATTGCCGGATGGTTTCCAGTTCCTCGCCCGCCTGAATGTCATCCAGCAGATTGGCCTGACCGCGCATGACCAGCACCGTATCATCGCCGGCCTTGCCATCCGACCACAGACCGACACCGGCCTCGACAAGGCGGCGTGACATCTCGTCAAGCTCGGCACGCTGGGCAGCAATCTCTGACTGTATAAGGCCGGTTGCCGCCGCAAGATCGCGCCCCGAAAGACGCGCATTCATGTAGTTGCTGGCCCGTACCAAGGCTGATTGCGGCACACCGGGCGGCAGATCGATCAATCTGTTTTCAACCTTGCCGTCCAGACGCACAAGAACGGCCAGCGCACGGTCACGCCCCAGCGGCACAAATTCGAAATGCTGCAGTTCGGCGTTGCTTGCCGGCGACACAACAAGGCTGGCGCAACGTGACAGACCCGACAAGGTACGACTGGTCTTTTCCAGCAATTCATCAACCGAAATGCCGCGTGTTGCGCATTCACCATCGATCGACAGCCGGTCTTCATCACCAAGATCGCTGCTATATTCCATCAGCCCGTCAACAAACATCCTCAGGCCGGTTTCAGTTGGAATGCGGCCAGCAGAAATGTGCGGCGAGAACAGCAATCCTGCCTGCTCAAGATCGCTCATATTGCTGCGAATCGATGCTGGTGAAAGATCCAGCCGGAACCGCTGCGCCAATATCCGCGAGCCAACGGGCTGGCCGGAATCCAGATACGCCGTGACAAGCGCATTGAAAATTTCCAGAGCACGTGGTTTCAGGCCGAGAAGGGTAGCGTCATTCATCGATAAAGCTTACGGTACGGCCCAGCTTCTGGTCAATTGCCAGCCACATTTACCAGCCACATTTAAATAGGTCGGATTTGAGTGAGCCGGACATGACACAGATGATCATGATACGAGATCAACAGACGCACAGGCCGATCCCGCAAAACACAACAGACCAGACACCAGACACCACATACCAGACGCATTCGAGAGGTTAACATGACACGTCCATCCGGCCGCACGGCCGACCAGCTTCGCACCGTTTCGCTTGAACCTGGCGTCTCTCTGCATGCCGAGGGGTCATGCATGGTGCGGTTCGGCAACACCCATGTCTTGTGTACGGCCTCGGTTGAGGATCGTGTGCCATCCTTTCTGCGCAATAGCGGGCGTGGATGGGTCACGGCTGAATACGGTATGCTGCCGCGATCAACGCATACGCGTTCCGACCGTGAGGCGGCGCGCGGCAAACAGGGCGGACGAACGCTGGAAATCCAGCGGCTGATTGGCCGGGCACTTCGGTCTGTCACCGATCTTGAGGCGCTTGGCGAACATCAGATCAAGATTGATTGCGATGTCATTCAGGCTGACGGGGGCACCCGCACCGCCGCCATAACGGGTGCGTGGGTTGCCCTGCGCATCGCATGTGAGAAAATGCTGCTGGCCGGATCAATTTCACGGCAACCGATGGCTGATCAGGTGGCCGCCCTGTCTTGCGGTATCTGGCAAGGCCAGCCGGTGACCGATCTGGATTATGCCGAAGACAGCACAGCCGAGATTGATGCAAACTTCATCCTTGCTGCTGAAGGCGGCATAGTCGAAGTTCAGGCAACAGGTGAAGAACGCCCGTTTTCGCGTCAGGAGCTTGACACGCTGCTTGATCTGGCCGAGGCCGGATGCGCGCAGCTGTTCGAAATGCAGATGGCGGCCGTTAAATCGGCTGTATAAACCAAATCAGCCATATCAACCGGATCAGAGATGTAAACCGGGGGTCAGATGATGTCCTATCGCCGCTTTTCCGAGGATGAACTTGTTCTTGCATCGCATAATCAGGGCAAGCTTCGCGAGATAAGCGCCCTGTTTGACGGGCGGCCCTTCCGTGTCACCTCGGCGCAGGATTATGCGCTGCCCGAACCCGAAGAGACAGAAAGCACCTTTTCAGGCAATGCCCTGCTGAAAGCCCGTGCCACCGCCATTGCCACAGGCAAGCCTGCCCTTGCCGATGATTCCGGGCTGGTGGTTCCGGCCCTGAATGGTGCGCCCGGTATTTATTCGGCGCGCTGGGCCGGACCAGACAAGGACTTCATTCTGGCCATGCAGAAGGTAAACAGCTCGCTTGCCGCGGTGCAGAGCGATGATCGCAGCGCCCATTTCATCTGCGTTCTGGCTCTGGTCTGGCCAGATGGCAACGAGGCGGTTTTTGAGGGCAGGATCGATGGTCAGCTTGTCTGGCCGCCGCGCGGCCATAACGGATTCGGATATGATCCGATCTTTATTGCAGACGGGTACGAGATGACATTTGGCGAGATGGACCCGCAGGAAAAACTGGCCATCGGGCATCGCGCGCGCGCGTTCGAGCAACTTGTTGCAGCCTGTTTTTCATGACCGAACCGGACCGCGACAGGCAACTGGCCGATACCCCGCCCGGAGATACCCCGCCCGGCGACACTCCATTGGCCCTATATATCCACTGGCCCTGGTGCCGGGCGAAATGTCCTTATTGTGATTTCAACTCGCATGTTGCCACCAGCATCGATCATCAGGCCTTTGCTGAGGCGTACCGGTGTGAAATGACACATATGGCATCGCGCGTTGGCAGGGACCGCCCCTTGCACAGCATATTCTTTGGTGGCGGCACGCCGAGCCTGATGCCGCCCCGGCTTGTTGCCGATACACTTGATACAGCAGCCGATCTTTTCGGCTTCGAGCCTGATATAGAGATCACCCTTGAAGCCAATCCGACATCCACCGAAGCCGCAAACCTTGAAGGGCTTGCAGCTGCCGGCGTCAATCGGATCTCGCTGGGGGTGCAGTCTCTTGATGCGGCAGCACTTGCGTTTTTGGGCCGCGAACATTCCGCCGATGAAGCCTTGCACGCCATTGCAGCAGCGCGCCGCCATTTTGCGCGGGTGTCGATGGATCTGATCTATGCGCGCACCGGACAGTCGGCACAGGCATGGATGAACGAGCTGCAATCAGCCATTGATATCGGACTTGATCACATGTCGCTATATCAGCTGACGATCGAACCGGGCACCGGGTTTTATACGCGCACCCGCGCTGGTGAAACGCTTGTGGCTGATGATGATCTGGCTGCCGATCTCTATCAGATGACTGACGAGGCGATGCGGGTCGCCGGTTTTGATGCCTATGAGGTATCGAACTATGCCCGCGCCGGTGCGGCCTGCCGCCATAATCTGGTTTACTGGCGCGCGCAGGACTGGATCGGTGTCGGTCCGGGGGCACATGGCCGGCTGACGGACGGGCCAGACCGTATTGGTCTTGCCACACGGCGCAGCCCCGAAGGCTGGTTGGCAGATGTGAAAAAGAACGGCCACGGGATCGAGACCGAAACACGTGATACAGGTCAGGCGGTTATTGCCGAACATCTGATGATGGGTTTGCGCCTTGCCGAGGGTGTTGATCTTGCCGCGCTGGCCCGCCGCATTGGCTATGATGACAGCACCATCGATGCCGCCAGCCTTGTTGACCCGTCAGCCCTTGCCCGCCTGAGCGATCTGTCGCTGCTGGACAGGCCGTCCGATACCAGACTGGTGGCAACACCGCAGGGCCGTCTGGTTCTGAACAGCATCATCGCTGCACTGGTGCCGGATGATGATCCGCAATGATCTACAAGTCTCTTCACCTGATCACGCCGCAAACGGCACGCCGGCTTGTCGCATCCTGATTTGGTTGGCCGAACTAGATTTTTTCTGGTGCCGCGCGGAACAGAATCGATACGCCCGCCTCGATCTGTCGCAATTCAAATGCCCGCCGGTTACTGCCATCGGGCAGCAGGCGGTAGGCACCGCTGAAACCGTTAAAGCCTGAATTTGCAACAAGTGATGACCGCCAGCGTTGTGGCCGGTTCTTTCCAACCACCGTGATCATCGCCATGGCATCAAAGCTGAGCCGCGCCAGCGATCCCGGACGGCTGTCCCAGATACCGGTCCACAGGCTGTTAAACTTGTCATCCTGATCGGTTGGACGCGAGGCGAACAGCGCGCCGTGCAAAGACGGTTCCATCAGCAGGCGGCGCTGGTTCCATTGCGCATTCCCCAGATAAAGGACGCGTTCTGAATCCGCATCGTAATAGGCCAGAACAGGCGCGGTGCGCAGGGCAAATTCGGCACCGCCGGCAAACACCACAGCTTCAAATCGCGGCGGCGGCAAATCGGCGAAGGCCGGTGCCTCCTCGTCCTTGGCGGGTGGCTCATAGCCGGTGAATGTCTGGATTGCCGTCTTCAGCTGATCTTCGGATGCCAGCTGTGCCGGCGATAATGTCTGCACCACCTCAGGCGTCATGCCCAGCTGCTTCAGGCGGCGAAGCGCATGCGCGGAAAGACGCCGGCCAAAGGGCGAATCCTCGGCAAGGATGGCAATCTTCGTATGGCCGGCGGTCAGCGCATGACCCAGCAACAGCTCTATCTGCTGTTCCGGCATATAGCCAAGCAGCCAGCTGGTGCGGTCGGCGACATCCAGATTGTTCGACAGCGACAGCATCGGTACATTGCGCGTGCCGGCAATCGCGCGCGCCGCCACAACCGAGCGTGAAAACAGCGGGCCAACAATGATATCAACCTCGGCCGCCAGCGCTGCACGCGCCGCCTCTTCTGAACGCGGCCCGCCAGCAGTATCAAAAACCAGAAGTTCGATCGATGTGTCGCCCATCGAAAACAGCGCCAGCTCGGCACCGCGCTGCAGCTCCATGCCAAGCTGCGCATTCGCGCCCGATGTCGGGATCAGCAGACCAACACGCGTTACCGCCACCGGTTTGCGCGGCAGGGTAAAGCCTTGTTGCGCGGCCAGAGGGTTGCGGTTTGCAATCATCGCAAAGGCAGCCTCCAGCGCATCACTTGCCAGCGATTCATCCGGGCCGACAGGCGCGGCTGCAGCATCGCCGGGTGCCTGTGCCGTGTCACTGTCCGGAACTGTCTTGTCCTTTTGCGCGCTTTCAAGGTTCCAGATGATGTCGCCAACAGCCTTGCCCGCTGCGGCACCTGTTTCAGTGGCTGTTTTTGTATCTGATCCTGTATCTGATCCTGTATCTGATCCTGGGCCTGATTTTGGCGCGGTATCATTCTTGGTGCCCGTATCAGATTTGGCGTCGGGTGTGGTATCAGGTGCCAGACGCTTTGCCGAATCAGCGATCACGGGTGCCAGCAGTGCCAGAACGGTTTCGGTGCTGGACAGGCTGTCTTCCGTTGGCGCTGGCACGGGTGCCGGATCAGCATCACCGCCAGATGCCGGGGGTGTGCCCCTCGTCTGTTCGCCCTCCGCCTGTTCGCCCCCCGCCTGTTCGGTTGCTGACTGTTCGGTTGCTGACTGATCTGTTGCCGGTTCAGCCACACCCGGTTCTGTTTCGGTCTTGCCGAGTGAGGCGATGATGTTATCAATGATCAATCCGTCGCTATCTGACGGCGGCGTCGCATCCGCATCAGGGGCAGCTGCATTCATCTTGGCTGAACCCGTCCCGCCCGCGGCAAGCTGGCTGCCCGCATTTGTTCGCGCGTCTGATCCGGTGCCGCTTGTCTGCGGTGCCTGTTCCACAGCCACCCCGCATGCCGTCAGGAACAAAAGACCGGCAAGCAGTCTGAATGGTCCGGTAATCGACGACATATAATACCTCCACAACGCGGTCGCATCATGACCTGTTTTTGCCCCAAAGTCATTATTCGGCTATACAGAATCTGGCCAGACGGAATTTGGCCGAACAGAATCAGCCCGCACCAAACAAGGCATCCACCAGATCGTACACAGCGGCCAGACCCTCTGATTGCGGTCGCTGGATGCGGCAATGCCAGAACGGAACCACATCTTCATGACGCGCGCCGGAACCCTCAGCATCGTTGCCACACCCATTGGCAATCTGGGTGATTTTTCGCCGCGCGCTGCCAAGGTGCTGGCCGCTGCCGATATCATCGCCTGCGAAGACACCCGGGTGACAAAAAAGCTTCTGCGCCTTACCGGAACATCCATTTCTGGCAAAATCGTGGCCTATCACGATCACAATGGCGAAAAAATGCGCCCCTATCTGATTGAACGCATCAGCCAGGGTGATCATGTTGCGCTGGTCAGCGATGCCGGCACACCCCTGATTTCGGATCCCGGCTACAAGCTTGTCGCCGCCTGCCGTGACCACGGCCTGTGCGTGACCACCACCCCCGGCCCCAGCGCAGCGATTGCCGCCCTGACAATATCCGGCCTGCCAAGCGACCGCTTTCTGTTTGCCGGTTTTGTGCCGACAGCGCAAAAGGCCCGCGAGAAACAATTTGCAGAATTGGCCAGCCTGTCAGCCACCAGCATATGGTTCGACACGCCGTCGCGCCTTGCCCGCAGCCTGTCTGATATGGCCAGTGTTTTCGGCAACAGACAGGCCTGTGTGGCGCGCGAGATCACCAAGCTTCATGAAGAGGCGTTGCATGGCAGCCTTGGGGACCTTGCCGCAGACCTGCAGGCAAAACCCCCGATGAAGGGTGAGGTCGTGATCGTGGTTGCCGGCCGCAATATCGAGGACACGCTCATCGATGATGATGCGCTGGCGGCCATGTTACGCGCGGAAATGGACGGCCAGCGTCTTCGTGATGCTGTTGCAGCTGTTGTTGCGGCTACCGGTATTGCCAAGAACCGGGTCTATAAACTGGCGCTGGAGATCGCAAAGCAGGACTCCGGGGCGGCCGATTGACCAGACACCGCAAACCGGCGGCCAATCCTGACGCGGCACGACGCCAGCGGGCAGAACGGTTGGGCCGGATGGCGGAAGTCATCGCAATTGGCTGGCTGGCTGTGCAATTTTACCGTATTCAGGCATGGCGCTGGAAATGCCCGTCCGGCGAGGTTGATCTGATTGCACGGCGCGGTCAAAGGCTTGTATTCATCGAAGTGAAGTTTCGCAGCCGGCGCGGTGATGCAGCGGCACCAGGCCAGAAACAGCGGGCGCGGATCATCCGCGCTGCCGAGGACTTTGCCAAACGGCGGCGTATCTCACCGAATCTTGAATGGCGTTTCGATTTGATCCAGATTGGCTGGCCATCCAAGGATGCGCCTTGGCTTTTGCGGCATCTGCCGCATGCGTGGGACGCATCGGCTGTGAAAAACCGTTTCTGGAGACCTTGACCAGTGATGGGGCAAACGGCACATTGGGATTGCCGATTTTTTACATCAGTATCGTACCGTCAGCTTGGCACCATACAAAACGCATCCAGGGAACCGCGCCTGATGAATTCTGCCCTTAAACCTGTCGCTCTTCTCAGCATACTTTGCCTGTTGCTGTCCGGCTGCGCCGGCGCTGTCATTGGTGTCGGGACAGCCGCCGTTGCGGCAACCAGCACCGAAAAGGGATTTTCCACATCCGTTTCGGACGGGCTGATATTCACCAAAATCCAGGACAAGTTTCTGCAGGCAGATTCCAGCCTGTCCACAGCGCTTGATGTGACGGTTAACGATGGCGCCGTGCTTCTGACCGGCAAGGTCAAGACGCCCGAAGAGAAGATTCTGGCGACAAGGCTTTCGTGGGAAGTCCGCGGTGTGCGCGAGGTTGTGAACGAGGTTCAGGTCACTGACAAATCCTCATTGAAGGATATTGCCAAGGATGTGGCGGCGGGTGCCCAGCTGCGTGCCAAGCTGATTGGGGACTCGAAAATCTCGTCACTCAATTTCAGCATCGATATCGTCAACGGGATTGTCTATCTGTCGGGTGTTGCGCGCGATACCGAGGAAATGAACCGTGTGGTCAGCCATGCACGCGAACTGAAATTCGCCAAGCAGGTGGTCAATTACATCTCGCTGCTCTCTGACCAGCGTGACTAGCCCGCACATGTCCCCGGCTGTGTCACTGTCCATTGCCATACAGATGGATCCGGTCGGATCTATCGACATCACAGGTGACACATCGTTTGCGCTCGGTCTCGAGGCGCAGTCACGTGGCCACACCCTGTGGTATTATTCGCCTGACAGGCTGTCCCTGAATGAAGGCCGTGTCGAGGCAATTGGCCAGGCCCTGACATTGCGTGATGTCGAAGGTGACCATTTTGATGCGGGCAGCATGGAACGGCGGGCGCTGTCTGACTTTGATGTCATCCTGATGCGTCAGGACCCGCCCTTTGACATGAATTACATCACTGCAACGCATCTTCTTGAAATGTTGCCACCGGAAACGATGGTGGTGAACAATCCGGCCGAAGTGCGCAACGCCCCCGAAAAGCTTCTGGTCACCCTGTTTCCGGACCTGATGCCGCCAACGCTGATCAGCCGCGACACTGAAACCATTCGGGCCTTTCGCGATACGCACCGCGATATCATTGTAAAGCCACTGTTCGGCAATGGCGGTGCCGGTGTTTTCAGGCTGCCGCCGGATGATGAGAATTTCAGCTCCCTTCTCGAGATGTTCTTTGCTGGCAGCCGCGAACCGGTCATGGTGCAGGCCTATGTGCCAGCCGTACGTCTTGGCGACAAGCGGATCATTCTTGTGGATGGCGAGCCGGTTGGCGCTGTTAACCGTGTTCCGGGCGCTGGCGAGGCGCGGTCGAACCTGCATGTCGGCGGCACGGCAGTGGCCAGCAAGCTGACAGAACGCGATCAGGACATCTGTGCGCGGATCGGGCCTGAACTGCGGCGGCGCGGGCTGACATTTGTCGGCATTGACGTGATTGGCGACTATCTGACCGAAATCAATGTGACATCGCCCACCGGCATTCGCGAAATCAGGCGGCTGTCCGGCACCGATATTGCAGCCCTCACATGGGATGCAATCGAACGGCTGCGCGGCTCCTATGCCAGCAATGGCATTGTGCGATAGGCCAATGCCTCGGCCAGATGCGGCCGGTCCACAATCACACTTTGCGCCAGATTGGCGATGGTGCGGGCGACCCGCAGAACGCGGTGGAACCCGCGCGCCGTCAGGGCCTGCTTTTCGATCGCCAGTTCCAGCAACTGGCGCGCTGATGCAGACAGGTTTTCAGGCGACAGACGCCGATCCTCATGATCCTCGCGATCAGCTGACAGCGCTGGCAGCTGGTTCGCAAACGCCGCGGCTTCATTGATCCGTGCAGCAATCACAGCGCTGGCTTCGGCCGGCGCTGATTGCAACAGCAGGCGGCTGTCCACCTCGGGCACCTCGATGATCAGATCAAACCTGTCCAGCATCGGACCTGAAATCCGTTCACAATAGGCGCGCCCACAGGCTGGTGCCCGCGGACAGGCACGCGCCGGATCACCCAGATACCCGCAGCGGCACGGATTCATCGCGGCAATCAGCTGAAATTCAGCTGGATAGGTGACGTGATGGTTAGCCCGCGCAACAACGATGGAACCAGTTTCGAGCGGCTGGCGAAGGGCATCCAGAACCGGCTTTGCGAATTCGGCCAGCTCATCCAGAAACAGCACCCCGCGATGCGACAGGGAAATCTCGCCCGGCTTGGCCCGTGCCCCACCGCCAACAAGGGCCGCCATCGAGGCCGAATGGTGCGGGTCCCGAAACGGACGTGTCTGGATCAGCCCGCCCGCGGGCAGCTGGCCGGCAATGGAATGCAGCATCGTGACATCCAGCGCCTCACGCGGTGACAGCGGGGGTAACAGGCCCGGCAGACGGGCAGCCAGCATCGATTTGCCAGCGCCGGGCGGGCCTACCATCAACAAGTTGTGCCGACCAGCCGCAGCAATCTCCAGCACCCGGCGCGCTGTTTCCTGTCCGCGCAGATCGCGCATGTCTGGCGGGCTGTGCAGTGGCGGCAGCAATTCAGGCTGTGGCGGGGCCAGAAACTGTCCGCCCCGCAAGTGATTGAGCAAGGACATCAGATCGGGCGGCGCGATGATGGACAGGGCATCTGCCCAGGCCGCTTCAGGTCCGCTTTTCGCCGGGCAAATCAGGTCCTGTCCGGCTGCCACCGCCGCCATCGCCGCTGGTAACACTCCGGAAACAGGCTCAATCCCGCCATGCAGTGACAATTCACCCAGAACCAGCCTGTTGGCCACAGCATCCGGCCCGATTGCGCCCATTGCAACAAGCAGACCAAGTGCGATCGGCAGATCAAAATGCGCCCCTTCCTTGACCACATCAGCCGGGGCCAGATTCACCGCTATACGCTTTGGCGGCAGGGCCAGACCGATCGACCCGAGGGCGGCACGCACACGTTCGCGCGACTCGGCCACAGCCTTGTCAGCAAGACCAACAATCGCCATCGCTGGCAACCCGTTGGCGATATGAACCTGCACCTCGACGGGGATAGTGTCGATACCACGAAAGGCGACAGTGGAAATTGCGGCGTGCATAGCCTTTGGCCCTATCCGAATGGACAGGGTCATGATGTGGGCAATAAGCCGGTGCTACAAGTTAGTTAGATGTATCTTATACATGAGCCGCGCGCATGTATAAGATCCGCACATCAGTCGCGCGGCAGCATTCTGCCAACAGGCTCGCCGCCAAGAACATGCATATGCAGATGCGGTACTTCCTGATGCCCGTTCTCGCCAATGTTTGAAATCACCCGAAAGCCGCTTTCGGCAATGCCGGTGATCTCGGCCACCCTGGCAATCATGCGCATAAAGGCCACCTGTTCCTCGGCTGTTGCGTTGGCGGCGAAATCCACCCAGTCGACATAGGCCCCTTTCGGAATCACCAGCACATGAACGGCACGGGCCGGGCTGATATCCTCAAAGGCCAGTGTATGTTCGTCTTCGGCCACGGTCTTGTTGGGAATCTCACCGCGCAGGATACGCGCAAACACATTGTCGTCATCATAAGCCATCACGTCAGCTCCTTGTGATAATAGAAACCGGTTACATATTCATCTTCCACTCGGGCGTAATAGTGGTTCGTAGCGTAATGCACAAACCCGCACGCTTCAAAAGACTGAATGGCACGTGTCTGTGTGGACCGCACGTCCAGATTGACCATCGTAAACCCCTTGGACTTGGCCAGCGTCTCTGCCTCGCTGACAATCAGCGTGGCAAGCCCGTGGCCACGCGCCCAGGGCGCGACAAAAAATGTGGTCAGGTTACAGGAAAATGCCTGCGCCTCATTATTGCGGGGCGGGCATATAATCTGGCAGCTGCCAGCGATGACCTTGTCAAGACGCGCCACCACAAGATGGCGTTCGGGAATCATCTGCACACCGCGCCAGTAATCTTCCATGATCGACCGTGGGGGCGGCGACAACCAGCCAAAACCACCGCCTGACAGAATGGCCTCATCAGCGGCATCACATAATTCATCCAGATCATTGCTGTTCAAACGCGACGGCGTTTCCACCGACCGCTTGGCAGCGCGGCCTAAAAGTTTATCGGGCGTCATCTTGCACCTATCTTGCGGCACTGGACCTCAGGCACCGGTTGGACAACTGGTGTTTTGCAGCACCTGCATGTTGCAATCGCCGCTACCAGTCACCGTGCCCTCGCACAGCAATGATCTGCACCGCAATCATCTGCACCGCAATCATCTGCGCCGCAATCATCTGCGCCACAATCATCTGCGCCACAATCATCTGCGCCGGGCCGCATATTTGTCTTGTTTGGCGGTTATGTATCACAGTGCGCCGGATTGGTAAAATCACGAATGCAGGCGTCCGGTCATTGCAGAATCACACGTCCCGGAATCACACGTCCCGGAATCACACGTCTCAAGATTGTGCGTCTCAGGAACGTGGCGCGCGGCGCACCTCGTCCTCGATTACCGCGATCACCCGCGCACAGGCTGCAGAATCGAGGCTGCGGATGTTGGCCGCAACAAGATTGGCCAGACGAACCGCATCAGCGATGCTCCGACTGGCATCGATTGTCGGTTTCGGGTGCGAAATCGCCGCAAGCTGCTTCAGCTCTTCAGCATCATCCCAGATCAACCCCAGCCAGACACAGATTTGGTCCACAAAGGGCGCTGACGGTTTGCCCCGCGCACCATTTTCAAGCGCCGAAATATAGGCTTTGGATACGCCAAGCTGGTCGGCCTGCTGTTGTTGCGTTAGTCCCTTTTCAGCTCGCAACGCCTTCATTTTTTCACCAAATGGCGTCATTTGGGTCTGTCCGTTGCGTGTTTATCCCGGATATTTTTGGCCGAAGAATGTTTAGCCTCGGCGTGTTTGCCGGCGAATGTCTGCCCGGCAGCGCGGTTACGGCGCAACATGACATACATCGCGCCATCGCCCCCATCTGCCCGTGTCGCACGCGCCATTGCCAGAATACGTGCTGACAAGGGCGGCGTTTTCAGCCATTCCGGCACAAGCTTGCGCAAAACACCCTGGCCGTCGCGTCCCTTGCCGGTAATGATCAGCACGCAACGGTGCTGGGCCAGCACAGCACTGTCGATAAAGCGCCTGAGACGGGATTCTGCCTGGGCCGCCGTCATGCCATGCAAATCAAGACGTGCGGCGATGTCCATGTCGCCCTGAACGAGCCGGCGGCGCGATGCCCGATCGAGGCCAGCATGCTCTCCTGCCGCCACATCGACCGGTTTGGGTGGTTCATGTGTCGCGTGCGCCAAGCCAACAAGGCGAGTCGGTGCTGCCAGCGGCTGTTTTTTGGGTTTTTTCTTCTTTTCAGGCTTGGCAACCGCCGGCCCGGCCGGGCTGGTCAGTTCTGCAGCCCGGTCATAGGCACGCACATCGCTGGTAACCTTTTGCCACAGCGCATCATCGTCATCAGGGTGCTTGCCGCGTCCGGTCATGGTCTGTCGTATCCCTGATCATCCCCGTTCAGTCTTCATCGGGTGAATCGGTCTCGGCAAGTTTCCAGTTCGGATCATCAAGTGTCAGATCGCGCTCAAAGGTCCAGATATCGATCAGATCGCGCGTGCCGGTATCGTCATCAACAATGCTGTTGCCGTCAGCATCTGATAGCGTGCGTGTCTGGGTGGACTGATAGCGCACGGTCACTGACGCGACATTGTCAAACACCTTGGCATCGGTAATTTCGACATCCTTCAGATCATCCAGTACGATTTCCAGCTGTTCACCGTCGCTGCTGCGCTGCTGAATTGACGCTGAAAAGCTTTGCAGCAAATCATAACTCAGCAATCGTTTCAGCTGTGCAAGGTCGCCCGCTGCATAGGATTGCAGGATCATATCGAACGCCATGGCGGCGCCCTCAAGGAACTGCTTTTCCGAAAACTGCCGGTCTGCCTTGCGCAGCGCGTCGATCCCGTGACCATCGCTGGCCGCGGTTTTGCGCCCCGAATCAATCGGGATAACATCCGCAGCGGCAGTGTCAAAATTGCTCTTTTGCGGTTGTTTCTCTTCATAACCTGTACGCTGGCCCAGCACCGAACGAAGGCGCAGCACAAGCAGCACGGCAATAATGGCGAAAATGATAATATCAATAAACGGCACGGTGTCCCCCAGCATGAACATTCTAGCGGGATGATTTGGTATCGATCGCAAAGTCACTTACAATGCGCGGCTACAGGATACATATGTTGTGTAAATAATCCAGCAACCAGCCAGCACGGAATTATTTTTGCTTATCGGCAGGAAAACATGGTTGCCGCACTCTGAATCAGGAAAGGCAAAAACCGGTGCCTGTTCTCATCCTTCTCTTTCTGGCTCTGTGGGCCTGGGCCGAATTGGCGGTATTTATCGCCATTGGCTCGGAAATTGGCGTGTTGGTCACAATCATCGGCATTGCAGTGACGGCCGTTGTGGGGCTGTCGCTGCTGAGAAGTCAGGGACGAGCTGTCATGGCATCACTGCAGCAGAAAGTTGCGCGCGGTGAAGCGCCTGTGGCATCGATGGCCGATGGTGCCGCGATTGCCGCTGGCGCAGTGCTGATGCTGATTCCCGGCTATATCACAGATGCGATGGGGCTTGTTCTGTTCATCCCCGGCATCCGCACAATTATCGGCGCCAGCCTGATCAGCCGCATGATGCGACGCGGTAGCGGTGGCTTTTCCTTCAATGCCAACTCTTTTGGAGCCGGTTCTTTTAACGCCGGGCCCTTTTCAAATGCGGCAAACGAATCAGATGGATCAGACAGATCAGACGCGGCCGGCGCTTTTGGTGCGTTTCATCAGGCGCATTCACGCCAGACCCGACATCCTCATGGCGATAACCCGGATGATGACAGTGTGATCGAAGGTGATTTTGAAGAAAAGCCGGTCGACCCGCAGCGCCTCGACAAATCTGACCCCGAATAGGCGCACGCTCTGCTGGAATAGAATAACTGCTGATATAGATCCCCGATCAGGCGACGTGACGGAACCGCCCAAAAAATCCAACCAGCTTGCGGTATGGCAACGCGGCGTGGTATGGCCGCCACAGTTGAAACATAGCAACGCAAAGACACAGCATCGTGATCCAGAGTCACGGCACAGATATGATCGCAATGGAGGCGGGAATGGCAAAATCACCAGAAAAGACGGGCGAACCGGCCTCACAAGCTAGCGAGGCTGCTGAAAACACCGAAAATACAGAAAACACCGGGGCCCAGCCACCCCGCCAGATCATCGTGCATGCGCAATATATCAAGGATCTGTCGTTTGAAAATCCGAATGCGCCGGAGATTCTGATCGAACCGCCGTCACAGCCTGATGTTGAAATCGGTGTCAATGTGGGCGCGCGCAACATCAATGGCGAACAGTATGAAGTCACGCTGATGTTGTCTGCCAAGGCAAAAACCGAAGACAAGGCGCTGTTTTTGGTGGAACTCAGCTACTGCGCCATTGTGTCGGCACCGGGGGTTGACAGCGCAACACTGAACCCGCTGATCATGATTGAAGCACCGCGCCTGATGTTCCCGTTTGCGCGCGCCATCGTATCCGACATGACACGCGATGGCGGGTTCATGCCGCTATCAATTCAACCGATTGATTTTGTGGCCGTCTATCAGTCAAACATGGCCGAAAAGGCTGCATCTGCCAGCAACGGGGCCGACAAGTCCGAATAGGTCGGCACATCAAGAACGCGACCAGATCGCGTCCGGGATGCGAGCAACAAGCGTTGCATGCGCCGCGCGTTCATCTGGCGTCGGTTCGTGTGGCCGCTCGAACCTGGTGCTGTCGGCACGCAGCGAAAATGCGTCATTGTCCATATCGCTGTCGGCAGGCCTGCCGGCTCCCTGCGCATGACGCGCCGGGTTATTCTGCGCCGGGTTATTCTGCGCCGGGTTATTCTGCGCGCTGGCCGTTTCCAGTGACAGGCCGGGCTGCCGTCCTCCCAGCAGTTCCACATAGACAGCCGCCAGCAAATCGGCGTCGATCAATGCGCCATGCAGATCGCGGTGGCTGTTATCAATCTCGAAGCGGCGGCACAGGGCATTCAGATTGGCCTGCGCGCCCGGAAATTTCTTGCGCGCCATCGGCAATGTATCAACCGCCTGCGTCATTGGCAGCGGCGCACGCGCAAGGCGCGCCAGCTCGGCATTGACAAAGCCCATATCAAAGGGCGCGTTGTGGATCACCATCGGCGAGTCACCGACAAAATTCAGAAATTCATCGACAATATCGGCAAATACCGGCTTGTCGGCCAGGAATTCGCTTGTCAGACCGTGAATCGCAACTGCGCCAGCATCAATATCGCGCTCCGGATTGATATAAAGGTGCAGCTGCTTGCCGGTTGGCATGTGATTATCCATTTCCAGCGCACCGATTTCGATGATCCGGTGTCCATCCTTCGGATCAATCCCTGTGGTTTCGGTATCAAGCACGATCTCACGCGTCATGTCTCTGCCCCTCCGGTTGCATTCGGCCCCGTGCGTTTGCGGGAATTCTCGACAGGGCCTGCACGCAGCTGTTCCAGTATCGCGACGAGTTGCTGGCGCGCCGGCTCCATCCCGTGCTGGGTTTCAATCACGGCATCCGCGCGCGCACGTTTTTCCGACATCGGCATCTGGCTAGCCAGAATGGCGGTCCATTTATCTTCTGTCATGCCAGCACGTGCGAGGCCGCGGCTGCGCTGCGTCTGATCATCGGCATAACACAGGATGACAAAGTCACAATTCGCATCGCCGCCAGTTTCGAACAGCAACGGCACGTCCAGAACAACCATGGCCGTATTCTTCTGCCGCTGTTCCTGCAGAAACCGGTCGCGGTGCGCGGTGACCAGCGGATGAATGATCGCCTCCAGCGCGCGGCGCTTTTCAGGATCGCCGAACACAACCCCGCCAAGCTTCTGCCGGTCAACAGACCCGTCTTCAGCCACCATATCGCTGCCAAACATCACCGTGATCGGGGCAATGGCAGCCCCCCCCGGTACCATCAGCTGATGTACAGCTGCATCCGCGTCATGCACAGGAATACCAGCGCCGCGAATCATCTCGGCAGTTGTGGACTTGCCGGTGGCAATACCGCCCGTCAGACCGACAATCATCATCCTGTTACCCATTATGCCATCACTCATCATTCTGGCACCGCCGTCCCGGGCGGGGTGATCGTCAGCCCGTGCCCGCGCAGGAAGGCCAGGATCTGCAGCATTGGCAGGCCCAGAATATCGGTATGCCCACCATCAATACGGCTGAACAGGTGAATACCAGCCCCTTCCAGCTGATAGCTACCCGGCCCCCGAAATGCCGCCTCGCCGATCACATCAAGATAGGCGGTGATATCAGGATCGCGCATCGCACGCATCTGCAGCGTCGAGGTTTCGACATGATGCCAGATGCGCACACCGTCCCGAAAGATCACCGCCGCTGTCATCAACTGATGTGTCTGGCCCTGCAGGCGCTGCAGCTGGCCAAAGGCCTGATCGCGGGTGGCCGGTTTGCCAAACATCACCCCGTCCAGCGACAGGATCTGGTCAGCCGCGAGCAGCAGCTGTCCGGGGGCGGGCGGGGTGCGCTCACACGCGGCCTTTCCCTTGATCTCGGCAAGCATCACGGCAACGTCGAGGGGATCAACATCATCGGCCGCGCATGACCCGCGGATCGCCGCCTCGTCAACAGATACAGGCGCGCACTGAAAATCAATGCCGGCAGCGCCCAGCAATGCCTGGCGTGTCTTGCTTGCCGAGGCGAGAATCAACGGACCTGACGGCAGTCGCGCAAACTCCCCCATGCTCCTCCTTGTTCCGCTCATCCTCTTTCTTCTGTCCATTTGGTGTGTAGCTGGATCACCGCTGCCGCTGTTTCTTCCACTGACCGGCGCGTAACATCGATGATCGGCCAGCCCCGGCTGGTAAACAGGCGGCGTGCATCGCGCACCTCATCCGAAATCTGGTCGATGTCGCTATAGGCGATATTGGTTTCATCCGACAGCGCGATCTGCCGCGTCTTTCGCAACACGCTCAGCCGTTTTGGATCATTTGTCAGCCCGACCACAAACATCTGGATCCCGTCAAGATAATGCGCCGGAAACTGTACATTCGGCACCAGCGCATAATTGGCCACCTTGTAGCCACGATGCGCCAGATACATCGATGTCGGTGTTTTTGACGTCCGCGACACCCCGACAAGCAGGATATCGGCATTGCCAAGCTCATTCATGTTCAGCCCGTCATCATGGCGCACAGCGAATTCCACCGCTGCCATCCGCTCAAAATAGGCTGTATCGAGCTGGCGCTGCCCGCCAGGGCGGCTTTGCATCGGTTGTCCCAAAAGGTTGCCAAGCATATTGACCACCGGATCAAGCACCGAAATATGCGGAATATGCCGCTCATCGCAGCGTGTTTCGATCAACGCACGCAGGTCCGGGTTGACAATACTCATCAGCATGATACCGGGGTTGCGGTCCACCCCATTGATCACCGCTTCGACATGCGTGTCGCTGCGCACCAGCGTCCACACATGTTCAGTTGCACGGACTTCGGGAAACTGGGCAAGACAGGCGCGGGCAATCTGATGCACCGTTTCACCGGTTGAATCAGATACAAGATGCAGATGCAGGGGGGTGTTGCTCATCCCGCTAAATTATGGGCTGATATCGGTTCTGTCATCCGCTTTTTGGCTTTGGTCCCAATCAGCCGGTTACCGGGCAGCAGACGTGACATGACATATTAACAGGCCAGACTTCATGTTATCTGCCATCATTCTATCTGCCATCATTCTATCTGTTAGCATAATTTGCCTGGGGGCGGCTGCGGGGACAAGCCTGCTGCAAACTTTGTGCTTATGGGGATTGTTTTTGGCGTGGCCACCAAACAATCACGATAGCCACATTCGGCACAGCTGTTGTCCCGAAGGGGAAAAGATGCCAATCAACCAAGCAGGAAAATGTGGACAAGCGTGATTTTCCCTGTTTATTCGGGACCCGGTACGCTAGTTAGCGGGTGATTAGTCTGGGGATAACCTGTGGGCAAAGCTGTGGTGCCTGCTTTCCACAACCTTCATCTACTATCATCAACCCTATATATAATATCTATTATTATAAGAGAGCTTTACCGACCATGGCATCACGCTTCCTTGATACGCTGTCTGGCACGCCACATACACCGCCACCTGTGTGGCTGATGCGTCAGGCGGGACGGTATATGGCTGACTATCGTGCGCTGCGCAGCAGTGAACCTGATTTCATCTCATTCTGTCTGAACAGCGACAAGGCATCACAAGTCACCTTGCAGCCGATAAACCGGTTCGGTTTTGATGCGGCCATTATTTTTTCCGATATTCTGCTTGTGCCATGGGCTTTGAAAAGGAATGTCCGCTTTGTCACTGGCACTGGTCCCCTGCTTGACCCGTTAGAGCGCGTGGCAGATATCGATCTGTCGCATCTTGATGATATCAAAACCACTCTGGCACCAGTTGGTGAGGCGATACAGAAGACCCGCGCCGCGCTGCCTGTTGATACGGCGCTGATCGGGTTCGCAGGTGCCCCCTGGACGATTATCACCTATATGCTGGAAGGCCAGTCATCGCGTGATTTTCCTGCAGCGCGCAAGTGGTTGTGGGCCAATGACCGTGAATTTGACAATCTTCTGGATATCGTGACCGAGGCAACGATCGAGTTCCTCGCCTTGCAAGCAGATGCCGGGGCTGATGCGCTGATGCTGTTTGACAGCTGGGCCAGCGCTGTGCCCGCGCATTACCGTGATCGCATTGTCTCGGATCCGGCAGCGCATATTATAACCAGCTTGCGAAAGCGCGGCATTATGCAGCCGGTCATCGGATTTCCAAAAGGCATCGGCGAGGGTCTTGTGCGATATTGCGATATAACCGGTGTGCAGGCGGTGGGCATAGATCATGGAACGGATCTGGCCTGGGCGGCACGCACGCTGCCAGAAGATGTTGTGCTGCAGGGCAATCTTGATCCTCTGGCGCTGATTGGCGGTGGCACGGCCATGCAGGATGCGGTTGCGCATATCCTTGATGTCTGTGACGGGCGTCCGCATATCTTCAACCTTGGACACGGCATTACACCAGAAACGCCGCTGGCGCATGTTGATGCGCTTGTTTCGATGATACGAGGATCGGATATATGAGCTACGAAATCATCAAGGCCCTTCATATCATCTCGGTAATTGCCTGGATGGCAGGACTGCTGTATCTGCCGCGGCTGTTTGTGTATCACGCTGATACACCGCTTGGTTCGGTGCAGGCAGAAACTTTCAAGGTCATGGAACGCCGCTTGCTAAAGGCGATTATGACCCCGGCGATGATCACCAGCTTTATCTTCGGGATCTGGATGCTGGTATTGGTCCCCGCACTGTTAACCGAGATCTGGATGATCATAAAGATCGTCTGTGTGTTCGGGCTGGCGGGGTGTCACGGGTTGTTTTCCCGAATGCGGCGTGATCTGGAAAATGACAAGCTGCCTTACAGCTCGAAGGTTTATCGCATCTGGAATGAAGCGCCGACGCTGTTGATGATCATCATTGTTGTAATGGCGGTCGTAAAGCCTGACTTTACATAACGCGCAGAGTTGCGTAACAATAGGTTTCTCAGATTATGTCGAGACCCGTAATGTGTCAGGACATGGTTTCTCTGACATGAATTTCCTCTGATACAAATATTCTCTGACACGTCGGTCTCGAATCGTATCGTCTGTTGTCTCCCTCCTGAAAAATATAGTGTGCTGATATGCATCTCCAGGAATTGAAGCAAAAAACACCCGCCGATCTGTTGGCTTATGCCGAAGATCTTGAGGTTGAAAACGCCAGTACGCTGCGCAAACAGGATATGATGTTTGCCATCCTGAAGCAGCTGGCGAATAACGAGGTCGCCATTTATGGCAGCGGTGTTCTCGAAGTCCTGTCAGACGGGTTTGGCTTCCTGCGGGCACCGGAATCGAATTATCTGCCCGGCCCGGATGATATCTACGTCTCGCCAAGCCAGGTGCGCCGCTTCGGGTTGCGGACCGGTGACACGGTCGAAGGCGAAATCAGGGCGCCAAAGGATGGTGAGCGGTATTTTGCTCTCCTGAAGGTTGAGACAATCAATTTCGAAGACCCGGGGGCTGTGCGTCACCGGATCAATTTCGATAATCTGACGCCGCTCTATCCGGAAGAAAAGCTTACGCTGGAATTGCCATTCGACCCGGACAAGAAAGATAACACCCCGCGGGTGATCGATCTGGTCTCGCCAATGGGCAAGGGGCAGCGCGGATTGATCGTGGCACCGCCGCGGACTGGCAAGACAATGATGCTGCAGAGCATCGCGCATGCCATCTCGGAAAACCATCCGGAAGTGTATCTGATTGTCCTGCTGATTGACGAGAGGCCGGAAGAAGTGACGGACATGCAGCGGTCTGTACGCGGCGAAGTCATCTCTTCAACCTTTGATGAACCAGCTTCCAGACATGTACAAGTAACTGAAATGGTTATAGAAAAGGCAAAGCGTCTGGTTGAGCACAAGCGCGACGTGGTGATCTTGCTGGATTCCATCACGCGCCTGGCACGTGCCTATAACACGGTGGTACCGTCATCTGGCAAGGTGCTGACCGGCGGTGTTGATGCCAACGCGTTGCAGCGTCCAAAGCGTTTCTTCGGTGCGGCGCGGAATATTGAGGAAGGCGGATCGCTGACCATCATTGCCACTGCGCTGATCGAAACTGGCTCACGTATGGATGAGGTGATCTTCGAGGAATTCAAGGGCACCGGTAACAGCGAGGTCATTCTGGATCGCAAGCTGTCCGACAAGCGCACATTCCCGGCGATTGATATCACCCGGTCGGGAACGCGCAAGGAAGAGCTGCTTGTCGACAAGGGCACGCTGGCCAAGATGTGGGTGCTGCGCCGCATCCTGATGCAGATGGGCCCTGTGGACGCGATGGAGTTCCTGATCGACAAGCTGAAGAACTCGAAGTCGAATGATGATTTCTTCGACCAGATGAACAGCTAGTCCCCCATTTCATCACAGCTGGCCCGTCCGGCAGATCTGGTCTAGGCAAAGCGCTGTTCGAGTTCGATCAGATAGCGCTTGCGGTCAAGATTGGCTGCGCTGGTCGGATGGTGATCACTACCACCCCCATAATTACCCAGCGCGCCGCCGCTGCGAACCACCCGGTGGCAGGGATATATGATCGGGATCGGATTGCGGGCACAGGCGGACCCGGCTGCCCTCGGGGCCTGCGGTTTGCCTGCCATGGCCGCGAACTCACCATAGGTGACGGTGCGTCCATAAGGAATCAGGGCCATCGTGTCGAGCCAGTTCTGGCCGGTCCGTGATGTGCCCTCAGCGCGCAACGGCAGGTCAAAAAGCATCCGCTCACCCGCCAGATAGGCTTCAAGCTGGCGAATTGTTTCACGTGAAACATCATCCGGCCGGTCAGCATCATCGGGTGGAATCTGGTCCCAATCCAGTCTGACCATCATATTTCCATCACTGACTGCCCGCATATAGCCAAGTGCAGTATGTATCGTCGCGTGATAAAACCCACCCATGTTTCTTTTCCTTTTTTCAGGCCTGTAAACCCTGGCCCAATTCAACAGCCTTGATGCGCATTGCCAGCAGCGATAAGCCTATAACACCCAGGAAGTGAGAGAAAGCCATCTATGCCAGCCCGCAGCGACACAATCTTTGCACTCGCCACACCGCCTGGCCGGTCAGCCATTGCTGTGATCCGGATCAGCGGTCCGACGTCCCATGCAGCGGCGCAGACCTTCGGGGCAGAGGCGCCGTCAGCCGGCCGGTTCCGCGTTGCGCTGTTGCTGGACCCGGGTGGCCAGCCACTGGACGAGGTGTTGCTGCTGGCCATGAGCGGTCCGCTATCTTCAACCGGAGAGGATGTGCTGGAGATCCATTGTCATGGATCAACCGCTGTTGTTGCCGCCATTCTGGATATGCTGGCCAAGTGTGACGGGTTTCGTCCGGCTGAGGCTGGCGAGTTCACCCACCGCATGTTTGATCATGACAAGATCGACCTTCTGGGGGTCGAGGGGCTTGCCGATCTGATCGACGCCGACACGGATTTGCAGCGCCGTCAGGCCTGGCAGCAGATGTCAGGCGCATTGCGCGGGCCGGCCACCAATTGGCGGGCGAGCCTGATTGAGCTGGCCGCGCATCTCGAAACGCTGATCGATTTTGCTGATGAGGATCTGCCGGATGACATCGCAGCGGGTCTGCAGGCCAGGGCTGCGACTTTACGCGGTGCCATGCGTGCAGCCCTTGATGATGGCCGATTTGGCGAACGTGTGCGCGGCGGCGTGACAGTGGCGCTGATCGGTGCGGTCAATGCCGGTAAGTCCACCCTGATGAACCATCTGGCTGGCCGAGATGTGGCGATTGTGTCCGATACAGCTGGTACAACACGCGATGTCGTCAGCGTCACCATTGATCTGGACGGGATTGCGGTCACCCTTCTTGATACGGCAGGTATTCGCGATACCGATGACAGCATTGAGGCTGAGGGCGTGCGGCGGGCGCGGATGGCGGCGCAGCAGTGTGATGCGGCGCTGATCCTTGTCGATGGGACGCTGCCGGGCTGGTATGCGGGGATCAGCCCCCTCACCAGCCTTGTTGATGGTGACGCGCTGGTCATTGTCACCAAGGCTGATCTGGGCATAACCGATGCCGCTGACGCCGGTAAGGATATATATCTCCATCTCGGTCTTGCCGGCCCGAACGCCGAGGCATCTGGTGCAGCCGTTCTTGATGCGTTGCGCCAGCTGGTTATTCCTGCCAATCGGGCTGAACAGGCGAGCATCATCACGCGTCTGCGGCACCGGCACGCGATTGAAGCGGCGCACGCCGCGCTGGAGGCGGCATTCGGCCATGATCTGGGTAAAGCACCCGAACTTGCCGCAGAGGATTTGCGTCACGCTGCCGACAGTCTTGGCAGAATGATCGGGGTGATCGATGTTGAAGACCTGCTCGACAGCATTTTTTCCAGCTTCTGTATCGGCAAATAGCGGATTATCTGTGCCCTGATCTGGTCCAGCATCACCGGTCAAGGTAAAGTGCTGGAAAAGTCTGCCGGAAAAGCGCATATAGCGCGGAGGAGGCAAATGCATGACGCATGATGTGATCATTGTTGGCGGCGGACATGCCGGTTGCGAGGCAGCTGCGGCGGCCGCGCGTATGGGCGCCAGCGTTGCGCTTGTGACCATGCGTGCAGACCGGATCGGCGAGATGTCCTGCAATCCGGCTATTGGCGGCCTTGGCAAGGGTCATCTGGTGCGCGAAATTGATGCCCTGGACGGCATTATGGCCCGCGCCATTGATGCGTCCGGGATACAGTTTCGAATGCTGAATCGCTCACGCGGTCCTGCCGTTCATGGTCCGCGCGCACAAGCTGACCGCGCACTCTATCGTGCGGCCATCCAGATGTTGATCACCGAAGCAGGCGTCAGCGTGATTGAGGCAGCTGTCGGCGATCTGCTGGTTCGTGATGGTCAATGCTGCGGCGTGATCACCGAGGCAGGCGAAGCGCTGCAGGCCGGTGCTGTTGTGCTGACAACCGGCACCTTTCTTGGCGGGCTGATACATCTTGGCAGCGAGATAACACCGGCTGGTCGTGTTGGTGAAGCGCCATCCAATGCGCTGGCAGCGCGGTTGCGGGCGCTTGATCTTCCGGTTGGCCGCCTGAAAACCGGGACACCGGCGCGTCTTGACGGGCGTACGATCAACTGGTCGGTTCTGGATATGCAGCCAGCCGACGACCCGCCTGTTCCGTTTTCAACCATGACAACACGGATCGAGGTGCCGCAGATCGAATGCGGTATCACCCGTACAACGCCTGAAACGCACCGGATTATTGCCGAATCCATGCACCTGTCGGCTGTTTATAGCGGCCAGATTGCGGGCCAGGGACCGCGCTATTGCCCGTCAATCGAAGACAAGATCAACCGGTTTGCTGACAAGAGCTCGCATCAGATCTTTCTGGAGCCCGAAGGCCTTGATGACCACACCGTTTATCCCAACGGTATTTCTACAAGCCTGCCGCGCGATGTGCAGGATGCCATGGTGGCCAGCATTCCGGGGCTGGAAGACGCGCGGATATTGCAGCATGGATATGCCATTGAATATGACTTCATTGATCCGCGCGCGTTGTCCCGCACCTTGCAGCTGAAAGCATTGCCGGGCCTGTTTCTGGCCGGACAGATCAACGGTACCACTGGATATGAAGAGGCGGCAGCGCAGGGTCTTGTCGCTGGCATCAATGCGGTTTGTATGGCTGGCGGCACGGATCGCGAATTCGTCCTCGGTCGGGCTGAGGCCTATATCGGTGTGATGATTGATGATCTGATCACCCGCGGTGCGCCGGAACCCTACCGCATGTTCACATCACGCGCGGAATACCGGCTTTTGTTGCGCGCCGACAATGCGGATCAGCGGTTGACGGACAAGGGTATCGCTGCCGGATGCGTCGGCGCGGCGCGGCAACAGGCCTGGACGGGGCGTAAAGCCGCTTTGCAAGCCGCCCAGGCCCTCATTACGGACATCACGGCACTTCCAGGTGAGCTGCGCACCCACGGCCTTCCTGTGCCGCGCGATGGGGCGCGTCGTACCATTGCCGACCTTCTGTCGCTTGAGGATATGTCGATTGACCGGCTTGCCGCTATCTGGCCCCGGCTGAATGAGGTTCCCGACACGCTGCGCGCGCGGATTGAGGCAGATTGCCGGTATGCTGGCTATATTGACCGGCAGCGGGCTGACATTGAGGCCCTGGTACGCGATGAGGCGATTCACCTGCCATCAGATTTCGATTATCACAAGGTTGGTGGTCTGTCGGCTGAGGCGCGCGACGTTCTGGACCGCCATCGCCCGGAAACGATTGGCCAGGCTAACCGTCTGCCCGGTCTCACACCGGCGGCGGTGTTGTTGGTCCTGCGGCATCTGAAGCGCGATCAGGCGCATCGGCCACAAAGGGCTGTTGCAGCTGCTGCCACACAATGAATACCACTACCGAAGATTTGGTGGCGCAGCTGGATGTTTCACGTGAAACCCTGATCCGTCTGCGGACCTATGTTGCGCTGGTCGAGAAATGGCAAGCGCGCGTCAATCTGATCTCGCCAACCACGCTGCCTGATATCTGGCACCGCCATATCTGGGATTCGGCGCAGTTGGTGCCGTTGCTGGCTGGAAAAACGCCTTCCATCATGGATGTCGGCAGTGGTGCGGGCTTTCCGGGGCTGGTGCTGGCCATCATGACAGACTGTCCCGTCACGCTCGTTGAATCGGATCAGAAAAAGTCTATTTTCCTGCAGACGGTCATCCGCGAGTGCGGCCTGCAGGCCACCGTGCTGACGCAGCGTGTCGAAGCCCTTGATCGTCAGGATGTCGATCTGATTACGGCACGCGCCCTTGCCCCGGTTGACCGGTTGCTGGCGCTTTTGGACCGTCAGCTGGCTCCATCTGACCAAAATGGGCCAATGCGCTGCCTGTTCCTGAAAGGGCAATCCGTTCATGAAGAACTGACCTGCCTTGATGACCGCCCGCATATCTCATGGCAGTTGCATCCCAGCCTTACCAATCCGCACGCTTTTGTGTTAGACCTGACCGTCCGGACAGAATAGCGGTGTGCCAATCCATGACCAATTCACAAAGCATCATTGCTGTTGCCAATCAGAAGGGCGGAGTAGGCAAGACAACGACATCGATCAATCTGGCGACGGCACTGGCTGCATGCGGGCGCTCGGTCTTGTTGATTGATTTCGACCCGCAGGGCAATGCCTCAACCGGTCTGGGTATCGAAACCAGGCTGCATAACAGCTATTCGATGATTTCCGAACAATCCGAGCCGAATGAGGCCATCCAGTCAACACAGGTGCCCGGGCTGGACATCATGCCGACGGTCGTTGATCTGTCGGCTGCCGAGATTGAATTAACAGATATGCCGCGGCGCGAGTTTCGTCTTGCTGAGGGCATTTCGAAAATAAACAAGACATATCAATATATTATTATTGATTGTCCACCCTCGCTTGGCATGTTGACGGTGAATGCGTTGACCGCGGCAACGGCGGTTCTGGTGCCGTTGCAATGTGAATTTTATGCGCTTGAAGGCCTGTCGCAGCTGATGCGTACCGTTGAGGCGGTGCGCGGCGGCTTGAATGCCGATTTGCGGATGCAGGGCATTGTGCTGACGATGTATGACACGCGCAACAAACTGTCATCCATGGTGGCAACGGATGTCCGCGATCATTTTGGTGATCTTGTGTATAACACGGTCATTCCACGCAATGTCCGTGTGTCCGAGGCCCCGTCCTATGGTCAGCCTGTCCTGATTTATGATCTGAAATGTCCCGGCTCACAGGCTTATGCGGCGCTGGCTGCAGAATTGCTGCGTCAGGAAACGAAAGCCGCCTGAAAATAAGCCTGAAAGACAGATGCCCAAGAGACAGATGCCCGAAATTAGACGCCTGAAAAGCAGGCGCAAAGGAGATGCCCGACATGGCGAAAACACCTGAAAGCAAGAAAACAAAGCCAAAGAAGGCCCCCGCGAACACGGCTCCCGCGAACACGGCCCCTGTAAAAACGGCTGCTTCGGAGGAATCCGCCCGCAAAGTGGTGGCAAGACAACGCGGCCTCGGGCGTGGTCTGTCATCCCTTCTGGGGGATGCGGCTGTATCGGTGTCATCATCTGACGCGTCAGCAGGCACCGCCGAGCAACCTGCCGCTGCCCTGCCGGCTGCCCAGCTGACCGGCCTTGTCGATATTCCCATTGAATGGATCAATTCAGGGCCGTGGCAGCCACGTCGCAGATTTGACATCGCGGCGCTGGAAGAACTGGCTGATTCGATCCGCAGCAAAGGGTTGGTGCAGCCTGTTCTTGTCCGCGCGCACGCCACCAAGGCAAACCGCTATGAACTGATCGCGGGTGAGCGCCGCTGGCGGGCCGCGCAGATGGCGCAACTTCACAACGTGCCCGCCATTGTGCGGGATTTCAGCGATGAAGAAGCCTATGAAGTGGCATTGATCGAGAATGTTCAGCGCGCTGATCTGAATGTGATTGAAGAGGCTGAAGGCTATCGACAGCTGATTGAAAACTTTGGTTACAAGCAATCACAACTTTCTGAAATAATTGGTAAATCAAGAAGCCACATTGCAAACCTTATGCGTCTTCTTGGCCTGCCTGACGATGTGCGTGCACTGGTAACAGATGGCAGTTTGACCATGGGCCAGGTCCGGCCGCTGATTGGCCATGACGATGCCAGTGCGCTGGCTCGTGATATCATGAAGCGTGGTCTCAACGCGCGTCAGGCAGAGGCACTGGCGACAAAGCCGCGTGGGGACACATCGGGCAAATCATCCAGTCAAAAATCTGCGGCATCGAAATCAGCTGATATTCGTGCGATCGAGAATATGCTGGAAAATCAACTTGGCATAAAGACCGACATCACCTGGGATGAGCAGCGTCAGAACGGGCGCATGACATTGACATTTTCCGGCCTGAAACAGCTGGAACATGTTCTGGAAAAACTGGGCAGCATCTAGCGTCCGGACTTCTGTCGCCGCAGGCAGATGCCAAGCAATGCCTGGCCGGCAAATATCTCGTCATTGCCGCCCCCCTGTTTGACCGACAGTTCGGCATCCTGCAGGCGGTTAACCGCATCGAACAGGCTGTCCGGTGTCCAGACGCGCAGCTGTGCTGCCATTTTGTCCTGCAGGCGAAAATGCACTGGCGGGCGCAATGACTTGACGGCCTGGGCAACCGGTGTCCCGGCCTGACTGGCGCGGGAAGCACTCAACAGCTGGCGAAAATAACCCTGACATCCGCGCAGCACCATCACCGCATTCTGGCTCTCTGACCACGCCTTTTCCAGCCCATGCTGCAGCCGGTCGATCTGGCCATCGGCAGCTGCCATGGCAATATCGGTTGTCGTCAGCGCACCGCTGTCCCCGAGGGCAGCCGCCACATCATCATAGCCAAGTGATCCGCCGGGACCGGCCAGCAGCGCCAGTTTTTCCATTTCCTGACGCGAGGCGGCGCGGTCACTGCCAAGCCGCTGGATGACAAGCGCGGCCGCATCCCGGTCGATGGAAATTCCATCACGTGTGGTGATCTCTTTCAGCACAGCACCAAGATCAGCAGCGCTGTCAGCATAACAGCCAACGGCGGCGGCATGATCAGCATTTTCAAACAGTTTTACCAGCGCATGCCGGCTTGTTGTATCGGTGGCCTCAACAACAATGAAAGCGGAATCGAGCGATTGGGAAAAGGCAGTCTTGCAGCCGGACAAAAGCTCGGTGCCCTTGCCCCGTACCCAGACCAGACGGCGCTCGGCGGTCATCGCGATGGATTGTGCGGAATCGCCAATCAAGGCCGGATCGCCAGAAACCTGTTCACCACTGAGACGCGTCACCGAAAACACATCATCAATGTCAGGGGCGACCTGGCCAGCAATCTTCGCCCCATATTCCGAAATCATGCCGAGATCATTACCGTGCAACAAAACGGCATTGATGTTTTGTGGTATGGCGGACAGAAAGCCTTTGATCTGCCGCGTCGCAACTTTCATTGCTTATTCATTTCAATCAGATACAGCTGTACGCGGATCGCGACACGTTTTGCCAGCAGCTGTGATATCCGCTCATCGGCATGTTTGTCTGAACGCGCCTGCGCATAGTATGAGGTCACTGTACCAAGCGTCGTGCTTTCAGACATCGAGTCGCGCATCACCGTCTTGCCGGTAGAGGTGTCGACCAGCGTAATCGCAGCAGTCATGCTTTTCTTCTTGAAATCTGCGGTTGATCCTCTGACCGTCACCGAACTTGTTGAGGATGAGGACAATGATGATTTCAGTTGAAACTTTGGTGCGCTTGTATCGCCAAGCAATCTGGTCAGGTTGCGCGTGTAGATCTGGCCATTTCTACCAGCAGTATCCGCAACCACCACGCCAAGGTCCTGCTGCGACAAGCTGCTACCAAGCGGTTTGACAGCCAATCCCGAACAGGCTGTGGCCAGTGCCAATATCGCAGCGATGAGCAGCCTAGATAACCACATTTATGATCCTGTTCTTGACGACAATGATCTTCTTCGGTGACGCTCCGTCAAGATACCGGATAACACCGGCTGATTCCAGTGCAGCCGCCTTGGCGACATTTTCGTCAGCATCACGCGCAAGCGAAACAGTATCACGCAGTTTGCCGTTGACCTGCACGCCAATTTCAACTGTATCCTCTGCCAGCATTGCCGGGTCGGCAACAGGCCAGGCCGCTGTGGCCAGCATGTTGTCATGTCCCAGATTGTGCCACATCTCTTCGGCAATATGCGGTGCTACAGGTGCCAGCAACATGGTCAGCGTTTCAATCGCAAAGCGCCGCGCCCTGCCAGCGCCAGCTGCCTCCATTGGCAGATCGTTGATTGCATTGGCCAATGTGTAGAGTTGCGCCACGGCCCGGTTGAACCGAAAACCCTCGATATCAGCTGTAATGGCGGCAATCGCCTTGTGGGCAGCCCGAACCAGATCCAGCGCCTTGCCGTCTTCGGGCACTGCGCTGCCCACGGGTGGCAGACTGTCATCACAGGACAGACGAAACAGCCGTTTCAGAAAGCGTGCCGCCCCTTCAGCGCCAGATTCGGTCCATTCCATATCTCGTTCGGGCGGGGAATCCGACATCATGAACAACCGCGCTGTATCAGCGCCATATTCAGAAATGATGAGTTCGGGGTCGACCACGTTTCGCTTCGACTTGCTCATTTTCTCGATGCGGCCTGCGGTAACAGCTTCACCGGTGTCACTTGTGCGCCATCCCTCGCCGTCGCGCTCCACCTCGGTTGGAAACAGCCATTTGCCATCTGCCGACTGGAATGTCTGGTGACAGACCATACCTTGTGTCATCAAGCCGGCAAATGGCTCATCGATCTCCAGATATCCGACATCACGAAGCGCGCGCATGAAAAACCGCGAATACAGCAAATGCAGAACCGCATGTTCCACCCCGCCAATATACTGGTCAACGGGCATCCAGTAAGCTGCTGCCTCGCGACTGAACCCGGCCGGGTGATGCGGGTCGGCGAACCTTAGAAAATACCATGAGCTCTCAAAAAACGTATCAAAGGTGTCCTGTTCGCGAATGCCGGCACCACCGCAAGACGGGCATGTCGTGTGTTTCCATGTCGGATGATTTGACAGCGGATTACCGGGGGTGTCAAAGCTGACATCTTCGGGCAGTGTGACAGGCAGATCAGCATCGGGAACCGGCACCATGCCACATGTCTCGCAATGAATGATGGGGATCGGACATCCCCAATAGCGTTGCCGCGACACGCCCCAGTCACGCAGGCGGTATGTCGTCTGGCGGGTGCCTGAACCAAGCCCCTCCAGCGCAGAAATCGCTGCGCGCTTGCCATCCTCAACACTCAGCCCGTCCCAGTCCGCAGAATTGAACAGCTGGCCGGGGCCGGTATAGGCGGTATCACTTACCGTAAAGCCTGCCGGGTCCTCACCATCGGGCAGTACGACCGGCAATACCGGCAGATCATAGGCGTTCGCGAAATCAAGGTCGCGCTGATCATGTGCCGGGCATCCAAAAATGGCACCGGTCCCATACTCCATCAGCACAAAATTGGCAATGTAAACAGGAAGGTCATGACCCTCGACAAGGGGATGCCTTACCTTCAGGCCGGTGTCATATCCGCGCTTCTCGGCTGTTTCAACAGCCGCCTCAGATGTGCCAAGGCTGGCACATTCTGCCAGAAACGCCTCAGCATCCATGTCCTTTTCAGCAATGCTGACTGCCAGCGGGTGATTTGCCGCGATCGCAATGAACGATGCGCCGTACAACGTGTCTGGCCGTGTCGTGAAAACGGTTATACCGCTGCTGCCATCTGGTGCCTCGCTGGTCAGGCCGAATGTGACTTCAGCACCTTCGGATTTGCCAATCCAGTTTGCCTGCATCAGCCGGACACGGTCGGGCCACCGGTCCAGCCCGTCAAGCGCTGCCAGCAGATCATCCGCATATTCGGTGATTTTCAGAAACCATTGGGACAGCTGGCGGCGTTCCACCGGGGCGCCTGATCGCCAGCCACGGCCATCGACAACCTGTTCATTGGCCAGAACAGTGTTTTCGACCGGATCCCAGTTGACCCAGCTTTCCTTGCGGTAGGCGAGACCCTTTTCAAGGAAGCGCAGGAACATTTTCTGTTCATGCTGGTAATAGTCCGGTGTGCAGGTTGCCAGTTCCCGGTCCCAGTCATAGGACAGGCCCATGCCGCGAAGCTGCGTGCGCATAGAGGCGATGTTTTCTGTGGTCCAGGCACCCGGGTGGGCACCGCGCTCAATGGCGGCATTTTCAGCCGGAAGGCCAAACGCATCCCAGCCCATCGGGTGCAGAACATTAAATCCGGCGGCACGGCGATAGCGCGCAACTACATCGCCAAGCGTATAGTTGCGGACATGCCCCATATGGATACGCCCGGATGGATAGGGGAACATCTCAAGGACATAATATTTTGGTTTTTCGCTGTTATTATCAGCAGCGAAACATCTCTCACCGTCCCAGCGGCTTTGCCATTTGGCTTCGATGGCAGAGGCGTTGTACTGCTCCATTACTGCGTCCCGGTATGAAGAATGACAAAAGGTTAATCGGTGATTTCGGCAAGTGACTCAGCGCGAAGCTCGCGGGCCCGTGACAGGATCAGATCCTCAATCTGGCGGGCAAAAGCTTCATCGCGTGCTGTATCGCTCCATCCATCGGCGCTGCGCTTTTGAACATGCACGCGTACAGATACAGAATCAGACCGAAGTTCACGTCCGATAACAAAGATGGTCAATTTGATGCGCTCGTCAGCGCGGCTGGGCAATGAATACCATTCGGTAACAATCGTGCCGCCGAAGGTATCGACGTCTGCGAGTGGAAGTAACGAAGCGATATCAAGCGCGGCCCTCCAGGCGATGGCATTGACGGGAAGCGAAGCGTCAGGCGCACTCTTGCTGCCAAAGTCGCTCAGTTTGATCCCGCCCGGCTTGCCGGTAAAGATCGAGACGTTCTCGTCTTCCTTGACCGGTGTTGCCGGTTTGATGGATGAGCATCCAACAAGAACCACAAGCAGTGAAATGAGAAGGTATCGCACGGCGAATCTCCAAAAAAAAGAGGGGCCAGAAAACTGGCCCCCCTCCTATACAACATTTCTTTCGATTTAGTAAGAAGCGTTGAGTGTAATAGCGGTACGTGAACCGTCTTCTGCACCGGCAGTCGCATCGCCCTTACCAGAGAAGTCGTTCTGGGTCACGGCCAGCGTCAGGCCAGGTGTCACAGTATATGAGAAGCCGATGCCTGTATCTTTTGCTTCATAAGCAGATACGTCTGACTTTTCCATTGTGCCTGTGTAGGCTTGGACAGTCAAAACATCGCTAACCTTGTACGTAATGCCGACAGAGTTTCCGCTGTGCTTGCCTGTCTCGTTCACGGCTGCGACGACTGTTGTGTTACCAGCAACGACTTTAACGCCAGTTGAAGTTGCGTCAGAGTCTGCAGCGCCAGTTGAGCTTGTGGCATAACCAACAGTAACTGTCATTGAGCCAGCTGCCATTGTATATGAAAGGCCAGCTTGAGTGCCGTCGGCAGCACTTGTAGCGCCGTCTGACATGCCAACTGATAATGTTACGCCGCTAACTGCAGGCAGTTTCAGTGACAGGTCTGAGTGAGCGATGTACTCGTCGGCTGGCTTTTTGTAGTTCGCATGAAGTGTCCAGCCTTCGTCTGCTGTTACATCTGTAGACATGCCACCATGAGCAGCTTCAGCATACCCGCCAAAACCGATTGTTCCAAAATCGCCAGACAATGTGAAACCTGAGTCGTCAGGCTGATCACCAACTCCTTCATCCAGATCAATTCCAGCAGCAACGGTCATACCATTGTCAAGTGCTGCGCTAGCAGCCAAGCCAAAATCAACCTGTGTTGCTACGTCACGATCTTCGGCTGCCAGTGGTGTGGTGCCTGTGCCGGAGTTTGTGATATACTGGAACTCTGATGAAGCGCTCAGAGTGATATCTGCAGATGCTGCAGATACGCCGCCCATTGCTACCAGGGCTGTCGTCGCAAGAAGAACCTTACGCATGTTATATCTCCCTCTAGAGAATTTACGATCACGATTAATCGCAGCGACACTTTATTAGTTAATTATTTATTAACAATCGCTTTAGAGGGGTTGTTTGCAAATTTGCAAGAACCAGTGACATTTTTGCAACATGACCGGTGCTTGAGACAAAGCATCCAAGGGCCTAAATTTTGACGACGCTGCTGCATTGACCGGGCTGGGTTGAAAAGAGCCTCACACCAGCTATTGGCTAAGCATCACCAATGTGGTCTGGTCCACGGCAGCAAAATGAACCACGGATGTGGATGGAACATGGAAATGCAGACTGAACCCACCACGGCGCAACAGGCTGTCGCTGCAAACTTGTCTATGGTCACACGGCTGATTGATATTGCCAGTGAGCGGGCGGAACGCGCAGACAGGCCGCGCCTTGTTGCTGTCAGCAAACGCCAGCCTGATGACCGGATTAACGCGGCGCTGGATGCCGGACATCGGGTGTTTGGCGAAAACCGTGTACAGGAAGCACAGCAGCGCTGGTCAGAGCGGCGCGCCATGCATGATGATCTGCGCCTTCATCTGATTGGTGCCTTGCAGACAAACAAGGCGGCAGAAGCTGTTGCCCTGTTTGATGTTATCGAAGTGATCGACCGGCCAAAGCTGGCGCGCGCACTGGCAGCCGAGATGCAGAAGGCGAACCGGCAGCTTGATTGCTATATCCAGGTCAATACAGGCGAGGAAGCGCAGAAATCGGGTGTGATGCCCGATGATCTGGACGCGCTCCTCGACATTTGCCGCGGCGAATGCGGGCTAAGGATCACCGGTCTGATGTGCATTCCTCCCGTTGAAGAGGAGCCTGCGATGCATTTCGCGTTGCTGCGAAGCATGGCAGAGCGGCATGGCCTCGCCGAACTTTCGATGGGAATGAGTGGCGATTTTGAGGATGCAATCGCGCTCGGGGCTACATCTGTGCGGGTTGGATCGGCCATCTTTGGCGCGCGCGACACCGTTTAGGGTCTCAGTGACCGGTCAGATGCCCCGACCTGTCCTGTTTGGTTTTGATATAGCGCTCATTATGCGCGTTGCTTGCCGGGCTCATCGGCACGCGGTCTGTGACAACGAGGCCGTTTTCCTCAAGCTGGGCAATCTTTTCGGGATTGTTGGTGATCAGCCTCAGCGCATCAACACCAAGTTCTCGCAGGATCTTGCAGGCTGGCAGAAAGTACCGCTCGTCGCTTTCAAAGCCCAGCGCATGGTTGGCATCAATGGTATCAAGCCCGTTATCCTGCAGCGCATAGGCGCGCATCTTGTTCAGCAGGCCAATGTCGCGGCCTTCCTGCGCAAGATATACCAGAACACCGCTGCCTTCTGCTGCCATCAGCTTCAGCGCCCCTTCAAGCTGTTCACCGCAATCACATTTCAGGCTGCCCAGAATATCGCCGGTAATACATTGGGAATGCAGACGCACCAAAGGCGGCTTTGCACCGGACAGTGTTCCGACAACCACTGCAAAATGCTCGTCACCACCAAGCTCGGCGCGAAACATGATGACCTCGGACTCTGGCGCGCTGCGAAGAGGCACATTCGCCCGTGCGGCAATCTTCAGGCTTTGGGCTGCTGCGCTGATATACTGGTCCACATCGCGCCCTTCGATAATCATGATGCCGTGTTCCTTGCACAGCTTTTCATGAATCGCCGTATCACGTGTTGGCAGGCGCGAGATCAGCGCCGCGGGCACCAGCTTGGCAATGCGCAACAGCCGTGTTGAATAATCTGCGAGTGATCCCTTGCGTTCAGACACAATGGTCAGGCCGGAGCCCAGCAATCCGGGTGATGGCTGATCCACGGCTAGGGCGGCCAGCATTGTGGGGTCCAGATTATGCGTGGACAGGCTGGCCCCGGAAAATCCGTCCGGCAATGCCCGGCCAAGACTGTCCATACGTGTATGTGTCAGCACAAGCAATGCGGCCGAGCCGGCAAGCTGTTGCAATTCGGCGCGATCCTCGTCCGCAATCAGCTCTGCCGAACGCAAAAAACAGGCCGCACCATTGGCAAGACGCAGCAATACAACGCCGCCGCGACGCAGTTCCTGACAACTGCGTTCGGTCTTCAAATGCGTTCTGTTTACACGAAGATCTTGCATACCGGACTCGGTCAGCCAGGGCCGCCGCCTGTGAAGGGTTTTTTCAAGTGGTTGATTTGGGTTATCCTCCACCACATCGCAAGGCTTGGGGCCCAAGCGTTCGTTTTATGGAGTGCCGAATGAAATTGCAAGGACTCGAAGCAGAGGCTGTCTGGGATAACAGGCCAACCGGCCGGTTGCTTATTGTGGATGATGACGCGTTTCTGCGCGCGACCCTGAAAGAGCAATTTCTTGCGGAAGGGTTCACAGAAATCTTTGAAGCGGCTTCGTTGATTGAGACCTTTCGCGAAATTGACGGGTGCAATCCGGACCTGATCATCCTTGATATCCGCCTTCCAGACGGTAACGGGATCGAAATTTGCCGCAAATTGCGTGAACGCGGTTTTGCCAAGCCGATTATTATGCTGACCGGCCAGAATGCCGAACAGGATATCATTTCCAGCCTCGAGGCTGGCGCCAATGATTATGTGATCAAGCCCATGCGTCTTGGTGAATTGCTGGCGCGGGTGAAGTCGCAGCTCTGGCAGCACAAGGCCTCCGACACGGCGCGTTTTTCAATTGGTGGCCTGAGCTTTCTGCCTGCCAACAAGCTTTTGAAGTCGGAAGATGAAAGCCGGAAGGTTATCCTGACTGAAAAGGAATCGACCATTCTGAAATATCTTTATCGCGCGCACCCCAACAGCGTTGCAAAGGAAGAGCTGCTGGCCGAGGTCTGGGGTTTCCAGAACGGCTTGAGCACGCATACTGTCGAAACGCATATCTACCGACTGCGCCAGAAGGTGAAGCGCCTGACCAAGAAAAGCATTATTCTGACAAGTGGACAGGGCTATTCCCTGTCGTCTGTTCCCTGACCGCGCGTCAACCAGGGGCATACAGATGATCACCCGCTGCCGGCACGGGCCTAATTTTAGCATAATTTCAGGTATCTGCGGCGTTTCGGGAATGCGGCGTTTCGGGAATGCGGCGATTAACTCTGGCTGGGGCGGTAGGATTCGAACCTACGATACACGATACCAAAAACCGATGCCTTACCACTTGGCTACGCCCCAGTCGCAGAGTGGGGGCAATGTAGCGACCAAAATCTGCCCAATCAAGCACGAAGACCGGCTGAAAGACAAATATGTCAGCCGTGACGCACCACCTGACTTTTCACGCCGGATATTGTCTGAAAGGCTGGTGATCTGCATGGTTTGCCAGCTGTCTAGAAACGGGTGCTGACCGTCCAGAACCCTTGGCCCGCAAGCAGTGCAGCCGCAGCATCACTTTGTTCGGCAGTCTCGAAGATACCAAAACAGGCAGACCCGCTGCCGGTCATCTGCGCGGCAACACATCCCGTCTGCGTCTCGATCTGCTGGACCAGATCACCAATTATCGGCGCTTGCTCGATGGCGACAGGCTGAAGATCATTGCCGCGTGCCACCAGCTCTGCAACGCTGCCAGCTGATGATTGCGATACCGCATTTGCGCCCTCACCGATGGCAAAATCACTTTGTGCCAGCGCAGTGAAAATAGTTTTTGTCGGCATGAAAACACGCGGGCTTGCCAGCAGAATCCGGCCATGCGGCGCTGTGCTCATCAGGGTAATGGTCTCGCCAATACCGGTCATTTGTAACGCGCGGCCTGCAAGACAGGCTGGCACGTCTGCGCCCAGTGACAGGGCAATTTCTGACAAAGACACATCCGGAACCGCGCCGTCAGCATTTTCCTGCAGCCATCTCAACAGGGCGGCGGCATTACTGGACCCGCCCCCCAGACCGGCCCCGACGGGAATATCTTTCCTGATATGAATGGCCAATGGCCCGATACGCCCGCCGGCCAGCCTGAACATTGTCAGCGCCTTTGCGCAGATATTTTCAGATGGTGGCTCATTCAGCATGCCACCAAACGGGCCATCGATGGTGATGCTGTCCTGCGGGGATGGTTGAACCAGAATGCGGTCCCCGAATGCGGTGAAGACAACCATTGAATCCAGCAGGTGATAGCCGTCTTCACGCCGGCCAACAATTTTAAGATTCAGGTTGATCTTTGCCGGGGCAAGGATGCCGTCTGTTGCAGGGCTGGCCGCCGACACAGGTTAATTTGCCGCCGGAACATCTTTTGCTGCCAGCCCATCTTTCAGGCGTGCTGACAGCATTGCACGTTCCTCTTCATCTGCGCTGAGGCTCAGCGCCAGGCGCCACTTGAACCGCGCTTCATCATATCGGCCCAGAACCCAGTACACATCACCCAGATGGCCGGTAATTTCCGGATCAGACGGTTCCAGTTCGGTTGCGCGTTCAAGATATCCAACGGCCTTTTGCGGGTCGCCAAGCTTGAAATGCACCCAGCCGAGCGAATCAACAAAAAACCCGCTTCCCGGCCGTTCTTCAACAGCGCGTTCAATCAACCCGATTGCCTGCTCAAGATTGCGCCCCTCATCGGCCCACCAATAGCCCAGATAATTCAGCGCATAGGCATCGCTGGGATTGAGTTCCAGGGCGCGTAAAAGATGGCGTTCGGCAGCCAGATCTTCCCCAAGCTGTTCCAACGCCATTCCCAGATTGCGGTGCAGCACGCCGGTATCGTTGCCAAGCGCCAGCGCCTTCATATACGAGTCACGGCTTTGTGTGAAATTTCTTGCGCGGCGGTAAGAGTCGCCAATCCGCTGATAAAGATAGGCGTTGTCCCGATCGCCTGTGACAGCGGCTTTCAAAATTGAAATAGAGCGCTCAGTCTTACCAAGACTCTCGAAGATTGAAGCTTTCAGCAGTTGCGCCGGCTGTCCAAAGAGGCCGTCTACCGCAATTCTGTCCAGATGGATGATGGCTTCATCGAACTGCCCGAAATCGCTCAGTTGCTGTGCCAATAGCAAATGGCCGAACTCAAGCTCGGGCGCAATGAAAAGAGCCAGTCGCAGGCGGGCGGAAAGCGACCTCTGCGCGGTTTCATTCTGTGCGGCAAGAGCAGCCTCGATGATGCTGCTGGCAATCAGCGAATCGATATCGGTCCCGCGTTGCCGCTGCGCGATTAACATTTCCATTGTTGAATGCCGGTTGAACTGGTCAGACAGGCGCTTGCCAAGAAGCGTATCGGCAGCCTGCAAATCACCATCCCGGACAAAAAAGCCGGCAAGCTGGATCGCCAATCCGGAGGACAGATCAAGCCCCTGCAAATTGCCAGCGCGCCGCCTTGCCTCTTCCGTATGGCCGAGATATTCAGCCATCAGGGCAATATTCAGCTGGATATAGTCCGGCAGGGCGTCGATGTCGCTTCCGGCCATCCGCCCTGTTTCAATGAGCTGCGAGATGCCTGCATCACCCTGCCCGTTGGCAGCATGTGCCCAGGCTGTAATGACGCCAGCAATATCCTGCGCAGTCGTATCTTCGGCAATCACGTCTGCCAGAACCAATGTTGCGGCCCAGTCCTTGTTGCGAATGGCAAGGGCTGTGCCGGGTTCGCCCGCAAGTGGCATTGACAGATTCAGACGTTCGAGCTGCCGCCCGATGGCTGCGGCTTGTTCGATGTCGCCATAATAATACTGGGTCAGAAACGCCTGACGCAAAAGCGCCACGTCCGGCGCATCGCCATCGATCGCTTGCAAAAAGAACTCGGCTGAACGCCGCACATCACTCAGATAAAGGGCCTGTCTTGCTGCCAGAAAATGCCCCGAGACGGTTTCGGTTTCATGCGCCGAAGGCAAGCCACCGCTTGCACTGGCTGCTGACTGCTGATCACCGTCTTTTGTTGCGACAGCGCCTGACGATGTCTCACTTGGTACCGTTTGGCCATTTGCACCAGAACCCGCGTCTGGTGAGGTCAGCTGTCCGGTTGGCGCCGCACTGCAGCCAATCAGGCCGCATGCCAGCATGCCAATACCCGCCACCTTGCGGAACGAGTGACGGAAACCACGATATGTTTCCGGTTCTGGCATGCATTCTCCCTTTTCACATGTCTGATATCTACATGTTTGGATAATTTGGACCGCCACCACCTTCGGGTGTCACCCATGTAATATTTTGGGATGGATCCTTGATATCACAAGTCTTGCAGTGAACACAGTTCTGCGCGTTGATCTGCAGGCGGGGCTGGCTGCCATCCTCTTCGCGCACAATCTCGTAGACACCCGCCGGACAATAGCGCTGTTCAGGCGCATCATACAGCGCAAGATTATGCATGACCGGCACAGAATGGTCCTTCAGCGTCAGATGCGCTGGCTGATTTTCCTCATGGTTTGTTCCTGACAGGAAGACAGATGAATTGCGATCAAAGCTGACAACACCGTCCGGCTTTGGATAATCAATCCGTGCCGCTTCATCGGCCTTTTTCAGCGATATGTGGTCAGCATGATGATGGAATGTCCAGGGGGCACGGCCACGCAGCACATATGTATCAAGTGCGGCATTCGCCATCCCGTACCAAAGCCCTTTTGCAAATCCCGGACGGATATTGCGCACCTTGTAGAGTTCGGTCCAGAGCCAGCTGTTCTGCAGCTTGTCAGCATAGCTTGCCGGCTCATGTCCGGTTTCCATTGTTTCCAATGACTCAAAGATGGCTTCGGCTGCTGTCATGCCGGATTTCATCGCGGTATGCGTTCCCTTGATCTTGGGGACATTCAGAAAGCCGGCGGTACAGCCGACAAGGCAGCCGCCGGGGAATGTCAGCTTGGGAATTGACTGGAAACCACCTTCATTCAGTGCGCGGGCCCCATATGAAACGCGGCGACCACCTTCGAAAACATCACGTATAGCGGGGTGAGTCTTGAAGCGCTGGAATTCTTCAAACGGAGACAGATGCGGGTTTGAATAGTCAAGGCCGACAACATAGCCGACGGCAACCTGATTTCCATTCAGGTGATAGAGGAAAGATCCGCCATAGGTATCGCTGGACAACGGCCAGCCAACCGAATGCCAGGCCATGCCGGGCTTGGACTTCTCAGGCTCGATATCCCACAATTCCTTGATGCCGATGGCAAAGGTTTGCGGGTCCTTGCCCTCGCGCAGATCAAATCTGTCGAACAGTGTTTTTGTCAGATGCCCGCGACAGCCTTCTGCAAAGATTGTCTGTTTGGCCAGCAACTCCATGCCCATCATGTGATTTTCGGTGGGATTGCCATCCTTGCCGATGCCCATATCGCCTGTGGCAACACCACGAACAGCGCCTGAGTCATCATACAGCACCTCGGCAGCAGCAAATCCCGGATAGATTTCCACACCAAGGGCTTCGGCCTGTTCACCCAGCCAGCGGCAGAAATTGCCAAGCGAGATGATGTAATTGCCATGGTTGTTCATTTGTGGCGGGGTCGGAAGCCTGATCGCACCGCTTTGCGTCAGATACATGAACTTGTCGCTGGTTACCGGCGTATCGAGGGGCGCGCCGCGCTCTTTCCAGTCGGGCAGAAGTTCATTCAGGCTACGCGGTTCAAGAACAGCACCAGACAGAATATGCGCGCCGACTTCGCTGCCCTTTTCGATCAGGCAGACCTCAAGGTCGCGGCCAGCTTCATGTGCCAGTTGCTTGAGCCGGATTGCCGCGGACAGGCCGGATGGCCCACCGCCAACGATCACGACATCAAATTCCATTGATTCTCGTTCCATAATTCCGCCCCCTTCTGGCATCGGCATCTTCTGATCTGGATTGTTGGACCAGACCCTGTATATGGTAACCGGATGTTGAAGAATAGTTGTCTTTTTATCGCATCAACATGGTCAGGAAATCGACGGAAACTTGCATGACAGCGAAGTTTGAAACCGCAGAAAACCTGCTTGCAGCTCTTGCCTGGCAACATGATATGGGCATTGACGAGGTTATTTGTGACGATCCTGCAACAGGCGTGGCAGTTTCTTTGCGTGACCTGTCTGCGGGTGAACGTATCCCAGCACCACAGGCTGGCCGCATTGGGCGTTCGGCGAATGCGGCGGCGCCATTGCCAAAGGGTGACGCTAAAGCACTGCCTGTGGCAGAAGCGGGGTCCGATGCGCCGGTCCTGGATTCGCCTGGCTCGCCTGCACCAGGCTCTCCTGTCAACAATGCGATGCAACATCCGCCAGATATGAATGGGGAGTCTGCCCGTCCGCCAGCCACCGGTCATGACAGCTCATCGCCCAATAAAAGCACATCTCCAAACGAAGAGTTGGCACAGATCACGTCGCTTGAAGCGCTGAAGGTGGCACTTGGCGATCTCGAAAGCTGTGCGTTAAAGCATACCGCCAGCAATATGGTGTTTTCGGATGGCAATCCGGGCGCACGACTGATGATCATCGGTGATGTTCCGGGCCGCGAGGAAGACCGGGTGGGGCTGCCGCTCGTTGGTACCGCCGGACAATTGTTTGACCGCATGCTTGCCAGCATAGGGCTGACCCGCGCTGATGTGTATATCGCGCCGCTTATCCCATGGCGACCACCCGGGAATCGCACACCAACGTCCGAAGAAATGGACATGCTTTTGCCCTGGCTGTACCGCCATATTCAACTGGCAGACCCGGCGTTTGTAATGGTCCTTGGCGGCGGCGCGGCCAAGGCGGTAATCCCCGGGGCCGGCAGTATCCTGAAGATACGCGGTAAATGGGCCGCCATTGATTTCGGTGATGGCAAAGAACGGCAGGTCATGGCCAGCTTGCACCCGGAATATCTGCTGCGTTCCCCCGCGCAAAAACGGCTTGCCTGGGCAGATCTGTTGGCGCTGGCCGGAAAACTTCTATAGAGTGCCCGAAATCATTTGAAGCCCGAAATTATCAAAGGCTGGGTTCTGGCTGTGCTTTCCCTTATTGCCAAAGCTTTACGCTGGCTTGCCATTGCTGTTGTGTTGTGGGTGGCCGGTCCACAATTTGCAGCGGCAGAAACCGCAAAACAAACACCGGTTCCGGCACCCGCTGTTCCGGTATTTGCTGTTCCGGCATCTGCGATACCCTTGCCACTCAGCTCGTTTGATGTTCAGCAATATCAGCGTCTGTTTCATCTGCAGGAACAGGGCCGCATGAAGCAGGCCATCAGAGAGATGGGCCGCCTTGAGGACCGGATACTGACGGGCCATCTGCTATCGCAGCGCTATCTGCATCCGACGGCATGGCGGTCAAGCTACAGTGAGTTGTCTTCATGGCTGAAACGCTACAATGACCATCCTGACGCAAGTCGGATTTACTGGCTTGCCAAAAAGCGCAAGCCAAAGAGCGCAGCCGGCCCAACCGCTCCCAAATCGGGATATCTGAACGGGTTTGGCCTGTCGACGGGGAACAGCTATCGCCCGCGTATCCCGGTATCTTCAGCTGGCCGCGCTTCGCCGCGCAAGACACGCTCCATTGCTCGCGAGATACGCCGTGCCATCCGCCGCGGCTGGCCGAGTGGTGCCCTGAAGCTGATTGATGACAACAGTAACCGGCGCTATCTGACCAGTTGGGAAGAAAGCCAGCTTCGCGGCGAGATTGCCCATGCCTATTTCATCTTTGGCGTTGATAGCAAGGCTGTTCGTCAGGCGCGGTATGCGCTGGGCGTAAGCCGTGACGAGGCTGTGATGGGAAGCTGGGCTGGCGGGTTAGCTGCCTGGCGTAGCGGTGATATTGAGTTTGCTGGCGCGCTGTTTCGTGACCTGGCCGAGAATGAAACAGCCTTCCCGGCACTGCGCAGCGCCGGCGCCTTCTGGGCACACCGCGTTGAAATGCGCTTCGGGCGTCCGAAAGAGGCGATGCGTTATTTGCAGATTGCGGCCAAAGATCTGGACAGTTTTTATGGCGTGATTGCGCGTGTCGCCCTTGGGCAGGATTTCGATCTGGGGTTTGAGCTGCCGGCCTATGATTCTGACTTTTTGGACTGGCTGTCATCCCGCCCGGGTGGCCAGCGGCTGTTCGCGCTGCTGCAGATCGGCCGCTATAATGATGCCGAACGCGAATTGCGCTATCTGTGGGGCGAAATGCCTGACAGCATGAAAGAGGCCGCGCTGCGGTTTACGCTTGATAACGGCATGGCCGGGCTGGCTTACCGCGCAGGCTCATTACTGGCAAAGAACAGTGGCAGAACCTTCCTCGGCGCGATCTACCCGATCCCGCTCTATGATGTGGAATTCACAGTTGATCAGGCGCTTGTCTGGGCGATATCGCGGCAGGAATCAGGCTTCAACCCCCGTGCAAAGAGCCGTGCTCGTGCTGCCGGGTTGATGCAGATCATGCCGTCAACAGCTTCATTTGTGACCAAGGATCGGGGATATCGGGGAAGTCAGAGGCATCTGCTTTTGAACCCCGAGCGCAATCTTGAAATCGGCCAGGCCTATATTCGATCGCTTCTTGATGAACCGTTGATCGACCGGTCCATTGTGCATCTTCTGGCTGCCTATAATGGCGGGCCCGGCAATTTGCGCAAATGGCTTCGCAAGGTGGATTACCAGGATGATCCCTTCTTGCTGATCGAATCGATTCCGGCGCGTGAAACACGGCATTATATCAAGAATGTCATCACCAATTTCGCGCTTTACCGTATGCAGCTTGGCGATCCGTCACCGGAACTTCTTGCGCTGGCATCGGGCAGCTTTGGGCGATTTGATTTTACTGCCACCGACACGGTGGTAGACTCTGCCGACGGATCGTGACCCGAACAACCAAGAGAGCCAATAATGGCACGTGATACAAGCCGTCTCGACATGTCTGCGGCGTTTCAGCCAGTCAACATTGCGGTGATGACGGTATCGGACACGCGCACGGCTGATGATGACCGGTCAGGCGATCTTCTTGCCAGCCGCATCGATGAAGACGGTCATGTTCTGGCGGCACGGATGATCGTCACTGATGATGTTGACCGCATTGTCGCGCAGCTTCGCAGCTGGATTGATGATGGCGGGATCGATGTCGTGATCACCACGGGCGGGACGGGCCTGACAGGCCGAGACAGCACACCAGAGGCGTTTGCCAAGGTGACTGAAAAGGACATTCCGGGCTTTGGTGAACTGTTTCGCCAGCTGTCCTATGACAAAATCGGCACCTCGACCATTCAGTCACGCGCGCTCGCCGGTGTTGCCGGCGGCACATATCTGTTCGCGCTTCCCGGGTCCCCGTCCGGCTGCCGTGATGGATGGGATGATATTCTGCGATATCAGCTTGATATCCGCCACCGACCCTGCAATTTCGTGGAAATCATGCCGCGTCTTGCTGAATCTGCCACACAGCGGCGTACCACCGCGAAGGCAAATGCCTGACTTCAGCCTGGAAGATGAGGTGTCAGGGCCGTCGATCGGTGTGGATGAAGCTGGTCGGGGCCCTTGGGCTGGGCCGGTCAGTGTGGCTGCCTGCTGGCTCGACCGGTCTGTGCCGGACAATGTCCCTGCAGGTCTTGATGATTCCAAAAAGCTGGCCGCTGCCCGTCGCGCGACACTGTTTGAACAGCTGACTGCCGGTCCGCATCTGTACAGTCTGCGACATGTCGAGGTGGCCGTAATTGATCGTGAGGGCATTCTGAAAGCAACGCTGGCAGCGATGGCCGAGGTGGCCGCAGACCTTCAGTCAAAAATGATCAGTCTTGGGTATGATGCCCCAGCACAAACGCTGATTGACGGCAACCAGATGCCGCCGACCAGTATGCCGGCGCGGTGTATTGTGCGCGGCGATTCGGCAAGCCTGAGCATCGCAGCGGCGTCAATCATCGCCAAACATAGCCGAGACCTGCTGATGTGCGAACTCGACCAGAGCCATCCGGGGTACGGCTGGGCCAACAATATGGGCTATGGCACCAAACAGCACAGTATGGCGATTGAACAGCTTGGCATTACCCCGCATCACCGGCGCAGCTTTGCACCGGTTCGCCGTTATCTGGCCGCTATCGGGGGTGCGCCAACCTGATCTGACGCAAGATCCGAAGATTTCTGGTCCCGTGATGCGGCGACACACCCTGGCTAAACATTCGCCCGGCCCCTGTCGTAACAGCAATCACGCAGATCAGCGGTGATCAGCGCACACTAGATAATCAGATGATTTCCAAAGGCGACACCATATGTGGTGATGCCGTCAGAATTTCCGGCTTGTCGGTTGACTTAACTTAAGTTTTTACGTCCTTATGTCACTGTAAAGCTCTGAAACAATGCAAAAATGGCTGGGCAGCGTGCAGACGGATATTGTGATTCATGGTGACTGTATTGGTGAGCTGAAGAAGCTGCCGAGCGCGTCTGTTGATCTCGTCTTTGCTGATCCTCCCTATAATCTGCAACTTGGCGGCATGCTGGCAAGACCGGATCACTCAACAGTGGATGCTGTTGATGATGACTGGGACAAGTTCGACTCTTTTTCGGCTTATGATGCGTTCTCCCTTGCCTGGCTGACCGAGGCGCGCAGGGTTCTGAAACCCGATGGGGCCATTTGGGTTATTGGCAGCTACCACAATATTTTCAGGCTCGGGCGAATTCTTCAGGACCTTGATTACTGGCTCCTGAATGATGTGATCTGGCGCAAGACAAACCCGATGCCGAATTTCCGTGGCCGCCGGTTTACAAATGCGCATGAAACGCTGATCTGGGCGGCGCGTTCAAAGGAATCACGCTACAGCTTCAATTATGAGGCAATGAAGGCGCTGAATGATGATGTGCAAATGCGTTCTGACTGGGAGTTGCCAATCTGCACGGGCCATGAACGGCTGAAACAGGAAGGCCGCAAGGCGCATCCGACGCAAAAGCCGGAATCACTTCTGGCGCGGGTTCTTTTGGCATCCACCAATCGCGGGGATGTTGTTCTGGACCCGTTTTTCGGGACGGGCACGACCGGCGCGGTGGCGCGGCGGCTGAACCGGCATTTCGTAGGGATCGAGCAGGATCCGCGTTATGTGGCGCTGGCGCGTGAAAGAGTGGCTGACGTCACCCCGATCAGCTCTCCCGATTTGCTGGCGACCCCGCCAAAGCGGGCAAAGGCCAAGGTGTCGTTCGGCAGCCTGATCGAACGCGGGCTGATCCAGCCTGGCGATGTGCTTTTTGATGCCAAACGACGGTTTTCAGCCCAGGTGCGTGCGGATGGATCGCTGTTTACCAAGGCAAAGGAATCAGGGTCGATCCACAGCCTTGGCGCGAAACTCCAGTCCCAGCCAAGCTGTAACGGATGGACGTTCTGGCATATCAAGCGCGATGGCAAGGATGTTCTGATCGACCAGTTTCGTGACGAGGTGCGCGCGGCGGACGAACCTGCCAGCAGCTGACACACGCTATCGGCGCGGCATTACGACATATCCGGCAATCATCAAGATGACAACAATCGCCATGCCCGCGCGTTCGGTGCCTGTCGACGCAACGGCAATGCCGTATAATAATGGTCCGACAAAGCTTGTTGCCTTGCCGGACAGCATCAATAACCCAAACATGCTGGCCCGGTGTTCTGCTGGTGCCTTGCGTGCCACATAGACGCGTGACGATGATTGCAGCGGCCCGATAAAAATGCCAAGTGCGGCCCCGGCACCCCAGAATACAGCCTGATTTGGTGCCAGAATGGCGACGGCTCCCAAAACTGTCAGGGCCAGCAGCGATACCCGGATAACGCGGGTGGACCCGAAGCGGTCATCGGCATAGCCGCCAAAGGCAGCGCCTATCCCGGCAGTAATATTCAGGACAATTCCGAAGACCAGGACCATGGTCTGCGTCAGACCAAAGATTTTGGCAGCATAAATTCCACCAAAGGCAAACAAGGTAACCAGCCCGTCAGCAAACAGCATGCGGGCCAACAGAAAGCGGGGCATATCGGGGATACGCATGGCCACCGCAACACTCGTTCGCAACTGCGCCAGAAACGGCTCTGTCCTTGGTTGCGGGTCGGGGGACCGCACGAACAGGAACAGGGGCGCTGAAAAGACCAGCAGCCACAATGCGGCAAAGCACATCGTCACACGGATATGGGCTGCCTTGTCCTTGGTAATTCCGAGCGCAGGTTCATCAGGCATCACAAACAATACCAGGACCATCGCCAATGCGATAATGGCACCGGCATATCCAAGCCCCCAGGCAAGACCGGAGGCGCGTCCATAATCCTCAGGACGCGAAACCGAGGGAAGCAAAGCATTGTAGAATACAAAACTGATCTCCATCACGAAGATCGAAAGACCGGACAAGATCAGCGCCGCAAGAGCAAATCGCGGGTCAGGCTCAATGAACCACAACAGCGCCGTTGCGGCGCTGCCGAGAATGGTTGCCAGTCCGAGGAAGGTTTTTGCGCTGCCACGCTGATCCGCCAGCCGTCCCAGAATTGGCGCGGCGATCGCAACCAGCAGAGCTGCTGCAGATGTCATCCACGCCCATGCGACAGACCCGCCTTCCGGCATGACAGCAGTGGTGAAGAAAACCGAGAATATGAAAGTGGCATGAAGCGTGGGAACAGGTGAACTTGCCCAGTCATAAAGTGACCATGACAGAAGAGGTGTCTTCAAACGCATGATCCTGCTCCCGCCTTTCCCGCTGAACTAGCCTGCCAGAGATACATCCTTTCAGGCGGCCCCCGGTGATACAACAGATTTCAGCAGACAAGACCAGACATCGAGACAATCCGCTGTTCGTTATATCGGGCTGTTCTTTGAGGGTTTGCTAGAACTCGTAAGTCTGCAGGGCCTTTACCGGGCAATCGATGCGGGATCGTCCCTTCAGCCCGGTCAATTCGATGATACAGACCGCGCCGGCAAGCGTGCCACCGCAGCGTTCCACCAGCTTTGCAGCTGCCTCGAGCGTGCCGCCAGTTGCCAGAAGGTCATCGCAAAGCACAACCCGCCTGCCGTTCAGCTGGCGTGACGCCTGTATGGACAATCGGGCCTCGCCATATTCCAGCGCATAGGATTGTTCCAGCAACTCGCCAGGCAGCTTTCCTGCCTTGCGGACCATCACCATGCCACAATCAAGCTCAAGTGCCAGCGGCAGGGCAAACAGAAACCCGCGCGCATCAATACCGGCGATGATGTCGGGCTTCATAGGATGTGTGAGTTCGGCAAGTGCAGCCATTGCCTGCTTGGCAACAACGCGATCTTCAAGGATCGGACTGATGTCATAGAACGTGATGCCGTCTTTTGGAAATCCCGGCGTTTTCGAGATATGCGGATCGGCGTTAAACGGCATCTTTCGCCTTCTTTTCCAGACGGCGGGCATGAAGAACAGGTTCGGTATAGCCGGACGGCTGTTCGCGCCCTTTGAAAACCAGATCACATGCCGCCTGAAATGCAATCGAGCCATCAAAGTCAGGTGCCATGGGGGTGTAAGCCGGGTCCCCGTCATTCTGCCGGTCAACGACAGCAGCCATTTCCTGCATCACCGCCATCACATCGTCGTCACTGCAGACGCCATGATGCAGCCAGTTGGCAATATGCTGTGAAGAAATGCGCAAGGTGGCGCGATCTTCCATCAATCCCACATCATGAATGTCCGGCACCTTTGAGCACCCGACACCCTGATCAACCCAGCGAACAACATATCCCAATATGCCCTGTGCGTTGTTACGCAGCTCTTCATTGATGTCTGTCTCCGACCAGTTCGGGCGATGTGCAACTGGCACGGCAAGGATATCCTTGCGCTGGGCAGGCGGGCGCTGTGCAATTTCGGCCTGACGTGCCGCAACATTCACCTGATGATAATGCAATGCATGAAGGGTGGCGGCGGTTGGTGATGGCACCCAGGCACAGTTTGCCCCTGACATGGGGTGGCTGATCTTCTGATCAATCATGTCGGCCATCCGGTCTGGCATGGCCCACATTCCCTTGCCGATTTGTGCGCGGCCGGCAAGGCCGCATGCCAGACCAACATCGACATTCCAGTTTTCATACGCGGCGATCCATGTCGCCTCTTTCATGTCGGTCTTGCGGATCATCGGTCCGGCTTCCATCGAGGTATGAATCTCGTCACCGGTCCGGTCAAGGAATCCGGTGTTGATGAAGACAACCCGTGATCTGGCGGCCCGAATGCATTCTTTCAGATTGATCGTGGTTCGCCGCTCTTCATCCATGATACCGATTTTGATGGTGTTTTCGGGCAGGCCGAGAACCGCCTCGACGGCTTCGAATATTTCAACAGCGAATGCAACCTCATCGGGGCCGTGCATCTTTGGTTTGACGATGTAGACTGATCCAGCGGCCGAGTTCTGGCGGCGGTCCAGATCGGCCATAGCCGCGGCAACCGTAATGAACGCATCCATGATGCCTTCGGGTATCTCGCTGCCATCAGACAGATGAATGGCCGGATTTGTCATCAGATGCCCGACATTGCGCACAAGCATCAGCGCGCGTGCCTTCAGATCCGCCGATCCGCCATCAGCAGATGTATAGGCGATATCACTGGCAAGCTGGCGCGAAATGGTGCGGCCCCCCTTTTCAAATTGTTCTTGCAAGCTGCCGGTCATAAGGCCAAGCCAGTTGCGATAGGCCAGGATTTTATCCTCTGCATCGACGGCGGCAATTGAATCTTCGCAATCCATGATGCTCGACATGGCTGATTCAATAATCACATCATTGATGCCCGCCGCATCAGTGCTGCCAATCGGGCCGCTGCGATCGATCATGATCAGAATATGCAGATTGTTATGGACCAGAACGATCATTGACGGGGTTGCGGCTCCGCCGTCATGACCAGCAAAAGCCGATGCTTGCACAAGCGCGGCTGTGCCAGCTTTTGTCTCGATGACAAGCTGGCCCGATTCCACAGAAAGCCCGGTGACATCTGCCCAGCTGGCCTTGTCCAGTGGCACGGCCGCGTCAAGGAATGCGCGTACGCGTGCGATGACTTTATTGCCGCGCACCGGATCATAACCGCCGGTGCCGCTTTCACCATCTGACGGGATGGCGTCAGTACCGTAAAACGCATCATAAAGACTGCCAAACCTGGCGTTTGCAGCATTCAGCGCATATCGCGCATTTGTGATTGGCACAACCAGCTGCGGGCCGGCGATGCTGGCAATTTCCGGATCGACATTGCCTGTATCTATGCTGAAATCGTCACCTTCGGCAATCAGATAACCGATGGATTCAAGGAAGGCTATATGGTCTGCCTCGTTTATCCCGTCTCTGGCATTATCTTTCAGCCAGGCGTCGATTTGCGCCTGCATGGATGCGCGTGTTTCAAGCAGGGCGCGGTTCTTTGGCACAAGCCGATCCACCGCTTCATTGAAGCCCGACCAGAAATCATCGGGTTTGAGACCAGTCACCGCCAGAAGCTCTGTCTCAACAAAGTCTGCGAGGTCTGCGGAAACCGATAGGTTGCCACGCTGCACGGAAGTGGTCATCGACGTCTCCGGGATTTGCTATTCAATATTCGGGGGAGCCGTGAAGATAAGCCCTGACCATATCTGAAACAAGGCCAATTTTCTGCCGCGTTACCAGTCGAGGCTGGCCACGCCAAGCGCGCTGCCGATATCCCCGACAAGGTCATCAAGCCGCTGCTTTGTTGCGGCTTCAGCACGCGCGATCAGCACAGCCTCGGTGTTGGAAGCACGCAACAGCCACCAGCCGCCATCGGTACGCACACGCACACCGTCAATTGTCGAAACGGCGTCTGGATCGTTACATGCCAGAACATGCGCGGTAATGGTGTCCATGGCCGCAAATTTCTCGGAATCCGGACAAGGAACGCGCAATTCCGGCGTTGCATGTTGCTCAGGCAGACTGTCCATGAATGCTGTGATGTCAAAACCGGTGCGCACGCCTTGGTCAATCACCCGCATACCGGCATAGATGGCATCATCGAAACCATAATAATTGTCAGCAATGAAAATATGCCCGGACATCTCACCAGCCAGCGGTGCTCCAACCTCTTTCATTCGCTTCTTGATGTGGCTGTGCCCTGTTTTCCAGATTTCGGGTACCGATCCAGCCTTTCGAAGCAGGTCCATAGCCACATCCGATGACTTCACATCCAGCAGCATTGGCTTGCCTTTGTGGCGCAGCCCCACATCCTGTGCCATATATGCTGTCAGCAAGTCCCCTGGCACCTGCCGGCCCTTTGCATCCACAACACCGATGCGGTCACCATCCCCGTCAAAGCCGATCCCGATCTGTGCGCCCTTGTCTGCAACTTCGGCGCGCAGAATCTGCAGTGTTTCAGGGTCGACCGGATTGGGATGATGGTTCGGAAACGTGCCGTCGATTTCCGGAAACAGGACATGGTGCTGCCCTGCGAGCCGCTTGACCAGCTGGTTGGTAACCGCCCCGGCTGCCCCGTTTCCGCAATCCCAGACGACGTTCATGCCATCGCTCGTCAACCCCTCACTGATCCGGTCAATATAGGCGGCCTCGACAGATATCTCGCGCCTTGTTCCGCCATCAACACGTGCGACACCGGCCGCGCTGGCCTCGCCAAGCACAGCAATATCCTCACCAAAGAATGAGGCACCGCCCATCACCATCTTGAAGCCGTTATGTCGCGGCGGATTATGGCTGCCGGTGACCTGTATGGCGCCACCAGTTTCCAGTTCGTGTGCTGCGAAATACAGCATTGGTGTCGGCCCACACCCGATATCCGTTACCTGTGCGCCGCCAGCAACAAGACCATCAATCAGCGCGTCAGACAGGGCAGGTGATGACAGACGTCCGTCACGCCCGACGGCAACCGAGCTGTCATGCGTGCGGTGACGCTGCAATGAAATAAATGACAGGCCGATATGGAATGCATCGGTTCTGGTCAGGGTCTCTTCAAAAATTCCGCGAATGTCATAGGCACGCAGGATCGTCGGATCAAATAGATGCGTGGTCATGACATACGGCCCTGCAACCAGTCCTGAAGTTCACTCTTTAACTGCGGATTCGACAGGCCGAAGGCCAGATTTGCCTGCAAAAACCCGAGTTTTGACCCGCAGTCAAAACGTTCACCCGAAAAATGCAGACCGGTGAATGGCGCTGATCCGATCTGCTTGGCCAGCGCGTCAGTCAACTGGATTTCGCCGCCGGCGCCGCGTTCCTGCAGACCAAGCGTATCGAACACCGAAGGTGAGATGATGTAGCGGCCTACTACAGCTGTCGTCGAGGGGGCATCGGCCGGGGCTGGCTTTTCTACCAACCCTTCGATTTCGACCCGCCCGTCCCCGCTCTTTCCGGGTGTCACGATGCCATAGGCACCCGTCTGGTCGCGCGGTACATCCATCACCGCCACCATGTTACCGCCATCATAGGCATCAACCATTTCCTTCAGGCAGCTTTTACCGAGGATAAGATCGTCAGCAAGCAGAATTGCCACAGGCTCATCACCGATTAAATGGCGCGCGCACCATACAGCATGGCCAAGGCCTGCAGGCTGCTGCTGGCGTACATAGATGACGGATCCGGGCTGGCGCATCATATCGCCAACAACATCAAGTGCCGCCGATTTCCCCTTCGCCTCAAGGGTGGATTCCAGCTCCACCGAATGGTCAAAATGATCTTCGATTGCACTCTTGTTGCGGCCTGTCACGAAAATAAACTGTTCGACCCCTGCGGCGGCGGCTTCTTCAACCGCATACTGGATCAGCGGCTTGTCAACAATTGGCAGCATCTCTTTTGGCATTGCTTTTGTTGCCGGCAGAAATCGGGTGCCAAGACCACCAACGGGAAAGATAGCTTTCTTGATCATCAAGGTGTCCTTGCTGTAACGGGGCTGGCTTGGTATTCATGGATACCGGCCCGCCAGCCAAGGGTCAAGAACACAGCCGCTTCCCGTTGCCGCTGCCTATCCATGAGAATAGTGATGGACCAGACCACATCATCCGATATTGAGGCGCTTCTTCTGACGTCAGCCGCGGTCAAGAAGGATACGGCCGCGCACTGCAGCGAGGCCGCCTTTTCAGCTGCAGAACTGATCGCACATTCACTGCAGAACGGCGGCAAACTGATGCTGTGCGGCAATGGCGGTTCTGCTGGCGATGCCCAGCACCTTGCGGCAGAGTTTGTGGCAACCCTTGATCATCAGCGCCCGCGCAGCGGGTTGCCAGCATTGGCCCTGACGACCGACACGTCTTTTATCACCGCCTATTCCAACGATTTCGGCTTTGAGGGCATCTTCGCGCGTCAGGTGGAAACCATGGGCCGGCCGGGCGACGTTCTGATCTGTATTTCGACAAGCGGCAATTCGAAAAACGTGTTGTCTGCGGCGCAGGCAGCAGCAAAAGCAGATATTGCGGTCATCGGTATGACGGGCCGCGACGGTGGCAAGCTTGCCCAGCATAGCACCATATGTTTGGCCGTTCCGAGTAATGTTACGATGCATATTCAGGAAAGCCATATCGCCCTGGGTCATGCCATGACGCTGGCTGTTGAAAGATTGCTGGGTCACTAGCCATGTTGGCGAATGGGTGGTGTCTGGCAGCAGGCAAGGGTGCCGAAAAGTATATTGAGGGCGTAAAACTGCTGGCCTTGGAATTTAATATTTCCTAAATCAACTTTGTTTACTCTCCATTACAGATGATCTGGCCGCATAGTGTCGGCTATCTAGCGCGGTCCACTTAACACTGGCCCAAATAACGTCCAAGGAGCATATCGTGAATCTTGCTGTCATCGGAACCGGTTATGTGGGGCTTGTGTCAGGCGCCTGTTTCTCGGAGTTTGGTTTTAACGTCACCTGCATCGACAAGGACGCCGAAAAAATCGCCAAGATTGAATCAGGTATCATGCCTATTTATGAACCGGGCCTTGAGGACCTTGTCAGCAAGAATGTGGCGGCTGGGCGATTGAAGTTTTCGACCGAGACGGGCCAGGCTGTGCGAGACGCAGACGCGTTATTCATTGCTGTTGGCACGCCAACACGGCGCGGCGACGGGCATGCGGACCTGAGTTATGTTTACGCTGCCGCTGAGGAATTGGCCGATCACCTGACAGGCTATTGTGTCGTTGTTACAAAGTCGACAGTCCCGGTCGGTACTGGCCGCGAGGTTGAGCGGATCGTTCGCAAGGCCAATCCGGCAGCTGATTTCGACGTCGTTTCAAACCCCGAGTTTCTGCGAGAAGGCGCCGCCATCAGCGATTTCATGCGACCCGACCGCGTTGTGGTTGGCGCTGAAACTGATCGTGCGCGCGATCTGTTGCGCCGTCTTTATCGTCCGCTCTATTTGCTTGAAACACCCATATTGATGACGGGTCTTGAAACATCCGAGCTGATCAAATATGCCAGCAACGCGTTTCTGGCTGTCAAGATATCCTATATCAACCAGATGGCAGATTTATGCGAGCGCGTCGGCGCTGATGTCCATGATGTTGCGCGGGGCATGGGCCTCGACAAGCGTATTGGCAACAAGTTCCTGCATCCCGGTCCCGGCTATGGTGGTTCATGTTTCCCCAAGGATACATTGGCGCTGGTTCGCACCGCCCAGGACTATGATACCGATATCGGCATTGTGGATGAGGTGGTTGCGTATAATACAGCGCGCAAGCTGTGCATGGCCCAACGGGTTGAACAGGCTGCTGGCGGTTCGGTTGACGGAAAGACCATTGCGGTTCTGGGTTTGGCCTTCAAGCCGGAAACGGATGACATGCGCGACAGCCCGTCTCTCGACATTATTCCGGCCTTGATGGCGGCTGGTGCCAGCATTCGTGCCTATGACCCCAAGGCGATGGAGGAGGCCCGGCATTTGCTGCCAGCGGCGGCGGCATTGCAGACCAGTGCGCAACAGTGTCTTGAAGGGGCTGACATAGCGGTCATCATAACCGAATGGAATGAATTCCGCGCGCTGACCCCGGATCAGTTCCTGACATCAATGGCGGGAACCACGCTTGTCGATCTGCGCAACATCTATGATCCATCGGCCATGCGCGGTGCCGGCCTGACCTATCTGTCGATTGGCCGCGACTGATACGCCACTTGCGCGCAACACGCCGCTGATTGGCATGGTTGTTGCTCTTGCCGGTTATGATCTATGCTTATCCTGAAAAATTTTTGAGACTTCGCGCGGCGTTCTTGTTCACTCTGCTTGGCGTCTTGACTATTCCCCATGAAGCGGCAAGCCAGACAGGTGTAGCCGCCGCACACCGACCCATTGATGCTGTTGTCCTGGTGCACAAGACCACGGCCCAAGATGCACTTGCACATATCAAAAGCCAGCCACAACTTGAACCGCATCTGCAAAGGATCAATCATTTCCGGTTGCTTCTGAACCAGCAAAATGATCAAGCCATAATGCTCTCAAGCAAGGGGTCATTTGTTGAACCTGTGCTGACAGCCAACAGCCCGGTCATTCCAAGGGGTCAGGATGCCGAAGATACAGACACCGCTGCCCTCGCAATTCTGGAACTGGAAATGTCGATTGCTGCTCGCACTGGTCCAACGACCCTTTATCCCGGTGCCGGCATAGTGATGGTGCTTAGTAAGGTGAGCGATTGGTCTGAACGAAATATGATCAAGGCCCTGAACGATGGTGGCACGCCAATCTACAGCCATGTCGGCCATTTGATCGGTGTTGAGGACCCGGATACCGGACGGTTGCTGGGCGGGCGCAGGCATTGATCATGTTTCGCTCAGAACGACGTAATCACAGAAACGCCTGTGCCGGGGAATCTGTCCATTTGTGTCAGCAGTGCTGCCCCCTCCTCAAGACTTAGCTCGGAACCGATCAATGATTTCGGGGCAACAATTCCGGCCTTGATCATGTTGAAGACGGAAGGGTAGTTCTTCGGCGACATGCCGCGCGACCCCCGAACATCGATTTCCTTTGAAACGACAAGGCCCATTGGAATTTCCGGGTTTGCATGCGCGTCTTTCATCAATCCGACCTGAATGTGACGTCCCAAAGTTCTCAAGCACAGAATGGAATTCTGGCATGTCACCGTACTGCCGAGCGAATCCATCGACGCGTGAGCGCCGCCTTTGGTGATGTCGATAATCTCTTCGGGAACATTCCCAACCCGCAGCGCATTGACAGTGGCAACCGCGCCCAGCTGAGACGCCTTTTCCAAAGTTGAATCATCAATATCGACCGCTACCACATTGACGCCCATAGCCGCGGCAATCATCACGGCAGACAGTCCTACACCGCCGCAACCATGCACCGCCAGCCAGTCTCCCGGCCGTGTTTCTGCCTGTTCCACGACACCCCTGAACGCGGTGATAAATCGGCATCCCAGACTTGCCGCTTCGGCGTAACCGACCTCGTCGGGAAGTGTGACAACGTTGATGCTTGCCCGCGGCAGGGCGATCATCTCTGCAAAGCTGCCGTCAAAGTTGGTGCTTGGCTGCACTTGTGCATCGCAACTCTGGTGATGGCCCTGAAGGCAAATATGACAGTGCCCGCAGGCAAGTCCGAACGGAACGGTAACCCGGTCCCCCGGCTGCAGGCCTGTTACATCTGCGCCCACCTCCAGAACATCCCCGGCCATCTCGTGACCGGGGATCAATGGCAAATTGATCTGGTCGCCATAATGGCCCATCCAGGTGTGCCAGTCGCTGCGACAGACCCCTGTCGCGCGGACTTTCATAATGATCCCGTCTCTTGGCAATACAGGATCAGGCACATTCGCAATTTCCAGCGGCATTCCATATTCTGTGATTATTGCAGCGCGCATATCATCCCTCGCAGCATTTGCATTGATCCTGGATCTGTCGCCAGAGGTGACCTAGTCCTCTGGAAGACCGAAATAGGTATATTGATCAGTCGCGATGTCGCCATCCCAGATATAAATCGACATGAAGGCGTCATCCCCGGTTCGGCTGGCATGCGGCATCATTGACGGGTGATAGGATCTCTGGCCAGCAAACCGTTGCTGATAGGGTGCGTCTCTGCGCTTCCAAAATGCACTGCCGGCCAACATCAGGTAGGTTTCCTCGGCCGGGTGCGTGCGGATACCATATTCACAATGCGGCATCATACCGTACAGACCGATCCGCACCTTTGACGAGGCCACAAGCCCCGCCGGCCCGAGCAATTCAACATGTGCCTTGAAATGACTGTGTTCCTGATAAAGCGGGTCTGAGGATGTCTGCGGTGGCGCCCAATGGAACGGAAGTTCGCTTATCAGATGACAAACGGGATGGGCATCGTCCCGGTTCATGACCTCAAGAAAGGGGCTGGGCAAAGAGACCGGGTCGCGCGGCAGACGGGCCCTGGTGTTTGCTGCCGGCAATTCTGCCCGTAATTCTGCCTGGGCATTCCTTTCAATCGGGTAATCCGCGCAAAGAAGGTCACTCAACCCCTCGAATAATGCTGCGAGTGTCACGGTACAAACCTGCGTTGTTTCAACCATTTTGAAATATGCACATCATGTAATCGATCATGACCAAAGGCGCATGACAACGTCAAAACGTAAGTGGGTACGGTGCATTTGTTGATCGACTGATTGACGACATCGCCCTGTCCCCTGTGATTTCAGCCATCTTTTCAGGGGCCAAGTGGCAGAATGGGTATTGCATCTGATTGTCTGACAGAGCTGGCGGGCGATTTGTGCTGGGTCATGTGTGGCGGGTCATGTGCGCTGAATGGTGCGTCGGGCAGATCATCTCCACCCGAAGACTGTCCCGATACCGGTCCAGCTGGCCAGGATGGGCTGTGTAGTCAAGTTCGTTTCGGAACGCCTTGAACAGGGCTTTTTCATCGCTGGCGTTGAAGCTGAGCAGGAACAGTAGCTTCGTAATTTGGCGGCAGTGGTCTGGATTATTTACTCCTCGAACTGGCAGGTCGTACGGATCATCACTGGTGGTATCCCAGTAATCATGCTTGACCATTGCATAGGCAAGAATGACGTGGAGTGAGGAGTAATCGATTTCCACTGTCGGCACATTGCTCATCCGGATGTCTTTGCCGTAGCTGCCATCAATGCAGGTCAACTGTCAAAACCTTACCTGCGATCTTGCCTGAACCCTGGGCCAAGGTCCAAGCACAAAGGTCCGTGGTCCTCGGACTTTGAGCCATGGATTGGGAGCAGAGATTCGCGATTAAAGCTTCGCGGCTCCCTGCCTCGTGGACGCTGAACTGGGGTTACTGGGGCTGGTTGCCAGATCTGAAGCGAATTGGTCCGAGGGTTGGGGGCGTATGTTGTCGGTGCTTGCACCAGTGCTGGCCCCGCCATGTAGTCGGCACCGGCCGTTCTTCTTGTTGGCAGGGCGCTGACACGCAGTGCCCCGCCGTGTCTTCGCACCGCATTGCTGCCCCTGCCAATCAGGCCCGAACTGCCACTCGATACCGATCGTCACGTTGTCTTTTGTCAGCATGAACAACACCCCACTTCTGAAGTGTTATTATACCGCAAATTGAGTGGCACTTTGAGGTGGGTGGAACTTAGTTGCAGAGGAAAGGCCCGCGGTTCGCAAGCCGTGAGACTCAAGTCCTTCATCTTTATGAATTTTGGACGTGACCAAAACTATTATCACTTCTGGAGCAGCCATCAACTTGATAGGCGTCAACATCTGTGACTATTGAAATTGATTGCAGCGAGCGTGTGGAAAAGGGATATTAGGCAAAATATCTTACATAGACTGGATAGAATGATGGGTGATGACGACAAGCTTTTTGATCAGTTCTGTTATGCTCAGGCGTCTTTCGAAAGCTCTAGGCATATTTACCGACGCGAACATGGTCCCGGTCAGGTCCGTCGATTTTTCAATACGAGTTTCACTGCCTTTGAACTACGTCGCTACATGATGAATTACTATTATTCCAAAGGAAGCTTTACTATATCCGAGCTTATAGAAGTATCTGAATTCAGCAGACCCACCGTTACAAATACGGTATTGGAGGCTATGAGTATGGGATATCTGGAAGAGCTGCCAGACAAAATTGACCGTCGCCGCCGAGATTTTCGGCCAACCGCGCCAATGTTGGAGGCCTGGCGGAATTACTGCAATGCGCTGTTGGCAAACCAGAAGTTCTCACAATCACTGAAACTGGCCCAGACACTGATCTCGATGCGTGAACTGGAGGCTGAAACAGCACAGTCAGATATGTAAAATTTTTTAACCTTTTTTGTTCTGGTGCCCCGTGTTGCGATTGAGCAGGTTGGGAGCACGCACCGGACAGGTCCTGCGCTCCGAACCGAACAATTCTCGGGGGCGCTGACCAGAATGACTGAAGCACCAGAACTTCGGTTTGTCTCTTACAAGCAGGGCAGACTTGCATATCGTGAGGCCGGCGCCGGCCGGGCTTTGCTGTTTTTGCACGGCATGAACGGCAACAGTAAAAGCTGGACCTTTGCCTTTCAGGCTTTGTCCCCGTCATATCGTGTTGTTGCCTGGGATGCGCCCAGCTGTGGCAGATCCGATTCTTTTGGGGATTCGCTCGAAGATTATGTGGCAGCCGTAAAGGCGCTGATCCGGTCTCTCGAGCTGCAGGATGTTGTTGTTATCGGCCATTCCATGGGTGGCTTGGTGGCAACATCGCTTGCAGCTGAGCCGGATATGCCGGTCACCGGGTTGATCCTGTCATCAACGCATCTCGGATTCAGCCTTCCGTCTGGCAAACCCCTCATGCCACGATATGCGACACGCATCGAAAGATTGGAGGCCAAGGGCTCAGGCCTCGAATATGGCCTTGAGCGGGCACGACGAAACACACCCGACGGAACCTCTGATGAGATTGTTTCGTTCCTCGCCGACATTGCTCTGGACATCCGGCTCGAACAGATCAGGGACGGTGGACGCATGAGCCAGGAAGCCGACAATGCGGCTTTCAGCGACAGGATCAAGGTTCCTGTTCTCATACTTTCAGGCGGGAAAGACACCGTCATATCCGATGAAATGCATAAAGCACTGACATCTGCATTTTCGGTCGCCGAACAGATTGTATTTCCAGATGCCGGGCATGCGTCATATGCGGAATGTCCGGAAAAATACCATGCTGAGATCATAAAATTTGCAAATAAAACAGAATAATAGAATCAACCCATCAATGTTGACGATGTCACTGACTACTGTTTGAAAAGGGAGAAAAAAATGATGATTTCGAACTTCAAGAGACGGGTATTGATAACAGGTCTGGTGTTTGGGATTCTAAGTCCAGCAGCGCACCTGTCTGCAGACACCCTGAAAGTTGGCCTTGCCGCTGAACCCACCAGTGTTGACCCGCATTATCACAATCTGACCATCAACAATTCGATGGCGACACAGGTATTTGACGCGCTTGTTCTGCAGGATGTGAACCAGAAACTGATACCCGGCCTGGCCGTTTCATGGACGCCCGTTGGCGAAACCACCTGGGAATTCAAACTGCGTCCCGGCGTCACCTTTCACAATGGCGCAGCCTTCACCGCGGAGGATGTCGTCGCCACAATGGATCGTGCTGCCGATGTCCCGAACAGCCCTTCCAGCTTCGGAACATTTATCAAAGGCAAGACCTTTGAAATTGTCGATGACCTCACTCTGCGGGTTTCAACCGAAAAGCCGAACCCGTTTGTTCCAAACGATCTGTCTCGGGTAGCCATCATCGATTCTGCATTCGCCGAGGCCACAACCGAGGATTTCAACACTGGTAAAGCAGCGTTCGGCACAGGCCCATTCAAATTTGTCAGCTGGCTTCCCGGGGATGCTCTCACCCTGGCTCAGAATGACGGCTATTGGGGCCAGGCGGTGGATTGGGAATCTGTTGTTATCAAACCCATAAAGGACGGCACAACACGCACCGCCGCCCTCATTTCCGGGGATGTGGACTTTATCGAACGTGTGGCGCCGTCGGATCTGCCCAACCTTGAGAAGCGCGATGGTGTGTCAGTCTACAAGTCCGTGTCCAATCGTCTGCTTTATATGACGCTCCATATGACAGATGATCCGGTCAAACCGTATGTCACAGACAGGAACGACAACCCGATTCCGTCCCCATTTCAGGACATTCGCGTAAGACAGGCCGTATCCATGGCGATCAACCGAGAGGCGATCTCAGACCGCGTCATGGATGGTTTGTCCGCGCCTGCCGGCCAATTTTCACCTGAAGGCTATATTGGATATTCCCCTAACCTTTCGGCGGATGAATATAACCCGGAAAGGGCAAAGGCACTCATGGCAGAAGCCGGGTTCAAGGACGGATTCAAGCTAACCGTTCACGGGCCGGCTGGTCGCTATTCCAATGATGCCCGCATACTCGAGGCCATCGCCCAGATGCTGTCGCGTGTCGGAATTGACACCACTGTAGAGACAATGCCGGCATCTGTTTTCTTCAAGCGCTTCTCCAGAGGCGGCCCCAACAAGACACCGGAATTCACCGTTGCGATGTCAGGCTACGCGAACGGCTCTGGAGAACCATCCCATCCATTACGGATCTTCATCCACACCAAGCAGAAGGACCGTGGCTACGGACCCGGCAACCGCAACGGCTACAGCAATGCCGAGGTGGACAAGCTGATCGAGGATGGTCGCGCGATGATGGATATTGCCAAGGGCGAAGCGGCATTCATCAAGGCGACCGAAATGTCGATGCGGGAATATGCGCTTGTGCCCATCCACCACGAATTGGCAACATGGGCCTCCAGCGATGCTGTTACCTATGAACATGGCGCACTCGACAGCACGTTCATCCACAATATCCGCGCCAAATAACAAGCTGTATTCGCTCGCGGCAGTTGCTGCCGCGAGCGAATCAATTAGGTAGTCAGGACATGTTCGCGTTCATTCTCAGACGGTCGATACAAAGTGTTGTCGTGCTGTTTGTTATGTCTCTGCTTGTCTTCTGCATGATCAACCTCGTTGGCGATCCGGTCGATATGCTGGTCAATCCGGAAAGTCTGCCTGACGAGATCGAACGCGTCAGGCGGGATTTTGGCCTCGATCAACCGGTCTACATTCAATATTGGCAATTTCTGAAAGGTGCACTGTCCGGCGATCTGGGCAAGTCATATGTGTTCGGTCGCCCAGCCCTGGCGCTGATGGCCGAGAGATTCCCGGCAACACTGGAACTGGCGTTTTGCGCGCTGATCATTGCCGTGATCATCGGACTGCCATTAGGAATTTATGCGGGGCTCCGGCCGGATGGGTTCGCAACACGCATCATCATGGGGATGTCGGTTCTGGGGATTTCTATACCGACTTTCTGGTTGGGGCTGATGATGATCATCCTGTTTTCCGTCATTCTTGGCTGGCTGCCAGTATCAGGCCGTGGCGAGATCGGTGTTTTCCTGGGTGTGGAGAGCAGTATTTTCACAATGGATGGGCTGAAACACCTGATCATGCCGGCTACCAACCTTGCTCTGTTCAAAATTGCCATGGTGATGCGGCTTGCCCGTGCTGGCACCTCTGAGGTGATGGCTCAGGATTTTATCAGATTCGCCAGAGCGAAAGGGCTGCCAAGGAAGCGGATCATCAAATCACATCTGTTGCCAAACATTCTCATTCCCATTGTTACCGTCATAGGTATCGAATTCGGCACACTCATCGCTTTCGCAACAGTGACTGAATCCATTTTTTCATGGCCCGGCCTTGGCAAGCTTGTCATTGACGCGATCATCAATCTCGACCGTCCGGTTGTGGTTGCCTATTTGTTGTTTGTTGTGGCGCTGTTCCTGGCCCTCAATCTGATAGTCGACATCATCTATGCGGCTCTTGATCCCCGCGTCAGGTTGCAGGGAGATGACACATGAGCGCGGGAGACACTCGAGCAACTGCCGGTTCGCCCTTGAGGGCGCTCTCGAAATGGGCTCACGCGGTATGGTCACGACCTTCGGCCTCCATTTCGGGGCTGTTTGTGCTGCTGATTGCAACTCTCGCGGCGCTGGCACCTCTGATAGCGCCCACAAACCCCTATGATCTGGCAACAGTAAGCATTCTCGATGGCCGACTGCCGCCGGGCCAAGAAATGTTTGATGGTACCGTCGCCCTGCTGGGCACGGATGGAGCAGGCCGCGATGTTCTGAGTGCAATCCTCTGGGGATTGCGCACCAGCCTTATCGTGGCGATCAGCAGCGCAACGATCGCCCTGACGGTGGGATTGACCGTCGGCTTGGCCGCCGCATTTTATGGCGGGCGTCTGGACGCGTTTCTGATGCGTGTTGTCGATATTCAGTTGTCGTTCCCTGCCATCCTCGTGGCTCTGGTCCTTCTGGCATTGCTGGGCAAGGGGATCGACAAAGTCATTATCGCGCTCGCGATCGTGCAATGGGCGGTCTATGCGCGCACCGTTCGGGCAGCCGCCATGGTTGAGCGGCGCAAGGAATATTTCGAGGCTGCTACATGCCTCGAACTCAGCAATGGCCGGATTATCTGGAAACATCTTCTGCCTAACAGCGTGTCGTCCCTGATTGTTCTGGCGACCCTCCAGACAGCACATTCGATAACCATTGAGGCGACACTTAGTTTTCTTGGGGTTGGAGTGCCGATTACCGAGCCTTCTCTTGGCTCACTGATTTCGAACGGCTTCGATTTCATCCTTTCAGGAGCCTATTGGATCACCTTTTTTCCCGGCGTCATGCTGCTTGCGACGGTTGCCGCCATCAACATCTTTGGCGACCAGCTGCGCACCATCATCAATCCGAGACTGTCACGATGAGGGATGACACACTTCTGTCAATAAAAGGACTGAGGGTCGAGTTTCCAACGCAGGATGGCCCCTTGATTGCGGTGAACAATGTAGATCTGGACGTCACCAGAGGTGAAGTGCTGGGTATCGTCGGGGAATCCGGATCTGGAAAGACTGTTTTGGGGCTTTCCTCGATGGGTTTGATTGACAGGCCCGGCAGAGTCGCGGCCGGTCAAGTGGTGTTTGACGGTCAGGACGTTACAAACTATCCGGAGTCCGGATGGCGAAATATTCGTGGCAAACGGATTGCCATGATCTTTCAGGATCCAACCACCAGCCTCAATCCGGTTCAGCGGATTGGTGCCCAGATGATCGAGGCTCTTCAATCTCATCATGACATTTCCGGGGATGCCGCTCGACAAATCATCCGCGATGCTATGGTGCGTGTCGGCATTAACAGTCCGGATGAGCGTCTGGATGCCTATCCGCACCAGTTCTCTGGGGGCATGAGGCAACGGGTGGTGATTGCCATCGCCCTGTTGAATGAGCCGGACCTGATCATTGCCGATGAGCCCACAACAGCTCTAGACGTCACCATTCAGGCGCAAATTCTGCGTGATATGCGTCGACTTTCGCGTGATACGCGCACCGCCTTAATATGGGTGTCACACGACCTCGGCGTCGTGGCCCAGATCGCACAACGCGTGGCCGTAATGTATGCTGGGCGCATAGTCGAAAACGGTCCGGCCGAAAAAATTCTGAAATCACCCTGTCATCCCTACACGCAGGGCCTCATTGCAAGCATGCCCGGCAATGCGCCGCCGGGTGAACGGTTACATTCAATTCCGGGCGGGCTACCACAATTGTCAAATTTGCCACCTGGGTGCTCATTCGCGCCACGGTGTGTCTACGCCTCTTCGGCTTGCAACATGATGCCTGAACTCATTCAGACCTCGTCGGAACATGCCGTGCGTTGCCTTTCACCTCTTGATGGAGGCGGCTGAATGGAACATGTCATTGAACTCAGAGCGGTGGAGCGGAGCTTTGTCACCGAGCCGGATTTTGCAGACCGTGTTGCGTCCATGTTCGGAGCAAAGTCCAATGCAAGAACGCTCCGCGCCGTCGACGGGATTGATCTCACAATCGGACCGGGAGAAGTGGTCGGGCTGGTTGGTGAGTCGGGTTGTGGCAAATCCACACTTGGGCGGATCGTGGCTGGCATCCTGCCTCAGGACAAGGGTGATGTTCTGTTCGACGGTCGTGCGCTGGCAGACAAAACTAGGTTTAAGGACGGTTCCGGGCTTGGCGTACAGATGATTTTCCAAAACCCCGCATCCGCGCTGGACCCACGACAAAGGATCGGTGATGCAATTGCCGAGGCGCCCGTAGCGCATCGCCTGATCCACAGGTCAGAAGCCCGCAAGTTTGCACTCAACGCGCTGCAACGTGTTGGTCTGGGTGAAGATGCGCTGGACCGTTTCCCTCATGAATTTTCGGGGGGGCAGCGGCAAAGAATCTGTATCGCTAGAGCGCTGGCAGTCGATCCACGAGTCGTTGTTTGCGATGAAGCCGTCGCGTCACTGGATGTCTCAATCCAGGCCCAGATCATCAACTTGTTTCTCGACCTCAAGCAAGAGCTGAACCTGTCCTACCTGTTCATTAGCCATGATATCAGCGTCATTGAGTATGTCGCGGACAGAGTGGCTGTGATGTATCTCGGACAGATTGTTGAAATTGGTGCGACGAAGGAATTGCTGGAAAATCCGCAACATCCCTACACCAAAGCCCTGCTTGCCGAAGTCCCTACACTCGATACAACCCTGTCGGAGGAGCACGCGTTAAAGGGAGAGCTACCCTCGCCGCTAAACCCGCCGTCAGGTTGCCGGTTTCACACGCGATGTCCTGTTGCCACTGCAAGCTGCAGATCAGAGAGACCGGCGCTGGAACATTGGAAAGGTGATCATCAAGTGAGATGTCCTATTGTGATTGCTTGAAACAAAATTCCAGATGCTGAGAAGCAAACCCAATCTAGCCTCCCCCCTCGACCCAATTCGATCCAGATCTCGCAACCATCCCAAGTAACCCCGGTCCGGCGTCCACGAGGCGGCAGCCGCGAAGCTTGAACATCGGAACTCTGTCCCCGGATCACGGCCCAGGGTTCAGGCAAGGTTGCAGGTAAGGTTTTGATAGTTGACCTGTAGGGGCGGTTTGCTAAGCTGTTGATATAGCTGGATTCAGTCACTGGATGGCGCTTGTAAGAGGCGTCGAACCTCCGCCCCCGGGCACCATTGCTTCCCTCGTCAAAACGTAAGCTGACCTTTGATCACCGCCTGTGTCGTGTGTTGTCGATGGTTCGAGTCTATCGACAAGGATCGTGTCTTGTCACTCGAAATCAGGGGTCTTGAGTGACCGAAGAGTGACCAGCGAGTGACCGACGCCCTGCCTTGTTTGGGTCCCATGTACGACAAACAATACCCCCGGTGGGTTCGAGGGCCAGCGGTTTCAAAAAGGGTGCTAAAGGGGTCGTTGGTTGTTGTTGCTTCTGTCTTACAGAGGAAGATGGCCCAGAGTGACTGTCATCATGCGGCAGGTCGCCGCCGGTACACTGACCATTGCGGATGCTGACTGATAAGCAAGCCTACCGCCGCATCTGTACAGGCCCAGATCGACACGCATGAGGCGGTGTGCGCTGAACGCTGGAAGGAAACCATCCTGTAACATATAGTTTTTTTCTAAACATCTATCAACCTAAATCTATTTTAAATACAATTCAAATTATGAAGTTGTGTAGAGTGGTAACATATAAACATTTCTGAACTTATTGATAAGCCAGCAATGATTGTGTCGAATAAAGTTTCCGAATGTCTAAGTTCTCCAAATCTAACTATATCGGAAATAGCCATCACTGTCACGAACCCTGTCTTCTTGATTATATAAGATCTCATAGGATTCTGATGAATGTATTCCATCAGTTGATATTCTGGTCCATCCTTGGTCTTGGTTCTTTCTTGAACCGTATTTCCTATCACTAGGGGTAGGATTCCGAAGAAAAGCATTTTGCTTTGCCTGATTGGTCTGTCTGATTGGTCTGCCTGATTGGTCTGCCTGATCTGTCTGTCTGTTTGGTCTGCCTGATTGGTCTGCCTGATCTGTCTGTCTGTTTGGTTTATTCTGTTCTCTAACTGTAATATTTTAA